>Ga0209706_10000456_pt1 | contig 23649 bp, 26 predicted proteins | sample PPLLaktember2015_6_FD_187263 | JGI IMG/M metagenome (GOLD analysis project Ga0209706, IMG submission 187263) | Freshwater sediment microbial communities from Prairie Pothole Lake near Jamestown, North Dakota, USA - PPLs Lake P8 Core (1) Depth... | ecosystem: Environmental > Aquatic > Freshwater...
CCAGCGAGAATGGCAGTTCTGCGAAAAGCTAAGCCTGCTTTTGTTGTTCATATAGAATTGACAAAACAATCGGAGGATGATTATGGGAATACTATCCTGGATTATCGTTGGCTTGATCGCCGGATTCTTGGCGGGACAAGTTATGAGAGGTGGGGGCTACGGGTTAATAGGTGACATCATTATCGGCGTGCTCGGCGGCATGTTGGGAGGCTGGGCTGCTTCCTACTTCTTCCATATCGGTGATCCAATGTCGGGTATCAACTGGCAGTCGATCCTGATAGCTTTCGTCGGAGCAATATTGTTGATCCTCATATTGCGCATGCTCGGTGGTAGAGGGCGGTACAGAAGGAATGATTAAGAAATTGAATGCAAGCCCACCGTATCATTTTTCGGCCGGATTGCCTACCATGGTGGGCATTATCAGAAGGCTGATCAGGTTCTTTACGCTCACAGAAGAAGACCGGTTGAAGGCTGGCATCTATGTGGGCGGCGAGAGGCATCACAAATAAGCAAGTCCTGCACACTTTCTTTCCGCTAGGTCAACTGCCACTCAGTCAACCGACCAGGTGGCTTCTAATAGATCGTTCAGGTCATTCAAAAGGAGAAATCTCATGTTGTGGACTATCGTCATAATTCTAGTAGTACTGTGGTTGCTCGGCTTTCTCGGCTCCAACATCAGCCCAAGCTTCCCAAAAACAGGCGGTTGGATTCATACGCTAATCGTAATCGCCATCATACTCGTCATATTGGACCTGCTTAATATCATCAACATCTAGAACAGCCCGTATGCGCCTCCGCGTACACCGTAAGTAGTTTGTCCAGCACGAGTTGACAGGCGTGCGCGGAGGCAGCCAGGATGGCGGCAGATGATGAAGAGCCTGGTTCAAGGAGTGGTATTCGCCGTGTAATTGGGGCACGGTGTGAATGGTAATTTAATGAAAATAATCGGGCGGCGTATTGCGACATTGTTGATTCTTACTTTTCTGTCTCTGGCGCTGCTGGCCTGTGAAATAGACCCTGCTGCACCCGTGATAGTCTCATTCGATACGCCACAGCCCTACGCCGCTGCCCAATCCACTCTGGAGTATGGCCAGAGACAGTTGGAGGAGCTCTCACATCAGGCCACAATGGTCGGTTGGAATTTGGCTCAGGCCGCGAATGCCGCGGAGCAGGCCACCCTGGAGTATAACCAGCGGCAGATGATGGAGTTGGCTTACCAGGCTACCGCGGTCAGCCTGAACATGGCTCAGGCTGCTGCTACTCAGCAATCTATAGCGAATGCTGCGGCCATCGCTCAGAGCCAGGCTGCCACAGCTACTTATTCTGCCTACATACGAAATATTACCCAGACTGCACAGGCTCAAGCGATTCTAAACGTCCGCGCCACGCAGACTGCCCAGGCGATTGCTGCCCTGACGGCCATTCCACTGACAATCACCCCACTGGCTGAGACCCAGGCTGCCATTCTATTTGAACAAAGAAAATATGAACGCCAATCCAACTGGGGAGAATTAATCACCCCTCTGATGATTATCCTGACAACCCTGGTGATCGTCCTGCTCATCGTGGGGGGTGTATCGGCCTTCCGACGATTTATGCCGGTGTTGGAGTTTCGCATGCGTAACCCGGGTGAGAATGGCGACCAAAGCGACTTGATTCTGATAGATGGAATGATTGTGGATCTTGATGCTCGTCATCGCCGGTTAACCCCAAGCGAACCAAACCAAGCATACCTCCCTCAGCTTCAGGATGAGGAAATGCCATTGGTGGAAATCATCGGCCCGTCTGAGCCATCCATCATCAACTGGATTACCGAAGCCGAGCAGAAATTACGCGCTGATGGAAAGACACAAGCATGAGTGCTAACCGTTACCTGCCAGCGGCCCGTAACGTAGCCCAGGCATTTCCAGGTATCCTGGCTCAGCTCGGGTTGAAACCGTTCATCAGTCGCTTTGTTCTGACCGAAACCGAGCAAGGTAATGCCTGGCTGTTTGTTGTCCTGGAGGTTGGCCCGCTGCAACATCCGGAAGATTACACCGCTGATAATGTGTTGCACTATCTCTCCACCGCGCTACGGGGCCTTCCCGTAGTGATTAGTGACTCCTACGGCCTGCGTTACGCTGTGCTTCTGAGTTCAGTGAATTAGTCGAAGTGACCAGACCGACGCTGAGAAACCTATGGAAGGCCGGAACGCTCTACGCTGCCCAGAGCGCCGGTGCTAACAGCAGGAGCAGCTTATACAAAGGATAAAAGGATCACATGATGAACAAGGATATTTTCGAAGGCAAGTGGAAGGAAATGCGCGGACAGATCAAAGAGTGGTGGGGTGACCTCACCGATGATGAACTAGAACAAGCGGCTGGCAATGCCGAAAAAATCGTCGGCTTGCTCCAACAGAAGTATGGCTACACTCGAGAGCGTGCCGAAGAGGAATTCAATCGGCGGATAAAGGAAGTGAAAGATTCGGTTGATAAACCCTGAGATTCCCCCGCTCCTAAGATGAGGGACGAATAAAGGGGACAGATAAGGATTTAGCCACAATTGAGGAGAACTTTATGAAAAAATGTGATGCTGTAATGACAAAAGATCCCGTTTGCTGCCTGCCAAGCGACATGGTGGCAGAAGTGGCACGATTGATGAAACGCGAAAACATCGGTCCGATACCCGTGATCGAAAACGAGGAGACTCGAAAATTGGTCGGTATCGTGACTGATCGTGATCTGGCTTTGAAGATTGTGGCCGAAGGGCGCGATGCTAAATCCACGAAAGTGGAGACGGTGATGACGCGTAAGGTAGTGACCTGCCGTGCTGACGACGATTTGCAGATTGCGCTTGATGCGATGTCCAAGCATCAATTGCGCCGCATTCCTATCGTGGACACCGATAACAAGATCCTGGGGATTATTTCCCAGGCTGATGTGGCGACGCGCATTGACCAGCCGGAAAAAACTGCCGAAATGGTGAAGGAAATTTCGCAATCGAACGCGAAGTAATAGAGACCTCGAAATAGCCCAGTATGCACATTGAACCTATTGGGGCTATTCAAAGTGATTAGCCACCCGCGGTCGAATAAGCGGGTGGCAAATCACTTCAATTTACGAATTCTTCTCGGATTATATGTCTTGTAATAATATGTGATTTTAATTATCGAGTAAGGAGTAAAACCTCATGTTCCCGATTGGTGATGATAATACCTCGCGCAGAATTATTCCATGGGTCACGTATGCTTTGATCGTGCTGAACATCCTATTTTTCATTGTGGAGTTGAATGGGGGCGACGCATTTATTGAGAAATGGGCTTTCGTGCCGAGTCGCTTCATGGCCAACCCCGCGGGTGATTTTGTGACGCTTTTCACTGCCATGTTCATGCATGCCGGGTGGCTTCACCTGGGAGGCAACCTGCTTTACTTGTGGATCTTCGGCGACAATGTGGAAGACCGCTTCGGGCATGTCAAGTTCACGATCTTCTACCTGCTGTGTGGGCTTGCGGCAACTTTTGCACAACTGGCCTTTAGCCTCGGCTCCAACATCCCAAATTTGGGAGCCTCGGGGGCGATTGCAGGGGTGCTCGGGGCTTACATTTTGCTGTTTCCACAGGGAAAGATCAAAGTATTGCAGGGCCAACGCGTGGTTCAAGTACCCGCGCTGATCGTCATTGGGATGTGGATCGTGCTACAGTTATTTAGCGGGATCGGTTCAATTGCCAACACGGCGCAGACGGGCGGCGTGGCTTATATGGCGCACATCGGAGGCTTTCTGGCGGGCTTTGTGCTGACCTTCTTGTTGCGTGGGAGTCGCGGGTCGCCAGCATTAACTGGGTGAGTATAAATCTGGCTGGTAGCATTACCTGGTTTGGCCCATCCCAAGATATGCCGATAGAGTAGGGAAAGCATGACAGTCCAACTACCTTCACAACCTTACCCTTGGACATTTCGGCGCGTTATGTGGGCGACTCTCGTGCTCGCTTTTGTCGCCTATTGCTTCTGGCTGCTCTATCGCTTTAATCAAGTCGTTTTTATCTTGTTTATTTCCATTATGATCGGCACAGTGATCAGACCGGCCGTTGCCTGGTTATACAAGCATGGACTCCCCAGGAAAACGGGGGTAATTCTTGTCTACTTCCTACTACTCGCCTTACTCATCGGCTTCGCGTTATTGTTATTCCCGTTGATCATCGAGCAAGGCTCAACGATTGCTGCCACAATACCGGATTACTATCAAAACCTGCGGGATTGGATGGTTAATGATCCCAATCAAATAATTTTCCGCTTAAGTGAGTTCCTTCCTGCGGAACTGCCAGGCCTGGAGCCGCTCCAACCAACGGGCCAGCAAATGCTGGATACTGCAGGACAGGCATTGGGTTACGTAGGATTGGCGGCTAAGGTCATCTTTTTGGCCACAGCAATTCTGCTATTAGCCTTTCGCTGGACGCTCGATGGGCCGCGCATTATTCAGTCATTGTTGCCGCTGGTTCCGAAAGGTCAGCGTGAGAGCATTGGCGAACTGATTTTAGCCATGGAAAACAAGGTTGGTTTCTACATCGCCGGACAAGCTGTCCTTTGCCTGGTCGTCGGTAGTATGGCGCTGGTTGCCTATTTGCTGATTGGCTTGCCCAATGCCCTGGTGCTGGCACTTGTGGCGGGCGTATTGGAGGCTGTGCCAATGATCGGACCGCTGCTTGGCGCCATTCCTGCGGCATTGATTGCCTTATCCATTGCGCCTTCCAAGTTAGTCTGGGTAATTGTCGCCAGCATTATTATTCAGCAGGTAGAAAACAGTCTGCTGGTGCCGCGTGTCATGCGTAAGGCGGTGGGAGTCAATCCATTCGTATCACTACTGGCTCTTTTTGCTTTTAGCTCTTTACTCGGCATTGCCGGCGCTCTCATGGCGATCCCTATCGCAGCCATCATCCAGCTGTTACTCGATCGCTTCGTTTTTTTTCAAGGAGCGATGGATCCGGAGGTCTCGACGGGGCGCGATTATGCCAGCCGGCTGCGTTATGAAGCACAAGACCTGGCTCAAGACCTGCGCAAACAGGCACGGATCAATAAAGATGGGTCGGATCAATGGGTCAAGCAAACCGATCAGGTCATGGATGAGATTGAGGCGATTACAACCGACCTTGATTCTCTGCTGGCCCAGATCATTCCTTCAGGTGCAGCATGACAAAGCAGCTGATAGGGTTCGGTACAGCGGTGATGACAACATTGCTGGCACTCGTAGTACTGTGGCAGTTCCGGATTGTCGTTATATACGTATTGATCTCAATAATGCTTGCAGGTGCGCTGCGCCCGTTGATTAGCCGTCTGGTCGGGCGAGGTATCCTGGTGCGTGCAGCCTGGATTCTACTGTACCTGGTGGTCCTGGGGAGCTTTGGCATCTCTCTCTTCCTCAGCGGAAAAACCGCAGTCAATGAGATTCAACAATTAGCCCAGTCTGTGTCGGTGCAAGATGCGTGGATTCTACCGATATGGTTGGAAGGAAGCTCATTCCAACAGACCGTGGTTGCCTGGCTGCCACCGCCCAGCAAGCTTTTTGAGGCAATTACCGGCGATCAAGGGCAGCTCGTGCTGCCAGCCATACTCGGCTTTACACAGGGCATTGGCGGCGTCGTGAGCGGAGTAGTCGTTATTCTATTTTTGAGCATCTATTGGAGCATCAACCAAATTCATTTTGAGCGCCTCTGGCTATCGTTGCTTCCATCTGGTCAGCGCAAGAAGGCGCGTGATGTTTGGCGGAGTGTCGAGCCAGATATCGGGGCTTACCTGCGCAGTGAGGTCATCCAGAGTCTGCTGGCCGGGCTGCTATTAGGCCTGGGTTACTGGCTGCTCGGATCTCCATACCCAGCACTCCTGGCACTGGCTGGCGCTATCGCAAGTCTGATACCTGTGGTTGGAGGAGCCCTGGTGGTCATTCCAGTACTTTTGGTGGGGCTGCTGACCAGCGTGCAGCTTAGCCTGGTTACAGCTCTCTATGCGCTGGTCGTTATGAGTGCTGTGGGAATATGGGTCAAGCCACGCCTATTCAGCCGTCGATGGGAGAATCCTGTTCTGTCCGTAGTTCTACTTATAGCCATGGCAGACGCGTTTGGCCTCGTCGGCCTCATCCTGGCGCCACCTGTATCTGTTGTATGCCAGATCCTGTGGAACCGTCTAGTTATCCGTGGCGCGGTTTCAGGAGCAACGGCTCAGGTTTCAGATCTCAAAGAACGGCAAGCACGCGTATGGGACACCATAAAAGCCATGGATGAACCGCCACTACCCCTGGTGACCAGCAGCATGGAGCGCCTCACCCAACTGATTGAGAAAGCTGAACCTGTTCTCCAAGCCGGTCTGACGGCCGCTCTGCCAGCTGAACATTCAGAGCGTTCCCCCGTTACATCTGAATCCAGCATGGTCGATAGCGAGCCCGTTGTTGCTAAAAGATCATGAAGTCTTTATTGATAATTAAACGGCAAGATGTCCGCTGCGCCTGATGAAATTATTCCAGCAAAACGGAAGGGTGGTTGGCTTATGCAGTTGATTAAACCTGATCAAGAGGAAGTAAAAGACCATACAGAAGACAATCCGGCATTGTCCAAAGTCATTGAGCAAAACATTCGCACAATGATCTATCTTCGCCGGAAGGCCGCGTATGAGCGAAGCTTGCAAGACCACATCGCAGATGCCTTTACGTCTTTTTCGGGGCGGATGATCTTTGTTTATGTACATGTTGTGTGGTTTGGTGTTTGGATCCTTTTGAACACCGGAAGTATAGGCGTACATCCATTCGATCCATTCCCATATGGACTTTTGACCATGATCGTGTCGCTGGAAGCCATTTTCCTGTCGACATTTGTGCTGATCAGCCAGAACCGCCTGAGCGAAGAAACCGAACATCGTGCGGACCTGGACTTGCACATCGGTTTGCTGACCGAACATGAGTTGACACGGGTGTTGCAAATGCTCGATGCCATTCAAGACAAAATGGGCATCGAAAACCATGTGGAAAGTGAACTTGCGGACCTTGAAATGGAAACCAAGCCTGAAGATGTGCTGGCTGAAATTGAGCGCCTTCAACAGCTTGCGCGGGGTAAAAACACTCTATCAGCCAAGCTTAATCGCAGCCTGAGATAAACACGTTCTGAGCCAGTTTAATTTTGATCTCCCCCAACTGGCGGAGACAAATACACCCCAGCCAGTGGATGTAAGTTCGAGCCTCTGGTACTAGAATGAATTATGTCTACTCCTTGAACCCATCACCCCTTCGCCAGTCCCTGAATGGTTTGATAGGAGGAGATGCAGTTTTAAGATCCGGCGCACTACGCTGCCCTGAGCGCCGGCGTAATATGGGGTAGCTTATTCGAAGGATTAGGAGGTCCATAATATGAACAAGGATATTTTTGAAGGCAAGTGGAAGGAAATGCGCGGCCAGATCAAAGAGTGGTGGGGCGATCTCACCGACGATGACCTGGAACAAGCAGGCGGCAATGCCGAACAAATTATAGGCTTGCTCCAGCAGAAGTATGGTTACACTCGCGAGCATGCCGAACAGGAATTCAACAAACGGATAGCAGAAGGTAAGGAGTATATCAAATGAATCTTATTATATGGCTTATTGCAGGGGCTGTTATTGGCTGGCTCGCCAGCAAGATCATGGGTACCAATTCGCAGCAGGGTCTATTCCTCGATATCGTAGTGGGAGTTGTGGGCGCATTGCTGGCAGGATGGTTCCTTACCCCGTTGTTTGGGATTGGCACGATCAACCAAAACAACTTCAGCCTCCCAGCCCTTCTGGTTTCGCTATTGGGCGCCGTCATCTTACTGGCGATTGTCAGACTTTTCCGCCGGGGCCGTTGATGGTTTCGCTTTTCCTCAGGGCGCAAGGCACGTAGAAGCGCTGCCCTACCCTGCTCGCACAGGTCTGAGGAGAAGATGCTGTTTGAAAACCGTTCCAGTTTTTTTGGAGAAACCCATGCGAGTTGATTCTAAGGTAGATAATCGCCACCATTTACCCGGCAAGAAAAGCCCCCATTGGGGCATACTCACCCTGGATGATCTTCCCAAGGCCAATGTGAAATATAGCCGGTTGATTGTCCAGCTAAAGGCCCGCTATCAAGCCGCCAAAGATTTGGGTGATGATAAGTCCAAGCAGAAAACCGAAGATTTTTCCATTTAGGAGGATATTATATGGGACGTAAGGGAGTAAGCAAGCACAAGAAAGTCAAAGCGAAAGTCGGTCTGGTTTCGGGGAATAATTCTACACTTATTAGTGGACTTAAAGCCAAAAACCAACCAGAGCAGGTGACAGAGAAAGGTAAGGCTTCGTCGAAAGATAACAAGAAGCACTAAGCCCCCTGGTATGTACAGGATTAGATCTATTTGGGCACAGAAGATTTATACCCACTGTGCCCAAATAGCGATTAATTTTCAAGTTGTGATATGTAGGTGATTGAAAGATGTCGGCGTGAAAACGCTGAAATGGTCATCCCCGAGCATAGCATATGCCCTATCCTGTTAGGGCTTAGCAGAGAAATCAGAACTGCAATCATTGGGTTGCCTGCCGCGAGGTAAGAGCGACCTTTCGTATTCAAAGACAGAGTTAGGAGTTAAATATTATGGCAGACAAGAATAGCCTGAAGAAACCCAAACGATTATCTAAAGGAGAGCGTACTCACGTACGACGTCTGAAGCAAGCTGCCCGCAAGGAAGTAGGCACGAATAGCCCACAGCCCAGTCCAGCGCAGCCAGCGCGGGCTCATCAGAAGCAGGACCAATCTTAATCCCTATATAACTGGCAAGCTTATTACCGATCTCCATTGGCTTCCGCACTATTCGTTCCGGCTTGTGTAGCCTGGTTGATCGAACTGCCCATCGGGATATTAGCATCCTCCAGATCATTTTGCGATTTTTCGAAAGATATTTGACCAGTGCAGTTCCGTATTAGATTTCCCTATATTCTATCCGTCAGATGGAAAGTGTCATCTGGCCAGGAATTTCGTTAGATAGAATGTTACACCTACGGGATGGTCATCCCTGCAAGTAGTGCTCAAGCAGTGTGATTTATGCGGTATTATTTGACAGAATTGACTGGATGAACCTCCAAAGATCAGGAACCTAGACTTACGGAGCAAGGAGTCGCGTGTCAGAGTCGCTCCGCGGGCGACTAGTTATAACGGTAGAAGAAGGAAGAAGCCCCCACACATGGTGATGTGGGGGTAGTTTTGTTGTTATTCTAAAGTTTGACTACAAACTATGTTTTATTGACTGATTTCGATTAAAAATTGATTTCTGTAGCCTATCCACTTGACCAGCCGCATACTCTCCTTTCAGTGGAGAAATTTTCGGGCGAGGTGGAATATGATATGAGAGAAAAAAAACTTACCAAAAGGAAGATCATTGGTGAATAAAATTTCCACATCTGGGTAACCCACAAACAATAGCATGAAACACACTATTGGAGTAAATAGCATGGACACACTGTCACTGGCAGACATTCAAAAGCTAACAAAGGAGTATGGCGAAGCCTGGGCAGTCGCGCATGTACAGCGGCTCCTCAAGCTAATTGAGCAAATTGGGACCGGTTTGGAGTATGACAGCCAGGTGATTATATGGGCCGTTTACTTGCACGACTGGGGAGCGTTTCCTAAGTATTATCAGAAAAACCTTGATCATGCCCTTATCTCAAAGCAGATTGTGGAAACAGAAATTTTTCCATTGGTAGATCTGCCAACGGATGTCAAAGCAAAAGTGCTCGAAGCGATTGAACTACACGATCTACGTGATCCACGCCCTGCATCCACCACAGAGGCTTTATTGCTGCGAGAGGCTGATTTTCTTGATTTCCTGGGTGCGATCGGGGTTGCCAGGGAGTTCGCCCGGGGGCCAAAGGACCTGCAGAAGACTTACCAGCAAATTCTGAAGCGCAAAGAACTACTACGAGGACGGTTCACAATCCCGCTGGCCCAGAAGATGGCTGGTGAACGCATGGCACGGATGGAAGCATTTCTAGATGCTCTGTTGGAGGAAAGTTACGGCTTCCTATAAACCTGAGGAGACTCGATTTATGAAAAAACGATCCTTTCTCCTGCTCGTCCTGTTGTTTACCTTACTGGCTATTAATCCGACGTTGGCAGCACGCGACGATGACAGTGGACTTGTGGAAATCGACGTATTCATTGAAAACTATATGAAGCACAACCGCATACCCGGCGTGGCGCTGGCCTTGGCCCAGGAAGGGCGGGCGTACTATTCGAAAGGATATGGCAATGCCGGATCCGACCGCCTCATGACCGCGGATACGCCGATGATTATTGGCTCGCAGACCAAATCGTTCACCGCTCTGGCGGTTATGCAACTGGTGGAAACGGGAAAAATTGAACTGGATGCGCCTATCCAGGAATATATTCCCTGGTTCAGGGTTGCAGATGCCCAGGCATCTACCAGGATCACCGTTCGCAACTTGCTCAACCACAGCAGTGGATTGTCGGAAACCGGGTATGTGCCTAACTTGCCTGATCGTGCAACGCGTGAAGAGGCCGTACGTGATCTGCAGCGTGCCAGGCTTACAGCCGGGGTCAACCAAAAGTATCAATACTTCAATCCCGGGTATGTGGTCCTTGGTTATCTGGTGGAAGTCGTTACCGAGCAACAGTATGGAGATTATCTGCGCGAGCATATTTTTGAGCCTTTGGGTATGTCGCGCACATCTGCAATCATTGAGGAATATTCTGAGATGGGGATGGCGCAAGGTTATTCTCAAATGTTCGCGTTCCCCGTTCCAATGACCCAACGCATTCCGCGCTATTATCTTCCCGCCGGCTTTATTGTCTCAACTGCCAACGATATGTTAAGGTATTTGATGGCTATAGAGAATAATGGGGAGCTGAATGGGAAGCGCATCCTGAGCGAAAGCGGTGTACGGGCGATGCTCACACCCAATCGAGCTATCGATTCTTATGCCGGGTTTGGCTGGGATATCTTCAGCTATTACGGCGAAGCACAAATTATGCACGGTGGCGCTACCGAATGTTTCAATACCCAGGTCGTCATTTTGCCCGAGCGGGGATTATCGGCGGTCATGATCATCAACCAGGATCATATGTTTAAAGCCACCTATGATTATCCGGGTTTATTCTGGGGCACAGTGGATATGCTCACAAATCATCCGGTAACAAAACAAAACATTTCTTCTGTGTCCATTGGCTGGGGGCTGGCGATTGCATTTATCATCATGTTCGTTTCCGAAGCGCGTGGGCTGCTGGAGCTGCGAGATGAACCAGCCAGGCTGGCTAAACTACCCCGCAAACAGCAATGGTTAAGGTTGATGCCGAATGCCTTATGGATCGCCGCTACCCTGTTAATGGCAACGGTAATCGGACCGGCTTTGGCCGGACGCGGATTCGATCTGCGTTGGTTTATGGGTTTTTACCCAGATGTAGCGCTGCTGACTGGAACCGCGCTCATGGGTGAAACAATCCAGGCTGGGGTAAAAATATATTATGTCCTTATTGATAATTCTGCGTTGGCCTCGAAGATGCTGGAAACTCCCCAAGCCCATAAGGAAGCCGACGGCCTGGGCGTGTAAGATTAATCATCCGATGCTAAAATAAAATCCAAAAGTCCTTACTGGTAGATACTTCTCTGGAAAAATAATCGAGACCGGTGATAGCCTGAAGTCAATGAGGCGAATTCCTTTGCCAAAAACTACTTTCTTCAACACCGTACGGGCGCGCTTGATCCTGCTGGTGCTGCTGGTCTTTATACCCGCACTGGGTCTGCAAGTCTATGATGCTTTAAGTGATCTGCAGGTAAACGTGGAACAGCAGAAACAGGCCAGCGTGCAGTTAATCAAGCATGCCCAGAGTGATTTTGGGAACCTGATCGAGACATCGAGGGCGGTTTTCGCCAGTCTGGCAGGCGTGAATGAGCTAAACAATTCAAATACGTGCAACCAGGTTATTACCGCCATGCAACTTGCCTATGAGCAGCTGGCGCCAGTAGTGGTCAATATCGGGCTGGCTGATGGACAAGGGAATATCCGCTGCAGCATAAAACCGACGCAAGGGAAAGGGAGCATCGGCGAGCAGATCGATTTCCAGACTGCGGTACAAACATTCGAACTGGCAGTAGGCGAGTATCAAGATGATCCTGCAGTTGATAAACCGAGCCTGAGCATTTCTTCCCCAGTGTTATCCGAACAGGGCGAAGTTCAAAGCGTGCTTTTTCTAACGATCGACACGACCTGGTTAGAAAATTGGCTAAAGGATAGTGCTTTGCCACCCAATTCGAGCATTACACTTTTTTCTCCAGGCGGCGAAGGGCTCTGGCGAACTCTCAACGGTGAGGACGTTCCGATTGATGGATCAAACAACCAGCCAGCAACCTGGTACAGACAGCTGCAGAATGGTGACCAGGCCACGATCGAGGGCCAGGATTTCGATGGGGTCTCAAGGCTGCACACCCTGCAGCCGTTAAAAATCAATGCCCAGACTGCTGGCTGGCTACATTTGGGTTATCCGATCAGCCAACTATATGACGAAGCCTATACCCTTTTAGGTTGGAAAATGGGTGTCATCGCGGCGCTGGCGCTGGTGGTATTGCTACTGGCGTGGTGGGCGAGCGAAGCATTATTCCTGCGCCCGCTGAGCAATCTGATGGAGGTTGTCAAACGGGTACAAGGAGGCGATCTGGGTGTACGCGTCTCCGGATTAAAAGGTTTAGGCGAGGTAAACGAACTGGCTAACTCATTCGACCAGATGACGGATGCCTTGCAGCGACGCGAAAACGAACGGCGGCAGATGGAGGAACGATTTACGGCTGCATTTAAAAGCTCGGCGATTGGAATGGGGATGATGGGTCTGGATGGCAGAATTCTGGCGGTAAATGCTGCGGTATGTAAGATGTCGGGGTATAGCGAAGAGGAATTAAAGTGGAGCTATAATCACGACCACGTTTATCCGCCAGATTTAGAGGTTGGGGAAGACCTATTCGCCGAGATGTTAGAAGGAAAACGCGGGTATTACAGTGTGGAAAAACGTTATGTGCGTAAAAACGGCGAGGTTTTTTGGACACGGCTGACCCTATCTTTGGTACGGGATAGACTTGGAGAACCGGCGTACCTGGTAGCAATGATCGAGGATATCGACCAGGACAAGCAAAAAAGCGCCGCGCTGGCTGATTCAGAAGCGCGCTTTGAGGCAATTTATGAAAATGCGGCAATTGGAATCAGCCTGATTGCGCCTGATGGAGAGATATTGGCGGTAAATCCGACATTAATTGAAATGTCGGGTCGTAGTGAAGCAGAACTCAAAGCACTGCGCGGGCAGGGAATCACTTATTCTGAAGATCTCGATGTGGGCCGGCGCGAGTTTTATGAAGTTGTAAACGGGACACGCCAGGCCTATTCTGTCGAAAAGAGGTATGTGCACAGGGACGGCCGGATCCATTGGATGCGCCAGACTGTCTCAGCAGCCCGAGATATAGAAGGTAAACTACTTTACCTGGTAGTTGTGGCCGAAGACATTGATCGGCACAAAAGAGCAGTGGAAGAATTACGCGAGTCCGAAGCGCGCTTCCGGGCAATCCTGGATAATACGGCAGTGGGGATTGCAGTCATGACCCTCGATCGCCACATTGTGCAGATCAACCAGACGGTGACGCGATTGACTGGCTATACCAGCGAGGAGATCGCGCAAATCAATCCCTCTATGCTGGCGATTGAGGAAGATCGCCTTATAGACCGAGACCTGTTTGTTGAACTTGTAGAAGGCAAGCGTAACCAATACCTGGCGGAAAAACGGTATATCCGCAAAGACGGCTCCATTTTCTGGGGTCGGGTTAATTTCGCCCTGGTGCGCGGTCCAGACAACCAGTCACTGTACACGATCGGCATGATTGAAGATATTACCGAAGAGAAGCAGGCTGCCGGACGCTTAGCGGCTCAGGAGGCGGAATACCGGCGCACGCTTGAAGAGAAGATCGCCGAACGCACGGAAGAGCTCAACCTGGCAAATGAGCAACTGCGTGAGAAAGTAGCCCTGGATGCAGTAATAGCCGAGCGCACTCGCCTGGCGCGCGATCTACACGACGCTGTGACACAAACGCTGTTCTCCACCACCCTGATTGCAGATGTACTACCGGATATTTGGGAAATGAACCAGGCGGAAGGACGCCGGCGATTAGAAGAGTTACGCCTACTGACGCGGGGGGCGCTCGCTGAAATGCGCACTTTGCTGGTAGAACTTCGCCCAAACGCACTGGTGGAGGTGCCGCTACCCACCCTATTGCGCCAGCTGGTAGATGCGCTGATTGGACGCGCCCGAATTAATATCCAGCTTAGCGCTGAAGATAGCCCTGGTGGAGATAACGGGAGTGGGCATAAACTACCTGCGGACGTACAAGTCGGGTTGTATCGGATCGCACAAGAGGCACTCAATAACGTGGTGAAACACGCCAGAGCCAGTGAAGCGGCCATCACCCTGAGAACTGGTGATGTGGTGCGCCTGACCGTTGCTGATAATGGGAAAGGCTTTGACCCAGCCCAGGTGACCGCCGATCACCTGGGGTTAAAAATCATGCGCGAACGCGCCGAGACCATTGGCGCAAAAATCAGCATCTATAGCGAGCCTGGCGAAGGTACGCAAATTACCATCATTTGGCAGGGAAAAGAGGAGGCACAATGAACGGGCAAAAAACCCGGGTTATGCTGGTGGATGATCATGCCGTTGTACGCTCAGGGTTAAGCGCTTTTCTGAGCGTCAATCCCGATCTAGAGCTGGTGGGGGAGGCTGAAAACGGAGAACAAGCCGTGGTGCGCGCCGGGATATTAAAACCGGATGTCATCTTGATGGATTTAATGATGCCAGTGATGGATGGCGTGGCTGCTACCCGGGCGATCAAAAAGCAGAACCCTGGGATCCAGATCATTGCATTAACCAGTTTCCAGGAAGACGAACTGGTGCAAAATGCGCTCAAAGCCGGGGCAGTGGGGTATCTGATGAAAAATGTCACCGCCCGGGAACTGGCAGCAGCTATCCGCGCTGCTAAAGAAGGCAAGATCACCCTTTCACCGGAAGCTGCCCAGGCGCTGGTACGCGCGACCCAGCAGGCGCAAGAGACCGAGACTTTAACCGAACGAGAGCGAGAAGTGTTGCGGTTGATGGTGGACGGGCTAAATAATGCTGAAATTGCTGAAAGACTGGTAGTCAGCCTTTCGACGGTGAAATATCATATCAGCAATATTTTGATGAAGCTGGGAGTAGATAACCGGGTCGCTGCAGTGACCACAGCCATCCAAAAAAGATTAGTATAAGGACTAATCCTGTCCACTTGACCAGTGGCAACATCACCCATGGAGGGGGTCAACCTGGAGGGATAAGTTGTACACTATAAGTGAAAGTGAGACAGTGAATGATCAGCAGAAAATATCAGAATGACCAAGATCAATGGCGCATCCGTAAGTTCTTACAGGAAGTGTTCCTGAAGAATGGACGCCACGAGTTCAGCTGGCCAGTCTACCGGTGGGATTATTGGTGCTGGCATGTGAATGCCAATCTCTTTCACTTTGACCTGAGCGCGGCGATTTTCCTCTGGCAGGATGATCAGGGGAGGCCGATCAGCATGCTCAACCCTGACAGCCCCGGAGAGGTTTTCATACAGGTTGATCCCGATTTCCGCTCAACGGAGCTTGAAGTTGAGATGATGGCGATGGCGGAAATGCAATATGCACTGACCCAGCCGGATGGGAGGCAAAAGCTGACCATCTGGTGCCCGATAGGCGATGAATTGCGGAAGGATCTCCTGACACGACGTGGATACACTCGCCAACCGGGGAAGGAATACCAACACCGGCGAAAAAACACCCAGGCGATTCCTGAGGCACCGATACCACAGGGTTATAAAATCCGACCCCTCGAGGGTGAAGATGAACTCCCCGCCCGGAGCTGGGTATCCTGGAAGGCATTCCACCCGGATGAACCGGATAGCACGTACAAGGGATGGGAATGGTATCGCAATGTGCAGTGTGCCCCGCTATACCGGCGCGACCTGGACCTGGTAGCAGTAGCACCAGATGGCGAGCTGGCGGCTTTCTGCACCGTTTGGTTTGACGAGGCAACTGCCAGCGCAGCCTTTGAGCCGGTAGGGACCCACCCTGCTCACCAACGGCGCGGGCTGGGCAAAGCGCTGATGGTAGAAGGGCTACGGCGCGCCCATGCTTTAGGCGCAACTTTGGTCACGGTTGGTTCTTATTCCGAAGAAGCAGGAGCGCTGTATGATTCGGTCGGTTTTTCGGAGTATGATGTGAACGAACCCTGGGTAAAGAATTGGTGATACGACTTATCCGGGGCAATTAGGTTTTATTGGCGACCGTTTTGGCGTTGATCAGCGACAGAGTTCGATTTGCACTTCAGGGACCTAACTGGTGGCAAGGAAAAACGCCCATTGGGCTAACATCATCAAGCCAACAAAACCCCCATAAATTCCAGGCAGATTCATGTTGTCTACCTCATAGTATGTCTGTAATATCTCCAGGGCATTGCCTAATAAGCTATATTCAGGAACATGGCGACAAAGGCTATATTCATCAAGGCGTGAACTACGATGAAGTATGGCAACAGGCGAGGTCGCCAGTACAATCCCAGACCGGTCACAAAGGCAAACGGGATGAACATCAAACCCCGCCAGGCGATGAAGCGGGTGTAGAATAATAATGGAACGGCGATGTGCTGTAGGCCAAGCATCAGGGCGGGGAAGGAAATCGCCAGCCATTTATTGAGACCTTGGGCTTCGAGGCGCGGGGTAATGTAGCCAAAGTAAGTGGGCAGCTCAGTTATTCCCTGCCCAACAGGGAAAAGTAGAATGGCGGCATAGACAGCCCATACCGGCAAGGGGCGTACGATCAAATCCAGCGTGGCTTCGGAGCTACCGAACAAGGCTTGCCCCAGCCAGATATTTGGAAAATATGAAAATGGCGCGACGAGGATCGTTAATCCAATAAGAGCGAGCAGATCGCCCAGGAGGGTAGAGCGGTTGATGCAGAACAAATCCCAATAGCGCTTACCCTCAGCGGTAAAAATTCGGATGAGCAAAATCAGGCAAATCAGATCTGCCAGAGCGACGGTCAACGGCCACCAGTTAGCACCTTGCTCCCAGGCTGACGAGGAACCAACCAGAAAAAAACCGAGGGTAAAAAAAGCCTGGGTAACGAGAAAAAGGGCAGTGCGGACAAACAACATGCGCCAGGGAGTGTTGTTGGAGGGCATTGATGATTTCCTTTCCGGCTTGCTTAAATCCATTTTTATATGACCACCTCTTCTCACGCGAGGTATATGAGGAGAGGTGGTTAAGAATTTTTCAGTAAAAGACGCTGCCAATTGGCTTAGCGTTGGGTCTGCGCTAATACTGTGTCGACCATTACCTGAACAAAGCGATCCGATTCGGAAACCCAGGGAGTATGACCGGAGTGCTTAAACCAGACGATCTCTTTATGGGGAGCCTCCAGGACCTCAAAGTACTCTTCAACCAGGCTCGTGGGTGCATTGATATCGTGGCGGCCAATCAAAAAGTAGACTGGCACGGCGATGTTTGTCGCCTGCGTACGAAAATCTATATCCCAGAGCTGTGGATACACAATCCCCAATGTATCCAACACACCGCGGAACCAATTTAATTTGTCATATAGACCATATTCAGGCGCAGCCAGGTCGCGGAAAGTGTTGGCCCCGTTATCGGTAATTGCCGGATTGCTGTTCATGTAGCTGAAGGTGTCCATTAAATAGGCAGCCTGTTTCCAGGCAACGCCGTCACCATAATATGGCGGTGGGCCTTGCTGGGTAAGTTTGTCAACTCGGGCAGTGTCACCGCGTTCCTGGGCCCAATGGAGGGCGAAGTCATAACATAGTAGGTCATTTTCAAGGAAAGCAACCATCTGACCGGTGCCGATGAAAGCATGGAAATCCTCGGGGTACTGTTGGACAAGCATTATTCCCAGGGCGCTACCCCATGATTCGCCCAAAACATAGATCTTATCCTGCCCAAAGCGCTGGCGCAGGAGCTGGACCAGCCCGTGGGCATCGGCAATGTAATGCTTGGGGGTAAGAGAAGCGCGACCGGCCACATCGAAGGATTTGCCTGCACCGGGCTGATCCCAATTGACGACTACAAAATGCTGCTCCAGCCCTGCCAGTGCATACCGGGCAGTGGCAAGCTGGCTGCCGCCAGGACCTCCAGCCAGAAAGAGGAGGACTGGGGCCTGGCTATCCTGCCCCCGGATCGTAAGCCATTGCTCACTACCATTCAGGTCCACCTTCTCGAGAGAGGCGATGCTACCTGCCAAAGAATCTCCTTGAGAATTGGTGATGGGGGGCGTCATGGCGTAGTACTGCGAGGCGACTACAGCCAGGATGCCCACTACCAGAGTCCCTATAATTGAGATTGCGGTCGCATGGATAGCAGGTTTGAGACGAAAGAATAAGATGAGCAATGCCAGGTCGGTTGCTGCCAGCGGAAGCCACACCCATAAGGGGACCGCTGTTGCTATGGGTAAAAGCACGACCGCCAGGCATAATACCAGGCATAGGATGAACGCCAGCAAGCGACCCAAGAAAGCAAGAAAACGGTTCATTTCCAGCCTCACACAAACAAGCGGGGCATTAACCAACCTAGCCCTACAGTATAGATGATATGCAAAATCAGGAATTCAACAAAGCCACGCATCTTGAAAACTACGGCAGCCAGCACGGTTAAGACAATTGCTACGCCAATTGCCAGGAGCAGAAACGTGGTTTGGGCGGTATCGGGGGAACGGGTCAGCGAGGAGCGATAGATGAAATAAGAGATCGGGCCAAATAGCAGCGGGATGAAGGCGCCAAAGAATATTATATTCCCATGGCGAACTGCGGTTAATCCTTTGGCTGTAATATCCGCCATCGGTGACATCTTGTCTGCGCGAATATAGGTGATGATGGCAGAGATAACCCCAAACGCGAGCATGATTCCAATCAGCACATAAAGGTTTTTGTTCATCGGATTATCCTTCGGTTTGATTTTACGCCTGGAGGTTTTTCCCTGGTGATAGCACCAGTATATGCGGACAATCTTCCGATCTTGCTGGTCAATGGTTGATTATTCGACCTGTCCAGCTGACCAGTCCCAAAATTTATGCAAGCAATATTGAAAAGGAGTGAAATATGGAATTTACATTAATTCGCGGACATCCTGAGCAGGACAATTGTTACCACCAGATTTAGCAGGGTGATCAGGACAAATGGCACCACAGTACAAGGGTGGTTTGGAATTTCATTTTATCTTCTGAAATACCGGCTAAAACAAGATGATCACCAGATTCATAGCTGCATGTAACAATACTGGCGGATAGATGCTATCCGTCTGAGCCCGCGCATAACCATACACAACCCCCCAAATCGTCGCATTGAGCATTTGAATGGCTACAAACAAGGCAGGTACACCGGCAAAAATGTTATTGACATGTAATAAACCAAAGGCGATACCGCTGAACCAAACAGCCAGATGTTTACTGGTAGCCTCAGGATGAATTTTCTGCATGGCAATGAGAAGCAGGCCAAAGACAAGCCCACGCCAGAATGTTTCTTCGAGCACCGGGACCGTAATAATCTCAGTCACAAGCCATTGATTGGCGCTATAGGGTGTTGTGGTGTGAGTAAGCCAGAGATATGCTGCGATCAATCCGCAATTAGCAAGCAACATAATTATCAACATGCGCCAGTGTTGGTTGATTTTACCAATCTGGAAGCCTATCCAGCGCGGACGCCACAAGACCAGGGGAATTAATAACGCAAGCAGGTGTAAGCGCGAAACAATGCCCCATAATGTGGCAAGCCAGCCCGAGACGCCAACATTTGGAAAACGTGCATCTGTATATTTGAAATAGGCATTATCAACGACCATGAAGACAGCGCTGAAGGCTATTAAGGCCACGGCGATTAAAATTGTGTAGCGTAGCGCCCCTGGATTATTCAAAGAGGTGTTTGGGGGAAGTTCTGAATTTATCATTTGATTTCTAGCCTCCAGGGGTGATCGAGCCCATGACAAGGAAAGCAAAGATCACAACATCCTGCAAGAAGTGCATCCACCAGGCCCAGAACAGGCCGCGGGTCTCTAACATGGCTTTCCCTAATAGCCAGCCATTGAATGTAGCCAAAACAATCCCGATCCAGCCATACGGGATGCCATAAAAATGGGCGATGCCGAAATAGAGTGCGCTCATATACCAGGCTTGATGCATACCAGCAGGCGCTTCCAGGGTGGCCAGCATGGGAGCGCGCAGGGTCATTTCCTCATTGAAGGCGTTCATGGCAGCAAAAAGCAGGATCGCCGGGAGAGCCGGGATGATTTTAGTGAACAAAGCCGGCGACGGGCGGCTGACCAGCCAGGCAATCACACCCATCCCTAAAGCAATGTAGACACTATACTGACCGCCAAAAGACCACCACGGATCCGGCTTGGGAAAGCCCATCCATTTGACCGGGGTGATCGGCGCAGAGAGATCGCCGGGAGTCAGGAAAAACTGCTTACGATGATAGCCTAATACCGCCAGCGCCAAGATGACGATGAGAGTGACCGCAAGCTTGCCAAACTGCTGAGGCTGCAAGATGCTCACAAAATTGCCACCGCCGAGAAAGCTCTGAAATCCGGGCAGAGTGAAGCTGATGCGAGCAGTGATTTCAGAGGCAGCGAAGATCACCAACCAGAAGACAATGAAATTGCGCAAGGGGCGCAGCGGCTGCCAGATCATGGCCAACGCCCATAAAACTGCTAAAACGCCTAGGCGCAGCCAGTTGAGCCAGGGTGGGACGTACAGGCCGGTCTCATTCAGCAATATTTCCGGCAGGATGCTGGCAAACAGGGTGATCCCCCAGGCTATCAGAACAACGAGACGAGAATATGTGAGCTTTGTTTCAGGATGCACGGTGGTTGCCTCTTCGCTAAAACCTGGCTCGACCAAACTTAGGCTCTGATGCATGGAGAGCCTATCATTGCTACAAGCTTAAACCGACTTTGCCACAGGTATATCCGCCAAGAGGAGAAGGTTGACCTGGTCACTTGGATAGTTTTAACAAATGTCCCTGCCGACGAAGTAACTCGCTGGTTGAGAGCCCGATTTGTTAAGCTGCTATTAGCGAATTACATACTGGTCAACTGGACAGGGGGAAATACCGACTTCAGTTGGATGCACGCTTAATAGATTTTGGATATATTCAGAAGGGTATGTTCCAAAGATTGCTAGGAGAAAATGGCATGTCCTATTTTGCAAATACTGCTCAATCGCACCTGTTCCGCCGAGCACTTTGCTTATTCCGGATGACTTCCCGGAGAGGCTTGCTTAAACGCGTGTGGGCGCGGCTGTGCCACAATCCCGAACGCTTACTCGAGCTCGATGAAACGCTTTGCTGCAATGATATCCAAGGCAGTTATTATGCCGGGCAGAGGGCGGTTGAAATTGGGCTTATCCGGGGTACAGAAAGCAAGGTTGATGAGTTCGACGTGGATTTCCACCCTATAAAAGAAACGAGCTGCAGTCGGTGGCTGAATGTGGCACTGGAGCGGCTGGGCGGGCGTGACCTGCCGCCAGTCGAGCTGCTCGAAGTCGATGGGGTTTACTATGTGCGCGATGGGCATCACCGCATCTCTGTAGCGCGCAGTCTGGGCGAATCATACATCGATGCTGAAATCGTGCGTATGCACCTGGAGCGGAGGGTGATGTAGTTACTATGATAATCTCAGGATACGCTTAATCAATTTGCCACCCCGTATATCATTTGCACAATCGTGGATTAGCTGTGCGATCGATTTAGTGCATCAACTGTCGATAATCGCGTTTGAGTACTGGTAGTATTGATTTACCCCACGTACCACTGCTTTGGTATAGCTTCAGTGCTGGCCTGCTGGACTTGGCCTTTTGGGGAAGCATCTCCACTAAACCAAACTTTACGGCGTGGGGGTTAAGGTCGGGGGAGGTCCTGAACCCAGATCCATCAGCAGCACCCAGCCGATCACATCTCCACTTTCACGCTGGTATTCGACCAGGACGCACTCCCGGTTGAAATCATCAAAACGTCTATCAGATGGCAGGAAGCGCACCACACCGCCGGACCTAACTCTCCCGACAGCGCTGAAACCTTCGTAACAGCCACTGCGCGCCCAGATATCCCGTTGAGCGATGCTGGATAATGGCAGCGGGGTCAGGCTGGGCTCCAATGTTGGTGTGATGGTGGGGGTCAGCGTTGTGGTGGCGGTGGGCGTGATTGTAGTGGTGGGCGTCATCGTAACGGTTGGTGTGGCGGTAGGAGTCAGTGAAAAAATATAAGCCCGGTAACGATTGATCCCCAAATTGATCAGAATCACCACCAGGATGACTCCAACCAGGGCAATCCCCGCTCGGACCCCAGTCAATTTCCAGTAGTAGCTGCGCAAGCTGCGCTTTATACGGCTGACACCGGGGTCAATCGGGTAGCGTTTCATCACCTCTGCGCTCAGATTGGCAGCTTCTGACGGCCAGTTGGGGTGATTCTCATAGGCTCTGGCGGCTGCCTGTAGATCGTTGTCGAATTTCTGGATATCACGCAGCAGTCTATTAATATCGTTTTGCAGGCGATCCAGGCTTTCATCAACACCGGCCAGATTGCGTATCTGGTCCAGGTTTTGTTTGGCCTGCTGAGCGAGGTAGAGGGCTTCTTCCAAAGTCGGGGCGATTTCAGCCTGTTTTTTTAACGATCGTGTCTGCTCTGTTAATGGTTCAACCACCCGGGGAACGACCGTTTTAAATCGCTCGATCAGTCTCTCAAATGCAGGATTGTGCCCATACTGCGCGATCAGGCTGTCCAGGCTGGACTTTGCCTGCGATACTGCCTGCGGATCAACGGTTGCATGTGTCAGCGTTTCGTAGATCGAGCGCAGGGTTTCTTTTACCTGACGGAATTCTTTAGCTTTGTCGGCGTATTTCGGCAGCCCGGTAGGGCGGACAGCTGCTTCGACCTTTTCGATCGCCGCGTCGATCTGCCCTTCATCAAATTGAACCAGGCCTTCTTCATAAACATTTTCAGCGTCGATATTTTCTTGCAGTTTTTGGGCAAATTCCTGCCCTTCCTGCCAGCGTTGAATGCCCAGATCTCGCATAGTAGCCTGGGCTTTTTCCAGGAGCGCCAGAGCATCTGTATAGCGACCGACCCTGGCGGCGGATTGCGCTTTACCATAGGCTGAGGCAGCATCTGCCGGCAGGGCAACCACCGGTATATAGCCGGTTCGCAAGTAATTTTCAGCCTCAGAACGGTGCTGCCTGGCGCGCTCCCAATTGGGCTCAAGCTGGAGCACTCGATCGAATATCTGGATTGCTTCTGCGTACCGGCCACTGTAAAATAATTTCTCAGCCACTTCAATCTGTTGTTCCGCCATTGGATTGTGCTCGTGCACACTTTCCTGGACAGGGGGCGGTTCAACTCCAGAGGCAGCTTGCTTGCCAGACGAGGCTGCTGCTGATGCAGACGCTGCTTGTGCTTGCGTGTCTGACTGCTCGTTGGCTTCGCTCACGCCGGCTTGCTTTTCTATGTCCCCGATTAATTCCTTGCGTGCGTCCTGCAGCCGTGCACGTTGATCCGGTGTCAGCGATTGATAATCGTCAGAGTCGATAAAT
>Ga0209706_10000457_pt1 | contig 23645 bp, 21 predicted proteins | sample PPLLaktember2015_6_FD_187263 | JGI IMG/M metagenome (GOLD analysis project Ga0209706, IMG submission 187263) | Freshwater sediment microbial communities from Prairie Pothole Lake near Jamestown, North Dakota, USA - PPLs Lake P8 Core (1) Depth... | ecosystem: Environmental > Aquatic > Freshwater...
TTCCAGCATCACCTGCTGCCCATCGCGAACTTCAATCTTTTGCTCTTGCAAGGCAAAAAGCATCGGGGGCTCGACGACGTCGACGCCGAGCGGCATGCGCGCCACGCCTTCTTCTTCCAGAATTGCCTTTATCTCAACGGCGGCGTCTCGAAACAGGGTCAAGTCAGCCCCGGTGGCGCCGCGCATGCCGAGCAGCCCGGCGCGACAATGGTCCTCCTGCAGCCAGGGCGCGTGCAGCTTGTGGTGGCGTGCCGCGCTACCGAAATCCCAGATGTAGGGCTCGCCGTTGCCGGTGATGAGCGAATAGCGCGTGAGCTTGTCGCGCGCCCACTCGCCGATCACCGTGCTCGTGGTGTAGCGGATGTTGTGCTGATCGAAGGAAAGCAGCGCGCCGAGACCCGAATGCGCAAGCGCCGCACGCACCCGCGCCAGGCGGTAGTCGTGCAGCCGGCGGAAGTTGACTCGCTCCTCGAAGTCGACCTGGGTGCGGCCCGGCGCCTGCAGCGGCCGGTCCCAGCGGTGGTGGGGATCGATGTCGTCGGGGCGCGGCATGGGGCGGCGGGTGGATTCTAGCCTTCGGCGAGCCGGCGCAGCGCCGCCGCATCGAGCTTCAGCTTTCCGGCCGCCTTCTCGATCTCGCCCCAGGTCGTCGCGTCCACGGGGACGCCGTCGCGGCTGCGCTTCGCCCGGTATTCGCGCTCGGGGTCGCCGGCGATGCGCACCTTGTCGAACCCGGGCGCGGCCCTCCCCTGGCGCAGCCAGTCGAGGAATGCCCGCGTCTCGCGCTCGAAGGCCGGCGCGGTGCCCAGGCGCGCCGGGTCGATCAGGATCGTGAGCATGCCGTTCATGACGCGCTGCTTCGTGCTTTCCCCGTAGTGCCACGTGCCGCCGCCGGTGAGCGCGCCGCCGAGCAGCTCGCAGGCGAGCGCCATGCCCGAGCCCTTATGCTCGCCGAAGGGCAGCATCGCGCCGTAGGGCGGCACCACCGCGTAGCGCGGATCATCGGTCGGGCGCCCCTGGTCGTCGATGAGCCGCCCCGGCGGCACCTTCTCGCCCTTGTTGTGCGCGACGCGCAGCTTGCCCTGCGCCACGGCGCTCGTCGCGTAGTCGAGGATGAACGGCGCCTCGCCCGGGAGCGGCACGCCGATGCAGCAGGGATTGGTGCCGAAGCGCGCGTCGCGACCGCCATAGGGCGCCACGCGCGCGTGGGAGATGACGTTGACGAAGTGGATCGAGACCAGCCCTTCGGCGACCGCCATCTCCGCCCAGTGGCCGATGCGCCCGAGGTGATGCGAGTTGGCGAGCGTCATGACGCAGGAGCCGTGGCGCTTCGCGCGCTCGATCGCCATCTGCATCGCCTCGCGGCCGATCGCCTGCCCGTAGCCCTTGCAGCCATCGAGCGCGAGGAGCGTGCCGGCGTCGAGCGTCGCCCTGGCATGCCGGTTCGGCTCCAGCCCGCCTTCGAGGAGCGCATCGACGTAGCGCGGGATCATGCCGATGCCGTGCGAGTCGTGGCCGAGCAGGTTGGCGGTCACCAGGTTCTCGGCCACCAGCCGCGCTTCGCGGGCGTCGCTGCCGCCGGCGCCGACGATGGCCTCGATCGCCCGGGTCAGCGGCTCGACCGGGAAGGTGAAAGCATCCGCCATGAGGGTGCGCAGTGTAATTTAGAATTTCCCCCGGATGTCGTCCCGCAAGAAACCCGAGGATCTTCGCTCGCACCGCTGGTACGGCGTCAAGGACCTGCGCTCCTTCGGCCACCGCTCGCGCACGGCGCAGATGGGCTACGAGCGCGGCGACTACGCGGGGAAGCCGGTCATCGCGATCATCAACACCTGGTCGGACATCAACCCCTGCCATACGCACTTCCGCAGCCGCGCCGAGGAGGTGAAGCGCGGCGTCTGGCAGGCGGGCGGCTTCCCGGTGGAAATGCCGGCCATCTCGCTCGCCGAGCCGATGCAGAAGCCGACCACCATGATGTACCGCAACCTGCTCGCCATGGAGTGCGAGGAGCTGTTGCGCTCGTACCCGGCCGATGGCGCGGTGCTGATGGGCGGCTGCGACAAGACGACGCCGGCGCTCCTCATGGGCGCGACGAGCATGAACGTGCCGGCGATCTACGTGCCGGCGGGGCCGATGCTCAACGGCCGCTGGCGGGCCGACACCCTCGGCTCGGGCTCCGACAGCTGGAAGTACTGGGCGGAGCTGCGCGCCGGCACCATCACCGAGCGCGACTGGCAGGAGATCGAGGACGGCATCGCGCGCTCGCCGGGCACGTGCATGACCATGGGCACCGCGGCGACCATGATGTCGATCGCCGAGGGCCTGGGATTCACCCTGCCGGGCGCCTCGTCCATCCCGGCGCCGGACTCCAACCACGCCAAGATGGCCACGCTCTCGGGCAAGCGCATCGTCGACATGGTGTGGGAAGACCTGAAGCCGAGAGATCTGCTGCAGAAGGAATCTTTTGACAACGCGATCGTGACCCTCATGGCCATGGGCGGCTCGACCAACGCGCTCATCCACCTCGTCGCCATGGCCGGACGCGCCGGCATCAAGCTGCCGCTCGAGCGCTTCAACGAGTTCTCCGCCAGGACGCCGCTGCTCGCCAACGTGCGCCCCTCAGGCGACAAGTACCTGATGGAGGACTTCTACTACGCCGGGGGCTTGCGCGCGCTCCTTTCCGAGCTGAAGGACCTGCTGCACCTCGACGCGCGCACCGTGAACGGCAAGACACTCGGCGAGAATCTCTCCGGCGCGCGCATCTTCAATGAAGAGGTGATCAGGAAAAGGGAGAACCCCCTCAAGGAATCCGGCGGCCTGGTCGTGCTGCGCGGCAACCTCGCGCCCGGCGGCGCGGTGATCAAGGCTGCGGCGGCCTCTGCAAGACTATTGCGGCATGTCGGAAAAGCGGTCGTATTCGAGGACTACAACGACATGGCGGCGCGCATCGACCGCGACGACCTCGACGTCGATGCGGACAGCGTGCTGGTGCTGCGCAATGCCGGCCCGCTGGGCGGCCCCGGGATGCCCGAATGGGGCATGCTGCCGGTGCCCAAGAAGCTGCTGAAGCAGGGCGTGCGCGACATGGTGCGCATCTCGGATGCGCGCATGAGCGGCACGAGCTACGGCTGCTGCGTGCTGCACGTGGCGCCGGAGTCCTTCGTCGGCGGCCCGCTCGCGCTGGTGCGCAACGGCGACCTGATCGAGCTCGACGTCGAAAAGCGCGTGCTGAACGTGCAGGTGGATCCTGCAGAGCTTTCCCGGAGGAAAAATGCCTGGAAACCCCCGGCGCGCAAGTTCGAGCGCGGCTACGGCGCGATCTTCTCCCGGCACGTGAAGCAGGCCGACGAAGGCTGCGATTTCGACTTTCTCGAGGGCACGGCAGCGACGCCGGAGCCGGAGATCCACTGATGGAGCTGCCGCAGAACCCTTTCAAGCGCGCCCTCCGGGCGGGCAAGGCGCAGATCGGCCTTTGGTCGAGCCTGTCCTCCAACTACAGCGTCGAGGTGATCGCCGGCGCCGGCTTCGACTGGCTGCTGCTCGACATGGAGCATTCGCCCAACGACCTCGAGAGCCTGCTCACCCAGCTGCAGGCAGCCGCGCCTTACGCGACGCACCCGGTGGTGCGCGTGCCCTGGAACGACATGGTGGCGATCAAGCGAGTGCTCGACATCGGCGCGCAGTCGCTGCTCGTTCCCTATGTCTCGACCCCGGAGGAGGCTGCGGCCGCGGTTTCCTACATCCGCTACCCGCCGGCCGGCGTACGCGGGGTCGCCGGCACCACCCGCGCGAGCCGCTTCGGCCGCGTGAAGGATTACGCCAGGCGCGCCCACCAGGAGATCTGCCTGCTGGTGCAGCTCGAGACGCAGCGCGCGCTCGACAATCTCGAGGCGATCTGCGCGGTCGAGGGCATCGACGGCGTCTTCATCGGCCCCGCCGACCTGCACGCCTCGCTCGGGCACACCGGCGAGATCGCCAACCCCGAGGTCAAGCCGCTGATCGACGAGGCGATCCGGCGCATCCGCAAGTGCGGCCGCGCGCCGGGGATCCTGACGCCAAACGAGGCCGACGCGCGGCACTGGCTCGGCTGCGGCGCGCTGTTCGTCGCGGTCGGCGCCGACGTCGGCATCCTCGCGCGCGGCGCCGAATCCCTCGCTGCAAAATTCAAATCATGAAACCCGACCTCATCCTCACCGCCCAGGGCCACGCGGGCACCATGGCCACGCTGCAAAGCGAGTTCACCTGCCACAAGCTTTTCGCTGCACCGGACGAAGAGCGGTTTTTTAAGGAGCATTCTTCGGTACGCGGGCTCGCCACCTTCGGCCCACTGGCCGTCGACGGCAAGCTGATGGACGCGCTGCCCAAGCTCGAGATCATCTCGAACTTCGGCGTCGGCGTGGACGCCATCAACCTCGCCGACGCGAAGGCGCGCGGCATCATCGTCACCAATACCCCCGACGTGCTGAACGACTGCGTCGCCGACACCGCGCTCGCGCTAGTGCTGATGGCGCTGCGCAAGTTCCCGCAGTCCGAGGCGTACCTGCGCGCCGGCAAGTGGACTGCCAGTGGCCCGTATCCGCTTACCACCTCGGCGGGCGGCAAGACGCTCGGCATCCTGGGCCTCGGGCGGATCGGCGAGGCGATCGCCAGGCGCGCGGCGGCCTGCGGGATGAAGATCCGCTACCACAACCGCAGGAAGAAGGATGTCGCCTACCCCTACGACCCCGATCCCGTCACCCTGGCGAAGAATGCCGACGTGCTGATGGTGGTGACCCCAGGCGGACCGGAGACCCAGCGCATGATCAACGCCAGCGTGCTCGACGCCCTCGGCCCCGAGGGCTACCTGGTCAACATCGCGCGCGGCTCCGTGGTCGACGAGCCGGTGCTGCTGCGCTACCTGCAGGAAAAGCGCATTGCCGGTGCCGGCCTGGACGTGTTCGCCGACGAGCCGCGCATTCCGCCGGCCTTCTTCGCGCTCGACAACGCCGTGCTCCTTCCCCATGTCGGGAGCGCCACCGTCGAGACGCGCAAGGCCATGGGCGATCTGCAGGTCGAGAACCTGCGCCGCCACTTCGCCGGCCAGCCGGTCCTGACCCGGGTGGTCTAGGCCTCTTTCCCGGCGAAAGCTGGGATATGATCCGGCTCGCTGCCATCCCGGTTATTGACCTCACGAGGAGGATCGAATGAAGCATTCCAAGGTCGTACTCACTTTGATCGCCGCTGCCGTCGCGCTGATCGGCTGCGGCGAGAAAGAAGCCCCGAAACCCGCGGCGAAGGCCGACGCACCGGCCGCGGCCCCGGCGAAGCCTTCCGGCGATGCCGTGACCTTCATGACCGGGCCGCAGGGCGGATCCTGGATCCCGCTCGGCGGGGCCCTGAAAGGGATGTGGGAGAAGGCCGTGCCCGGGCTGCAGATCACGCAGACGCCCGGCGCCGGTATCGCCAACGTGCGCGGCGTCGACGAAGGCAAGGCGCACATCGGCCTGGCGAACTCCAGCACCACGGTCGACGGGCTCGAGGGGCGCGCCCCTTACAAGGCCAAGGTCACCAAGGTCTGCCAAGTCGCGAACCTGTACCCGCAGTATTTCCAGGTGGTCGTTTTGAGCAACGTCAAGGTCAACAAGCTGTCCGATCTGAAAGGCAAGTCGCTGGTGACGCAGCCCAAGGGCAACACCGCGGAGATCCTGACCGAAACGGTGCTCAAGCTGAACGGGTTGAGCTACCAATCGCTCTCCAAAGCCAACTTCCAGGCGGCCTACACCGACGCCGTATCCATGATGAAGGACGGCCACGTGCAGGTCTTCACCCTGGGCACGACTGCCCCGGCCTCGGCGGTCATGGATCTCGCCAGCGCCCGCGACGTGAAGCTCGTGCCGGTCGATGACGCCACCATGGGCAAGCTGAAGAAGATGAACGCCGGGTACAACAAGCTGATCATCAAGGCCGGCACGTATCCGAAGCAGGCCAAGGATGTGCCGGTGATCGGGTACTCGACGCATATCGTCGCCGCCTGCGATCTTCCCGAGGACACCGTCTATCAGATGACCAAGGCCATGGCGTCCAACGTCGACGCGATGGCGGCGGTGGTCAAGGCGATCGACGGCATCAAGCCCAAGGACATGGCGCTCGACATCGGCGTGCCGTTCCACAAGGGCGCGGCCAAGTTCTACAAGGAAGCCGGCGCGATGTAACACCCCTTTCCGGGGGAGGAGAAGGGGTTGCAGGAAGAAAACGCGGCGACAGCGCCGCGCATGCGGGTGCTCAGGATCGCGGTGGCGCTGATCGCCATCGCGATGTCGCTCTACCACATGTACGTGACCGCCTTCGGGCCGCCGGAGGCGCTGATTTTCCGCGGCACCCACCTGCTGTTCGCCGTAACGCTGGTTTTCCTCCTCTATCCGACGCGCCCGGGCGGCGCCATCGGCTGGCGGGCGGTCGACGCCCTGCTGATAATCGCCGGCTGGGGCGTCGTGCTGCACGTCTTCTTCAACTACGAGTACTACACCAATCGCATCATCTACATCGACGAGCTCACCCGGCAGGACATGTTCTGGGCCGTGGTCTCGGTGGTGGTGGTGCTGGAAGGCACCCGGCGGGTGCTTGGCTGGGCACTGCCCATCACGGCGCTGTGCTTCCTCGGCTATGCCCTGAGCACCAAGGTGACGCTGCCGGTGCTGATGGAGCAGGTCTACCTCTCCACCGAAGGAATCTTCGGCTCCACCCTCGGCGTTTCGGCCTCGTACGTGATGTTGTTCGTCCTCTTCGGCGCGTTCATGGAGCGCAGCGGCACCGGCCAGCTGTTCATGGACTTTTCGATGTCGATCACCGGGCGCTATGCCGGCGGGCCGGGCAAGGTGGCGGTGGTGAGCTCGAGCCTGTTCGGCACCGTCTCGGGAAGCGCGGTCGCCAACGTCATGGTAGACGGCCCGATCACCATTCCGCTCATGAAGCGCACCGGCTTCCGCCCGCCCTTCGCAGCCGCGGTCGAAGCGGTGGCATCGACCGGCGGGCAGCTCATGCCGCCGATCATGGGCGCTGCCGCGTTCGTCATGGCGGAGTTCCTGGTCGTGCCTTATGCGCAGATCACGGTATGGGCGATCCTGCCCGCATTCCTCTACTACCTCGCCGTATTCTCCGCCGTTCACTTCGAAGCGAAGCGCTACAAGCTCGCCGGCGTGCCCGCCTCGGAGCTGCCACGCTTCTGGAACGTGATGCTTCAGCGGGGACACCTCTTCGTGCCGATCCTGATCGTGCTGATCGGCCTGATCGAGGGTTATTCCGCGCCGCTGTGCGCGCTGGTTGGCGCTCTCTCGTGCCTGCCGCTCGCCCTGCTCAGGCGAACCACGCGCGAAGGCATCAGCTGGCGCACTGTGCTCGAGGCGCTCGAGGAGGGCGCGAAGAACACGCTCGCTGTGGCCATGGCATGCGCCAGCGCCGGCATCGTCATCGCCTGCGTCACCATCACCGGGCTGGGCATCGTCTTCACGCAGATCGTCGTAGCGCTCGCGCAGGACACGCTGATCCTCGCGCTGGTACTCACCGCGTGCGCCGGCATCATCCTCGGCATGGGCATGCCGACTACGCCAGCCTACATCATGATGGTCGCGCTGCTCGTTCCCGCGCTGATCAAGCTCGGGACCGACAACTGCCTGCCCTCCCTGTCGCCGGATGAATGCAAGGCGGTCGTCATACCGCCGGCGCACATGTTCGCGTTCTACTTCGCGATCCTGTCGGCCATCACGCCGCCGGTGGCGCTTGCGGTATTCGCCGCCGCGAGCCTCGCGAAGGCGAACATGTGGCAGGCGGGCTTTGCGGCGATGCGTGCGGCCGCACCCGCGTACATCGTGCCCTTCATGTTCGTCTATGAGCCGATGCTGCTGCTCATCGTCAAGGACTGGAGCACCGACTGGCCGTTCGTTGTCTGGTCGGTGATCACCGCCTCGGTGGGCGTCGTCTGCCTCGCCGGGAGCCTCTTCGGCTGGCTGTTTGGCTACGCCCTGATGTGGCACCGCGCGCTGCTGCTGGTCGCGGCCCTGTGCCTGATCAAGCCCGGGTTGTACACCGACGCGCTCGGCGTGGTCCTGCTCGCCGTGGTCGCCGCCGCTCAGCTCCTGGTGCGGCGGCGCACGGCCGCGCAGGCGACGCTCGAGAGGCCGGGCGCCTAGCGCTCGTCGATCCGGCGGTACTCGCCTTCGATCACCGCGCCTTCGGCGCGCTCGATGTCGGCGGTGCTTTCGAGGTTGCGCCGCCTCAGCTCACGGCGCACGTCCCGCGTGCGCCACCACAGCCACCCGCCCAGCACGATGGCGACGGCAGCCGCCACTGCGAGGATCACGGAGGCGAAAATCAGTGCGGCGATCGTAAGCGCGATGGCGACCAGCACGCCGCCCAGGCGCTGCAGGAAGGTCAGGAGCATGGGTATTCGACCCCGCGGCGGGCCGCGGGTTCAGCCCTTCGCAGCGGACTGCGCCTGGCGCGTCTTGTCGAGCACGGTCATGGCCGTGGCGAGGAAGCCGGCGACGTCGCTCGCGCTGGTGGGGATGATGAGCGTGTTGGAGGCCTTCGCGAGATTGGCGAAGGCGTCGATGTACTGCTGCGCGACCTTCAGGTTCGCCGCCTCGAGGCCGCCCTTGTCGCCGATCGCCTCCGCCACGGCGCGCACGCCGGCGGCGGTGGCCTCGGCGATGACCCGGATCGCGGTCGCATCGCCCTGCGCCTTGTTGATGGCCGCCTGCTTCTCGCCCTCGGAGCGCAGCACCGCCGCCTGCTTCTCGCCGTCGGCGACGTTGATCTCCTGCTGGCGCTCGCCCTCGGATTTCGCGATCAGCGCGCGCTTCTCGCGCTCGGCGGTGATCTGCTGCTGCATGGAGCGCAGGATCGCCTCGGGCGGCGTCAGGCTCTTGATCTCGTAGCGCAGCACCTTGATGCCCCAGTTGCGCCCCGCCTCGTCGAGCGAGGCGACGATCTGGCGGTTGATCTCGTCGCGCGACTCGAAGGTCTTGTCGAGCTCCATCTTGCCGATCTCGCTGCGCAGGGTCGTCTGCGCGAGCTGCGAGATCGCGGCGATGTAGTTCGACGAGCCGTACGAGGCGAGCCGCGGGTCGGTCACCTGGTAGTACAGGATGCCGTCCACGCCGAGCTGCGTGTTGTCCTTGGTGATGCACACCTGCTCCGGAACGTCGAGCGGCACCTCCTTCAGCGAGTGCACGTAGGCGACGCGGTCGAGGAACGGGATGATCAGGTTGAGGCCCGGCTCGAGCGTGCCGTGGAAGCGGCCCAGCCGCTCGATCACCCACGCGCTTTGCTGCGGCACGATGCGCACGCCCTCGACGACGAAGGCGATGGCGACGCCGATGAGCAGGATCCAGAACCAGTACGCCGACAGCGCCGGCACCATCGAAGCAGCAACAGCAGCCGCCACGGCGGCCGCGAGTTTCCAGAACATCTTTCCCCCCTTATGCGGAACGGTTCTTCGCTACTTTGAGCGTGTTGCCATCGGCGGCGAGCACGTACACGGTGGTGCCCGGCTCCAGCACGTCGGCACCCTCGACGTGCGCCTCCCAGCTCGCCCCGCGATAGCGCACCCGCGCGAGCCTCGCCGCGGCATCGATCCAGCTTTCGAAGCTTGCCGGCATGCCGGCGTCGATCGGCGGCATCTGCCCGGCGCGGTTCTTCGCCCGGTAGACGTGCACGCCATAGGTGCCGAGCCCGGCGACCACGCAGGCGACGATGGCCTGCACCGCGAAAGGCTGGCCGAGGTAAGCGACCGCCGCAGCCCCGAAAGCGGCCGCGCCGAACATCAGCAGGTAGAACGTGCCGCTGAGCAGCTCGGCGATCACCAGCAGCAGGCCGAGAATCGCCCAGGCGAGCGCAGGATCCATGGCCGGAATGTGGCACGCGTGGAGGCGGCGCGCAACCGGACGCTAAAATCGACTGATGCTGGCCGAGGAACTGATCGAGCTGCACCGCTCGCCGCGCGAGGTTGCGCCTTTCAGCGCACGCTATCCCGGCCTGACCCCCGCCGCGGGCTACCAGGCGGCGCGGGCGCTGCACGAGTACCGGCTGGCGCAGGGCTGGAAGCCCGTGGGGCGCAAGATCGGCTTCACCAATCGCACGCTCTGGGCGCGCTATGGCGTGCACGAGCCCATGTGGGGCATGGTGTATGACCGCACCTTGCTCCTCGCGCAGGATCAGCGCTGCACGGTTTCGCTGGCGGGGCTGGTGCAGCCGCGCATCGAACCGGAGATCTGCTTCAAGCTGAAGTCCGCGCCCCGCCCCGATCGGTTGCTGGAATCGATCGAATGGGTGGCGCACTCGATCGAGATCGTGCGCTGCCACCACCCCGCCTGGAAAGTCACCATTTCCGACTGCACGGCGGACAACGGCCTGCATGGCCGGCTCGTAGTGGGGACGCCCCTGGCGGTCGAAAAAATACCGGATCTCATTGAGAAACTGCCCGCAGTCGAAGCCCTGCTCTTGCGCTCGGGCAAGCTGGTCGATCGCGGCACGGGCGCCAATGTCCTGGGCAGTCCGCTGCTCTCGCTCGGGCACTTGGTCGAGCTGCTTGCCCGCCAGCCCGGGGCGCCGCCGCTCGCCGCCGGCGAGATCGTCACCACCGGCGTCCTGACCGACGCCCACCCCGTATCCCCCGGCGAAACCTGGAGCACGGAAGTCGCCGGCCTGCCGCTGCCCGGCCTGCGCATCACGTTCACATGAGGCCGCTCGACGGGATCACGGTGGTGGCGCTCGAGCAGGTCATCGCCGGGCCGTTCGCCACGCGCCAGCTCGCCGAGCTGGGCGCGCGCGTGATCAAGATCGAGCGCCCCGACGGCGGCGACCCGGCGCGCGCCTACGATCGCACGGTCAAGGGGCTCTCCTCGCATTTCGTGTGGGTGAACCGCTCCAAGGAAAGCCTGGCGCTCGACCTCAAGCGTCCCGAAGCGAAGGAGATCCTGGCGCGCCTGATGGAGAAGGCCGACGTGTTCCTGCAGAACCTGGCGCCGGGCGCGGTGGAGCGCCTGGGCCTCGGCGCTGGGGAGCTGAGGACCAAGCATCCCCGGCTCATCTGGTGCGGCATCTCGGGCTACGGCCCGGACGGCCCCTACGCGCACAAGAAGGCCTACGACCTGCTCGTGCAATGCGAGGCCGGGCTGCTCTCCGTGACCGGCACGCCCGAGTCGCCGGCAAAGGCCGGCATCCCGGCCGCCGACATCGCCGCGGGCATGTACGCGTTCTCCTCCATCCTCGCGGCGCTGGTGCGCCGCGGGCGCAGCGGCGAAGGCGCCACGATCGACGTCACCATGCTCGAGGCGCTCGGCGAATGGATGGGCTTTCCGGCGTACTTCACGGCCTACGGCGGGACCGCGCCGCCGCGCTCGGGCGCCTACCACGCCACCATCGTTCCCTACGGGCCGTTCCAGGCGGGGGACGGCCAGACGGTGTTCCTGAGCGTGCAGAACGAGCGCGAGTTCGCCGCGTTCTGCGACCAGGTACTCAGGAAACCCTCCCTGAGAGCCGACGAGCGCTTCTCCTCGGCCCCGGCGCGGGACCGCAACCGCGACGCGATGCACGCCGAGATCGACCTTGTTTTTTCACAGTGGAAAGCAGGTGAGATCATCCAGCGGCTCGAGGCGGCGGGGATCGCCAACGCGCGGCTGAACGACATGGGCGGGTTCTGGCGCCATCCGCAGCTCCAGGCGCGCGGCCGCTGGGAGAAGGTCGGCTCGCCCGCCGGCGAGATCGACGCGCTGCGCCCGCCGTTCAACCTGTCGCAGTTCTCGCCCCGGATGGACCCCATCCCGGCGCTCGGCGAGCACGGCCGGGCGATCCTGGCGGAGCTTGGCTACAGCGCGACCGAGATCGATCGCCTGGCGTCTGAAAAGGTGCTCTAGGCCTTCTTGCCCGGCTCGATGCCGGCGGCGCGCGCCAGATCGCGGTGCACGCGGGCGACACGCTCGACCTCCCCCTTGGCGGGAAAGCGCTCGTAGAAGCCCTCGTCGCGGAACTGCTTCGCCATTTCCCCCCACGGCGCGAGGCGGCTCTCCCAGCGCGCCACGCGGCCGGCTTCCGGCTCGGCATCCTCGCGCGCGAGATCGGCGCACACGCGCACCATGGCCTTGATAGTCACCGGCTTGGTGACCATGTAGTTGTCCTTTCCCCAGACCGTGTCGCCGAACACCGAGCGCGCCGCCTTGAAGAAATCGCGGATCACGGCGTAGTAGCGCGGCACCTCCTTGGAGCTGCCGCCGGCGAGCTGGATCGAGCGCCAGCGGCCGCGTACCCAGCGGTGCAGCTCGTTGAAGAGCTCCGCCTGCAGCACCCACTTGTCGCGCTGGCTGCGCCCGCCCAGCCGGTTGATGCGGTAGCGCAGCGGGCTGTCGCCCTCGCTGTAGAGCTTCTCCACCAGGCGCGCCGCGAACTTGCGGTCGGGCGCGGCGAACGAGACGCGGTCGTACAGGTCGACGAGGTGGCTCTTGTTGATGCGCGTCGGGGTGGAGTTGATGATGACGAACATCTCGGTCGCGAAGTCCTCGCTGCGGCCGTCGAAGATGATGCAGGGCACGTTGATCGTCGCGGCGTCGTCCGGGCGCTCCTGCAGGTAGAACTGCAGCGCCGCCAGGCGGTGCTGGCCGTCGATGATCAGGTACTTGGACGAGGGCTCGCTCACGCTGCCGATGCCGCCCTCGCCGCTCGAGCGGAAGCTCAGGCGCTCGGAGGTGAACAGCAGCACCGTGCCCGGGATCGGCGGCTGCGAGACCGCGGTCTCGTAGAAGTTCTTCAGCTGCCTCACCTTGGAGCGCGACAGGGAGCGCTGGAACGCCGCGTCGTTCCTCTCGATGCGGGCGATGAACTGCGCGATGTCGTCGTCGTGCGAGATGCGGCTCGGGGCGATCTCCTCCCCCTCGCCGTAGAAGCGGCTGATGAAGCGCACCTTCGCCAGCAGGTCCTTGGCCCGGTAGCTGACGAAGTAAAAGACGCCGTCCTTCTGGCGGATCTGCGTCGCTTGCATGGACGCTCCTAATTGGCCCGCCCCCCCGGCGGGCAGCACCGGGCAAATATACCCGAAAGGGATGGTTGGTTCAGGAGCCGTTCACGGGCAGGCCGGCAGCATCAGCGCCTGCAGGACCTCGGCGCTGCGCCGGTTCTGCACGAAGGCGACCACGCCCGACTCGGCAGCGCTCGCCCTGGGCAGCAGCGGCAGCTCGCGGCGCTGGGCCAGGCGGCCGTCCGCGCCGAAGCCGAACGGCCCCTGCCACTCCAGGACGACATAGTCGTGCGCGAGGATGCGGCCGCGATTTTCCCCGGCGTCCACCTTGCTCACCAGGCGATTCTGGTAGGCGGCGAGGTACAGGGCGGCCTGCTCGTGCTGCGCGCGGTCGAGCAGGCGGGCCTGCGCCTCGACGTTCAGCCCGGCCGCTTTCGCGCCGCGGATGGCGAGCTCGATGCGCGCCTTAGCCGGCTGCGCGTTGATCTTCGCCACCGCCTCCTGGAAAGCCGGCGTTCCCCAGCCCCGGAAATCGCGCCCCTGCAGCACCACCTGGGGGGTATAGACGAGCGCAAGGCGCTGCAGCTGCGTGAGCTTGCGCTGCCGCAGGGAGAACTCGCGCTTGGCGTAGGGATCCTTCCAGCCGATGTAGTCCCAGTAGTCCACGTGCAGGGCCAACGGCACGATGCGATCGGGCACGCCCCCTTGCGCGAGGCGGGAAAGCCACCGGTCGGCCGGCGGGCAGCTGCTGCAACCCTCCGAGGTATAGAGCTCCACGAGCGCCGCAGTGCGCTCGCCGGACTGCGCCGAGCACTGCATGGCATACGCCGGGAGGGCCGTGGTGAGGAGGAGAAGGGCGATCGCGAGCGGCATGGTCCTTGGTCGAAACGGCAGCGGCGGCCTTACGGCTCGCCACCATAATGCGCGCGGTGCGGCAATTATTCTTCTTCCTCGCCTCGCTCGCGTGGAACTTCGGCCTGGGGATGAGCTGGCTTGCCATCCCCCTGTACGCCTATTCCCAGGGCCTGTCGAACGCCGAGATCGGCGCATTGTTCGCTGCGCCCGTCTTCGCCCAGGTACCGCTCAACCTCGCCGGCGGCGCGTACACGGACCGCATCGGGGGGCGGCGCATCATGCTCGGCTCGTGCTGGGCGACGGTCGCCGCCGGCGGCTGCTTCATGGTCGCCGAGGGCTTCTGGATGCTGATGCTCGGCCAGGTCGTGCTGGTCGTCGCGCGCGCCGCCTTCTGGCCCGCGACCTGGGCGATGGCGACCGAGCTGCCCGGGGCGCGCGGGGTCCAGCTCGGCAAGCTGAACGCGGTCACCAACCTGGGCCAGATCGCGGGCACCGGGTTCTGCGGCTTCCTGCTCGCCGCCGCCGGCTACCAGGCGACCTTCGGGGTGCTTTCCGCCGCCGGGCTGCTCGCCTTCGCCGCGGGGCTGGCAACCGAAGGCCGGGCCTCCCGGGGCGGCCCGGGACGGCCGAACCTCCTCGGCGCCTATCTGCCGCTCCTCAAGGAACGCATCATCGGCTACGCGGTGATGTGCGCTTATCTCTCCGCGCTGCCCTTTTCCCTTTCGATCTCGTTCTACCCGCTGCTGCTCGCCCAGTACGGCTACGGCGAGGAGAGCTCGGGGGTCCTGGTGGCGCTGCGCGCGGTAGGCTCCATTGCCGCCAGCCTGGTCGCTTCCCGCTTCGTGCGCAGCGGGCCGCAAACGCTTTGGCCGGTCTACTGTGGCATTGCCGTCGCGATCTCCGTGGCGTTGGTACCCACTATCAACCATGCCGTGCCGATCGGCTTGTGGATGCTGGTGGTGGGGGCCGGGTCCGCCGCGATGACCCTTTACTTCCAGATAACCATCTCGGAAGCGAGCCGCGTCGAGCAGCGCGGCTCGGCGCTCGCGCTGGGCGGCATGGGCTGGGCGGTCTCGCATTTCACCACCCCGCTCATCATGGGTTACCTCGCCGACCGCTACGGGCTCGTCACCGGCTTCTACGCGATCGGCGGCCTTGCGCTCGCCTGCGCCCTGGCGATCGCGTGGATGCGCGGCTGGGCCTTTGGCTCCCGATCGGGAGCCAAAAAGGGGTCTACGCGGCCTTGAACATGCCCGGCTCGAGGGAGTGGCGCTCGAGCAGGCGGTAGAACTCGGTGCGGTTGCGCCCGGCGAGGCGTGCCGCCTTGGTCACGTTGCCCCCGGTGATCTTGAGGATGCGCACCAGGTAGTCGCGCTCGAACGCCCGGCGCGCCTCATCGAGCGGCGTGAGCGCCGTGTCGGCGACGTCGAGCGCCTGGCGCACCAGCGACTCCGGGATCACCTCGGTCGCCGCCAGCGCCACCGCCTGCTCGATCACGTTGAGCAGCTGGCGCACGTTGCCCGGCCAGGGCGCGGAGACGAGGATCTGCATCGCCTCGGGCGAGAAGGCGAGCCGGCCGCGGCGATAGCGGGTGGCGAGGCGATTGAGGAATTCATTGGCGAGGAGCGGAATGTCTTCCCTGCGCTCGGCGAGCGCCGGGATGTAGAGCTTGACGACGTTCAGGCGGTAGTAGAGGTCCTCGCGGAACTCGCCCGAGGCGATCCGCTCCTCGAGCTTGCGGTGCGTCGCGGAGATCACGCGCACGTCGATGTCGTGCGATTCGTGCGAGCCCACCGGCCTGATCTTTCTTTCCTCCAGAGCCCTCAGAAGTTTGACTTGCAGCGACAACGGCATATCCCCGACTTCGTCGAGGAAGAGCGTGCCCCCCTGCGCGGCGGAAAAAAGACCCCGCCGGTCGGCCACCGCCCCGGTAAAGGAGCCCTTCTTGTGCCCGAAGAGCTCCGATTCCAGCAGCCCCTCGGGGATCGCCCCGCAGTTCACCGCCACGAACGGCGCCCCGGAGCGCGGGCTCGCGCGGTGAATGGCGCGCGCAAGGAGCTCCTTCCCCGTGCCCGACTGCCCGAAGATGCACACGCTCGCATCGGAAGCCGCCACGCGCCGCGCCTGCGCGAGCAGGTCCTCCATGCTGGAGGAGCGCGTGATGAGCTCCGAGCGCCAGCTCTCCATCTCCCCCGCCGGGGGGCTCGACAGGCGCATCGCCTCGGCTACGGTATCCAGAAGGACTTTCGGTTCAAAAGGTTTTGTCAAAAAGCTGAATACCCCGCGGCGCGTGGCGGTCACCGCCTCCGGAATCGTCCCGTGCGCAGTCAGGATCAGCACCGGCAGCGAGGGCGAGTCGCGGTGGATCGCGTCAAACAGCGCCATCCCGTCCATGCCCTGCATGCGCAGGTCCGTCACCACCACCTGCGGGCGCGACACCGCCAGCGCCGCCAGCGCCGCCTCCCCCGACTCCACCGCCGTCACCGCATACCCCGCCGCCGTCAGCCGCATCGCGATCAACTGCAGCAGATCCTTGTCGTCGTCGACCAGCAGGACCGTGGATACCTCGCGTGTCATCTCATCACCTTTGCCTGCGCCGCAGCTTCTCCTCGCGCTCGAGGATACCCCTCTCGATCGATCTCAGGGCCTCGAGCTGCTGGCGCAGGGTCTCCTCGCGCTTGTCGCGCTCCTTGTCCGCGCGCTCGCGCTCCCGATCCACCCGCTCGCGCTCGCGCGCGGCCCGCTCTGCGTCGCGGGCCATGCGCTCAAGCTCCCGGGCGCTGCGCTGGCGCTCCGCGACCTGGGCGCCCAGCAGCGCCGCGAACCGCCCGATGCCCGGCGAGCTCGAGTCCGCCAGCGGCCCGAGAAGCTCCGTCGCGCGCGCCTCGTCGCGAAGCGGCGCCGGCAACGTGGCCAGCAGCACCGCGAGCCGCAGGCGGCTGAGCACCGACGGCTCGGCGGCGTGGCTCTGCTGCGCGCGCTGCAGCGCGGCTTTCTGCTCCGGTGCCGGCGCCCGTGCGGCGCTGACGGCTTCTCCGACGATGGCGTCGACCGTCTGGTACGGATCGCCGATCGACTGCAGCTGCGCGCACCCGGCAAGCGTCGCGAGCATCAGCGGCACGAGTACGAGCGCCCTCATGCCGGGACCGCGGCGAGGCGCGGGCTCTTGCGCGGCAGCGTGACGCGGAAGTGCCCGCCGCCTTCCTCGGGAAGGACCCGGATGCGCCCGCCGTGCGCCTCCGCGAACTCCCGCGCGATGGCCAGGCCAAGCCCGCTGCCGGCGATCGGGCCGCTCGCCTTCGCGCGGCCGCGGAAGAAAGAATTGAAGATCGAGTCCTGCTCCTCCTCGGGCACCCCGGGGCCGCTGTCGATGATGTCGATCTCCGCGTCCTCGCCGCTCGAGCGCAGGACCACGGAGATCAGCCCCCCCGCGGGCGTGAACTTCACGGCGTTGCCGATCAGGTTGTCCAGGATGGAGCGCAGCTTTTCCGGGTCGGCCTCGACGCTCACCCGCGCGAGGTCCAGGCCCAGGCGCTGTCCCTTGGCCTGCATCGCCAGTCCGTGCGAGCCTGTCACCTCGCGCACCAGGGACTCGAGCGCCACGGTACGCGGCTCGAGCGAGGCGGCAGTGTGGAGCGCACGTTGGTAGTCGAGCAGGTCCTCGATCAGCCGCTGCAGCTTGACGCTGTTGTCCCGCATGATGGCCACGATCTGGCGCTGCGGCGGGGCGAGCGGGCCGCCGATCTCGTCGTTCAGCAGCTCGGCCCCCTCGCGCAGTGCGGTGAGCGGCGTCTTCAGCTCGTGGGACAGGTGGCGCAGGAAGCGGTTCTTCTCGGCCTCGAGCTCGGCGAGGCGCCGGCGCAGCCAGTCGAGCCGCTCGCCGAGGGTCTGCAGGTCCTCGGGGCCGTGCACGGTGATCGGGCGCGAGAAGTCCGCCCCGCCAAGCTGGCGGATCGAGTCGTCGAGCTGGGCGATCGGCCGCGAGATGTACCGAGTGAGGGCGAGCGCGATAGTGAGGGCCACCGCGGTGCCGAACATGACGAGCAGGATGAGCTGGCGCTGCACCCCTTCGGCGTCGGCGCGCAGGCGGGCCACTTCCCGGTCGGCGACGAGCGAGCTGATGGCGAGCACCTCGTAGGCGTTCTCGGCCAGCTCGCCCGTGAAGCTGCTGATCTGCCGGGTCTCGAGGCGACGGCGCGGCTTGGCGGTGAGCAGCTCGTAGAGCGCCTGCTCCTGCGCCACGGTTTTCTTCAGCGCCTCGAGCTGGCGGGCTTCCAGGGGCAGCAGCAGCAGCTCGTCGGACACCTGCTTGAAGCTGCCATGCACGCGGCCATAGTCCGCCGAAAGCTCGGGTGCGTCGAGCACCGCCAGCTGCTGCGCGAGCCGCTCGATCGAGCCGATGCGGTTGACCAGGGAGCGGCTCGCGCGCGCAGCCTGCGAGGCACTGAAGACTGCCTTGCGGCTCTGCTCGGCAAGCCGCTCGGTGTGCCAGGCCGAGTAGGCCAGCGCGCCCACGAGCGGGGCCGCGACCAGCGTGAAGCCGGTCAGCAGCAGCCCAAGAAATGACCGGGGATACGCCATGTCCTTATAATTTCAACAGATTTCCCCACACGCGAGGACCAATGTCACAGCCGTCGGCCCCGGCAATCTATCTTGTTGCGGCGGTTGCCGCCAATGGAATCATAGGCGCGAACGGCAAGCTCCCCTGGCACCTGCCCGGGGAGCTCAAGCACTTCAAGCAGCTGACCATGGGGCACCCGGTCATCATGGGACGGCTGACCTGGGAGTCGCTCGGCCGGGCGTTGCCGGGCCGGGAGAACATCGTCGTCACGACCACGCCGGACTACCAGGCGCCGGGCGCCGCCGTGGCGAGCTCGCTCGGCAGCGCGATCGCGCTATGCCTTGGCGAGAGCGTGGCTTTCGTGATCGGCGGCACGCGCCTGTTCGCGGCGGCGCTGCCGGTCGCGCGCGGCATGGTTCTCACCGAGATCCACCGGGACTACGAGGGCGACACCGTTTTCCCGGCGTGGGACCGCTCGCAATGGCGCGAGACGCAACGCGAAGCGCATGCCGCACCCGACGGCACGCGCTTCGACTATGTACTTTACGAGCGGGCCTAGCCCTTAGATTCGAACACCCGCACCTCGGGCAGCGGAAAGCCGTTGAACTGGCTGGCATAGGCCGTGGTGTAGGCGCCGGCATTGCGGATATAGACGAAATCGCCTTCCTGCAGATCGGAGGGCAGCGGCTCGTCGCGCATCACGATGTCGACCGAGTCGCAGGTCGGCCCGCCGACTGTCCAGGACACGTCGGGTCCGGAGCGCTCGGTGCGGATGCGGTATTTCAGGCCCTCGCTGGATTCGATCACCCCGCCGAACAGGCCGGCGTCCCAGTGCATCCAGCGCTTGCCCGCCCGCGTCGCCGTGCCGAGCACGCGGCAGACGAAATAGCCGGCGTCGGAAACGAGGTAGCGGCCCGGCTCGGCGATGACCTGGACCTCCTCGCCGAACGCCTTGAGGCCCTCGTTGACGACCGCGCCGATGACCTCGATGGACGGGATCGGCCTGACGTGGCGCACCGGGAAGCCGCCGCCGATGTTGAGCAGGCGCGGCCGCAGCCCCGACTTCGCCATGTGGTCGAAAAGGCTGCGCGCTTTCTCGAGCGCGACGCGCCAGTTCTCCGGGTTGCGGCACTGCGAGCCCACGTGGAAGGTCACGCCGGCAAGGTCGGCACCCAGCCTCGCGGCGCTCGCGACGATGTCGCGCGCGTCGCCGGCGCCGGCGCCGAACTTGCCCGAGAGCGGCCAGTCGCTGCCGATGTTGGGGGTGGCGATCCGCAGGTAGATCTTCGCGTCGCGCCGGGTCTCGAAGACGCGGCGCAGCTCGTCGGCGCTGTCGACCACGAACCATTCGACGCCCCTGGCGGCGGCGTAGGCGATGGACTCGCGCGACTTGATCGGGTTGGAGTAGAACACCTCCGCCGCCGGCACGCCGAGGGCGAGCAGCAGGTCGAGCTCCGCGATCGAGGCGATCTCGAAGCCGCAGCCCTCCTGCGCGAGCACCTTCAGCACGCGGCGGTCGGGGTTCGCCTTGACCGCGTAGTGCGGCCGCACGCGCGGCATGGCCGCGCGGAAGCGCCTGACCTTGCCGCGCACGATGGCGGTGTCGAGGATCAGGAACGGCCGGGTGTATTTCTGGCGAGCCGCCTGGCGCACGATCTCGAAGTCGAGGCTGACCTCGGGATGCGTGTCGAAGAGATTCTCTTGCGGCTGCTGCTTGAGTGCGGCGTTTTGCTTCGTGCGGATGATGCTACTGCGGTCCCCCATCAGAGTGTCCCCCGATCAAGAACTAAGTTTCTGGAATGTCGCGGACGCCAACGGCGTAGACCGGACCCGAGTTCCTCTTGCTTGTCATGATGACCTCCTTTTCCTCGCTGAATCCAAAAGGAAAAAAACTTGAGCGGAGTATAGGGACATGACCCCTGCTGTCAAGAGTTTTTTTCGCTTTTTTTCCCGCGCCATAGGGAAGCGTCGGGGCGCGGAGCTCACAAACTACTATAGGTACCCGCGCCAAGGCAGGACCACGCTAGATATTGTGCTGCTCAGATGCGGGGGAGCGTGACGCCCTTCTGCCCCTGGTACTTGCCGCCGCGCTCGCGGTAGGAAGTCTCGCAGGGCTCGTCGGACTCGAGGAAGATCACCTGCGCCACGCCTTCGTTGGCGTACACGCGCGCCGGCAGCGGCGTCGTGTTCGAGAACTCCAGCGTCACGTGCCCTTCCCACTCCGGCTCGAGCGGGGTGACGTTGACGATGATGCCGCAGCGCGCATAGGTGGACTTGCCGAGGCACACCGTGAGCACGTTGCGCGGGATGCGGAAGTACTCCACGGTGCGGGCCAGGGCGAACGAATTGGGCGGGATGATGCAGACGTCGCCACGGTAGTCGACGAAGTTCTTCTCGTCGAAGGCCTTCGGGTCGACGATGGTGGAATTGATGTTGGTGAAGATCTTGAATTCGGTGGAGCAGCGGATGTCGTAGCCGTAGCTCGACGTTCCATAGGAAACGACTTTCCTGCCGTCCACGGACTTGACCTGGGACGGCTCGAAGGGCTCGATCATGCCGTGCTCGAGCGCCATGCGCCGGATCCAGCGGTCCGCTTTCACACTCACGTGTTCTGCACCACGATATTCGGGAACTTGGCGCTCATGTCGCGCTGCGACTCGGCGATCTTCACCGCGCAGCGCCGCGCGATGCGGCGGTAGGTCTCGGCGAGCGGCCCGTCGGGCTCGGACACCACGGTGGGCTTGCCCGAGTCGGCCTGGCTGCGGATCGATTCGGCGAGCGGCAGCTGACCGAGCAGCTCGGTGCCGTAGTCCTTGCACATGCGCTCGGCGCCGCCGGTGCCGAAGATATGGCTCTCGTGGCCGCATTTCGGGCAGACGTGGTACGACATATTCTCGACCACGCCGAGGATCGGGATGCCGACCTTCTCGAACATCTTCAGGCCCTTGCGGGCGTCGATGAGAGCGATGTCCTGCGGGGTAGTGACGATGACCGCGCCGGTGACCGGGACTTTCTGCGCCAGCGTGAGCTGGATGTCGCCCGTGCCGGGCGGCAGGTCGACGACCAGGTAGTCGAGATCCCGCCAGCGCGTGTCCTTGAGGAGCTGCTCGAGCGCCTGCGTCACCATGGGTCCGCGCCACACCATCGGCGTGTCGACGTCGATCAGGAAGCCGATCGAGATCGCCTGCAGGCCGTGGCCCAGCATCGGCTCGAGGCTCTTGCCGTCCTTCGATTCCGGCCGCCCGGCGATGCCGAGCATCATCGGCTGCGACGGCCCGTAGATGTCCGCGTCGAGCACGCCGACGCAGGCGCCCTCGGCGGCGAGCGCGAGCGCCAGGTTGACGGCGGTGGTGGACTTGCCGACGCCGCCCTTGCCGGAGGCGACGGCGATGATGTTCTTGATCCCCGGGATGAGCTTGACGCCGCGTTGGACCGCGTGCGCCACGACCTTGGAAGCGACGCGCACGGTGGCGTTCGCGGCGCCGGCGGTCTTGAGCGCCTGCACGATCTGGCGGCGGATCGGCTCGTGCTGGCTCTTGCCGGGATAGCCGAGCTCGATGTCGAGCGAGACGTCGTCGCCGGAGACCTTGACGTTGCGGACCGCGCGGCTCGCGACGAAGTCCTTGGCGGTGTTCGGATCGACCAGCGCGCGCAGCGCGTCCTGGACGCGGGATTCACTGAGGGACATGCTTGAAGTGTAAGCTAAAATCGCGCCTTTCCCGAGCAGGATCCATGCCCCGCCGCAGGCTCTTCGTCACCACCGCGCTGCCGTACGCCAATGGCTCGTTCCACATCGGCCACATCATGGAGTACATCCAGGCCGACATCTGGGTGCGCTTCCAGCGCATGCAGGGCCACGAGGTGCATTTCGTCGGCGCCGACGACGCCCACGGCGCGCCGATCATGCTCAAGGCCGAGGCCGAAGGGGTGACGCCGCGCGAGCTGGTGGCGCGCATCGGCGCCGAGCGGCCGCGCTATCTGCAGGGCTTCCATATCTCCTTCGACAACTGGCATTCCACCGATTCCCCGGAGAACGTCGAGCTGTCGCAGGACATCTACCGCAGGCTGAAGGCCGCCGGCCTGATCTACACCAAGCCGGTCGAGCAGTTCTACGATCCGGTGAAGGGCATGTTCCTTGCCGACCGATATATCAAGGGCCAGTGCCCGAATTGCGGCGCGCCCGACCAGTACGGCGATGCCTGCGAGAACTGCAGCACGGTGTACGCCGCGACCGAGCTGAAGAACCCCTACTCGACGCTATCGGGCGCCAAGCCGGTGCTCAAGTCCTCCGAGCACCACTTCTTCAAGCTCTCGGACGCCGCCTGCAGGCGCTTCCTCAACGAGTGGCTGGACCGGCCGGGCCGCCTGCAGTCCCAGGTGGTCAACAAGGCCAAGGAATGGCTCGAGGGTACCGGCGACAAGGCACTCTCGGACTGGGACATCTCGCGCGACCCGCCCTATTTCGGCATCCGCATCCCGGACCTCGCCGAGGAGAAGTACCTCTACGTCTGGCTCGACGCGCCGATCGGCTACCTCGCTTCGCTCAAGAATTACTTTGACAGCGGGAAAGCGAAGGCAAAGGGCGAGCCCCGGTCGTTCGACCAGTTTCTGGAAGACCCTGAAACCGAGCAGATCCATTTCATCGGCAAGGACATCATCTACTTCCATACGCTGTTCTGGCCGGCGATGCTCAAGTTCGCGGGGCGCCCCTACAAGATCCCCGACCATGTTTGGGTGCACGGCTTCATTACCGTGTCGGGCGACAAGATGTCCAAGTCGCGCGGCACGGGCATCAGCCCGCTGCGCTACCTCGAGCTCGGTATGAACCCGGAATGGCTGCGCTATTACATCGCCGCCAAGCTCAATGCGAACGTCGAGGACCTCGACTTCAACCCGGAGGACTTCGTCGCCCGGGTGAACAGCGACCTGGTCGGCAAGTACGTGAACATCGCCAGCCGCTGCGCGGTGTTCGTCCAGCGCCGGTTCGCCGGCGAGCTGGCCGACGCCGCAGGCGACCGGCTGCTCGCGGACTGCCAGAGGAAGTCCGCCGAGATCGCGGCGCTCTACGAGGGCCGCGAGTTCGGCAAGGCGCTGCGCGAGATCATGGCCCTCGCCGACCTCGCCAACCAGTTCGTCGACGAGCAGAAGCCCTGGGAGCTCTCGAAGCAGCCCGGCGCCGAGGCGAAGCTGGCGCAGGTGTGCGCCGTCGCCATCAACCTGTTCCGGGTCCTGACCGTCTACCTG
>Ga0209706_10000458_pt1 | contig 23637 bp, 18 predicted proteins | sample PPLLaktember2015_6_FD_187263 | JGI IMG/M metagenome (GOLD analysis project Ga0209706, IMG submission 187263) | Freshwater sediment microbial communities from Prairie Pothole Lake near Jamestown, North Dakota, USA - PPLs Lake P8 Core (1) Depth... | ecosystem: Environmental > Aquatic > Freshwater...
AAAGGGCTTTTACCGTAACCCACTGACTTTTCGGCACCGCTTTACCGCCGTGAAGAAATGGTTGCGGCTCTAAAGAGACCACACCCCCCAGTCCGGGCTCAGTGGCTTTTTGGTTGCGGCCAAAGGCCTGCATTAGGCCCTTTTGTTGACTTTAGGCGCTTCGCTTCCCAAGCGATATCCCAACTCCAGCGCTTTGACATTCAGGTCCTTGAAGCGGGCAGAGACATTTTCGCTGATCGCCGCGATCAACGCTTCTTTCGTGACCATCCCCGTGATCGCTGCCGATGCCCCGAGGATGACGATATTCGCCGACTGCTTCTGATCGAACTCCTTGATCGCCTGAGATGTGGCCGGAATGCCGATTTGCACTACCTTGTCGATGGCTCGAGGTGCAACCATTTCGTCGTCGTAGACAATGAGTGCCCCTTGAGCCAACTCCTCGATGTATTTGTTGTAGGCTGTCTGAGCCATGGTGACGAGCACGTCCGCTTCGATCACATGAGGGTACACGATCGGCCCGTCTGAGATGACCACGTCCGACCGCGCGGAACCGCCCCTGGCCTGGGCTCCGTAAGAGCTTGCCCCGGCCACCCATTTTCCGTCTTTCGTGGCCGCATGTCCCAGGATCGTGCCTGCCAGCACCACACCCTGGCCCCCAAACCCGCTGATCCTGACCTGTCTGAGCTCACCCATGGATGAATTCCCCCGTGACGATCTTGTCTTTCGAGACTTCTCCACTCAGGCGTTCGACCTCTTCCACGGGAATGCAGGACTCCATTAGGGTCTTCAGCATGTCGGTTGGAGCATCGTATCGGTTCCTTCTCCCGAACTGTGTCGGGCAGGGGGACAGGACTTCGACAAAAGTGAACCCCTTGGTGTTCATGGCTTTCTTTATCGCTTCCTTTAAAGACACCACTTGAGTCACGGAATAGCGGGCCACATAAGAGGCTCCTGCAGCCTGAACGAGCTTGCAGAGGTCGAAGGGCCGGTAAATGTTGCCCTCGACGCTCGTTGCGGTTGAAGCTCCGAGGGGGGTGGTCGAAGCCACCTGGCCGCCGGTCATGCCGTAGATCATGTTGTTGGCGCAGATCACGGTCATATCCATATCTCTTCTTGCCGCATGGATGAGATGATTGCCTCCGATGGAGGTGAGGTCCCCGTCCCCGCTGATCACCACCACCTTGAGCTCCGGATTGAACATCTTTGCACCTGTGGCAAAGGCAATGGCCCGGCCGTGCAGGGTGTGAAGAGTGTCGGCGTTGAAATTGGGGCTCGGGATCCAGGCGGCGCAGCCGATGCCCGAGACGAAGAGCATCTTGTCCATGGCCAGATGCAGTTCATCGATGGCCCGGAGAATCGCATTCATCAGGATTCCGTGGCCGCAACCGGGACAGAAGGGTGTGGATTTGACATCCGAACGCAAATAGGCTTCCAGGTCTCTTGCCATTATAAAAGACTCCTCACCCGTTCCATGATCTTGTGAGGGTGAATGATCTCGCCGTCGGTCTGACAGTAGGAAACAACATCGCACCCGGCATACTTCAGGATCTCGCCGGCGATCTGCCCCCGGTTCATTTCCGGGACAAAGATCTTCTTGGCCTTTTTCCCCACCTCGCGAATGAGCTGCTCTGCAAAAGGCCATATGGTCTTCAGCCTCAACAAACCGATCTTTTTCCCTTCTTTGCGAAGTCTCTCTACGGCCAACAAGGCACTTCTTGCCGTGAAGCCATAGGCAACCACCACGACGTGCGCATCCTCAGGGTAATAAGCCTCGGTTTGAATGATGCTCTGCCTGTGCTTCAGAATTTTATTGTTGATACGGACTACGAGTTTTTCGTGGGCCTTCCCGTCATCCGTCTTCCGAATTCCCACGTCGTTGTGGGTCGAGCCTGTGACCAGCAGCTTTTCTCCCTCTCCGAAAGAGGGCATGGGCGGCACGCCGTCGTCCTCAGGTGTTCCGAAAGGGGGAGCCCCTTTTTTCTTGACCCGGTTCACGACCTTCACCTTGGGCTTGACATCCATCTTTTCCCTGAGGTGACCGACGGCTTCCTCGGCCATGAGAAACACAGGAACCCGGTACTGCTCCGCCAGATTGAAGGCTTCGATGGCCTGATCGTACATCTCCTGCACGGACCAAGGAGAGAGCGCGATGACCTGGTAATCCCCGTGAGATCCCCACTTGGCCTGCATGTGATCGCCACTTCCCACTCTCGTGGCCTGGCCTGTTCCCGGCCCTGCTCTTTGCACGTCCACGATCACCAAGGGGGTCTCCGTGAACGCCGCGTAGCCGATCGCCTCCTGCATGAGGCTGAAACCGGGCCCTGAGGTGGCCGTCATGGCCTTGGCTCCGGCCCACACCGCGCCGATGACCGAGCAGATGGAGGCGATCTCGTCTTCCATCTGCATGAACACCCCGCCCACCTCCTTGAGCCGGACCGCAATCCTCTCCATGATCTCGCTCGAAGGCGTGATGGGGTAGCCGCCATAGTACCGGCACCCGGTGGCAATGGCTCCTTCGGTGGCCGCTTCATTGCCTGAAAAATAATAACTCCCCGCAGGGAGTGTGCTGTCCAGTTCCATGCCTGACATGCCTTTACCCAACCGTTTCTTCTGGCTCATTCACCATAGAATACTGCAACCCTAGGGTCAAGAGATAACCCAGCCCATTCGGGTTCACTTTTGCAGCCATTCCTGCCGATCGGCAAGAGCCGGAAATCGCGCACGCGCCGAATTGACTTCATTCAGATCGATATCCGCCTTGAGGACCACCTCTTCGTCCCCTCCGCTTGCCAGGATGATCCCCCAGGGATTGACCATCATGCTGTGGCCCACAAACTGCGATCCTCTGTTCATTCCAACGGAGTTCGAAGAAATGAGGAAACATTGGTTTTCAAGGGCACGGACCCGGTTCAGCATGATCCAGTGTTCCAGTCTAGGGTAGGGCCAGGCCGAGGAGACCAGGAATAGCTCGGCTCCTTGCTCCACCATTCGGCGAAAGAGTTCAGGAAAGCGAAGATCATAGCAGGTAGCAAGTCCTATTTTTCCCAAAGGGGTATCGGCCACGACCACCTGATGTCCGTTATTCAGAAGCTGGGTTTCCTTAGAGTTGAAACCAAAGAGATGGATCTTTCTGTAGTTGGCTAAGATTTCCCCCTGGGGAGACAACAGATAGCTGGAGTTGAAGTGCTTGCCCCCTTCCTTTTCAACAAAACTTCCCGTGTGAATGTGTACCTTGAATTCTCTTGCCGCATTTCTCAGGGAGGTCAAGGTGGGGCCGTTCCTGTCCTCCGCCTCAGGAACATACCGGTCAAAGCTCATGAACCCTATGTTCCAGAGTTCCGGAAGGACGATCAGATCCGCTCCCCGAGCCCTACGAATACTCTCAACGGCCTTGTCGATGGTGGCGTTCTTGTTGTTCCCAACGACGCTCAGTTGTATGGACGCAACCTTCATTCTCTCTTCTCCTCGTTCGAGCTTTTCAGAAGCTTAACCCGAATGCGTGTTGAGTGCAAGATGAGAGAGGGGAAGCGGTTGACAAACACCGTGCAATGCCGTTATGGTTCGAACAAGCATGATTTCTCGTGAACCTTGGTGGGTTCTCGATCTTACGACAGGAAGGTCACCTCCATGAAAAGAAGAGGCTTCTTGAAAGGCACGATCGCAACCGGTTTTCTCGCTGCCGCGGGAGTGCCCCTGCTCTCATCCTGTTCGGGCGTGAAAAGAGGTGATCTCCCCGAATCAGAAGAGCCGGCCAGGGGGCTCGATGATGAGAGCGCCCGGATTCTGTGGTACGCCTCCCTTGCCCCAAGCGGCCACAACAGTCAACCCTGGTTCATAAAGGTGCTGGGAAAAGGGGAATGGATCATTGGTGGGGACCCCCGGAGAAGGCTTCCCGCCGTGGACCCAGACAGCCGTGAGCTTCTGCTTTCCATCGGGGCTTTTGCAGAAAACCTTTCCATCGCCGCCTCGGTCTCAGGCTATGACTTGCTAATGGAAGTGATCGCCAAGAGTCACCAGGATGAAGAATTGATGCGCATTTCCCTTAAGAAAGCCAACCCGCGGAGTTATCCCCTTGCACGGCTCACGCTGCGGAGAACCGTGAAAAACGGTTTTCTTTCCCGGGAGATCGGAAAAGAGGATGTGAAGGTCCTTTCGGAGCCCCATGCAGGCAAGCTGTTCTATTACCCCCGGGGAACGGATCATGCAAGGTGCATCCAGGAAGGAACGGTGGAGAGCTATCGAGTCCAGACTTACAGGGATGAAGCGCAGAGAGAACTGGCCAACTGGATTCGGTTCAGCAATGAAGACGCTCGAAAACACCGCGACGGCCTCACCACGGAGGGCATGGAGATTACAGGCTTCTCTGGATGGTTCGTTCGGCAGTTCATGGACCAAGGAGATGTCGCAGGAGAACGTTTTAGAAAGCAGGGAATAGACATGGCGGCCAAGTGGGCCGCCGAGGGAGCGGGATGGATGATCATAACGAGCGGGGGGAGCGGCGCGGCGGACCTCATTGAAACCGGGAGGCGCTTCGAGCGGACGGCTCTGCTGGCGAGAGAACGCAACATCGCTCTTCATCCCATGACTCAGGTCCTGGAAGAAGAAAAGGGGCGGAGGGAAATTGCATCAAACCACGGGACTGATGTGATCCCGCAATTCGTCCTGCGTGTGGGATACCTCGACAAGTACCCTACACCCGTTTCTCTGCGCCGGACGGCAGCCTCCTTTGTTCGAGCCTAAAGGATTGGAACCCTAGGAGCAGAATCCATAAGCCGCGATCTATTGCAAATGAGCGTTGATCGAAATTCGACCTTCATCTCAAGTTGTAGATAGGAGGTGTCATGAGCGCGCGAATCAGGTCCGTCTTTGTTTTGGGACTCGGCAAGGTGGGTTCCTTGGTTGCCACCCTGCTTCATGAAACCGGCTTTGACGTGACCGGCGCGGACTGCAATGCCCTGTCTGGTTTTCCCTTCTCGACAATCAAGCTGGATCTCGGCATTCCTGAGCACTTGGCGGACAAGATGAAGGGGTTTGATGCGGTCGTGTCGTGCCTTCCATACCCTCTCAACGTCAGGGTGGCTTCCGCCGCCCATGGGTTGGGCATCCATTACTTCGACCTGACCGAAGATGTGCCGACGACCAAGGCGATCCTCAGCATGAGCGAGACGGCCCAGGGCGTCATGGCCCCCCAATGCGGTCTTGCGCCGGGCTTCATCGCCATTGTCGGTGCCGCCCTGGCGAAGAACTTCAACAAAATCCGAAGCATCAAGCTGCGCGTCGGAGCGCTCCCCCAAAATCCAACCGGACTGCTGGGCTATGCCTTCAACTGGTCGCCCGAAGGCGTGGTGAACGAGTACTTGAACGACTGCGAAGTGATCGAAGACGGGGTGCACAAGTGGGTGTCCCCCCTGGAGTGGCTCGAAACGCTCGTGATTCACGGCGTTCAGCTGGAAGCCTTCACCACTTCCGGAGGACTCGGCACCATGTGCGACACGTACCAGAGCCGTGTCGAGAACTTGGACTACAAGACCATCCGGTATCCGGGCCACGCGAGTCTGATGAATTTCTTTTTTCACGAACTCCTCATGCGCAAGGATCGTAAGAGGGCGGGTGAGATCCTGGTTCATGCAAAGCCGCCGGTGACGGAAGACGTGGTCTACATCCACGCTTCCGTGGAAGGATGGAAAGGGGACATTCTCTTGCGGGATGAGTTTGTCAGAGCCTATTACCCCGTGGAGATCGCGGGACGATCCTGGCGCGCCATATCATGGACCACGGCCGCTTCTGCCTGCGCGGTGGTGGAAATGGTGAGCAACGGGTCCCTGCCCGGCAAGGGATTCCTGAAACAGGAGGAGATTCCCCTTCAGGCGTTTCTAAAGACCGTCAACGGCCGCCTCTACGCAGGAGAACCTCACGCGGGGGCAAGCCAGAAAGCCTGAGAGGCTGATCAAGGTTGTCCTGGAATTGGTGGCAGCCTTTCGAGGCTGCGAGCGCAAGGTCCAATCCAACTCATCCCCCATGAGGGATCAGCCTTTCCCTCCCCGGCATAATCAGTGGATGCCCATCTCCGCTCCTGGTTGAATTCCTGAACCAGCATCACCGCCAGCTCGAGTTAGCATCTTTCCAGGGCCGCCAATATTTCTTCTTTTACCAACCCCTCGCTTTTGGGAAGCGCATTGGATAATGTCTGTTTAGCTTGTGAACCGCCGATACGGCCTAAGGCCCAAGCGATCATGCCTAAAACCCGTTCGTCCTCGTTTTCCTGAAAGGCCTTGGCCAACTGCGGAATAAATTGGTCGTCTAAGGTATTGCCCATAGCCCGGGCAACATTCATTTTCCAGCGCCAAAGGTCTTTCTCGGACGTATAGAACATATGGGGCCAGATCCGACTGTTAAAATATTGGGGATCCATATGAAGCAAAGAGTTGAGCTTGAAGTCATTTACCATGGCCGCTGTTTTCTGATTTATGGGCAGTTCCTTAGCCAACCAGGGGGCGTTGCGGGGGCAGATAGTCTGGCAGCGATCACAGCCGTACACCCATAAACCCATCGGTTCCCGCAATTCCAGAGGTGTAATGCCCTGGCCGTAATAGGTGAGAAAGGAAATACATTTGCGAGGGTTGATGCGACGGGGACCTCTCAAGGCCCCGGTAGGACAAGCAGTCAGGCAGGCGTTCCGGCACCAGTCTGGACAGCCGACCTCTAGAGTGGGTTCATCGGGGACAAATTCCTCATCCACCACAATGGCTATGGGCAAGACCCAGGAACCACGGCCAGCGACTTTGTTGGAATAGAGAAGACAGTTTTTACCGAAGGTGCCAAGGCCGGCCCGCGCCGCAGCCACTCGATGAGGCAAATGAAAAGGAACCTTGGAGGCGATCCCGTTATCCGAAAGAAATGCGCGAAACGTCTTGATACGTTTGGCGAGACGGTCTTTGGTGATCCGATCATCATCCAGATAGCAACGGCCGAAATGGCGTTCCAGAGATGCAGGGAAGGCATGGTCGAAATAGGCCTCCATTAGAACAATAATGGTTTTGGCCTGGGGAAGGATTTGTTTGGGGTCTGTGCCGGCCAGCAGATCCAGACCGGCTCTCATGGCCCATTCATAATCTTGATAACGCTCCTGCAGCAGTTCTTTTTGGGTTTCAAAAGGATCCGCTGTGGTAAAACCGATGTCTCCAAAACCGCACTCATAGGCTTTTTCAATGATTTCGGTCTTTTTGAGCATTTGTTAAACCTCCATCTGAGGTAATCGACGTCGTATCGGAACATCAAGCAGCAGGGACAGAATCGGGATGGTAGTTTACCAGACATGAACACTCGGGTGTCCAATGGATTCAATCAGATTCACCAGCCGTAGAATCAGGGTACGTGTGGTTATAAAAAGTAAGCATAGAGGGCTCGTGTTAAGCGGTTCGCTATTGAAGCCTATCAATCTTGAAACGCTGAGGCATAATTTCAACTAAATGAAAAAGCGCTGCGACGCGGAGCATCACACTGACCACCTTTCCGATAAGGAGAATACAACGTTATGTCCTTCCGGCTGTCAAGCGGAAAAGGGGCGCAGAGAATACACCCGCAGCGGCTCATCGATCCCTTTCAGCGCGACTTTTCCCCGGTCAAAGACCGGCCAAAGGCCTTCAATCAGCCGCGCGGTCTCCTCACCAATCAGGATATCGCCCCTCTTAGCCAGATCCGAAAGCCGGGCCGCTATATTGGTGACCCGGCCTGTGGCTGTGTAGGTCATCCGGGTGCTCAGCGATCCCTTGAACCGGGTCATGCCGACCAGGGCGGATCCGGAGTTGATCCCTATGTTGACATAAATGGGTTCATGGGCTGCTATGTCCCCGAGCACGACTTCGCAGCTCCTCTCCATAATGTCCAGCGCGGCCCGCACCGCATGGACCGCATTGGTCCTGGCATCATCGTTCTTGAAAATGATCATGAGTCCGTCTCCAGCCGTCTCGTTGATCTCCCCGCCCGATCTGTGGATGGGATCCACAAAGCGCGAAAAGGCTTTCTCCACGATCTCGTTCACCTCGGCCTCGGGCTGGTTTGCCGTGAGCCGGGTATAGCCCTCCAGGTCCAGGAACAGGACCGTCACGTCTTTTCTTTCCTTGTCCTGTTTCAGCTGGTCAGGATCGTCCTCCACAATGCTTCTCACGGACTGAGGTACAAAGGGCGACAGGTGGTCAAGCATTCTGGAAATCTTGATCTTTTCCTGGATCATCTCCCAATGCCTCTTGGCATTCAGTATGGTATACCCCACGGTCTCGGAGATATCTTTGATGAAATGGAAGTCTTTGCTGAGGAACCGGGTGCCGGGTTTGGCGACCACGTTGACCACTGCCACGCTCTCTCCGTTCACAAACACGGGGATCGCAGCCTCCGGCCCGGTTTCCACACTGACCCCGTCCTGGCGAAAGATGGGTTCGCTCTTGGAGATGACGACCCCCTTTTTTCTCTCCAGGGCCTTCAGGACCGCTGCGCGGTTTCGCTTGCACGACAGACAATTGACGGGCCGGCCGTAGAGCGCGCACTGAAGAGGTCGCGTGTAATTCCTGGCGTCCGGGTCAAGAAGGAGGATGCAGACCTCCATAGCCGAAGGGACCAGATTGAGTATCTCTTCCCTGAGCATTTCCAGGATCTCGTTCACCTCCAGGGTGTAGGCCAGTTTCCTGGCGATCCGCTGCTGTGCCTCAAGGCGCTCCCTGTAGTATTTCTCCATCTCGGCCTCCGGAGACGACCCGGATTCGGGGTTCTTTTCTGACTAAATGTACACACAGATTGACAATGAGTGCTGAAACAATATAAGGCGCTTAAACAAGCATAGCACACTGTGGGCGTTTCACCGGCTGAATCTCTTCTCTTTTGTATCGTCCGCATCCAGGTAAGCTTCCAGAGATATCTTGTCGTTTTCCGCAATGCACCGAATCTCGATCACCTCTTCAACAGTCAATCCCAGGCGGGGCGACGCGGTTGATCGCCTCGACCGATGCGATCCCAACCGTCTTGGCTTTCACAACATCCGCACCAGAGTAGAGAGCTAAAACCTAAACGTAAACCGTGAACTTCCCTCGTGCACAACCTGGCCGAACTCTCTGATCCAATCCATTTCTTCCTCTGACAAAGGACCTTTTCCCCTCAGATCATGAAGGTTCTCCTGGAGTTGCTGGCGGTTCTTGGGGCCTGTGAGCACAACATCCACGTGAGGATTGGACAGACAGAAGCGATAACAGTCGCCGGCGGTCATGACTGATCCCTTCCAATGCTTCGGCCGCCTGAGCAGACCGCCCCATCGCGTGGCTGTATACATCGTATAAAGGGCGGTTAAAAAGTGTGACGGTATGAAGGGCGGTTGAAAGCTGTGACACCCTCAAATACGCTTCTCCGGGATATCAGAACTGGAGGAGGAGAGAGGAGCCTCGCCCCAAGCCGATTGGTGGACAAAGATACGACTTGAGGTATTGAGAGGAGAGAGGACTAAACGGGAGATACTGCGACGTGAAGGGATTCACTGGGAGACGTTAAAGAAGATATTGGGGCATTCCGAGCCACCTGGCTATCGGCTGAAAGAGCCTCGCCCCAAGCCGAAGATTGGCACCTACCTTGAGCGGATCGCTCAAATCATCGAAGAAGATAAGGCCTTACCGAAGAAACAGCGCCACACGGCCAAGCGGATCTACGAACGCATCCAGGAGATGGGTTACGGGGGTAAATACACCCAGGTGAAGGAAGCGGTGAGGGGGTTGGAGCGGGTGAAGCGGGAGGTGTTCGTGCCGCTGATCCACCGGCCGGGGGAGGCGCAGGTGGATTTTGGTTATGCGCTGGTGAAGGTTTCCGGGGAGTTGAGGAAGGTGGGGTTTTTCGTGATGGTCTTGCCGCACTCGGATGCCTTTTTTGTAATGGGCTTTGAGCGGGAGTGTAACGGAGAGTTACTGGAAGGGTCATGTCCAGGCGTTTGAGTGTTTTGGGGGTGTTCCAAACCGAATCAGCTACGATAACAGCAAGGTTTTAGTGTCGAAGATTATTGGTCCCCGTGATCGGAAGTTGACGGATGGTTTTTTGAAGCTTCAATGCCACTATCTGTTCAGAGAGCATTTTTGCCGGGTACGCCGTGCTAACGAGAAAGGGGTGGTTGAAGGGGTTGTCAAATTCGCCCGGCTAAACTTTTTCGTTCCGGTGCCCCAGGTTCATGACCTGGACGAACTGAATGGCAAGCTGGCAGAGAGGTGCCGTGAGGATCTGAAGCGACGTCTTCGGGGAAAGACAGGAACGAAAGCAGAGATGCTCAAGGAGGATCAGGCTGCGTTTTTAGCCTTACCTGAGGTTGCCTTTGATGCATGCAGAAAACAACCCACCAGGGCCAATTCCCTATCTCTGGTCCGTTTCGATGATAACGACTACTCCGTACCTGTCCATTATGCCCACCATGAGATCCTGATCAAAGGTTACGTGGAGCGTGTTGTTCTATGCCACAAAGACAAGGTTGTGGCTAAGCACCACAGATCCTGGGGGAAGGAAGGAGTCTTCTTCGATTACCGCCATTATCTACCGCTTCTGGAGCGCAAACCTGGCGCCTTGGATTACGCCCTGCCCTTGGCGGATCTCAATCTGCCAGAGTGCTTTGAGACGTTGCGGCGTCGCCTTCTTGCTGAAGAACCCAAGGAGGGGGAAGGGCCAAGAGAGTTCATCAGGGTGCTGCGGCTGCTGGAAGATTACCCTATAGGGAGGGTTCGGGAGGCGGTGGAAAAAGCCCTCCTGATCCGGGCTCACAGCCGGGATGCCGTTTTGCAATTTCTCCTCCCGCGCTTCTCATGGGAACACACCACCTTCTTGCTTGATGGCCGTGAGCACCTCCGTCTGGTCAAAGTGGCAAAACCAGACTTATCCCTCTACAGCACGCTGCTTTCCGAAGGAGGGGCCTCATGACGGAGAAAGACAAATCCACCTTGCTCTTGGAGTACTATCTAAAGAAACTCAAGCTGCCCACCATGCTCAGAGAATACGCAGGAGTTGCCGCGGTGTGCCGGAAAGATCGATCTGATTTCGCTGTCTATCTCCTGCGCTTGGCGGAGAGAGAGATCCTGGACCGGGAGAAACGCGCTACCGAAAGACGCATTAAAGAGGCCAACTTCCCCGTAATTAAAACGATCGACACCTATGAGTTCAGCGCACAGCCCTCGATTAATGAAGCGTTGGTTCGGGAGCTCTTGAGGGGAGAGTACCTGGACAAAAGAGAAAACATCTTGCTTATTGGCAACCCTGGAACCGGAAAAACCCACCTTGCATCTGCCCTGGCCTTTTCAGCCTGCGCCCAGGGCAGGAAAGTGCGCTTCCACACAGCCACAGATCTTGTCACTCAGCTCGTGGAGTGCCGTGAGGAAAGAAGGCTGCAGCGATTCCAAAAACAACTCCAGAGACTTGATCTGCTGGTCATTGATGAACTGGGATATGTCCCCTTCTCCAAGGCTGGAGCCGAATTGCTTTTCGATGTCATAAGCCAAGCCTATGAGCATCACAGCCTCATGGTTAGTACAAACTTGGCTTTCGAGGAATGGACTGAGATCTTCGGCTCAGAGAGACTCACGGGTGCGCTCCTTGACCGCCTCACTCACCGATGTCATATCCTGGAAGCTAATGGGGAAAGCTACCGACTCCGACAGGCCAGTAAACGATCTAAACACAATACATCAACACAGCAGGACTCAAACCAGGAATCATTCAAGAAGTGAAAGGACAAATGCCTTGACAGAAAACCTGAAACTCACATATCTATAAATCAGGTGTCACAGTTTTCCTCCGCCACCTGCCTCACCTTTACTCCGCCCTTCACAGAAGGGGTGTTCCGGACAAAAAAAATGAAAAAAGGGCATTTTTTTGGTTTTTTTCACCAGCACCCAAAAAGCATTTTCAGCAGGATCACCATGGTCGATCCCTTTGTCTGTCGCAAAGTGTGTAACCGGGCCCCACCACATTGCTGGAATCAAAATAAACTCCAAATCATTATGCCCCCGTCATTTGAGACATTGCGGTTTTTGGTCAGTCGTCCGAAATCGAGAAACCAACCGAATGACCTGCAAACGGATTTCCATACGCCTGGAAATCTCATCCAAAGATGATTCGAAGACGGCATCAGACGTGATGTCGGCGGATAACAAAACCCCAAAGTGCGCACTTTCATCCATTAACCCCTAACCCATTGGCAAAGGTTATTACGAACCTCCTCAGGCGGTAGGTCTCTTCCCAGATCTACCGCCTTTTTTCATGGAGGCACACATGAACTTCCAAACTTTGCACCATCTTTATAGTGAGAGACTTCCTGAAATCGAAAAAAGCATCGACATAAAATCCAACGGAAATGCCGACCTGCGGCAAGAGGGACTGTTTGGCGCATACCAGGCGCTGAGAATCGACCATTATGGCTCTAAGGGATTTCTATTGAACAAGGCGACATGGGAAATGGTCTCTTCCCTTCGCAAAGGGAAATCCGTGGATAACGGATTCTATAAACGCAAAAACCTCAAGATCATCCACTTTGAGCATTTGCCGCTTGCAGACGGTATTTTTGCCGAGGCGGTTTCAAGTAATGGCACTGACCCTGTCGATGAGCAGGCGATTTTTCGAGTTGATCTGGAAAGGTTTTTTGACCGGCTCAGTTTGAACGAGACCCTTTATATCCGTTACAAGACAATGGACAGCACGTCGGATGTTTCCATCAAATGGAAAATGGGAATTACATTCCCGCAGTTGTATGAAATTAAGCGGAACATCAGAAGGGAGATAAAGGTCGCATTCGCTGTGTGATTGAAATGGGGGATCTCATGACTGCTTCATTGGGTGACGGGATTCCCCTCTGTACCATAGGATCACAACGGTCTGCGCCTGTCAAATGCGGATAACGCACTGAGAGGGGTGGGATTCATCCCAACCCTCTCGCTTTGAATCAGACATTCCTCTTGAATAGCTTCTTCCTGCCAAACCCAGCCAGGCCGACCAGGCCAGTTCCAAGGAGCAGCATGGTGGCTGGTTCGGGGACAGGGGCTCCTCCTCCCACAATCGATACATGAGAGATGGCACCGTTATCAGGCCAGAAACCCGTCAAGTAAATTGTATCATTACCATCCCAGCTATATGGGTCAGCTTGATTATTGTAGGGCACCCCATCTATAGTTATGTTTTGATACAGATTTCTTAAATTATAATAGTAGGATCCATGTACGCCGTCCTTGACGATAAGGAAAAGCGGATCATGATTGGAGGCGATCGCGGAAGGGCCATCAAAACTAATGATCGCGTCCATAGGGTCAGTCGGAGTGTTATTAAAGGTCGTTGTGTATGATGAACTATATGGACCCTCTTCTCCGCCACCTACATTCATCTTGTAGAGTAAAGGCAACCCGAGGTCTGGTTCAGAACTTCCAGGTTGAAAAACCCCTTCCAATGAACTAGGCGTAATACCGATAGATGTGGCATTTGCGCTGGACAACATCCCGAACGCAACGACGAAGCACATCACCATAATTGTCTTATTAACTATTCCTAATTTTTTCATAATAGACCTCATAGCTATTAAAGTTTATTAATTTAGAGCAGTAGAGGCTCTTTCACCTGCCAACCTACAACAAAAAAACGATATATCATTCAATCACCTCCTTTTTCTCGACTGCTTACAGCCTCAGACGTTCTGACACGATTCAAAACCTATCATTTTGCCACTGTGCAGTCCTGATCCTTGACCTTGTCGATGAGCGCATGAAGCGGGTTAAATCATTCACGGTTATTCGTTCGCTACGCGTGCCAAATAGCAACTTAACTAACTGCCTAATTCTTAGAGCATATAGTGGGCCAAGAAATGGATGTTGTGAGCGTCGATTTTTTAATATGATATTTCAATAGGTTAAATTAGCGGACTGGACTGGGTTGTCATTCCCAAGCTCATGGAGCTCGAAATAGGCAAAATTTTGTCTATAAGGTGGGTAAAATTTTTCTACTTAATGGAAGTAAATTACATTCTTTTAAAGTGCAGGATTGTAGCGCTGGAGCCTTAGAGGTATCTTGCTGGTAGCCAAAGACGACGGACTCGGAAAAAGACGGAAAACGGTTTTTGGCGTTCTGGCATAAACTGGAATTCTGTATTTTCATGGGTTACGAAATCCTGGCCCCCGTTCTCCAATGGAGTGCTGCCTTTTTAACATGAAGCCCCCCTCACCCGTCATCCCGCCCCCCGCCCCGATGGAGAATAGACGATTTTCATACCTGGGGTTAACAAGATAACGCTGGTGACAGACTACCTATCTCGATTTGAGACGCAGTTTTGACTCGGGCTGGTAATTCCGCGCTCCTGACCCTGAGCCAAAAATTAATAGGGCAATAGACTTGGAGCGCTAATCGTGATAGAATAAATCAGAAAAAAACAGCTTTTCCTCGTCAAGGAGGCACAGATCATGAGACAGAAATGCCCACAATCGCTCCTAATTGCTTTTGCTGTTTTAAGCCTTCTATTACCGAGTAACAGCACAGTCCAAGCACAGGATAACTCGAACTCAAAGGCAACTCCAGCCGTTCTGTTACTGTTACTGTCTGAAGAAGAACCGCCAGGGCCTCCCAATATCGTCTTCGTCACCTCGATTGCTTATGACGGGAATCTTGGAGGTTTTGTGGGAGCTGATCAAAAATGTCAGGCTCGTGCGGAAGCCGCGGGCCTGCCCAAGAATACATACAAAGCATGGCTTTCTACCCCTTCCATGAACGCCATTGACCGCTTGGGTGGGGCGAGAGGATGGGTGCGAGTTGATGGGAAACCATTTGCTGACACTAAAGCCGATATTGTAGCGGGAAGGATTTTCTATCCGCCTAGGGTCGACGAGTTGGGCAATTACGACGACACCCCATATGGATCTCCTGTCTGGACGGGAACGGGCAGTGATGGAACCTTGATTTGGAGTGGAGATACATGCAGCGAGTGGACATCTTCAAGCACGGATGCAAATGGCTCTATTGGTTCCAACGATAGTGTCGCAGGGATTTTCACATCGCTTGGAGCGTCTGGCTGTAATGCAACCCATCGTCTATACTGCTTCGGTATCGACAACAACAGCTCTGTGGCTGTGAAACAGGTGGCTGGGCGTATTGCATTCGTCACCAAAGAGGCCTTGATACTTAGCGGTGGTCTCGCTTCAGCCGATCAAAAATGCATGGATGAAGCCCTGGCGGCAAGTCTAAGTGGCACTTTTAAGGCGCTGCTTGCTACGAACGGTGCAAGCGCTGTATCGCGTTTTAATGTGAGTGGCCAACCGTGGGTGCGTCGTGATGGTGTTGCAATTGCTCCGACGGCAGCAGATCTCTTTTCAGCAAAGTTCCTTGATAGTGCCATCAATCTGTCGGCAGATGGCCTTCAATACCTCGGATATGATGTCGTTTGGAGTGGCGCATTGAATCCGACTGAGGCCGGCACATCAGACACGACATGCGATAACTGGACAAGTTCTAGCATTGGTGACACCGCGGCGAACGGTATATCATGTTTCACCTATCAGGGGAAATTTTTTGGCAATTACTACGGCAGTTGCAATACCCCATATCACTTATACTGTCTTCAGGAGTAAGCGAGGTTTAAGAATACAACGTTGACAAAAACCCTAGCCTGTCACTTCGGGGCATGAATAGTCGTGACTATTGCGCTAATATCCTGCCAGTTGCGCGACTGTTATACGCTTCGCTCGCAATGACAGGCTGGTCGTTAGCGGAGTTTTTGTACACTCGTCCAGATTGTTCTATGGCAAGTCATCGCTCCGCTTTTTCTGTTCCAATCGATGTTATGACTCGATTTGCTAAGCACGCTCCTGAAGAACCACCAGCCCGCTTTCCACTACGATACGCACTCTTTAATCGAGGTAACGCGGAAAGCATCGTTCAGTTTCGCTTCCCTGCTCATCGTTATCTGGCTTGACATTTGTATAGGTATACCACACCAATACATGAGGGCTTCCCTCATCAGACATGTAAAGGGTGTCGATGAACTGGGACATGTCATCGGGGTCAAGATGTGGAAAATCGCCGTGCCCACAGCGGACAGGCCACACCGCCACAGATAATCTCTGGTCTACATCCTAAACGGGGTCAGGGTGATCGGATACGACAATGCCGAGGGTACAGGATTCCTGAAGCATCTGTGAGCCCAACCGGACTTGGGGCGACCATTGAAAAAAAGCCGACTTCAGGCCTACTCCGCCAAGTTTAACGTAAAGGGAGATAGTGAACCTGGCCACTCCATTCATCTTCGAAGCTTTACTCTGCTAGGAGCAGAATATCTTCGATGACGTTTCCGATTGGGAGGTTGCGGCTGACCTCGAAGATGCCCGGCATGGGCTTGTGCGACTGAATGCGCTCATAGGCGTAGCGCGTTATGGTGGTTACATCGTGAGTGAGCAGTATTCGCCCTTCTTTTGCTGTCCATTCGAGAACCGTGGAATCATCAGCTCCGGACAGCCCCGCATCTTGTACGCGGACGATCTCCAGACTCGGCTTGCGGCGCAGCAGGCCACGCACGATGTCGTTGTTGAAATTCTCGTCCGCCGCGAACCGAAGCATGGTCTATCGCCCTCGGCTGGTGCGGCGAGCCTCTAGGCGGTCGCGCAAGCCTTGAGGATCAAATTTCGACTCATTTTTCTTTTTCACTGCGGCTGCTTTGGCTTTCCGCTTTTGCAGGTATTGATCGACGTGAGCTGGTCGGCGCAAGTAATAACCAATGACCTGATAAACATCCGCGAGGTTCAAGGAGGGGTACTGCTGGACGATCTCTTCCGCGGTAGCACCATCAGAGAAAGCCGCGACAACGGTATCCAGTGTTACGCGTGTCTTTCCGATGCGGACAACCCCATCCTCATCGGCCTGAAGAGGGACGGCTTCTTTTGCAAATGAGAGGGCCATAGTTCTACCTCCGATATGACTATTTTAGGCGATCATTGCATGAAAGTCCACTGCCGGGAGAATTCAGCATAGAGCCCTGGGCTGAGAGCAAAACATTCTTAACTGCCTTAGTCATTACTCTTTGCTCTATGCCCTACGCTTTGCGCTTCTTAGTCTTTCTTTTTGGCTAGTTCCTCCATTCTTGCTCTGATCTCTTTTTCAAATCCGCGTCCCGTGGGACGGTAATAGACCCGGCTTTTTATCTTCTCAGGCAGATACTCCTGTTTCACCCAGGCCCCGGGGTGGTTGTGGGGGTAGAGATATCCTCTGGAATAGCCTTGCTCTTTCATGAGCTTCGTGGGAGCGTTTCGTATGTGAAGCGGCACAGGCTGGGCTCCTGATTTTTCAATCTCGGCCTTCACGGCTTTCTCCGCCACGTAGAGGGCATTGCTTTTCGGAGCCGAGGCCAGGTACACCGCCGCTTCGGCCAGAGCGAGCTCTGCCTCGGGCGGGCCGATTTTTTCCCACGCCTCGAAGGCACACAGGGTCACCTGAAGGGCATTGGGGTCTGCGAGCCCCACATCCTCTGAGGCAAAGCGGATCATGCGCCGGCAGATGAAGAGCGGATCTTCTCCGGCCATCAACATCCGGTAGAGCCAGTAAAGAGAAGCCTGTTCATCGCTTCCTCGAAGGGCCTTGTGAAAAGCGGAAATGAGGTTGTAGTGTTCCTCGCCGTCCTTGTCATGAATCAGCGCTTTCCTGCTCAGAGCCTGCTCCACGCTCGACAGGTCCAGAACCCAGGGTCCTTGCCCTTCTCCCGTCACATACTCTACGGCGATTTCCAGATTGTTGAGAGCCACCCGTGCATCCCCTGAGGAAAGATCGATGAGGTGTTCCAACGCCTCCTGCTCGATCCTGACCTCCCGATTTCCCAAACCCGTTTCCTTCTCCGTAATCGCCCGATCCAGAATTTTTCGGAGATCCTCCCGCTCTAGGGGACGAAGAATCATGACCCTGGCCCTCGAGAGGAGAGGGGGAATGACCTCGAAGGAGGGGTTTTGGGTCGTCGCTCCGATGAGGACGATCACCCCGTTTTCCACATAGGGCAGGAAAGCGTCCTGCTGGGCTTTGTTGAACCGGTGGATCTCGTCCACAAAGAGAATGGTGGGCTTCCCTGAAAGGTTGCGGGTTCTTTCGGCCGTGTCAATGATCTGTCGAAGTTCTTTTACGCCGGACGTGACGGCCGAAAAAGCCTGGAAGGGATTCTGCGTGTACTGGGCGATCAGCTTGGCCAGGGTGGTCTTGCCGGACCCCGGAGGCCCCCACAGGATAACGGAGAAGAGGTGGCCGGACTGAATCGCTCTCAGAAGCACGGAATTCGGACCCAAAAGATGGTTCTGACCTACCATCTCTTCGATCCTTCTTGGCCTCATGCGGTCGGCCAGCGGTGTGAAAGGACTGTCCATGCTAGCCTGCAAGCAACTCGGACAACTTCTCCAGGGTGCTTGTCATGTCAATGGGTTTTCGGATGATGAGATCGACTGCCGGACCTTTTTCTTTAGATTTGCGCTCCGCTCCCTCACCTCCGGTGATCCAAGCAACGCTCAATCCCGCCTTTTTCTTCTTGATTTCTCTGATGAGATTCTGAACCTTCATGTCCGGAGTCCCGGATCCTACCATGACCAGATCAAAAGGCTTTCTCTCGATCTGCTGTAGGGCATCCAGTCCGGTGGATACGGTGCTCACTCTGTATCCTTTGTGGTCGAGCATCTTGTAAAGGAGATTCCGGATCATCCCATCTTCCTCGACCAAAAGGATAGACACCTCGTTGGCTTTCCTTCGTCCCCGCGGCTTTCTTTTGGATGGCTTTGCCAAGGGCAACCGGATGGTCACCACGGTTCCCTCGTTCTTCTTGCTGGAGAGTTCCAGGGTCCCCTTATGCCTCCTTGCGATTGCCTGAGCCACGCACAGGCCCAGCCCAGGCCTGCCGTCCTCCCTTGTGGTGAAGAAGGGATCGAAAACCTTGTCCAGAATCTCAGGGGCGATCCCCACCCCGCTGTCCTGGACATAGATATGGGCTTGTCCTGCGTTCTCCTCGATGCTTAGGTAGAGGTCTCCCCCATGAGGCATGGCCTCTACGGCGTTGAACATCACATGAGAAAGCATTTCCTCTAACTCTCCGGAATCCCCTTCCACGGGAGATACGGCCCTGAGGTAGGTCTTGAGGTTGATCCCTGACTCCGGCTCTTCGGGATGGCCCTTCAGCTTTGGGCCTACAAAGGCAACCGCCTCCCGGACCACTCTCCTCAGGTCCACGAGAGACTTTTTCAAAGGGTCCGGAGCCTCTTTGGTGAAACTTTCAAGAGCCTCTGTGACCTTCAAGATCTGACCGTTCACCGCTTCAAATTTCTTGAAGTCTTGCAGATCAGCGTCCCTGCGATTTCTCATATTTCCTGCAAGGGCAGCGACCTGTTCCAGATGGGGGCGAAGCCGCCAGGTGATCTCGTGGGCCATTCGGCTAAGAGACTCCCGCTTTTTCGATTCCACCAACTCTGTTTCCCTTTTTTTTCGCTCTCCGCTGGGGGTGAGCAACAGGAGAAAAGCGGTTCGGCCTCTTCTGTGGATCTTTGTGACCCTCACATCACAACTCAGGATCTCACCGTTCTTAGCGACAAGGTCTGTCTCGTACTCTGCCGGCGCCCATTTACCTGAAGCCCGTCTCCTCTGGAAGCCTCTAGTGACATTTTTCAAGCGGGGATGAACAAAGTCAGTCAAAGGATGCGCCAGCACGTCCTCGCTCGAATACCCGAGTTGACCTAAAATGAACTCGTTCGCCTCCACAATCCTTGATTTCTCAAGGACAAGGTAGCCCGCAGGCAAAGCATGCAGAAGGGCCTCTCCCTGATTCAAGGCTTTTGCGGCCTCACGATTTTCCTTTCGGAGCTGAGCGACCTCGTCTCTCAATCGCTCCTGGTCTGCCCTCATTCTGGCAATCCTTTTGTCGAAGCGATCCTTGTCTCTTGTCGTCATGGCAGGCACGGAATCTCGAGGTTTCTGGAAGTACTCAAAGAAAGGCCGAAAACGCTATCCCCTCTGGATGTTCTGCGGAATAAGGTTGTTACGCGTGAGGTGAAATGACATGGCGAGAACCTTACACCATCAAAAAAGAGCCGTCAATGCTCTCATGAAAACCTCCTTGACTTTCGCCTCTGATTGGGAAGAAACTCTCCAGGTCTTTCGAGATGAAATTCTTAACTTTCGACCAAGAATGAGGTTCCTTTGAGCAGTCCATCGTCCTTCGTTCACCTTCATGTGCACACGGAATACAGCCTCCTGGACGGCGCAATCCGGATCAGTCCATTGCTGGATAAAGCTCGCGCTCTCAACATGGAAGCGGTCGCCATCACGGACCATGGCAATCTCTTTGGCGCTGTAGAATTTTTCACCAAGTGCCCGGAAAAGGGAATCAAACCGGTCCTGGGCTGTGAGATGTATGTCGCCTCAGGCCACCGGAAGGACCGCGCCATGCCTCAGGACGGGAGCCCGAATGCCCACCACCTGATCCTTCTGGCCATGAACCAGGAAGGATACAAGAATCTCTGCCGCCTGGTGACTCTCGGCCATCTGGAAGGCTTCTATTATCACCCCCGGGTGGACATGGAGCTTCTCAGGCAATACCACTCCGGGCTGATTGCGTTGTCCGCCTGCCTGAAAGGAAGAATCCCTTACCTCCTCAACATCAACCGTAGCGAAGAGGCAATAAAGGAGACGAAGACTCTCGCCTCCATCTTTGACCAGGACCGCTTCTGCTTTGAAGTGCAGGCCAACCTGCTCCCTGAGCAGAAGACCGTGAATCGCCTGCTGAAGGAGCTTGGCCGGGAACTCTCCATCCCTCTTGTGGCGACGAACGATTGCCACTATCTGAACCGGGAGGATTCTGAGGCGCACGATGCCCTTCTGTGCATTCAGACCGGCAAGACCATTGAGGACACCAAGCGACTCAAGTTCTCCACGAACGAGTTTTTCTATAAATCCCGCGAAGAGATGGCTTCGAGTCTCGGCGAAAAGGAATTCGGTGAAGCCCTGGACAACACCGTGGAGGTGGCAAGGCGCTGCCGGTTTGAAATGGATTTCGGCCATTACAAGTACCCCGTCTTTCAGGTCCCTTCCTGCAAGAGCCTGGAAGAAATCCTCAAAGACGAGGCGCGCAAGGGCCTGGACCAGCGGCTCGAACAGCTCCGTGAGGAGGGAAAGGTCCTCAGCCCCGAACAGGTTGAGGAGTACCACGAGAGGCTGGAATACGAGCTCGTTGAGATCATCAAGATGGGCTTTCCCGGATATTTCCTGATCGTCGCGGATTTCATCGATTATGCGAGGCGCTCGGACATCCCGGTGGGGCCGGGCCGGGGTTCAGCCGCCGGATCCCTGGTGGCTTACTGCCTCAAGATCACCAATGTCGATCCGATGAAGTACGGCCTGCTCTTTGAGCGGTTTCTCAATCCCCAGCGGATCACCATGCCGGATATTGACATTGATTTTTGCATGAACGGCAGGGATGACGTGATCCGCTATGTGGCCGAAAAATACGGCAGGGACAACGTTTGCCAGATCATCACCTTTGGAACCATGAAAGCCAGGGCCGTCATCCGGGACGTAGGCCGGACCCTGAACATTCCATACAGTGACGTGGACCGAATCGCCAAGCTGGTTCCCGCGGGCCCAAAGGTCAGCCTCTTCAAGGCTATGGAAGATGAACCTGAATTGAGGAAACTCGAACAGGGTGAAGCTCACCACAAGAAACTCCTCACCATTGCCCGCTCCCTTGAAGGCCTCTCCAGGCATGCGTCCACCCACGCCTCCGGCGTGGTCATCTCGGACCGGCCCTTGGTGGATTATCTACCCCTGTTCAAGGGCACCAACGAGGAAGTGATGACCCAGTTCACCATGGAGCAGATCGAAAGATTAGGTCTCATCAAATTCGACTTCCTCGGTCTCAAGACCCTTACCGTCATCAAGCACGCCCTGGCTCTCATCGAGAAAACCACGGGCCAGAAGATCGACATCGACAAAATCCCGCTTGATGACCCGGCCACTTACCAGCTCTGCAGCGAGGGAAAAACCACAGGAGTTTTCCAGCTCGAAAGTTCGGGGATGAAAGACCTTTTGAGAAGGCTCAAACCGGAGGTCTTTGAAGATCTGATTGCCCTGGTGGCGCTGTACAGGCCTGGCCCTCTCGGCAGCAACATGGTCGAAGAATTCATTGCGGGTAAGCATGGAAAAGCCAAGATCAAGTATTTCCTGCCTCGCCTTGAGCCCATTCTGAAGGAGACCTACGGCGTCATCCTTTACCAGGAACAGGTCATGAAGATCGCTCAGGTCCTGGCCAACTACACCCTTGCCGAAGCTGATGAATTGAGAAAGGCCATAGGAAAAAAGAAACAGGACGTCATGGACAGGCACCAAGCCCGCTTTGTGGACGGCGCCGCCATCAACGGGGTCAACCCGAATCTGGCGAGCAAGCTCTTCGCCCTCATCGAGAAGTTCGGCGGTTATGGATTCAACAAATCCCATTCCACAGCCTATGCCTTGATCGCTTACCAGACGGCCTATCTCAAAGCTCATTACCCGGTCCAGTTCATGGCCGCCCTTCTGACCCAGGATATGGGGAACCAGGACAAGACCATCAAGAACATCGCTGAATGCCGCGAGATGGGGATCCAGATCCTTCCTCCGGACATCAACGAAAGCCATCCCGATTTCGCCGTGGTGGAAGGAGGAATCCGCTTCGGCCTCGGAGCAGTGAAAAATGTGGGACTCAAAGCCATTGAATCCGTGATCGAGGAGAGAAACCAGGGAGGCTTCTTCAAGGACCTGGTGGACTTCTGCACCAGGGTGGACGGATCCAAAGCCAACCGGAGAGTGCTGGAAGGCCTAATTCAGTGCGGGGCTTTTGATTTCACCGGAATTGAAAGATCAAGACTCCTCGCCTCCCTGGAGGAAGTGACCAGACTCTGCGGGGCCTGCCAGGATCCCAATCAGCTCACGATCTTCTCGACGGCTCCAGGGGGTAGCGCCAGGACTTTCGACTTCTCCAGCATTCCGAATCACGTGGCATGGGACGAGAGGGAAAAACTCCGGCGAGAAAAGGAAGCTCTTGGATTCTACATCACCGGGCATCCTCTGGACCGTTACAAGGAAGAAGTGCGCCGTTTCACCACCTCTTCCATCCAGGACCTGACCCAGCTCACCGACAAAACCGCCGTGCGGGTGGCCGGCGTCATTGAAGAGCTGAAGATCAAGCGGACCAAACGGGGGGACAAAATGGCCATCTTCACCCTTGAAGACCAGAGCGGGTCTACGGAGGTGGTCGTGTTTCCCGATGTGTTCGAACGCTCCTCCGCCCTTCTCAAGAGTGACGAGCCGCTGCTGGTGGCGGGCATCGCCGAGGTGGATGAAATGGTAGCCAAAATCATCTCTCACGAAATCCAATCCCTCGAGAATGTGAAGCAGGCGGCCATCCGGCTGATCGAGCTGTGCCTTTCCAGAGACTCTGTTTCCAAAGATCAGCTGGAAGGGATCAAAGATGTGCTTTACCGCTATCCGGGACAATCATCGGTGGTGTTCAAGGTGGAAACCGATCCAGGAAAGCGGATGGTCATCGCCGCGCACCCCCGTTACAATGTCTTTGCCTGTCGCGAAATGATTCAGGAACTTGAAACGCTG
>Ga0209706_10000461_pt1 | contig 23571 bp, 18 predicted proteins | sample PPLLaktember2015_6_FD_187263 | JGI IMG/M metagenome (GOLD analysis project Ga0209706, IMG submission 187263) | Freshwater sediment microbial communities from Prairie Pothole Lake near Jamestown, North Dakota, USA - PPLs Lake P8 Core (1) Depth... | ecosystem: Environmental > Aquatic > Freshwater...
TGCGCCATTCTCAACCCTGAAAGTGTTTTTGTAATTTACGTTAAGGGGAGAACCTTTGATCTTGATATCCCATCCGGTCAGATCTTTTCCGTTGAAAAGCGGTATCCATTTTTCCTTTTTGCCACACGAAGTGAATAACAGGATAAAAATCAGTAAGACAGAGAATTTTTTCATAGTCAGGATATTTGTGTTTGTAATTATAATTTCTTTTTAACCACTGAAGTTTTGCACTGAGTTTTTATTTCCGGCAGATCCGGCAGATCAACTCACCCTCTCTCGCCCCCTCTCCCTCTCTCCCTCTCGCCCTCTCGCCCTCACTTCCTCCCGCCGGTGCCTGTCATTTCCCTGATAATTCGTTCGATCCCGTCTGCATCATACCCGCACTCCCTGTAGAGTTCTTCCTGTGTGCCCTGTTCCACGAAATAGTCGGGAATACCCAAACGCCTGACCTCAGCAGAGTATCCATTGTCGCACATGAATTCAATTACCGCGCTTCCGAATCCCCCCTTCAGGATTCCATCTTCAACAGTAATTATCTTCCTGAACTTCCCGAAGACAGAATGAAGAGCTTCATTATCAAGGGGTGCCGCGAAACGCATATCCCAGTGGGTAACAGATATTGATTTGGCCGCAAGCTTTTTCACAACTGCAGCCACATCATTTCCCGGATGACCGATGCTCAGGACTGCAATGTCATCTCCCTCGCTTATTAATCGCGCTTTCCCTATCTCAATTTCCCGGAACGGTTTCTGCCAGTCAGTGACAGGACCCGATCCCTTGGCATACCTGATGGAAAATGGTTTATTGTTCTTTTCCAGCTGTGCAGTGTACATCATATTTCTCAGCTCAATGGCATCCATCGGGGCTGAGACAATCATATTGGGGATGCTGCGCATGAAAGCGATATCGAAGAAACCATGATGTGTTGCACCATCTGACCCTACAAGTCCGCTGCGATCGAGGCAAAAGACAACATGCAGATTCTGAAGGGCTACATCGTGTATTACCTGGTCGTAGGCTCTCTGGATGAATGATGAATAAATGTTGCAGAAAGGGATCAGTCCCTGGGTGGCAAGTCCGGCTGAAAATGTAACTGCATGTTGTTCAGCGATGCCCACATCGAAAGTCCTTTCGGGCATCTCTTTCATCATTATGCATAATGAACAACCGGATGGCATGGCCGGAGTTATACCAACGATCTTTTCATTCATCCTGGCAAGTTCAAGGATTGATATTCCGAAAACTTCGTCGTAAAGTGGAGGTCTGTTTTCTTTTCCGGAGATGATTAGCTCCCCGGTCTCCTTATCAAATATGCCCGGAGAATGGAATTTTGTCTGGTTTTTTTCGGCCTGCTCAAAACCTTTTCCCTTGACAGTAAGACAATGAAGAAGCTTTGGCCCGGGTATTCTTTTCAGATCTTTCAGGACTTCGGTAAGGTGCATTACATCATGTCCGTCAATTGGTCCGAAGTACCTGAAATTCATACCTTCGAAAAGATTACTTCTGTCGAGGAATGTGCTCTTGAAGCCGGCTTCGAGCTGCACGGCCAGAGTACGTGCATCCGGTCCAAGTTTATTGACTTTACCGAGCAGGTTCCAGAGCTTGTCCTTAAACCTGTTGTACGTTCTGCTGGTGGTTATATCCAGGAGATATTCCTTGAGAGCCCCTACATTCGGATCGATAGCCATTTTATTATCATTCAGGATCACAAGCAGGTCAGATTTGGTAATACCTGCATTGTTGAGTCCTTCAAATGCTTCTCCGGCGGTCATGGCACCGTCGCCTATAACGGCAACCACATGCCTCTTTTCACCTTTCTGCCGGGCAGCAACAGCCATTCCAAGGGCGGCGGAAATTGAGGTTGACGAATGACCTGTTCCGAAGGCATCATACTCACTTTCATTCATTCTCGGGAAGCCGCTGATTCCTTTATATTTTCTGTTTGTCCGGAACTTTTCGCGCCTTCCGGTAAGGATCTTATGACCGTAAGCCTGGTGACCCACATCCCAGATAATTTTGTCGTATGGAGTATTGAAAACATAATGCAGGGCGACAGTCAATTCCACAACTCCCAGACTTGCTCCGAGATGACCCGGATTACTGCTGACTTCGTCAATGATGAACTGCCTGAGCTCGGCACTAACTCTCACAAGCTCAGACAGATCAAGCTTCCTGAGATCTTCAGGTGTGGATAATTTGAAGAGCAGGCCTTCCCCCTCATTCATAGGAAATTTTTTAATGTGCAAATATAACAATTATTATTCCGGAAAGGTTTGCAGAAGCATCGGCCGGATTTTCTTATTTTTGATCCGGTAGATCTGAAACAGCAGGAATGTCAGAATGAAAAAATCAAGAATAACAGGCGTACTGAAGTTGTGCTTACTCCTGATCTGACTGAACTGTATAAGCTTATCGATAAATACTGAATTTACTCGGAGAATTCCTGTAATCGTACCTTCATGTTCTTCAGAGCCTGCAGGAGGTTGTCTTCGGGTCTCAGAAAATCCTGGCTTCCCCAGAACAGGTTATCATAACTTGTAATTGTTTTCGAGAAGACAGAATGAATGGGAGCAAGCTCTTCCCTTTCGAACCTGCTGACCTTCGTTGTGTTTATTTCCGTGATTGCCAGCTCAAAGAAAACATTGAACTGAAGACTGATGAGTCTCTTTTTCTGTTTTGAAGTGAATACCAGATCTCCTCTCACATGATTAAGAAAATATCTGCCGTCTACTTTCCGGTAGCTGACTGAATATTTCACGGTTTGAGGCCAGGTGTTAAATCCCCGGGCTGAGCCGGCTATGAACGAGTCTTTCATTTTATGCATATACCCGGGGTGAAGCTCAAAATCGGCATGAAGGATTGCAAAATCGTCGGTATTGATATACATGGAACCCCTGTAAAGCGGCAGATCGACGCCCTCTCTCTGTTCGAAGTCAATTACAAAAGCTGTTTCCTCATCATAAGTCACTATATCCGTGATCCTGTAGGTATATTCAGGCATACTCGCCTTTGCTATAAAATCAAATGTATTTCTGACACCGTCGAGCTCCAGACAAGTGCTTAACCCTGCTTTAAGTCTGATGGCAAGTGTATCGGTACGATCTGTATTTTCAATTTTCCGGCTTTTAAATACCCTGATCTGATCTCCAAGAAGTGATCCGGTATAAGCACTTTTATATATTTCGAGAATTGCTTCTGAATATGTCTGAAGCTCTTTTTTTTTCATCACACCCTCTCTGTAAAATCCTGTAAGCATGGCTGGTGTGTTTCCGTAATTCCGTGAAATCGCAGAGAAGGATCTGTATATTATTTCCTGTGGCACCTGGGTTTTAATTATGATTTCAGGGATGGAAATGTATTCTCTTGTCATCCTTATAGTGAAATCATTACCAAGGGCTTGCTGCACAGGGATTTCCCTGCCAATGTAACCCAGATATGAAACAGAAAGTGTATCATTGAGGTAGTCCGGAGTGATGTTCAGACCGAATTCACCACTGGTATTTGCGACAGTTCCTTTACCCGTGTTTTTCAGGCTGATTGTAGCAAAAGGCAAAGGTTCATCAGAAGCATCATCGGTGATGATCCCGGTTAAATAGCCGGATATTTCAGTGGGAATTGATCCGGATTTTGCAACCTGGGGCGGAAGTGATCTTGAAATAATTATATATTTATCGATCACGGTAAACGTGAGAGAATCATTATTCAGGATGCTGTCAAGTATGGTGCTCAGCTTAATTTCCCTGAATGTCAGGTCAACCTTATTCTCCGGATTGATCAGACGGCTGTCATATGTGAAATTATATCCGGTTTGTCTGGTAATGATCGCAAGGGCATTGACTGTTTTTACCTGCCCTGCCCTGAATGTGAATACTGAATCCAGGATAAACTCCTGGCACCTGGCAACCTGCCAGCAGTTCAGCAGGATAAATAATATAATGGCTGATATCCGTTTAAATATGTAGCCATTTTCTGACGACATTATTCAATAAATGAGTCATTATTTCGAAAGATGGTATACATGACCGTCAATTCTGTAACTCAGGTTAAAGCTAGCACAAATCAGCCGGATAATTGTATCCTGTGCCTGGTTATTAATAGGCGATGTCCATGTTTCTTCAAGAATGGAAGGATCATCAGCTACTATTTCCATATTGTAAACCTTTTTCAGATCCCTGAATACTATGTCGAGAGTCTGGCCGTCGTAGATCAGCGATCCGGTATTCCAGGCCATGATATTCGGATCTTTATTCAGTGACTTCCCGATGAGTTTTGAATCGACTGTCCCGACATATCCCGGATCAAGAATAAGAGATTTGGTACCTGAATTATCAGAAACCATTACCTGACCGGTTTTAACAAATACCTCAACAGCCGGGTCGGCTTTATTTGTTTTAACATTGAAAGAGGTACCAAGAACTTTTACCTGTGCGGTTCCTGCATCAACAGTGAAAGGATTTCCGGCATTGGGAGTTATTTCGAAGAAAGCTTCTCCCGTTAATGTGACATTTCTGGCAGATTTTCCAAAATTTGCCCGGTAGCTCAGTGCTGTTTTTCTGTTAAGGATGACAATACTGCCATCAGGAAGGGTAATCTCCAGGTTCTTCTGGTTAATATCCGTTGAGACAGAGATCTTTTTGCTCAGGTAGCCTGAGTTGCCAAGATAGAGAACAGTAATGCCAAGTCCTAAAATAATAAAAGCAGCAGCAGCAATTTTCATAAAATTGGATCTTAGGAATATAGTGCGTGGACTTTTTGTAGCTGTGTTTGTTCCAGCTTCATTAATTCTCGTCCGGAGATTGTTCCAGGCTTTGTCAACATCGATCTCCTTTTCTTCTGACAGGAACATGGCAAGCTCTTCCCAATCTCTGTCGTTTAATTGCTCTGTGTTCATTTTCTCTTTCATTGTTCCTTTAGTGCTTTTCTGAATTCTTTCAGTGCTCTTCCCATATCGGCTTCAACTGTTTTAACCGAAACCGACAATTTATCGGCAATTTCCGCATATTTCATTCCTTCAAACCTGCTCATGCAAAAGATCCTTCCGCATCGTTCCGGCAGCCGCTCAAGTATACGGACAATGGCTGACTGCAGTTCATTGTACTGGACCCTCTCTGATGGTGTCTCAGGGTTCTCTTTCGGGCTGTATGACAGGTCTTTTGCATGTTTTTCAACCACCCTGTTATGTTCCATCAGGTGCAGGCACCGGTTATGTACAGCTCTGAAGAGGTACCCGTTCAGAGAGGTTTCAATTTTAATTTTTTCCCTGTCGTTCCAGAGTCTGAAAAAGAAATCCTGGACAATCTCTTCTGCTGTATCGTGGTCTTTGACAATTGATTTTGCATATCGTACCAGTGAAACATAGGAGGATCTGAAAAGTGATTCAAACTGCCGGACATCACCCTGGCTGATCCTCCGTATTATTTCATTTTCACTGGTCATTAATCTTACTGTTCTGCATCCGGCCGGTCGCTGAATTTCAGCTTCCTGCTTAGTCTGCGTATGGCAGATTCAATACTCTGGTCAGGTTCGATAACATTATAATCTCCCCAGAAATCAGGATCAGTAAACGCACTCACTCTTTCGGAAAATATATCAGAATACCTGAGTTTTTCCTTGCCTGTAAATTTAATAACTTCTTCGTCAGTACGATCAGTTACTGCCATTTCCGACATTGTTGTATAGAAAGTATTGAACAGCTTTCTCTTCCAGTTAACCTTAAACTTAACTTCTGCACGGGAATAGGTGAAATACCATTTTCCGTTCTGTTCGCGGTATTGTGTCCTGTAAGTTGCCACTTCAGGAGTTACCTCCATACCTAGCGGTTTCTTTCTGATGAAGATGGATGATACAGCTGCTTTATCGGACAGGTTGAATCCGAATTCTGCCTCAGTCAATGCGTTTGATTCCATCTCGATGAAAAGGCTTCCCATGAACAACGGGATATCGACTGAAGGCTTCTGCATGAAATCAATCACATAATGCGGCTTATTGTCGATTTCGATAACGCTTGTAAGTGAATAGTCATAATATTTCATTGCATCGAGAGTAAGGATAGCTTCAGTGTTTTTTGCAATATCAAGTTCCAGAACACTTACAGTTCCTCCCTGGAGCTTAAATAAAACTGTATCCATTTTCTGGACATCCGAGCTTTTCCTGCCCTTATATATCCTGGCACCGTCAAAACGCATATCGTTGTTGTAAGGAGCCTTGAATATTTCGACAACGGCCTCACCAATTGATACATAGGTGCGATTTTTCCGTATTGTTTCTCTGTAGAATGCAGTCATAAGGTTCGGTATTGATTCATAGTTCTTCCCGATATTCATAATGGCCTTTTCAACGATTGCTTCCGGATCAATTGGCTTAACAATTACTTCCCTGATTGGAATTGGTGCCGATTCCAGTGAAATGATATTCTTATACCCGGCATCACGCAGGGAACTTATCGGGATTGTTTGGTTCTTATATCCCAGGTAAGTAACCTCAAGATTCTTTGATGACAGCTCCTGGCTGATCTTTAATGTGAATTCCCCGTCAATGTTGGTTATTATTCCAACATTCGATTCAGATACGGCAACGCCGGCAAATACAAGGGGAGTTCCGGTTTCAGCATCCACGACCTTCCCCTTCAGGGTAATAATTCCCTGCTGATCGGCTTTTTTTCTCCCTGCAGGACTGACCGAAAATGCCGTCTGGATTGTAAAAGCCAGCAGGACGATAACTGCATAAAAAGAAATGTTTTTAAAATTTTTCATGGCTTCAAATTATTTAATTAGTACATAAATATTATCGGATACTCTCATTTTAGATTTTTTCTGCACTTATAAGACCTTCAGACCGGAGATTACCCTATGGTTTTCCTTAAAAATATTTTAGTATCTTACTTCAGAATTTAATTCAGGCTGATGGTCAAACCATTTTCCAGGCAGTTCAATGCCCTGGTTGCAGGATACTCATTTCTGAAAAGCGCACTAACCGGGGAAGCAGCAATAAATGGCATGCCTGTTACAGTCAGTGTTGAACCAACAAACCACTGTAACCTGAATTGTCCCGAATGTTTCTCAGGGTCCGGCCTGATGTCGAGGGACCGTGGTTTTATGGATTCCGGTCTGTTCGATAAGATTGTTGCCGGATTAAAACCTGACCTGTTTGAGATGAACCTGTATTTCCAGGGGGAGCCGATGCTACATCCCGGATTTTTTACATTTCTTGAAAAATCACGGGATATAAAAACTACAGTGGCTACAAATGGTCATTTCCTCTCATCAGGTAATGCGGAAAAGCTGGCCGGGTCGGGATTGAATAAACTGATAGTCTCACTCGACGGAATGGATCAGACCACTTATTCCGGGTACAGGGTGAATGGTGATCTGGGAACTGTAATGGCGGGGATAAAGAATGTATCTGAAGCCATAAAAAAACAATCATCCTCAATGAAGCTTGTGATCCAGTTCATTGTTACAAGGCAGAATGAACACCAGATACCTGAAGTAAAGCTCTTTGCTGACAGGATGAAGGCAATATTGAAGCTGAAATCAATGCAGATAATAAATGGCGGATCATTTGAAAAATGGCTTCCCGGACAGAGAAAATTCCGGAGATATGAACTTAAAGATGAAAAGTATATAATCCGGAGCAGGCTGCCTGACAGATGCGCCCGTCTCTGGTTCAATCCGGTTATAACTTGGGACGGAAAGGTGCTTCCCTGCTGTTTTGACAAGAATGCTGATCATGTTATGGGGGATCTGAATGAAGCAACATTTAGTGACATCTGGAACGGCCCCGGATACCGGATATTCAGGAAAAGCATCCTCTCCGGCAGAGGCCGGACAGACATTTGCAGGAATTGTACCTCAGGACTTTACTGGAAAATATTACGCTGATCGGGAAAACTTTCGTAACTTTTCTAAAAATTTCCCTAAAAAAATGAAAATACCTGAAAAAATTCTTTTATCGGGGCTTTTAATTTTGTTAGCTGCCCCGACATCGGGATTTATTTCGTCACCCGGAAGGTCTGCGAGGGTATCCCCTCAGCATGAAGGTGAGATTGTAACCAAAGGTATTTATGAAAATGTTACAATTTACAGGGATGGGAGAGGCATGCCCCATATTTATGCTGCCAGCGAACACGACCTTTACCTGGCTGTGGGGTATGTCTCAGCCCAGGAAAGGCTCTGGCAGATGGACCTTATAAGGCGCAGCAGCAATGGCCGGTTATCTGAAATATTCGGCAAATCGTTCCTGCAGGCTGATATCATTTGCAGGTGTCTCAGGATAACAGAAAAATCAAAAGAGATCCTCAAAAATGAAGATCCTGAAATAGTTGCCTGCCTGCAGGCTTATGCCGACGGCGTAAATGCCTTTATCAGTTCAGCCGGAAAAAAGCTTCCTTTCGAATTCAGACTGCTTTCCTACATACCTGAACCATGGAGTCTGGAAGATATCGCAAATATAGTAGGGTTGATGGGATGGAGCCTGGGGTCAAGGAATCTGACTGCCGAGCTATTTAATTATCAGCTTATCAGAAAATTAGGCGTTGAAAAAGCTTCGGCACTTATTCCTGACTGGCGTATACCGACCGATATTATCTATCCTGATTTTACAATTGATGATACCCTGATTGCCCGGGTGAATTCATATATATCTTCATGGGAACGGGTCATGGACCTCGGAGTAGCTGCATTTTCAGGAAGTAATAACTGGGCAGCTTCCGGAACAAGAACTGAAACCGGAAAACCACTCCTTTCAAATGATATGCATCTGCCCTTCACCTCTCCCGGAATCTGGTTGCAGATGCACCAGGTTATTCCCGGGAAGCTCAATGTTACCGGGGTACTGATCCCGGGTGAGCCTTTCATTGTTGCCGGCCATAACGAAAGAATTGCATGGGGTATGACAAATCTTATGGCAGATGATGTTGACCTTTACACTGAAAAAATTAATCCTGAAAACACCAGCCAGTATCTCTTTAATGGTGAATGGAAAGAATTTGTCTCTAAATCCGAAATAATAAGAATAAAGGGCGAAAAACAGGATACTGCAGTGATCCGCTTCTCGCACAGAGGCCCGGTAATTTCGGGGCTGATGGATCTGAGCAATCTGTCGCCGAAAATCAAATGGTCAGGGTATGAATACCTTTCAGGCCTCAAGGATCTTTCTGATATCAACCTGAGTATGAAATGGGCGGGCTATGATAACCCGGGTGATGAGATCAGGTCGATCTATTTGCTTAACAGGGCAAAAGGTTGGAACGATTTCAGGTCAGCTTTAAGTACTTTCGGATCAATTAGTCAGAATTTCGTTTATGCCGATACTGCGGGGAATATAGGACTGAATACAGGAGGAGGCATTCCCGTGAGGAACGGGAATGGGATCCAGATACGAAACGGAGATACTGATGAATATGACTGGAGGGGATATGTACCCTTTGATCAGCTTCCCGTAAGTTTCAATCCGCAAAATGGCGTGGTATCGTCAGCCAATAACAAAACAGTAACCGACGATTATCCGTACTTCATCAGCCAGGATTTTGTTGTACCATACAGGATCAACAGGATTAGAGAGATGCTTGATGAAAAGGAAATTTTCAGCATTGAAGATTTTAAAAGGATGATAAATGATAAGCATTCTGATTTTGCAGAACTGCTGGTTCCTTATATTTTGAAATTGAACGAAAGGCTTGATGAGCTTAATTCAAAAGAAGTAAAGGTACTGACAGCCTTTTCGGGCTGGGATTATGAAATGAATCCTGAAATGACGGCTCCTGCAATATTTGAACTTTTCAGGGTCAGTTTTAAAAAGAATCTCCTTGCCGATGAACTGGGTGACCTTTATGATGAATTGTATTACATGACAAGCGAATATTATATATATAAGATACTTGTAAACGGACCGGATGAGTGGGTTGATAATATTAATACAACCCGGGCAGAGACGCTTGATGATATTGTTATTCAGAGCTTTAAAGACTGTGTAAAGGTGCTGATAAAGCGATATGGAAAGAATCCCGATAATTGGGAATGGGGCAAGATACATACAGTCACATTCACGCATCCGATCGGGTCAATTAAAATACTGGGATTTTTTTACAAACTCAACTCCAAAGAATTCGGGATCGGCGGCAGTGATCACACAGTTTGCCCCTATTTTTCTCTTAAACCGGGATTCAAGGCCGGTCATGGAGCTTCAGTGAGACAGATCTTCAATACTGCTGACTGGGATGATTCTTATTCTGTAATCCCCGGAGGCGAATCAGGAATTCCGGGAAGTGAATTCTTTCTTTCTCAGGTAAAAACATATCTCAGCGGAGAGTTCTATAAAGATCTCTTTTCGGATGACGCTGTAAAAAATTCAGCAAAATATGTACTGGTACTTAAACCGGAAAAAGATTAACTTGGCAGAAACTAATTAACTTCCTGTATGAAAGCAATTAAAATTATCCTGATCACTCTTGGCGGGTTGATCCTTGTTGCCCTTATCACAGGACTTATATTCGTTACAGGCATTAAAAAAGGAGCTCTTCCGGATTACGGCGGGGAACTCCGGATTGCCGGTCTGAATAAGGAAGTGACTGTTTACAGGGACGAACGGGGTATGCCTCATATCTATGCTGCAGATGTGCACGATCTTTATCTGGCAACAGGATTTATAATGGCACAGGAGAGACTGTGGCAGATGGACCTCATCCGCCGTGCCACCACGGGACGTTTATCTGAAATTTTTGGCGACAGCTATATTCAGACTGACCTCTTCCTGCGGAGCCTCGACATGACGTCAAAGTCTAAACAGGTACTGAGCATCCAGGTTTCATCAGTTACAGAGTGTCTGCAGGCTTTTGCCGACGGAGTTAATGTTTACATTAATGATGCCGGGAAAAAGCTTCCTCCTGAATTCAGGATTCTCTCATACAAACCTGATCCGTGGAAACTTGAAGATATCACCAACATAATCGGATATATGGGCTGGGATCTTGCCTCAGGTAACCTTTCGGCTGATATTTTCAATTACAAGCTTATTAAGAAGTTAGGCGCCGAAAAGGCAATGCAGCTGATCCCTGACTGGAGGATTGAAAGCACAACGGTCTTTCCGGATTTCAGGCTTGACGAAAATGAACTGAATAAGGCAAAGGAATTCATTTCCTCTCTTGATAAGCTTAAGCCCCTTGGTATCGTTTCATTTTCGGCCAGCAATAACTGGGCAGTTAACGGATTAAAAAGCAGCACAGGTAAGCCATTGTTTTCCAATGATATGCATCTCAGTTTGTCCTCACCTGGTATATGGATGCAAATGCACCAGGTTATTCCGGGTAAACTGAATGTGACTGGTGTTGCAGTTCCCGGTGAACCATTTGTGGTGGCGGGACATAATGAAAAGATAGCATGGGGTATGACAAACCTGATGGTTGATGATATTGACCTCTTTGCTGAAAAAATCAACCCCGAAAACAGGGATCAATATTTCTTCAATGGTGAATGGAGAAATATGATGATCAGACCGGAGATTATAAAATCGAAGAAAGGCAGAATTGATACGCTTGAACTGAGATTTACTCACAGGGGTCCGGTTATCTCAGGATTCAGGGATATAACTGACGCGGTTCTTACCATGAGGTGGTCGGGTTATGATCCCAGTGATGAGTTGAAGGCAGTTTATGATGTCAACCGGGCGTCAGACTGGGCAGAGTTCAGGGAAGGTGTAAAGAATTTCAAGTCGATCAGCCAGAATTTTGCATATGCCGATGTTGATGGTAATATAGGTCTGGTGACGGGCGGAGGCATACCGGTAAGAAAGGGCTATGGGTCAACGATAAGATCGGGAGAAACCGATGAATTTGACTGGAAAGGATATGTTCCTCCTGAACAGCTGCCCGTAAGCTATAATCCCCCGTCAGGTTTTGTTTCATCTGCAAACAACAAGACTGTAGGCGAGGAATATCCTTACTATATATCATTCAGATTCTACGTCCCCTACAGGATAGACAGGATAAGACAGATGATAAATGAAAAGGAAAAAATCAGTATTGATGATTTTAAGAAGATGATCACCGATCAGCATTCGGAATACGCAGTTCTTTTGCTCCCGTTAATTCAGAAACTGAAAGAGCGGATGCCTGATATGAATCCGGCCGAAGCAGATGCTTTCAGGATAATAGATGCCTGGGATCATGAAATGAAACCCGGTGAGGTTGCACCCTCAATCTTTGAATTTTTTACAGTAAGCTTTATCAGGAATCTTCTGGGAGACGAGCTGGAGGAACTGTTTAATGAGTTACCCGGGTCCATTAAGGATCACTACATATATAAAATCCTGAAAAACGGTCCGGATGGATGGGTGGATGACATTACGACTGCACAAAATGAAACCCTGGATGATATTGTTTTCAAAAGTTTCAGGGAGGAGATTAAAACTCTTACGGAGAGTTATGGTGAAGAAATCAATGGGTGGATATGGGGAAACATTCACAAAATATGTCTTGAGCATCCAATGGGAAGTGTAAAACTTATTGCCCGTGTGTTCGGACTGAATTCGGATACATATGGGGTAGGAGGAAGCTCTCATACCGTTTGTCCTTACACCTGGGGTGATGGATTCATGGTAAATGACGGAGCATCGGAAAGGCATATATACAATACAGCTGACTGGGATGAATCATTTACGGTCATCCCGACAGGAGCTTCAGGGATACCTGCAAGCGAGTTTTACCTGTCACAGACAAAAACCTATATTGAGGGTGGATTCTATAAGGATGCGTTCAGCGATGGTGCGGTGAAGGACGCTGCAATTTATACATTGAAACTTAAACCGGGTAAGTAAAGCCTCATCCCCAACCCCTTCTCCCGAGAGAGAAGGGGCTTAAGTCCCTCCCCCTGGGCGAGGGATTTAGGGAGAGGTGCATTAAACCGTCATAACATCCTTTTCCTTGATGGTCATTATTTTGTCGACTTTACTGTTGCAGTCAGTTGTCATTTCCTGAACTGTCTCAACTGCATCTTTTTCAAGATCCTCGGGCAGTCCGTCCTTTAGCAATTGTTTAAGCTCATCATTTGCCCATTTTCGTGCGTTACGAACGCTTATTTTTGCCGTTTCACCCTCTGTCCGGACCTGTTTTACAAGCTGATGCCTTCTCTCCTCTGTCAGCGGAGGAATGTTGATACGGATAACCTCTCCGTTGTTTACCGGAGTAAGGCCGATATTTGCAGCCATGATTGCTTTTTCTATAGTGCCAAGCATCGTTTTTTCCCACGGCTGGATAAGAATCGTTTTTGCATCAGGCGTATTGATATTCGATACCTGTGAGAGAGGAGAATTGACACCGTAATAGTCAACCGTTATTCCGTCAAGGAGCACCGGTGTAGCCCTGCCGGCGCGAAGTCGGGCAAGTTCATATTCAAGATGATCAATTGCTTTTTGCATCCTGTCCCTTGCCTCTTCTACTATCAGTTCAACATCTTCGTTCATAATGTGAAAGTTATCTGATTAACTTATGTCTGTTCGACTTACTAATTTGCGTTTAAATGTTGCAGGAATGACAAATTTAATAAAATAGAAATAATTGTAACCTGCAATCAGATATAAATAAGTGTGCCTGTCTTGATTCCGGTAACCACTTTCATAAGGTTACCCGGTTTATTCATATCGAACACAACAATCGGCATGCTGTTGTCGAGGCACAAAGTAAACGCGGTGGAATCCATAACTTTAAGTCTGCGTGTAATAGCCTCCGCGAAGGATATGGTATCAAATCTGGTGGCGGACGGATTCTTCTCCGGATCGGAGGTATATACTCCATCGACTCTTGTACCTTTAAGAAGAACATCGGCGCCAAGCTCAACTGCCCTGAGGGCTGAAGCGGTATCAGTAGTAAAGAATGGATTTCCTGTTCCCCCTGAAAGTATGCAAACTGTACCTTTTTTCATTTCATCAGCAACCCTGTCCCTGTTATAAAGCTCACCGACCGGTTCCATCCTTATTGCCGTGAACATCTTTGCTTTACCTCCGGCCTTAAGAACAGCGCTTTCGAGAGCAAGACTGTTGATAACCGTTGCCAGCATACCCATCTGGTCACCCTTAACCCTGTCAAATCCCGCTTCGGTTCCGCTAAGGCCACGAAAGATATTCCCGCCACCGATTACAAGCGCAACTTCACATTTCTTTTTAGTTACTTCCACGATCTGCTTTGCATATTCCCCCAGTACTTTTTCATCTATGCCATGATCGTCGTTACCGGCAAGGGACTCACCACTTAGTTTTAATAATATTCTGGAATATTTCATAATAACAGGTTCAGGGTGTAATTAACGAAAATAATAAAAAAAAGTGGCACTGAGAAGCGCCACTTTGAAATTGAATCAAAAATTCAAGTTCAGAGGTTCAGTGTAAATCTTTTAAAACCGGTTACGGTGAGATCCTTGTCTGTCGATTTCAGATACTGACCGATGGTCTGCTTATTATCCCTGACAAAATCCTGGTTCAGCAGGGTGTTTTCTTTGTAGAACTTGGCAAGTTTACCTTCCGCTATCTTTCCGAGCATTGCTTCAGGTTTTCCTTCACGTCTGGCCTGTTCTCTTCCTATCTCGAGTTCCTGGTCTATGGTTGCCTGCGGTACATCGGATTTATCGACAGCGACCGGGTTCATAGCAGCAATCTGCATTGCAACATCCTTGTAAACCTGGATGTCGCTTCCGCTTTTTGTAAAGCCCACAAGGGTTGCCAGCCGGTTCCCCGGGTGAATGTATGCGTGTACGTGAGGAGCTTCAATCTTATCATAGTAAGAAAGTTCAAGCTTTTCCCCGATGATCCCGATATATTCGACGACCTTTGCACCAACTTTGCCACCGTCCATGGGGAGTGCTCTAAGTGCCTCAATATCAGCAGGATTATTTGCGAGGGCAATATCGAGTATCTTATTTGCAAATGCTATGAAATCATTATTTTTTGCAACAAAGTCAGTCTCGCAGTTAAGCACTATCAGAGCACCAAGTTTTCCGTCTGAGGTTACTTTCGAAAGGACAACTCCCTCTGAAGCCTCTTTGTCGGCACGCTTGCTGGCGATTGCCTGGCCTTTTTTACGTATTATTTCAATAGCCTTGTCAAAATTGCCGTCGGCCTCCTCAAGAGCCGTTTTGCAATCCATCATACCCGCAAGGGTTACCCGTCTCAGTTTTGCAACATCTGCAGCACTAATTGTACTCATTATTATATTTTTTTCGGTATTATTAGCTTTTTATGATTCTTCCTCATCTTCAGTCTCATCCTGAATTTCTGCAATCTCCTCTTCGTCATCTGATTTCAAAACCGTGGTTTCTTCTTCGGCTTCCTCTTCCTCCTCATCCTCAACAATAGCTTCTATCAGTACAGCCGGAATATCTTTTGTTTCAAGCTCTTTCCTTATGATCTTCTTATCCTTTAGTCCGGGTTCCTTGTCCTTTTCAATTTTTCTCTCATTCAGGCCTTCCTCGATAGACTGGCATAAAACCTCGATGATCAGTGAGATTGATTTTGATGCATCATCATTTGCAGGGATCGGGAAGTCTATATCAGACGGATCTGAGTTTGTATCGACCATGGCGAAAACAGGGATACCGAGCCTTTTTGCTTCTCTGACTGCAATACGTTCCTTGCACACATCAACGATGAAGAGTGCGGAAGGGAGGCGGGTCAGATCGACAATACTTCCGAGGTTCTTTTCGAGTTTGGCTCTCTGCCTTGTGACCTGAAGCTTCTCGCGTTTGGACAGGTTTAAGAAAGTACCGTCGGTAGCCATCCTATCTATCGATCCCATCTTTTTCACAGCCTTGCGGATCGTCGGGAAGTTGGTAAGCATACCTCCGGGCCACCGCTCGGTAACATAAGGCATGTTGATATTTTTTACTTTTTCAGATACGATCTCCTTTGCCTGTTTCTTGGTGGCAACAAAAAGTACTTTTTTACCCGATTTGGCAATATGCTTCATTGCTGAGGCAGCTTCATCGAGTTTTACGATTGTTTTCTCAAGGTCGATGATGTGGATCCCGTTGCGCTCCATAAATATGTAAGGAGCCATTGCCGGATTCCATTTTCTTTTAAGGTGTCCGAAGTGTACTCCGGCATCAAGTAATTCTTTGAAATTAGTTCTTGGCATGTATTAAAATTTAAGTTTACATTCTTTACTTTCAATCGCGGAGTAGTCCAGCCTTGCGGGAGTCTTCGCAATTTAGATACTAAACTTGCATCTCTATTGAGGAACCAGTTGATAATTAACGTTTGCTGAACTGGAATCTCTTTCTGGCTTTTGGTCTTCCCGGCTTTTTTCTTTCAACCTCGCGTGGATCGCGAGTAATAAAACCACTGGCCTTAAGCGGTTTTTTGTTCTCTTCATCGATTTTGACAAGTGCCCTTGTTATTCCTAACCTGAGAGCTTCAGCCTGACCTTTCACACCACCGCCTTCAAGATTCACAACCACATCATATTTATCAGCTACATTTAAAAGAAGCAGAGGCTGGGTTACAACATACTGGAGAGTCTTAGCTCCGAAATATTCCTTGTAATCCCTGCCGTTAATTGTGATATTGCCTTTGCCATCACTCAAATATACTCTGGCTACGGCTGCTTTTCTTCTTCCAATGGTATTGATCGATTCCATATAAGTGCTTTAGTTGTTTTTTATTTCTATTTTCCTGGGTTTCTGAGCCTCGTGGGGATGAGAGGCACCTGCGTAAACAAACATATTTTTGAAAAGCGCCCTGCCCAGCCGGTTTTTCGGAAGCATCCCCCTTACAGCATTCTCGACAAGACCTATCGGATTCTTTTTCAGCAACTCCTCAGCGGTTGTAAATCTCTGTCCTCCCGGATAACCTGTATATCTGACATATTCCTTGTCGCTCCATTTCTGTCCGGTTAATGCAACCTTCTCAGCATTAATTACAATGACATTGTCGCCGCAATCCACATGAGGAGTAAAGTTTGTCTTGTGTTTTCCTCTCAGCATGCCGGCAATCAGTGATGCAAGACGACCGAGAATTGCTCCTTCTGCATCTACCATCACCCACTCCTTATTAACTGTTGCCTTGTTTGCCGATACTGTCTTATAGCTTAAGGTGTCCACTTGTGTAAATTTTTCGTTTAATATACTTTAGCTCAAAATTAGAACCCGCTCTTTTTCGGGTCTGCAAAAATACGATATATTTATTAAAAAAAAAGAATATTGAACAGAATTTATTCCACCTGTAGCAAAACTAAGTGTATTTTTATAATCATTTCTGTTCTGAAGCAATATTAAGATACTGCAGAATGAAAAACGATGACCGGTCTTTTTTAAAAAGGGCTGTCGAAATAGCCGGGAATGGCATTAAAGACGGCGGCGGGCCGTTCGGGGCTGTAATCACAAAGGATGGTAGAGTTATTGCCGAAGCAATAAATACGGTTGTCCTTTCACACGATCCGACCGCACATGCTGAGATCATTGCCATCCGCAAAGCCTCAGCTGTCCTCAAAACCCACGACCTCTCAGGATGCGTCATTTACACTTCATGTGAACCCTGCCCCATGTGCCTGGGTGCAATTTACTGGTCGGGAATAGGGAAGGTTGTATTTGCTGCCGATCGCCTGGATGCTGCCACCGCAGGGTTCAACGACAGCCGGATATATGATGAAATAGCTCTGGAAAAGGAAAAGAGACAAGTCATTTTTCAGCATGTGCCTGATGCAGGGGGCAAAGAAGTATTCAGGCAGTGGGAGGAGTATGAAAATAAGATCCCCTATTGAAATGAATCATGGCAAAAGATTATCGGAAGATTTTTTTAGCCGTGATGTTCTGAATGTTGCACCGGAACTCATAGGCAAGATCCTTGTTATCAGATCTTATGATGACAGCCTTCGGAAATATATGATAACCGAGACTGAGGCATACAGGGGATATGAGGATAAAGCATGTCATGCCAGCCATGGAAAGACAAAGAGAAATGAGATTATGTTTCATGCCGGGGGCAGGATATATGTTTATTTTGTATACGGTATGTACTGGATGCTGAATTTTGTGGCCGGTGAAAAGGATGTTCCGCAGGCGGCGTTAATACGTGGAATAGAAGGATTCAACGGTCCGGGGAAACTGACAAAAGCTCTCGGGATAAACAAATCCTATTATGGTGAAAACCTGGCAGTTTCAGATCGTATATGGGTGGAAGATAATGGTTTAAAACCTTCCTTTAAAACCGGTTCCAGGATAGGGGTGGATTACGCCGGAGAGATATGGAAAAATAAACCCTGGCGGTACTTTATTGAAGTATAAACTGCTGGCGCCGATTTGGCTTCGCTGGCGTTGATATGGCTTTGCTGGCGCCGATTTGCAATCGGTGCCACAAAGACCCGATAAGAATTACCAGCCTGTTTTATTTGAAGGCACGGATTGCAAATCCGCGCCAGCGATGGAGTGTTTTTTTGAAGGCACGGATTGCAAATCCGCGCCAGCGATGGACTGTTTATTTGAAGGCACGGATTACAAATCCGCGCCAGCGAGGGAGTGTTTAGACCCCCATCCCAGCCTTCCCCCACACACAGGGGAAGGAGCGCAAAGCCTTTCCCCCTTGGAAACGGGAAAGGGGGTTTAAGTAGAATAGATGCGTTATAAAACATAACAGAGCCTGTAAAAAACGTATTATAAGCCGGCTTTTAATACGTTGATAATTTTTTCCATAATTTTTACGTTCTTTGTTTTTTCAACAAATCAAAAAGATAATTTATGGACTCAGTATGGAGCAGTTACCGCCGCTGGAACAGTATAACAGGCTGGTTCATGTTCATCTTTTCAGCAATTGTATATGTGCTGACTGTTGAACCAACCGTCAGTTTCTGGGATTGCGGTGAATTCATTCTCTCGGCATTCAGGCTTCAGGTAGGCCATCCCCCGGGAGCACCACTGTTCATTATGGTAGGAAGGATCGCCACCCTCTTTGCCGGCGGCGACGGATCAAAAGCAGCCCTTATGGTCAATATCCTGTCGGCAATCTGCAGTGCATTCGCAATAATGTTCCTTTACTGGACAATTACTCATCTGGTACGAAGGATCTTAACAAGAGACGGGGAACTCGGGTCGAAACATTTCCCTGCAATTATCGGAAGCGGACTTATCGGTTCAATGGTCTATACTTTCTCGGATACGTTCTGGTTTTCAGCTGTCGAAGGCGAACTTTATGCCGTCTCATCACTATGTACCGGTGTGGTATTCTGGGCTATGCTAAAATGGGAAGAGGAAGCTGATCAGCCAACTTCGGGACGCTGGATCATTCTAATTGCTTATATAATGGGACTTGGGCTTGGTATTCACCGGCTTAACCTGCTTGTTATTCCTGTTCTGGTTTTTGTCTATTACTTCAAGAAATATGAGGTTACAACACCAGGTATCATTAAAACGCTGCTGACAGGTGTTGGATTGCTTGGGCTAATGGTTTTTGTTCTGATCCCGGGGATTCCCAGGGTCGCCGGGTGGTTCGAACTTCTTTTTGTAAATATTTTCGGATTACCTTATAACACCGGACTTCTGATATTCATTGCGGCTCTCATAGCCCTTCTGGTATCCGGCATAAGGTATTCAATAAAAACGCATAAGGTTATCCTTAACTATATAATGACGGCCCTTACAGTGATCATGATAGGACAGGCTTCATATGCAATGATAATGATCAGGTCGTCGGCCAGACCTCCGATGAATCAGAATAATCCTTCCGATATTTTCTCACTGGCATATTATATAAATATGCAGCAATACGGGAGCTCTCCTAAATTCTACGGGCCTTATTACAGTGCTCCGGCCCTCGACATGAAAAAAGTCATAGCAGGCTATAACAAGGTGAATGGTAAATATGAGGCCTATTACCATCCCGAATATGAGTATGACAAAAAGTTCGAAACTATCTTCCCGCGAATGTACAGCCCCGACCCGGAACATAAAACAGCTTATGAACACTGGGGAAAGATAAGAGGGAAAAAATATACTGTCAGCTCAGGATCCGAAAGGGAATCACTGGTATGTCCCACTTTCGTTGAAAACCTTCGTTTCTTCTTCAGGTATCAGACCGGATTTATGTACCTCCGCTATTTCATGTGGAATTTTGCAGGTCGTCAGAATGATATTCAGGGGAACGGCAACAAGATCCACGGGAACTGGATTAGTGGAATAAACTTTCTTGATAATGTGCGGCTGGGTGATCAGGAAGCCCTGCCCGGAGAACTAAAAAGCAATCCGGCCAGGAACACATATTTCATGCTTCCGCTTTTAATAGGCATTGCCGGTATTTTATGGCAGTATAAAAGAGACAAAAACGGACTTGGTCTTGTTGTGGCACTGTTCCTGATGACAGGTGTGGCAATTATTTTTTACCTGAACCAGTATCCCAATCAGCCAAGAGAACGCGATTATGCCTATGCAGGTTCCTTCTATGCATTTGCAATATGGGTTGGAATGGGATTCATGTTCCTGTATGAACTGTTTCAGAAGTACCTTGGCAACAGGATATCGGCATTGATTACTTTTATCCTCCTTCTGGCTGCCGGTCCTCTGCTGATGGCTGCTGAGAACTGGGATGATCACAACAGGTCGGGCCGGTACACGGCAAGGGATATCGGTGCAAATTATCTTGAATCGTGTGCCCCGAACAGCATCCTGTTCACATATGGCGATAATGATTCATTTCCAGTATGGTATGTTCAGGATGTTGAGGAGGTCAGAACTGATGTGAGGGTTGTAAACCTGAGCTATATTCAGGCCGGCTGGTATATTGATATGATGAGGCAGAAGGCATTCAAATCTGATCCGTTGCCGATCAGCCTTGGTTCAGACAAGTATAAGGAAGGGGTGAGAACACAGATCCCGGTACACAAGAGGGTTGACAAACCTGTCGAAATCAGCGAGCTTGTAAGATTTGCAGGGCTCGATGACAGGAAATACCAGATCGATCTGAGCGGCAGAGCCGATTATGTAAATTATTTTCCGACAAACAAATTTCTGATCAATGTGGATTCCGCAACAGTTTTATCGAACGGGACCGTAAAAGAATATTTCAGGGACAGACTTCTGTCACCCATGATCTGGGAGTATACCGAAACTGATGCCTTTAAAGGAGATCTGGCGATTATGGACCTTATTTCGAACAACGACTGGAAGAGGCCCATATATATCTCAACAACTGTTCCGTCATCCCAGTATAAGGGACTTGAGAAATTCTTTGTCCAGGAAGGAATGGCATACAGGATAGTTCCGATTATAACTGATGATTCGGATAACGGGGACTATGGCATGATCGATCCGGCTGTGATGTATGATAATATGATGAATAAATTCAGGTGGGGTAATGCAGACGATCCTTCCGTATATCTGGATGAAAATAACCGCAGAATGTTCAATAATTTCAAAAGGATCTTCGGGAATCTCGGAAAAAAACTACTGGAAACGGGTGATACTGTTAAAGCTCTCGAGGTTGTCCATAAAGGACTTGAGATCGTTCCCTCCGAAAAACTGCCGGATGATTTCTTTTGTGTCGGACTCGCTGAAGTACTTATCAGAGCCGGGAATAAGGAGGAAGGTGAAAAAATCATTGGCAATATTATTAACTACTCTAAGGAATATCTGGAATATGCAGTCGGCCTGGAGTCAGACGACAGGTTCGGACTTGAATATCCCACAGGCATAAGTATGCAGGCCCTTCTCGATATTTACAGAATGGCAGGTAATCTGAAGGATGATAACCTGACCACTGTTACTGAAGCTCTGATAAATAATTATTACGATAAGCTCTACTCACGCAAATAGTCAGCCATGAGGTTCTTCAGGATGCCCTTTATTGCTGGTTGGCTCTATCCTGATGCGCTCTTCAGGTTTAAGACAGAAGAAAAAATCCTTTGTCTGACCTTCGACGACGGGCCTGATCCGGAATCAACACCGGAACTGCTTGACATACTTGAGAAGTACAATATCAGGGCTCTTTTTTTCTGCGATGGCAAAGCTGCCGAATTATATCCCCTCCTGGTTAAAAAGATAATTGAAAAGGGACACCTTGTTGGCAATCACGGATATAACCATCTTAACGGGTGGACCACCTCTGCAAAGGAATATTATGACGATGTTGTGCAGGCTTCGAAATTTACATCCGCAAAAATATTCCGTCCACCGTACGGGTTGCTACGACCCGGGCAGTACATCAGACTCCGGAAATCCTTCAGGATTATTTTCTGGGATTTAATGCCATTTGATTTTGACAGGAATATGGATGCAGGCAAATCCCTTGAAATATTGAACAACTATATCCGGCCGGGTTCAATAATCGTATTGCATGACAGGCAGGATTCAACTGCCCTGACATTCCTGGATGAATTTCTGGAAATGTCGCTCAGGGAAGGTTATACATTCAGTTGTCCGGAATTGCAGTGAGCAGTGTCCGGCACTTCATCCGGTTTTATTTTTAAGTATGAAATACTACATTTGAAATACTATAATTCTAAGGAAGATGAATATTCTTATCCTCGGTTCCGGTGGAAGAGAGCACGCACTGGCATGGAAACTGGCACAAAGTAAAAAGGTTAGCAGGGTTTTTACCGGGCCGGGTAATGCCGGAACTTCCCGGACAGGTATCAACCTGGCGATTGATCCGGGCAATTTTGAAGAGGTAAAGAATGCTGTTCTGAAGAATAATATTAACTATGTAATTGTTGGTCCTGAAGCGCCACTTGTTGCGGGGATCCACGATTTCTTCATTAACGATAGACTTCTTAAGAATATTCCGGTTATAGGACCAACACGAACAGCAGCTCAGCTTGAAGGAAGCAAGGATTTTGCAAAGGATTTTCTGACCCGTCATAATATACCGACCGCAAGACATAAGACTTTCAACAAAGCAACAGTTGATGGTGTTTCAGGTTTTATCGAAACACTTAAACCTCCATATGTGATAAAAGCCGACGGGCTTGCCGCCGGGAAAGGTGTGCTTATCATAGAAGATGTTAAAGAGGCTCTGCAGGAAGTCAGGGCAATGCTGGCAGGTAAGTTCGGAGCAGCCGGGAATAAGGTTGTGGTGGAACAATTTCTCAACGGCATTGAATTATCCGTATTCATAATTACCGACGGTAAGTCGTACAAACTACTTCCGGAAGCAAAAGACTACAAGAGGATCGGAGCTGGTGATACAGGACTGAATACCGGGGGAATGGGAGGAGTGTCACCTGTCCCGTTTGCCGGTGCGGAATTTATGAGAAAGGTGACGCAAAGGATCATTGAACCTACCATGAAAGGCTTATCGGAAGATAAAATCGACTACAGGGGATTTCTTTTCTTCGGCCTCATAAACGTGGATGGCGATCCCTACGTAATTGAATACAACGCCCGCCTTGGTGATCCTGAATCGGAAGTGATCATCCCAAGGATTAAATCTGACCTTTTTGAGCTCATTGAAGGTGTGGCTGAGGGCAATCTGTCAGTACGCGTTCTTGAGACTGATGACAGATTTGTAACAACAGTTATGCTTGCATCAGGCGGATACCCCGGGACCTACGAAAAAGGGAAAGAGATTTCCGGCCTTGAGATGACAAAAGATTGCGTGGTATTCCAT
>Ga0209706_10000464_pt1 | contig 23486 bp, 17 predicted proteins | sample PPLLaktember2015_6_FD_187263 | JGI IMG/M metagenome (GOLD analysis project Ga0209706, IMG submission 187263) | Freshwater sediment microbial communities from Prairie Pothole Lake near Jamestown, North Dakota, USA - PPLs Lake P8 Core (1) Depth... | ecosystem: Environmental > Aquatic > Freshwater...
GCGGCCCGACTCCGCGGGGAGTGCGGCTCGCTCGCGGCGTACGTGTGGCGCTTCGAGCCGGGCGCCGCGAAGCGCCCGCGGCGCGTCACGCGGGCCGCGCTCGCCCGCCTCGCCGAGAGCGAAGCCTCGCGCGCCCTCTCGCGGGACCTGCGGGCGCGCGGCTGGCGCTTCGTCGGACCCACCACGGTGTACGCCTTCATGCAGGCGATGGGCCTCGTGAACGACCACCTGGAGGGCTGCGCGGCGCGGGAAGCCGCCTCGCGGGCCCGCGCGCGCTTCCGGATCGCTGGGGGGTAGCGCCCCCGCTCCATGCGTGGTGTCATGGGGAACGCTGCGGAGGGCACTCCATGACCCGGCTCGGCCTCCAGATCCCGAACTTCACCTATCCGGGTGTCCCCGACGCTCGCCTGTTCGAGCAGGTCGTCGCCACGGCGGTCCAGGCGGAGGCCTCGGGCTTCGACACCGTGATGGTGATGGACCACTTCTACCAGCTCCCGGCGCTCGGCGCGCCGGACCAGCCGATGCTCGAGGCGTATACGCTGCTCGGCGCCCTCGCGGCGCGCACCTCGCGGGTGCGGCTGGCGACGCTCGTCACGGGCAACACCTATCGGAACCCGGCCCTGCTCGCGAAGATCGTGACCACCCTCGACGTCATCTCGGGGGGCCGCGCCGTGCTGGGCATCGGCGCCGGCTGGTTCGAGCCGGAGCACATCGGCTACGGCTACGAGTTCCCGTCGCTGCGCGAGCGGCTCGACCGCCTCGAGGAGGCGCTCGAGATCATCCGCGCCATGTTCCGCGGCGAGCGGCCGAACTTCCAGGGCCGCTTCTACCGCACCAGCGAGGCGCTGAACGTGCCGCTTCCGCTGCGCCCGGGCGGCCCGCCGATCCTGATCGGCGGCAGCGGCGAGAAGCGCACGCTGCGGCTGGTGGCGAAGTACGGCGACGAGAGCAACCTCACCTGCGAGCCGAGCGAGATCCCGAGGAAGCTCGCCGCCCTCGCGCGGCACTGCGCCGACTTCGGGCGCGATCCCGCCACGATCGGCAAGACCTGGCTGGGCTCGCTGATCCTCGCCCCCACCCACGAGCTGGCCGTCGAGGCGCGCAACGACTTCCTCGCCCGCCGCGGCCTGCGCTGGGAAAGTCTGCCCCAGCCGCTGCGCGACACGATCGACCGGGCGCTCGTGCTGGGCGATCCCGACGAGGTCGGCGAGCGCGTGCAGCGCGAGATCCTCGGCGCCGGCCTCGACGGCATCGTGGTGAATCTGCCCGCCAACTCGCATCTCCCCGAGGCCATCGACCTCACGGCCTCGACGCTGCGAAAAGCGCTGGGCTAGGGCCCTTCGCCATTGATAGGATGAGCCCGTGCGCGCCTCCCCCCGAAGGCGCGGCACGGGAGGGTCCTCGATGGGCATGCTGCAGGAGTTCAAGGACTTCGCCGCGCGCGGCAACGTGGTCGACATGGCGGTCGGCGTGATCATCGGCGCCGCCTTCGGAAAGATCACCGGCGCGCTCGTGAACGACGTGCTGATGCCCCCGCTCGGCATGCTGCTCGGCGGCGTCGACTTCGCGGACAAGGCCATCGTGCTGCGCGCCGCCACCGCCACCGACCCCGGCGTCGCCATGAAGTACGGCGTATTCATCAACAGCGTGATCGACTTCCTGATCGTCGCCCTGGCCGTCTTCTTCCTGGTGAAGGGGATCAACTCGCTGCGCAAGAAGGAAGCGGCCGCCCCGGCCGCACCGGCCGCACCGACCCGGGAGGAGGTGCTGCTCACCGAGATCCGGGACGCGCTGCGCTCGCGCTGAGCGCCCGCGCGACGCGCTCCACCTCCGCCGCGGGCACGCGGTAGACGAACGCGCGCAGCTCGCCAGCGGGCCCGCGCCGCTCTTCCAGCACGCCGCCGGGGTAGCGCGCGCGGATCGCCGGCAGCAGCGCCGTCTTCTGGGCGTGCACGAGGAACGCCACGTCGCGGCCGCTGGGCTCGAACCAGGCCGTGGACGGTTCGAGGGCGACGAGCTTGTCCTGCGCGCGCGCGCCGCGCGCCAGGAACTTGAAGGTGCTGTTCTGGTCCCAGCTCATCAGCGGGGTCACCAGCACCAGGTGATGCGTCGGCGCGAGCTCCCCCATGGCGCGACCGAGCTCGGTGATCTCGGCGAGCGCCCAGCGGCGGCCGTCGCCGAGGTAGGCGGCGGCGCTCTGCGCGGCGACCGCCGCGGCGAGGGCGAGGGTGGCGAGCGGCGCGAGCCGGGGACGCCCGGCGGCCCGCGCGAGGCCGGCCGCGAGATCGTGGAGCGCCAGCGCGGCGAAGGCCGAGGGCAGCGCCGCCGCGCCGATCAGGTGGTTCGCCTGGGGAGGCCGCTGGTCGAGCGCGTTTGTGGCGAGCGCCACCGCGAGCCAGCCGAGCAGCAGGCCGGCGAGCGGCCGGCGCGGCCGCCCGAGGGCGAGCCCCACGCCGACCAGGAAGACCGCCGCCTCGGCGGCCGCCAGGATGGGGAAGCCGGGGCGCACCGAGAACGGGCTGCGGTCTGCGAGGAAGACGAAGCTGAGGAGCGCGCGGCCGGCCTGCTCGGCGACGGTCGCCGCCACGCCCTCGCTGCCGGGCGCGCCGAGGTCCACCATCCTCGCGAGGGGGTGACGCAGCAGCGGGCCGTACCAGTCGCTCCGCAGGTAGTGCACGAGCTCGGGCAGGAACACCAGCAGCGCCGTCGCCAGCGCCAGCACGGCGAGCCGGTAGTGGCGCGCGACGGGCACGGCCCTCCCCGCCGCGAAGGCGAGCAGTGCCAGCGCCAGCAGCGGCGGCAGGCCGATCGCCTTGTTGCCGAAGTAGAAGCAGAACCCGGTCAGGCTGCCGGCGGCCACGGCGGCAAGCGCCCGCCCGCCGCGCAGGGCCGCATACGCGGCGGCGAGGGCGGCGACGCTGCAGAGGCCGACCCAGGCGTTGTTCGAGCCGAGCCGCGTCAGGTGCATGGGAAGCGGCGCGCAGGCGAGCAGCACGCCCCCCGCTGCGGCGCCCGAGCGGCCGAGATCGCGCCGCAGCAGCAGGTAGAGGGCCGGCACGGTGAGCGCGCCGGCGAACGCCGATGCGAGGCGCAGCCCCGCGACGTCGCGACCCGCGAGCGCCATGCCGGCCGCCTGCACCCAGTGGAAGAGCGTCGGGTGATCGTCGAACGCCACCGAGAACGGCGGCGGCCGCGGGCCGTCGAGCACCGCCAGGGCGCGCAGGCCGAACTCGGCCTCGTCGCCGTAGAGTCCGCCCGGCACCTGCTCCAGCCCCGGGATGCGCGCGGCGAGTCCGAGGCCGAGGAGCGCCGCGACGATCGCCAGCTCGCGCGCATCCGGCGCGCGCAGCGGGCGCGGGAGCCAGGCGGCGATCCAGGACAGCGCCGATACGGCGAACCACGCGAGCTGCCAGCCGTACGCGCGATCCGACGCCTGGAGCGCGAGCAAGCCGCCGAGGGCGACGACGGCGAGCCCCGCGAGGGCCGGGCGCACGGGCCGGAGCGCGCGCCAGGGAAGCGCGGGCGGCGCGGGGGGCGCGGGCTCGGGCTCCGCGAGGCGCGCGGCCGCAATGCCGGCCGCCAGGGCGGCGAGTGCCGCCGCGATGCCCGGCGCCTGCGAGCCGGTGCGCAGCGCGAGCTGCGCAGCGCCGGAGAGGCCGAAGGCCGCGACCAGCAGCGCGAGGCCGGGCACCGCGGCTCAGGCGGGCGGCGCGAGCGGCAGCCGGACCGTGAAGGTGCTGCCGCGCCCGGGCTGGCTGTCGACGGTGACGTCGCCGCCGTGGGCGCGCGCGATCTCGCGCGCCAGCGCGAGCCCGAGGCCCGCGCCCGGGCCGGTGCGCGGGTTCCCCTCGCGCACCCGGTGGTAGGGCTCGAAGATCCGCTCGCGCTCGTGGGGCTCGATCCCGATGCCGCTGTCGCCGACGCGCACCAACGCGGCGCCGTCCTCGGAGAGCTCCAGCTCGGCCCGGATCGCGCCCCCTTCGGGCGTGTAGCGGATCGCGTTGTCCACGAGGTTGGCGAAGCACTGGTGCAGCCAGGCCGGCTCGCCGGCGATGGTCGCCTCGTCGACGCGGCCGAGCGTCAGCGCGAGCCCCTGCTCGGCGGCCAGCGGCTCGAAGAAGTCGACCACTTCGCCCAGCACCTCCGCCACCGCGACCGGCACGCGGTGCTCGGCAGGCAGGCCCGCCTCGGACTGCGCCAGCCGCATCATCGCGTGCACCGCCTCCGAGAGCGCCACGACCTGTTCCGCGGTCTCGGCCAGCGCCTTCCGGTACTCGTCGGGCGTGCGGTCCTGCTCGAGGGTCACTTCCAGCCGGCTGCGCAGCGCGTTCAGCGGCGTGCGCAGCTCGTGGGCCGCATTGGCGGAGAAGCGCTGCATGCGCTCCACGCTGTGACGGATGCGCTCGATCATCTGGTTCAGGGTCGTGGCGAGCTCGTCGAGCTCGTCGCCCGAGCCCGTGGTGGGAACGGTCTCCTCGAGGTGGGTCGCCGAGATGCGGCGCGCCGTCCGCGTCATGCCTGCGATCGGCCGCAGGCTCCCGCGCACCAGCCAGGTCCCCAGGGCGAGGGTGAAGATCATGGCCAGGGGAAGCGTCCAGAGGTAGATGTCGCGCACGCCGCGCGCGTTGCGCACGAAGCGCCGCAGGTACACCGAGCCCTGTACCGCGCCGCCGTCGGGCAGGCGCCGCGTCAGCACCAGGTAGGGGTAGCTGCCGGCCTCCTTGGGGAACTGGACGTCGCGGGACGCGCGGTCGTCGAGGTCGCCCGGCAGCTCGTCGGGCAGCCCGATCCCGGCTCCGTCGAGCGAGCCCTGCGCGAGCACGAGCTTGCCCTCGGCGTCGAAGACCTGGAAGCCGAGCTTCAGGTCGGGCCCCGCCGCCGCGATGCTCCGCTCGAGGATGCCCTGCAGCGCCGGGTCTCCCACCGGCACCACCTGGAGCGTGTCCACCAGCTCCTTGAGCTGGAGGTCGACCAGGAAGCGCGCGTCCTGATGGAAGCGCTGGTCGATGCGCAGGTACGTGTACGTCGCCAGCAGCGACACCGCCAGCAGCATCACGGCCGTGTAGCGCAGCGTCCACTTGGCGCCGATCGAGAGCCGCGTCACCCGCCCTGGCCCCGGTCCTCGAGCACGTAGCCCACTCCCTTGACGGTGTGGATCAGCTTGTTCGGGTAGGCGCGATCGACCTTCTTGCGCAGGTGGTTGATGTGGACGTCGATCAGGTTCGAGTAGGTGTCGAAGCCGTAGCCCCACACCTTCTCGGTGATCATCGCGCGCGAGATGGCCTGGCCCTGGTGGCGCAGCAGGTACTCGAGCAGCGCGAACTCCTTGGGCGTCAGCTCGATGGCGACTCCGCCGCGCGTCACGGCGTGGCGGCGCAGGTCGAGCTCGAGGTCTGCGCAGCCGAGCTTGCCGTCGCCCGGCTCCGAGAGCGTGCGGCGCGCCACCGCGCTGATGCGCGCCAGCAGCTCGGCGAAGGCGAAGGGCTTCACCAGGTAGTCGTCGGCGCCGAGGTTGAGCCCGCGGATGCGGTCGCTCACCGTGCTGCGCGCGGTCAGGAAGATCGCCGGGGTGTCGACTCCCTTGTCGCGCAGCGTCTTCAGCAGCTCGAAGCCGTCGGAGTCCGGCAGCATGACGTCGAGGATCAGCAGATCGAAGGCCGACTCGAGGGCCAGCGCGAGGCCGCCCTGGGCGTCGCCCGCGGAGGTCACCTGGTAGCCCTGCTCCGTGAGCCCCTTCTCGATGTACTCGCGGGCCGTGGCGTCGTCTTCGACGTAGAGGATGCGAAGCACGGCGTGAAGATAGCGCCCGCGGGGCGTCAGCCCCCGGCGGGGCCTGCGGGTCCGGCGGCTCCCACCGGCGCGCCCGAAGCGCTCCCCGGGAGGCCGCTGCGCTTGACCAACATGATGTTCCGCCAGTAGACGAACGCGTTGGGGAGCTGACCGAGCAGGAAGACCGGCTCGGCGCGGTGGATGGCGTAGACCAGCAGGATCAGCGATCCGACGAGGCTCAGGTACCAGAAGGACATGGGGATGTAGCTCTCCCCGGCGCGCTCCGACGCGATCCATTGCACGAGGAAACGCGCGAAGAAGGCGCCCTGTCCGACGAGGCCCACGGCCAGCCAGGGAAGCGAATCGTTCCAGGTCATGGCGAAGTCGACCTCCGGCGGCGCACTGTCGCGGAGGACCCCGGACGGGGCAAGCAGGACCCTTCGGGCTCCTTCATGTAGGGGCCGTCATGTTCCCCGGCGGGATCAGCAGCGTCGCTGGGGACCGCCGAGGTGGAGGGCGGCGTCGGCGGCCGCGAGGCGGAGCGCGGGATCGGGGGCGAGGGCGTCCTCGCGCAGGCAGGCCTCCGCGAGCTTCACGGCGTGGTCGTCGAGGCTACACGCCGCGCGGTAGCGGATCTCCGCGGGGTCGTCCGCCAGCCTTTCCGCGGCGGTGCGCTCGGGGGGGTCGACCGCGTCCGCCGCGGAGGACACCGCGTGGAGCGCCCCCGCCGCCTGGAGCGCGCGACCGAGCAGCGCCCGGCGCGCCGCCGGAGGAAGCGCGGGCCAGGCCAGCCGCAGCGCGCTCGGCAGGCTCACCACATGGGCGTAGGCGATGCGCGCCGCTGGCTGCGCGAGGTAGAGCCGGGACGCCTCGCGACAGAGCCCACCCAGCAGGGCGTTCGGCTCCGCGGCGTCGAGGTCGATGCCGTCGGCCCAGCCGGCGAAGGCCGGTTGCTGCGCCAGCGGCTCCACGGCGTCGCGGAACAGGCCGGGCCGCCGGAGCGGGGGCGGAAGCGGCTCGACGTCGGCGAGCCGCGGGGGCCGGCCTGCGGGCGATCGGCCGGGGACGCCGGGAAGCGTGCGGTGGCGAGCGGCCCAGAGGCCGAGCCCGAACGCGAGCTCGCGCACGCGGGGCGGCGACTCGCCGGCGCCGAGCGCTCGCACCGCGTGGGCGGTGCGCAGCCAGCCGTGGCCGGCGGAGGCGAACAGGCCGGGGGCGAGCGCCGCGACCGCGTCGCCGAGCACGTCGCGCCAGGGTCGCTCGGCGAGCTCGACCTCGTAGCTCGCGATCCAGTCGGCGACGCGCGAGGCGTCGCCCAGCGCCGCTGCGAGCTCCGCCCGCGCGAGCGGCCGGCCGGCCGTCAGCGGCGGGAGCCGTGGCAGGCCTCGCTCGAGCCAGGCGGGGATCAGCGCCTCGTGACCCAGGGCGACCAGGGCCTCGCACACCATCGGACCGTGATTGGCGAGGCCGGGGCCGTACTCGGGGGCGGTCTTCTGCAGGCGCAGCAGGGCGAGGTCCAGCTCGCTCATGGGTCGATCCATGATAGTCTCCGTTCCCATGGCGATGAACAAGCGTTCAGTGACGGCTGGATCCGTGTTTGCTGCCCTCGCGGGCCTGTTTCTCGCGCTTCCGGCGCGGGCCGATTTCCCCTTCCCGCTCTGCGAGAGCCCGGCCTGCTCCGACCCGGCGGACTTCCAGTCGTACCTCTTCCTGGCCCCCGGCGAGCTTCCGGACGACTTCGACCTGATGGACGACGGCACCTGGAAGTACCTGCCCGACAGCGGCATGAACGTGACCGGCGCCTGGCAGGTCACGACCGGCCGGCCCGACGTCGTCGGCGCCGTGCTCGACAGCGGCATCCGCTGGAACGACCCGCGGGTGGCGCGCGCCCTCTGGCTGAACGCCGGCGAGCTCCCGCTCCCGCCCGGCTGCGCGGCGCAGGATTGCAACGGCAGCGGCTTCGTCTCGGTGGACGACTTCGCGGGCGTGCCCGACGGCAACGGCAACGGCTTCACCGACGGCCAGGACCTGATCCTCGCCTACTCCGACGGAATCGACGGCGACGGCAACGGCTACGTCGACGACATCGCCGGCTGGGACTTCCACGACGGCGACAACGACGCCTTCGACGACGTCGACTACGGCCACGGCACCGGCGAGGCGGAGGACCAGGTCTCGGAGGCCAACGACGGCGACGACCTGCCGGGCTTCGCGCCGAGCTCGCGCTTCGTGCCGCTGCGCGTGGCCGACAGCTTCGTCGCCATCGGCAGCGAGTTCTCCCAGGCGATGGTCTACGCCACGGACCTCGGCGTCGACCTGATCTCCGAGGCCCTCGGCACGCTCTCGGCAGGTCGCGTCGACCAGGCGGCGATCGACTACGCGTACGAGCGCGGCATCCCGCTGATCGCCAGCGCCGCCGACGAGGAGAGCCGCCACCACAACTTCCCGGCCGCCCTCGAGCACACGATCTGGGTGAACTCGATCGTGCATCCCGACGGAACGATCGTGGAGGACGGCGCCGAGCCGATCTGGGACCTGCTGAACGGCTGCACCAACTACGGCGGCCACGCCTGGGTGGCGATCTCCTCCAACTCCTGCAGCTCGGAGGCCACCGGACGCGGCGCGGGCCTGGTGCGCCTGCTGATCTCCCACGGCAAGAACCTGATGGACCGCGGCCTGCTCCAGCCCTACCCGGGCACGGACAAGCCCTTCTCCGCCGAGGAGGTGCGCCAGCTGCTGCGCCGCTCGGCCGACGACATCGACCACTCGGGCGAAGACCCCTCGCTGCCGATGAACGGGCTGCTGCAGAGCGTGCTGGCGGCGCCTCCGGGCAACGTCCCGCCGGTTCCCTTCGGCTCCGAGCGCTTCCCGACGGCGCCGGGTTGGGACCAGTACACCGGCTACGGCCGCCCCGAGGCGGTGCGCCTGCTCGACGTCAGCTCCGACACGATTCCGCCCGAGGCGGACCTCTCCGGCAACCTGCGCTGGTTCGACACCGTCGACCCGGCGCGCACCAAGCGCATCGACGTGCTGGGCTCGGCCGCCGCCGTGCGCGTGCCCGGCAAGTTCAGCTATCGGCTCGAGGTCGGCTGCGGCGTCGACCCGCGCGAGTTCCGCAAGCTGAAGCAGAAGAAATCGAAGGCGCCCCTCGAGCGCGCGGTGCTCGGGCGCTGGAAGCCGGCCAGCACGGCGAAGAAGTGCGGCTTCGACCCGTCGGAGCCGATCGAGGACCCGGACGCCCACACCGTGACGCTGCGGCTCACCGTGACCGACAAGAACGGGAACGTGGGCGAGGATCGCCGCACGGTGGCGATCCACTCGGACCCGACGCTGCGCTTCGCGCCCCTCGCCCTCGGCGCCTCCGCGGAGAGCCCGCCCGCGCTCGTGGATCTCGACGGCGACGAGGTGCTCGACATCGTGCTGGCGTCCTCCGACGGCGCCGTCCACGCTCTCTCCGGCGCCAGCGGCGCGGAGCTGCCCGGCTTCCCCGCCTTCACCAACCCGCTGCCGGTCGAGACGTCCGCGGGCTTCTTCTCCGGTGCGGTGCCGGTGCCGCGCGAGGCCGTGGTCGCGCCGCTGGCGGCCGACGACCTCGACGGCGACGGCACGATCGAGACGGTGGTGGCCTCGACGGAGGGTCGCATCTACGTGTACGGGCCCGACGGCTCGCGGCGCCCGGGCTTCCCGGTCACCACCGACCCGTCGTTCTCGGACCCCGCCGACCGCAATCGCCTGAACGACTCCGACCGCGGCGTGATCGCCGGCCCGACGCTCGGAGACCTCGACGTGCCGCCCGACGGCACCCTCGAGATCATCGTGTCCGCGATGGACGGCTTCCTCTACGTGTGGAACGCCAACGGCTCCCAGCGCGCGGGCTTCCCGGTGCGCATCGCCGACCCCGCGAAGCTCGACCTCGACCCGGTGACGGGCTTCGCGACGCCGCTGCCCGGCGTCGACGCCAAGGAGCGCGGCCGCAAGCTGCTCGGCTCGCCGGCGATCGGCGACCTCGACGGCGACGGCTCGCCCGAGATCGTCGTGACCAGCAACGAGGAGTACGGCGGCGAGCCCGATCTGTTCGTGCCCGAGGGCGACCTCACCACCCTGCTCCTCAACCTGCCGCCGGGCATCGACCTCGGCGGCTTCGATCTCGACGTGCAGGGCCGCATCTACGCCGTGAACGCCGACGGCAACCTGAACGCGGGCGGACCCTTCCGGCCGGGCTGGCCGGCGCGGGTGCCGCTGCTGGTCTCGGGGCTGCTGCCGACGGTGGCCACGGGCACGCCCGGCGCCCCCGCCCTCGCGAACCTCGACGGCAGCGGCGTCGGGCTGACGGTCGCCATCTTCGGGGCCGCTGGACCGGTGCTGCTGCTCCGCGAGGACGGCACGCCCTTCCTCGGGAGCGATGCCGGCGCGCCGCGCGTGCTCGACACCGACTTCCCGGACAGCTTCCCGACCATCCCGGCGACGGCGGGCTCGTTCGACGCGCCGTTCTTCGGCGCGCTCGGGGCGGGAGCCTTCGGAGACCTCGACGGGAACGGCCTGCCGGAGTACGTCGCGCCGGTCGGCGGCGTGCGCAAGCTGCTCGACGTCGGCGCGCCGGCGAACCAGACCTACGGCGCCCACCAGATCGCGGCCTGGAATCCGGTCACCGGCGACCTGCTGCCCGCCTTCCCGCGCTACATGGACGACATGCAGTTCCTCACCTCGCCGGCCATCGCCGACGTGAGCGGCGACGGCCAGGCGGAGATCGTCCAGGGAAGCGGCGCCTACCTGCTGCGGGCCTACGACCTGAGCGGCGCCACCCCCGCCGGCTGGCCGAAGTTCACCCACGGCTGGCTGGTGGCCTCGCCGACGCCGGGCGACGTCGACGGCGACGGTCAGCTCGAGGTGGTGGCGGCGACGCGCAACGGCAACCTCTACGTGTGGGACACGCCGAGCCCGGCGACGCCCGGCAGCGTGCAGTGGCAGGGCTTCGGCGGCGATCGGCGGAACTCCCAGAACTGGTCGGCGGGGCTCGCCACGCCGACGGGAGGGGCCCCGGCTCCCTAGCCTCGGAGCGCGCAGCGCGGCTCGACGCGCCGCCCCGGGAGGGCGATAGTCAGGGGGTCCTGCGCCCCCGATCCGGAGACCCCATGAGCCAGCCCAGCGAGTCCCAGGTGCTCGAGGCGCTGCGCCCGATCGTCGACCCCGACTTCGGCCGCAGCATCGTCGACCTCGGGTTCGTGCGCGACGTCGCCATCGACGCCGGCCGCGTGTCGTTCCGGATCGTGCTCACCACGCCCGCCTGCCCGGTGAAGGCCGAGTTCGAGCGCGCGGCGCGCGAGCGCGTCGCGGCGCTGCCCGGCGTCTCGGACGTCCAGGTCACCATGGCCGCCGAGACGCGCGGCCGCAGCGCGCGTCCGGTCGCGGCGGGCGACGTGCTGCCCGGCGTGCGCAACATCATCGCGGTCGCCTCCGGCAAGGGCGGCGTCGGCAAGAGCAACACCTCCGTGAACCTCGCGCTCGCCCTCGCCGAGACCGGCGCGCGGGTGGGCCTGCTCGACGCCGACGTCTACGGCCCTTCGCTGCCGACGCTGCTCGGCGTCACGGGCCGGCCCGCCACCGAGGAGCGCGGCGAGCGGAAGGTGATCCTCCCGCTGGAGCAGCACGGCCTGAAGCTGATGTCGATGGGCTTCTTCATCACCGAGAGCTCGCCGGTGATCTGGCGCGGGCCGATGGTGCACGGCCTGATCCGTCAGTTCCTGACCGACGTCGAGTGGGGAGAGCTCGACTACCTGGTGATCGACCTGCCGCCCGGCACCGGCGACGCCGCGCTCACGCTGACGCAGCAAGCGCCGCTCTCCGGCGCCGTGATCGTGACCACGCCGAACGACCTCTCGGTGGTCGACGCGCGCAAGGCGCTCAAGATGTTCGAGAAGGTGAGCGTCCCGGTGCTCGGCGTGATCGAGAACATGGCCTGGTTCTCGCCGCCGGACCTGCCGGACCGGCGCTACTACATCTTCGGCCGCGGCGGCGGCGCCCGCCTCGCCGAGGAGCTGGGGGCGCCGTTCCTCGGCGAGATCCCGATCGACCCGCGCATCGCCGAGGGCGGCGACGCGGGCCAGCCGATCGTCCGATTCGCCCCCGACTCGCCGGCCGCCGCCGCCTTCCGCGCGCTCGCGGGCACGGTCGCGCGTCGCCTCTCCGTCCTCGCCGCCCGCACCCCCGCCATCGCCGACGCCAACATTACCTGGATCAGCTAGCCAGGGGCCGGGGCGGCGCGGCGCGCGCATCGGGCGTGGGTCGAGGTCGCCGGAGGGCGGGGCCTCGCATGCGTCGCGATCTCGTGGCGAACGCGCGCTCGAGGTGAGGAGGTTCATCGTGCATCGTGGCGAACGCGAGGCCGGGCGGGCGGCCGTCGCGTGGTTGCAGCGGTGTAGTGAACGCGGGACATCGGCGGACGACCGTCGCGGCATTGCGCATCGGGGCGAACGCGCGACCGCGGGCGAAACATGAGTACTGTTCATTAGTTTCCTTGACAGAGTTCGTACAGGCCTCCCCGCCTCTTGCCGTAATCGCCTCCGGCGACCCCGGACTCACAGCCGTGCGCGCCGCATCGTCGAACTGGCCGGAGACGGCCGCGGCCGGGCTCAGCTCACTCGCGGGTGCCGTGGAGGAGGTCGGCGTAGAAGGGCGGGGCCGGCCCGACCGGGCCCTTCTTGCTGCGCTCGACGTAGTCCTCGTAGGAGATCTCTTCGAGCTTCACGTCCTTGCCGGGCTCGAAGAGGGCGTCGGGCCAGGCGGACTCGACCCAGCGCAGGTAGACCCGCCGGTTCATCGTGCCGGTGTTGCGCTCGCGGAACACCGTCTCGAGGGGGAGCCGGCTCTCGTCCTGGGTGACCCACACCTCGTCTCGATCGCCGTCACGGCGCGTCAGGCGGTAGTGGTCGACCTCCTGGCCCGCGCGCATCTCGCTACCGACCTTCTCCGCGCCGTCGCGCATCAGCTCGTCGACTTCGTTGCCGAAGGGCCGGCGACGCTTCGCATCCTGGCCGATCGCCCGCGGACTGCGCGCGATGGAGATGCCGGTGCGGCCGAACTCGTCGATGATCAGGTAGCGCTTCCCGTCGACGAGGGTGACCACCCGATGGCCCTCCACCACCGACTCGGCGCGCATGCGGCGCCCCTTGGCCCAGAGGTTCTCGGCGAACGCGGGGCCCTCGCCGAAGGTGAGCCGCTGCGTCCACCAGGCGGCCTCCTGGGCCCGCGCGCCTCCGGAGTGGAGCAGCGCCGCGGCGGCGAGCAGAGCGGCAGCGAGGTAGATGCGCATCCAGGAGGCGGATCTTACCATCCGCTCCGCGATGCGCTTCGCCTTCACCATCGCGGGCTCCGACCCGACCGGCGGAGCCGGGCTCCAAGCGGACCTCCAGGTCTTCCGCGCGCACGGCGTTCACGGCGGGGGCGTGCCGACCGCGCTCACCGTGCAGGACGGGCGCAAGGTGCGACAGGTGCTGCCCGTGTTCCCCTCGGTCGTGCTCGCCCAGCTCCGCGGCCTCGGCGAAGGGCTCCGACCGGACGCCGTGAAGATCGGCATGCTCGCCTCCGACGACGTGGCGCGCGCGGTGGCGCTGGGCCTCGCCGACCTTGCGGGCGAGGAGCGGCGCCCGCCGCTCGTGATCGATCCCGTGCTCGCGGCCAGCGACGGCACGCCGCTGCTCGAGCGCCGCGCCTGGCCGACGCTCCGGGAGCTGCTGCGCGGCGCCACGCTCGTCACGCCGAACCTCGCGGAGGCGGAGGCGCTCACGGGCGAGGCCGCCGGGACCCGGGCCGGCGCGGAGCAGGCCGCGCGGGCCTTCGTTCAGGAGTTCGGCGCGGACGCGGTGCTGGTGAAGGGCGGCCACCGCGCCGGGGCGCCCGACGACCTGCTGGCCTGGCGCGAGGGCGCGGGAGTCTCCCTCGCCTGGCTGCCGGGCGAGCGCATCGAGGGCGGAGGAGCGCACGGAACCGGCTGCGCGCTCTCCGCCGCGATCACCGCGCGCCTCGCGCGCGGCGAAGCATTGCGCGAGGCCGTCGATGGCGCGCGCGGCTTCGTCGCCGAGGCGCTGCGCCGCGCCGTGGTGCGCGGCGGCGCGCGATTCCTCGGCCTGCCGTGACGTCGCCCGCCGAGGCCCCCGCGGCCTCCGAAGACGCCGGGGCCGCGCAGGAGTACGCCCGGCGCATGGCCGTGCGGCGCGGGCGCGCCGCGGAGCTGAAGCGCCGCGACCGCCGGCTCTCGAACGCGCGCCTCGCCGTGTTCTTCGCCGGCCTCGCGCTGGCGGCTCTCGTCTTCTTCGGCCGCGCGCTCTCGCCGCTGTGGCTGCTACCTCCGATCGCCGCATTCTGCGCGCTGCTCCTCGTCCACGACCGCGTGATCCGCCGGCGCGAGCGCGCGGAGCGCGCGGTAGCGTTCTACGAGCGGGGCCTCGCCCGCCTCGCGCACCGCTTCGCGGGCCTCGGCGAGCCCGGCGAGCGCTATCGCGACCCCCACCATCCCTACGCCGAGGACCTCGACCTGTTCGGCCGCGGCTCGCTGTTCGAGCTGCTTTGCGCGGCGCGCACCCGCGCCGGCGAGGAGCAGCTCGCCGCCTGGCTGCTCGCGCCCGCGGCGCCCGCGGTGGTGCGCGAGCGCCAGCAGGCGGTGGCCGAGCTGCGCGATCGCCTCGACCTGCGCGAAGACCTCGCGCTGCTCGGCGAGGACGTGCGCGCCGGCCTGCACGCCGCGGCGCTGCGGAGCTGGGGCGAAGCGCCGCCCGCCTTCGCGCGGCCCGCCCTGCTGCGTGCATTCGCGGCGGCGCTCACGGCGCTCTCGCTCGGCGCCCTCGCCCTCTGGATGGCGACGCCCGCGGGTCCGTTTCCCTTCCTCGCCGCGCTCGCCGTGCAGGGCGTCTTCGCCGCCGCCCTGCGTGGGCCGGTGGCCCACGTCGCGAGCGCTGCGGAGCTTCCGGCCCACGACCTCGCGCTATTCAGCGAGCTGCTGGCGCGCCTCGAGAGGGAGCGCCCGCGGAGCCCGCGGCTCGCGGTGCTGCGCGCGGCCCTCGAGGGCGCCGGGCTGCCGCCTTCGCGCCGCATCGCCCAGCTCCGCCTGCGCGTGGATCTGCTCGAGTCGCGCCGCAACCAGCTCTTTGCGCCGCTGGCCGCGCTGCTCCTCTGGAAGACGCAGTGCGCGCTCGCCATCGAGGGCTGGCGCGCGCGCAGCGGCCCGGCGCTCGGGCGCTGGATCGACGCCGTCGGCGAGATCGAGGCTCTGGCGTCCCTGGCGGCCTACGCCTACGAGCGGCCCGACGCGCGCTTCCCCGAGCTCGCGGAGGGACCGCCGCGCTTCGAGGCGGAGGGCCTCGGCCACCCGCTGATTCCGGACGAGCGCTGCGTGCGCAACGGCTTCCGCCTCGGCCCCGAGCCCGCGGTGCTGATCGTGTCGGGCTCGAACATGTCGGGCAAGAGCACGCTGCTGCGGAGCGCCGGCACGGCCGCGGTGCTCGCCCAGGCCGGCGCGCCGGTGTGTGCGACACGGCTCGCGCTCTCTCCACTCCAGATCGGCGCATCCCTGCGCACCCACGATTCGCTCCAGGAGGGGATCTCGCGCTTCCAGGCCGAGCTGCTGCGACTGCGCCAGGTGAAGGAGCTGGCGGAGCGGGCCGCGCCCCCGGTGCTGTTCCTGCTCGACGAGATCCTGCACGGCACCAACTCCCACGACCGCGCCCTGGGCGCCGAGGCCGTGGTGCGCGGCCTCGTCGAGCGCGGCGCCATCGGCCTGGTGACCACCCACGACCTCGCCCTCGCCCGCGTGGCCGATTCACTCGCGCCGCGCGGCGCGAACGTGCACTTCGAGGACCGCATGGTGGACGGGCGCATGGAGTTCGACTACCAGCTCCGCCCCGGGGTCGTGACGCGCGGCAACGCCCTCGAGCTGATGCGCGCGATGGGGCTCGTCTAGCCTCCCGGCGGCCCGCGGGGCTTCATGACGGGACCGTCACATGACGATCCGGTCATCTCGATCGACGGGCCGGCCGGTCTCCGAGAGGCTCCGCCCGAGGATGGCGACGCGACCCGGGCGATCCCGAGGCATCACCGCCGCCGCGCTCGCCCTCGCGGCCGCGCTGGTGCTGATCGCGCCCTGCGTCGCGATCCGCTGGCAGGAGGCGCCTCCTCCGTCGGCGGCCCCGATCGTGTCGCTCCTAGCGGTCGGCGACACCGGCGATCAGCCGACCTGGCTGCCGGCGCTCGACAAGCAGCGCGCCGTCGCCGCCGGCATGGAGAGCGAAGACCGCCGCGCCGCGGTGGACGCCCTGGTCCTGCTGGGCGACAACTTCTACGAGAGCGGTCTCGACCCCGAGAATCTCGTGGATCGGGTGCGCGGCAACCTCGTGGAGCCGTTCTGCCACTTCGTCGAGCTCGCGGGGCCCCGCTCTGCGGAAGTGCTGTCGGGCTGTCCCGCGGCGAGAGAGCAGCGGCCCGCCCGTCCGATCTACGCGGTCCTCGGCAATCACGACTCTCGGAACGCCGAGAGCCCGCAGCTCGAGGAAGAGGTGGTGCCCCTCCTGGTCTCGAACTGGCGACTCTCCGGGAAGCCGATCGAGACGATCGAGCTGGAAGGCGGCGTCAGCCTGCTGCTGATCGACTCGACTCCCCTCGAGCGGGGCGGCGACCCGGGACCCCTGCGCGACGCGCTGCGCGCATCGCGCGGGCCGTGGCGCATCCTCGCCGCTCATCATCCGATCGGGACGGACCGCGCCCTCGGCTACAAGAATGATCGCGGGGTCGGCCACTACGGCGAGCTCGTCCAGCAGGCGATCCGCGAGGCGCAGGTCGACGTGCAGCTCATGCTGGGCGGGCACGAGCACAACCTGCAGCTCCTGCGCGTAGACCCGCCTGGCCCGAGAGTGGTGGTGGTGTCGGGCGCGGGATCTCGCCCGCGCCCGCTGAAGAGCAGCAGCCGCGGCCGCGTGTTCGCCCGCGAGGGCCTTGGCTTCGCGCGCATCGACCTGACCGAGACCCAGGACGGTCCCCGCCTCGTGGTCAGCCTGTTCGAGACGCCCCGCTGGCGCTCGTTGCTCGGGGCCGCGCCGGAGCTCCTCGGCCGCTGGACGATCACCGCGAGCGGCGACCTGCGCGCGCTGCCGCTCGCCGTCCGCACCCGGGACGGTTCGTGAAAGGCGGCCTCCGGACGATCGCCGCGGTCGCGGCGCTGCTGCTCTTCGTGAGCCTCGGGACGCGCGACTTCTGGGAGCCCGATGAGCCGCGCCACGGGGCGATCGCCGAGGAGATGCGCGCGCTCCGCTTCGGCCCGTCGCAGCTCGTGCTGCCGCGGCTGAACGGCGAGGTCTACGACCAGAAGCCGCCGCTCTACTACTGGCTCGCGGCGGGAATCGGAACGCCGCTGGGGCACGTCTCCGAGGCTGCCGCGCGGCTCCCTTCCGCGCTCGCCGCGCTGGCGTGCGTGCTGCTGATCGCGCGCCTCGGCCGGGACAGCTTCGGCGCGCGCAGCGGGCTCGCGGGGGCGGCCGTGCTCGCGAGCCTGCCCTTCCACCTCGAGATCGGGCGGAGCGCTCGACCCGATGCGCTGCTGGCGCTGTTCGTGACCGCCGCGCTCTACCTCACCTGGCGGATCGACCGGGGGCTCGGCAACGCCGCGCGGAGCCGGCTCGCGCTGCACGGAGCGATCGCGTTGGGCGTGCTCACCAAAGGGCCCGTGGCGATCCTGCTGCCGCTGCTGGGGCTGCTCGCCTACCTGGGGTGGGAGCGCCGGCTGCGCGATCTCGCGCGCTTCGTCTCGCTGCCCGCCGCGCTGATTTCGCTCGGCGTGCCGCTGCTCTGGCTCGCGGGGGCAGCGGCGGTGGCGCCGGAGGGCTACCTGGGCGGCGCGGTGACGACGAACCTGTTCGGGCGCTTCTTCGCCGGCACGGATCACGCGGAGTCGCCGGTCTTCTACCTGGGTCGCCTCCCGTATCTGTTCCTGCCGTGGACGCTGGCCTGGCCGGTGGCCTTCCTGGAGGCGAGGGCGGCCCTCGCGGAGGGGCGCGGCTCGCCGCGCGCCAGCGCGGTGCGCTTCCTCGTCGCCTTCGTGGGGATGGGCCTGTTCTTCTTCTCGCTGTCGGCGGGTAAGCGCAACGTGTACCTGCTGCCGCTGATGCCGGCGCTGGCGCTGCTGGTGGGCCACGGCCTCGAGCGCTGGCTCGCCGGGCGGAGCCCGACGCTCGGCCGTGTCGCCGCGGCGGCGTTCGCGATCTTCGTCTGCGTGGAGCTGGCGGTGTTCGCCGTCTACCAGCCGTCCGTGAACTCGACCCGCTCCATCCACCCCGCGGCGCAGGCGGCCGCGCGGCTCGCGCCCCCGGGCAGCTCGATCGGCCTGGTCCGCAACGGAGCGCTGGTCGGGGGCGTGGCCTACTATGCCGAGCGCCACGTCGAGCGCCTGGGCTCGAAGAAGGGCGTCAGACGCTTCCTCCGATCGGGAGGCCGGATCATGATCGCTGAAGGCAAGGACCTCGCAGAGATCGAATCCGTCGCGCCGGTGCAGGTCGCCTTCCGGCAGCGCCTCGAAGAAGACGAGATGCTGGTGCTGGTGGCACCGCAAGGCGGAGCGCCGGCAGGCGGCGGCTCGTGATGCGGGGCGCCCGTCTGCGGCGCTTCGCGGCCCTCGCCTTGATCGCGGCCGTAGCGCTCGCCTGGCTGGTGCCGAGCGACGTGCCACGGCTGGTGGCGCGCCAGGAGGACGTGCTGCTCGGACGCTACGCCGAAGGCCACTTCGTGGCGGCCGTGCTGGCGACACTGCTGTTCCTGCCGCCCGCGTGGATGCTTTGGCGCGGCGTCGGCGTCCTCGAGACCGGGCTGCGGATGGCGCTCGCCGGCGGCAGCGCGTGGCTCGCCTTCGCGGTCGCGGGCATCCTCTCCTACGCGCCGGAGAAGCAGCGCTACCTGGAGACCCCGGTCGCCGAGCTCGTCGCCGAGGCGCCGGTGCCGCTCTCGGGGATCACGCGCCGCCGGCAACCCGACCGGCATTGGAAGATGCAGCGGACCGATGCGCCGGGCCCGGCGCGGACCTATCCGGACGCCCCGCCCGGCTTCCCGGACGCCGAGATCGTGCTGACCACCGACGCCGACGGCCTGCGCAATCTCGAGCTCGGCGCGCGCTGGGACGTGGTCGTCTCCGGCGACTCGTTCGCCGAAGGCTCGATGGTGTCCGACGACGAGGTGTGGAGCGCGCGGCTCGCCGCCGCGCTCGGGCGCCGCGTGCGAAACGTCGCGACGTCGGGCGCCACGCCGGAGGTGTACCTCAACAACCTGCTCGCCTTCGGCCGCGCCGGCGCGCCTCGCCTCGCCATCGTCAGCGTGTACGAGGGGAACGACTTCAAGCCGCACGAGCGGACCCAGGCCGCCCTGCCGGGCAGCGGTGAGTCGTCCGAAGGCCTGCGCGCGCGCCTCGCGGCCTGGCGGCGGCTGGCCTTCGAGGACTCCCCGCTCCGCGCGCGCCTGAAGCGCGCGCTGCTCGGCAGCCTCGGGCCCGTGCGGCGGGAAGCTCCGATCCCGCCGGTTCCGGGCCTGTCCTGGATGCCGATCGAGATCGAGGGGCCGGCCGGCCGACACCATTATGCGTTCGAGCCCAAGGAGCTGCTGCGGCTGCTGGTCTCCCGGGACCGCTTCGAGGCCTCGCCCGGCTGGACCGACAACGCCGCGGCGTTCCGCTCGATCGCGCGCTGGGCGGAGTCGGAGGGCGTCGCCCTGCTGTTCCTGTACGCGCCGAGCAAGCCCCACGTGGTGATGCCCCTGGTCCAGGACCGCATCCCGCCCGAGGCGCTGCGCGCCTTCGCGGCCTTCCAGGCGCGCAAGCTCCCGCCGGCCGAGCGCTTCGCGGAGCAGGTCGCCCGCGAGCTGGACAATACGGAGCGGGTCTTCTTCGATTTCTGCGCGGCGGAGGGGCTCCGCTGCGCGAGCACGACCGAGGCGCTGCGCAGTGAGATCGCAGCCGGACGCCAGGTCTACTTCACCTACGACCCGCATTGGACGCGCCTGGGGCACGACGTCGTCGCCGACCTCGTGGCGCGCCGCATCCGCGCGGAGGGCCTGCTGTCGGAGCCTCCGGCCGTGTCGGCGCGCTGAACATGCGGGTCCTGCTGCTGGAAGACGACCTCGCCACCGCCGAGGCGGTCGCGTCGGGCCTCTCCTCGCGGGGCTACGAGGTGGTGCAGGCCGCGGACGCCGCGCAGGCAGCGGCGCTCGGAAGGGAGCAGTCCTTCGACGCGGCGATCCTCGACCTGATGGTGCCGGCCGGGGGCGGCTACGCCGCCCTGGAGCAGCTCCGGCAGCGGAGCCCGGGGCTGCCGGTGCTGATCCTGACCGCGCGCGACAGCGTGGCCGATCGCGTCGAGGGCCTGCAGCGCGGCGCGGACGACTATCTGGTCAAGCCCTTCGCGTTCATCGAGCTCGCCGCGCGCCTCTCGGCGCTGCTGCGCCGGCCGCAGACGCGGGTCGAGGTGCTGCGGACCGGGGAGCTGGAGATCGACCCGCTCCAGCGCCGCGCTTTCCATCGCGGCGCGCCGTTGCCGCTGACGCCGCGTGAGTTCGAGCTGCTCCACTGCCTGGCATCGCACCGCGGCGAGGTGCTGACGCGCAAGGAGCTGCTCGAGGTGGTGTGGGGCTACCACTTCGACCCGGGTACGAACGTCGTCGACGTGCACGTGACGCGGCTGCGCCGCAAGCTCGAGAGCGCCGGAGGCGAAGGCCTGATCCGTACGGTGCGGGGCATCGGGTATGCGCTGGAGGCGTGATGCGCGAGCCTGGCTTCGGCGCAGCGAGATCCGCCTCGGTCTCGCGCTCGGGTCCGCGATCGCGCTGCTGATGGCCGCGCTGCTCTGCATCCTGTTCCTGGTCGCGTCCCACGAGGCGGCCGAAGTGCTCGAACAGACGCTCGAGCACGAGCTGAAGCAGAGCGCGGCGCAGCTCGCGAAGGGCGTCGAGCCGTCGGCGAGCAACCCCCAGATCGCGGTCCGCGCCGTCGACGCGGACGGACGCAGCCGCGTGCTCTTCGGGAGATGGCCGCAGGGCGTCCACGTGCTGGGAGAGGGAGCCTCGTCCGTCAGCCTCGCCTTCGCCTCGGCCGAGGACTACCTGCTGGAGAGCGATGCGCTGGCGGGCGGCGGATTCCTGGAGGCGCGCATCCGCCTCACCGGCTTCGTGGAGGAGCGCCGCGAGCAGCTCGTCCAGATCGCGGTGAGCTTCGCCATCGGGCTGCTCGGCGTGATCGCGGTGTCGGTCTTTGCGACGCGCCTCGCCCTGGCGCCGCTGCGCGCCACCACGCGCTCCCTCGAGTCGATCGACGAGCGTCACCTGAGCGAGCGCGTCGGCACCCGCGGCACGCGCGATGCCATGGACCGCCACGCCGAAGCGCTGAACCGGGTGCTCGACCGCCTGGAGACCTCCTTCGGGAGAATGGCCGCGTTCAGCGCCGACGTGGCCCACGAGCTGCGCACGCCGGTGAACCGCATCCTCAACCAGGCGGACGTGGCGCTGCTGCGCGGCGACCCGGGCGGCGCCATGGAATCCCTGACCGCGATCCGCGAGAGCGCGGACGAGATGCGGCGCCTGATCGAGGACATGCTGCTGCTGGCGCGCGGCGAAGAGGGCAAGCTCGCCCTGCGCCCCGAGCGGCTCGCCGTCGGGGCGGTGGTCGGCGACCTCGTCGATCTATATCGCCCGACCTGCGAGGAGCGCGACGTGGAGCTGGCCCTCGCGGCGAAGGGCGAGGCGCTCGAGCTCGCGACGGACCGCCAGCTGCTGCAGCGGGCGGTCTCGAACCTGATCGACAACGCGGTGCGGCACACACCCGCGGGAGGGCGCATCGAGGTCGAGCTGCGCCGCGACCGCGGTGGCGCGCAGATCGCCGTGTCGGACTCCGGCGCCGGCGTGCCCGAGGCGGAGCGCGAACGCATCTTCCATCGCTTCGTGCAGCTCGACCCCGCCCGCGGCGGGGGCGGCGCGGGCCTGGGCCTGCCGATCGCGCGCATGATCGCGCGCCTGCTCGGCGGCGAGCTGGGCGTGGCCGCGTCCGCGCTCGGCGGCGCGCGCTTCGAGCTGGCGCTGCCGAGCGGGGGCGCAGGCACGGAGCCGGGCGCGGACGGCCCGCCGGGGGCGCTGGGCGTCCCTTCATGACCGCATCTTCATAGCGGGCGCCGCTTCGGACTCTCATCATCCGGCCGGTGCAGCCCGTCGCCGCCGGGCGGAGGAACCGCCGGAATCTCGCAGGGGCCGTGGCCCTGGTCGCCAGCCTGTGGCTGCTCGGACTGGCGGGCGTCGGGCGCATGCCGGCTCACGACACGACCGATGCGCGCTACCTGGAGGTGGCGCGCGAGATGCAGGCCAGCGGCGACTGGCTGGTGCCCCAGCTCGCAGGCGTAGCCCATCTGGAGAAGCCTCCCCTCGCCTACTGGGCGGCCGCCCTCGGCTTCTCCGTGCTGGGAACCACACCGTTCGCGGGTCGCCTGCTGGAGCAGCTCGCGGTCGCCGGAACCGCCCTGCTGCTGCTCGCCTGGGCTCGCGCGCGGATCGGCGCGGGAGCGGGGTCTACGGCGGCCGGGATGCTGCTGACGAGCGGCCTGGTGTTCGTCTCCTCGCGCGCGCTCCACACCGACCTGTTCCAGCTCTTCCTCCTCACGGCGGCGCTGCTCGCCCTCTACGAGGGCAGCCAGGCGCGGCGAGGCGCGACCGCCGCCGGCTTCGCGCTGCTCGGAGCCTCGATGCTCGCCAAGGGCCCGATCGCCCTGCTCGTGGCGATCGGCGTCTTCGCTCCGTTCCTCGCGCTGCGGCGAGGCGAGCGAGCGCTGCCCGCGCGCGAAGCGTGGCTCGGCGCCGCGCTGTTCGCCGCGATCGGCCTCCCCTGGTTCGCGTACCTCGCGGCTCGGGATCCGGGCCTGGTGGGGTGGTTCTTCGAGCATCAGGTCGTCTCCCGGGTATCGGGAGGAGCGGAGGGGCACCGGCACGGGGGCCTCTACCTGCCCGCCCACCTGCTGGCCGGCGCCCTGCCCTGGGCGCCCGTCGCGCTGCTCGCCCTGTGGAGGCTCCGGCCGCGCCCCGGCTTGCGCATGCCGGCACCCGACCTGTACCTGATGCTCTGGGCGGTGGTTCCGTGCCTCGTCTTCGAGCTCTTCGCCACGAAGCTCGCCACCTACCTGCTTCCCTCCTTTCCCGCCCTCGCGCTGCTGATCGCGCTCGCGGAGGCGCGCGGACGACTCGACGATCGTCTCGGCCGGGGCGCGATCGCGCTCTCCGTCGCGCTGGCCGGCTTCTCGGCGCTCGCGGTGGCTGGGCTGCTCGGCGTCCAGGCAGCGGGCTTCGACGCGGCGCACTGGCTCGAGCCGGGCGAGCTCGAAGCGCCCGCCGGCTTCGCGATCGCGCTCGCCGGAATCGGCGCGTTCACCCTGGCGCTCGCGTTCGCGGCGGCGCGGCGGCCGCCGAGCTGGTCGCTGCCCCGGGGCGTGCTCGCTGCGGGCCTCGTCTTCGCCGCCGGCGGCGCCGCCCTGGCGCCGGGCCTGCCGGATCACGAGCGCGACGGCGCGATCGTGCGCTCGGTGCCCGGCGCGCGCCTGATCGAGTACGGGACGTTCGAGCCCGGCCTGCTGTTCTACTTCGGGGACACCGAGCGCTTCTACGTCGCCGTCGAGAGACGGCGCGCGGCCGAGGCCCGCCACGACCCGCGGGCCTCCCACCTC
>Ga0209706_10000466_pt1 | contig 23482 bp, 23 predicted proteins | sample PPLLaktember2015_6_FD_187263 | JGI IMG/M metagenome (GOLD analysis project Ga0209706, IMG submission 187263) | Freshwater sediment microbial communities from Prairie Pothole Lake near Jamestown, North Dakota, USA - PPLs Lake P8 Core (1) Depth... | ecosystem: Environmental > Aquatic > Freshwater...
CGCGTGGGTCCCCGTGCTGCAGGCCGTGGCGTTGGCGCAGTTGGGCCCCTTGGCCCCGAAGCGGATGGAGATCTGGCCGGAGGCCTCGTTGATGATCGTCTGGATGAGGAAGAACGGCGAGACGCGGCCGGGTCCCTTCTCGAGAAGGACCTTGTGGTTCTCCTCGATCGAGCCCAGCCCGCCGATGCCCGAGCCGACGTAGACGCCGGCCCGGTCGCTCTGGAGGTCGGCCGCCGGAATGGCCGAGTCGGCCACGGCCAGCTCGGCCGCGACCAGGCCGAAACGGATGAAGAGGTCCATCTTGCGGACCTCCTTGCGGTCGATGAAGGCGAGAGGATCGAAGTCCTTGACCTCGCCGCCGAAGCGGGTGGCGTATCGGGAGACGTCGAATCGGGTCAGGGAAGCGATGCCGCTCTCGCCGCACAGCAGGGCCTGCCAGTTCTTGGCGGTCCCGGTGCCGAGGGGCGAGATGAGGCCGATGCCCGTGACGACGACCCGCCGGGGGGGAATACTCTCCCTCTTCATGGGCTGATCGATCCTGGGGAAAAGAGAACGGGGCGGGCGGCTATTTCGCGTGCCCCACGATGTAATCGATGGCCTTGCCGACCGTGGTCAGCTTCTCGGCCTGGTCGTCGGGGATGTCCAGCCCGAATTCGTCCTCGAGGGCCATGACCAGCTCGACGGTGTCCAGGGAATCGGCGCCGAGGTCATCGATGAAGGACGCGTCTTCCGTGACCTGCTCCTCGCTGATGCTCAGCTTGTCCGAAACGATGGCCCTGACCTTCTTGAGCAGTTCCTCTCTTTGCATGGTGTGTCCTCCTTCTGAAAGTCTAAGAATCGATGGCGGACCGCCTACATATACATCCCGCCGTTCACACTGACCACCTGGCCCGTGATATAGGCCGCGTCATCCGAGAGCAGGAATTTTACCGCATCTGCCACGTCTTTGGGAAGCCCGAATTTTTTCAGGGGGATGATCTCGAGGTAGGCCTTGCGGACGTCCTCGGGGAGAACGTCGGTCATGGCCGTAGCGATGAAGCCCGGAGCGACCGCGTTGACGGTGATGCCGCGGCTCCCGACCTCGCGGGCCAGCGACTTGGCCAGGGCGATGACGCCGGCCTTGGAGGCCGCGTAATTGGCCTGGCCGGCGTTGCCCATGAGGCCCGCGACCGAGGCGATGTTGACGATGCGGCCGCCGCGGGCGGCGATCATCGTCCGCAGGACGGCCCGGGAGAAGTTGAAGGTCCCTTTGAGGTTGACCCGGAGGACGGCGTCCCAGTCCTCCTCCTTCATGCGCATCATCAGCCCGTCGCGGGTGATGCCGGCGTTGTTGACGAGGTGGTCGATGCGGCCGTGCGCGGCCACCACGGCGGCGACGGTCCGGTCGACGGAGGCCGCGTCGCCGACGTCGGCCTCGCGGCCCTCGGCCCGCCCGCCGGCCTGGCCGATCGACGCGGCCACGGCCTCGAGCTTGTCCTTTTGGATGTCGACCAGGACGACCGTGGCCCCCTCGGCGGCCAACTCGCGGGCGATCGTCTCGCCGATCCCCTGGGAGGCGCCGGTGACGATCGAGACCCGTCCTTCGAAGCGTTTCATGCGGCGGCTCCTCTCATGGCGTGCTCGTAGCGGAGGATCTCCGCCTGGATCTTCTCCTGGACGCGGCCGGCGACGAACTCCCGGGCCCGGGCGATGGCGTTGCGGACCGCGGCCGGGGTCGAGCGGCCGTGGCCGATGATGCAGACCCCGTCGACGCCGAGAAGCTGGGCGCCGCCGTACTCCGTGTAGTCGACCTTCTTATAGATCTTTTTCAGGTGCCGCTTCATGAGCAGGTAGCCGAGCTTGGCGAAGATGTTCTTGGTGATCTCGTGGCGGGCCATGGACAGGACGCTCTGGACGACCCCCTCGGTGACCTTCAGGGCGACGTTCCCGGTGAAGCCGTCGGAGACGACGACGTCGGCGATGCCGGAAAAGATGTCTTTGCCCTCGACGTTGCCGATGAAGCGCAGGGGGGCCGACTGGAGGCGGTTGAAGGCCTCCTTGACCAGGTCGTTGCCCTTGCCCTTCTCCTCGCCGATGCTCATCAGGCCGACGCGGGGGTCCCGGACCCCGGCCACGGACTCCATGAAGATCTTGCCCATGATGGCGAACTGGACGAGGTTGTGCGGCTGGCAGTTGGCGTTGGCCCCGACGTCGAGGAGCAGGGTCTGCCCTTCGACGCCCGGCACGAGGAGGGCCAGGGCCGGCCGGTCGACTCCCTTGAGCGATCCCAGGACGTCGCGCGAGATGTACACGACGGCTCCTGTGTTGCCCATGCTGACGAAGGCGTCCGCCCGTCCGTCCCGGACGAGCTGGGCGCCGACGCGGATCGACGAGGCTTTCTTCTTGCGGAAGGAGAGGAGCCCCTCGCCCATGCCGATCTCCTCGGGGGCGTCGACGACGGAGAGGCGGGAGGGCGCGGGGCCGTGCTTGCCGAGCTCGCGGCGGATGGCGGTCTCGAGACCGACGAGGATGATGTCGACCTCGAGCTCCCGGGCGGCGCTCAGGGCCCCGGGCACGGTGGACCTGGCCCCGAAATCGCCCCCCATCGCGTCGACGGCGATCCTCATCGGCGCCGTCCGGCTCAGTCTTCGGTCCCTTCCGTCACCTGCCGTCCCTTGTAATACCCGCAATCGGGGCAGGCCCGATGCGGCAGCTTGGGGTTGCCGCACTTGGGGCAGACGGAGAAGGTGGGAAGGGTGAGCCCGTCGTGGGAACGGCGTTTCCCTTTTCGGGTGGGCGAATGGCGTCTCTTTGGATTAGGCATTTAACTCTTGTCTCTCACCGGGATTTTGATCTTGTTCCAGCGGGCGCCGGTCTCCTTGACCAGGCAGGAGCACTTGGCGTCGCGGATGATCTCGCCGCAAACGGCGCAGATGCCCTCGCAGTCCGGCGCGCACAGGGGCTTGGCCGGGAAGGTCAGGTTCAGCTGCTCGAGGACGACGGCGCGCAGGTCGAGCTGGCGGCCGCTGTAATACATCTGGTCGATCTTGTCGTCGGTCAGCTCCTCGGACAGGGCGTCGATGTCCTCCGGGAGGTAGACGAGATCGAAACGGCTGGCGACGGGGAACTCGAACGGCGTCAGGCAGCGCGAGCAGACGAAGCTCAGCCGGGCCGAAACCTCGCCCTGGACGAAGATCTCGTCGCCGACCAGGCGCACGGTGACGTCGGCGCGGGCGGGCTCGAGGAAAACGGCGTTCTCCTCGACCAGGTCCAGGCTCAGGAACTCGAAGTCCCTGGCGACGCGCAGGCCCTCCTTGGGCAGGCGGTCGATATCGATGAGCATCGTCATATCCACGCGATAACCTCGTAAAATTTCAATCTATTATACCAAGCGGGTTCGGGTTGTCAAATGACCCGGGACGCGTATAATACGGCCATGGGCGGCTACGATACGCGGGTCGACTTCCGGGGGGAGGCCTACATCGTCCAGACGCAGGACAAGGGGCCCGGCGCCCAGTACATCGAGTCCCTGATCTACCGGTCGGGGCGGCTGCTGGCGTCGAAAAGGGGCTTCTATACCGCTTGCCTGGGCCTGCCCGACGCCCCGGACCGGATCGCGCGGATGATGGAGGAGCAGCACAAGACGGTCCTCGGCCAGATCGTCGAAGGCCGTTACGATTGAGTCCGAAGCGGCTCTTCCTCATCGACGGGAATTCGCTGCTCTACCGCTCCTACTACGCCATCCGGGGGCTGTCCACCTCGGCCGGCGCGCCGACCGGCGCCGTCTACGGCTTCATCGGCTCGCTGCGCAAGATCCTCGACGCGGAAAAGCCCGACTACCTGGGCGTCGTCTTCGATGTCAAGGGCCCGACGGTCCGCCACGAGGAGTACTCCGACTACAAGGCCCACCGCAAACCCATGCCGGACGATCTCGCCGTCCAGATCCCCAAGCTCAAGGAGGTCCTCGGGGCCCTGAGGATCGCCACGGCCGAGTTCGCCAAATATGAAGCCGACGATGTCATCGCCTCCCTGGCCGTCCAGGCCGCCGCCCGGGACATCCGGACGGTCGTCGTCACGACCGACAAGGATCTGCTCCAACTCGTCGACGAGAAGACCTCGGTCTGGAACCCGTCCAAGGAGACGATGATCGAGGCCGGCGGCGTCAAGGCCTACTTCGGCGCCGACGCCGGGGCGGTCGTGGAGGTCCTGGCCCTGTGGGGGGACCCGTCGGACAACGTCCCCGGCGTCCCGGGCATCGGCGAGAAGACGGCCAAGGCCCTGATCGAGGAGTTCGGCTCGGTCGAGAACCTCCTGGCCGGCGTGGACAAGGTCAAGAACCCGCGCCTCCGGGAAAAGCTCGCGGCCCCGGAGAACCAGCAGCTGGCCCGGCTCAGCCATCGCCTCGTCACCGTATGCCGCGACCTGCCGCTCGAGCTCGACCTCGACCGCTTCGCCGTCCGGGAGCCCGACGAGAAGGAGATCGTCCGCCTCTTCGCCGAGCTCGAATTCTCGACGCTCATCCCCGATTATGTCAAACCCGCCCGGCCGGCGGAAAAGAGCTTCCGGACGATCCTCGACGAGGCCGAGCTCAAGGCCCTGGCCGCGCGGATCGCCAAGGCCAAGGCCGTGGCCGTGGACACCGAGACGACCTCCCTCGCCCCGACGCGGGCCCGCCTCGTCGGCCTGTCGCTCTCGCTCGCCCCGGGAGAGGCCTTCTACGTCCCGGTCGGACACGATTATCTCGGAGCGCCGGCCCAGATCCCCAAGAAGCGGGCCCTGGACATCCTGCGCCCGGTCCTCGAGGACCCCAAGGTCCTGAAGACCGGCCAGAACATCAAGTACGACCTGATCGTTCTCGAGCGCGAGGGCGTCCGCCTGGCCGGCGTCTCGCGGGACACCATGGTCCTGTCGTACCTCCTCGAGCCGAACTGGGGCAAGCACAACCTGGAGAAGATGGCTCTCCACTACCTCCGCGAGACCAAGACGACCTACGAGAGTGTCGCCGGCAAGGGCAAGGCCGAGCGGACGCTGGACCAGGTGGCCGTCGAGACGGTGTCCCCTTACGCCTGCGAAGACGCCGCCCTGGCCTGGGAGCTCGGAGGGATCCTGTGGGAGAAGGTCAAGGCCCGCAAGCTCGAGCGGCTCTACGAGGACATCGAGCGTCCGCTCGTCGGCCTTCTGGCCCGGATGGAGGCCATCGGCGTGCGCGTCGACCCGGCCGTCCTCAAATCCATGTCCAAGGAGCTCGAGGGCGAGATCGGGCGCCTCGAAAAGGAGATCCACCGGCTGGCCGACTGCGCCTTCAACATCAATTCGCCGCGCCAGCTGGGCGACATCCTCTTCCACAAGCTCGGCCTTCAGGCCGGCCGCCGGACCAAGGTCACCAAGGGCTTCTCGACCTCGGTCGACATCCTCGAGGAGCTGGCCCCGGTCCACCCGCTCGTCCGGCACGTCCTCGACTACCGGCAGATGTCCAAGCTCAAGTCGACCTATGCGGACGCCCTCCCCCTGCTCGTCAACCCGGAGACCGGCCGGATCCACACCTGCTACAACCAGACCGTGGCCTCGACCGGGCGCCTGTCCTCGAGCGAGCCCAACCTCCAGAACATCCCGGCCCGCGGGCCCTGGGGCATGCGCTTCCGCCGGGCCTTCATCCCGGACAAAGGGCACGTCCTGCTGGCCGCCGACTACTCCCAGGTCGAGCTCCGTGTCCTGGCCCACCTGTCGGGCGATCCGGCCCTCGTCGAGACCTTCCTTGCCGGCCGCGACGTCCATGAGGAGACGGCCCGGCTCGTCTTCGGCGAGGCCGCCGGCGAGGAGGCGCGGCGGCGGGCCAAGATCATCAATTTCAGCATCATCTACGGCACTTCGGCCTTCTCCCTGGCCCGCGAGCTGGGGACCTCTTCGGGCGAGGCCCAAAAGTTCATCGACCGCTACTTCGCCGAGCGGCCGAAGGTCCGGGAGTACCTCGACCGGGTCGTCCAGGAGGCCCATGACCTGGGCTACTCGGAGACGATCTTCGGCCGGCAGCGCCAGGTTCCCGAGCTCCGGGCGCCCGACCGGAATCTCCAGCAGGCCGGCCGGCGCATCGCCCTCAACAACCCCATCCAGGGCTCGGCCGCCGACATCATCAAGCTGGCCATGCTCCGGGCCGCGGCGGCCATCGGGAAGAAAAAGCTGCGGACGCGCATGATCCTCCAGGTCCACGACGAGCTCGTCTTCGAGGTCCCGGAAGCGGAGAAGGACGCGGTCGGGCCGCTCGTGCGCGAGGCGATGGAGGGCGCGGCCGAGCTCACGGTGCCGCTCGTCGTCCGGCTGGGCTTCGGCCCGAACTGGGCCGACGCGAAATAACTAGAGGGGCTTCTGGAAGGCCCGGAACTTCTTGTAGATGACGCCGCCCATCCGTTCCATTTCGGCCCGGACCTTGACGTTGGCTTCCATCTCGTGGTGGGTGTCGATCCTCTCCATGCCGGCCTCCGACGCCGACTGGAGGACCTTGACCCCCATGAGGACGTCCAGCCCCTGGCCGCGGTACTGTTCCTTGACCGCCCCGAGCAGGAGGTCCAGCTGCTTGGTCTTCCGGGCCGCCCGGAGGACGTGGATGAAGCCGAACGGGAAGAGCCGGCCGCGGGCCTTGTTGATGCCCTTGGTCATGTCGGGCATGGCGATGACGAAGGACAGGACCTCGCCGTCCTTGGCCACGACCTTGACGAAGCGGGGATCGACGATGGGCAGGAACCGCTTGGCCAGGTCGTCCATCTCCTGCGGCTCGAGGGGGGCGAAGCCATAGATGTTGCCGGTCATGTAGGTCTCGTTCATGAGGCCGAGGACCTTCCGGATCCAGGGCTTGATCTCCTTGCGGGTCTTGAACTCGATGATCTCGAAGGTGCCCCGCTTCATGGCCCGCTCGTAGATCCTCTTATAGAACTCGGGCATCTCCTTGGGCACCGCGAGCTTGTAGACGAACCAGTCGTTGTCCTTGGTGTAGCCCTCGTCCTCGAGCCAGCGGGGCACCCATTCGAAATTGTAATAGGTGGCGATCGTCGCCCGGTGCTCGAAGCCCTCGATGAGGTAGCCCTCGGGGTCCTGGTCGGAGAAGCCGTAGGGGCCGACGATCTTGGTCATGCCCTTGGCCCGGGCCCAATCCTCGATATAACGGAGCAGGGCCCGGTAGACCTCCCGGTCTTCATAGGTCTCCAGGTAGCCGAAGCGGGCCGTCTTCTCGTTCCGGTGCTCGTTGTAGCGTTGGTTGATGATGCCCATGGCCCGGCCCACGGGCCGGCCGTCCTGGCAGGCCAGCAGGAGGATCGTGTCGGAGTAGCCGAAGGCCTTGTTCTTCCGGCTGTCGAAATACTTCCAGTCGTCGGTGACGAGCGGATAGACCCAGTTCGCGTGGCCGGCATGGATCTTCTCCGGCAGCAGGATGAACGTCTTGAGGTCTTTGCTCTTCTGGGGGAGGATCTCGCGGATCTCGACGGCCATGGACTCTCCTCGTCTCGCACGTCCGATTTCGGTCCTTTAGTTATCCGTCTTTCTGGCCTAAAAAGCAACCGAAAATTAGCCCTGGAAAAAGCTGTTCAAAACCCGTGGATGGGCTGTGGAAATTCTTGACAACCCCGGAGCGCATTACTATACTGACCCTTCTTCATTAAGGAAGGCAATCCGCTCCATGACCATCGAAACAACCGTCCTCCTCACGATCCTGGTCCCCATCCTCGGCTCCTTCGCGGCGCCGCTCTTCGGCCTCGCCGCGAAGCGCGCCCGCTCGGCCTGGGCCGTCCTGGTGAGCGGCGCGACGGCGGTCCTGCCGCTGACGCTCCTCCCCTTCGCTCTCCAGGGAGGGGAGCAGGTCATCCGCAAGAACCTGGCCCTGGGGTTCGACTTCATCCTGGTCGTCGACCCCCTGTCGATCTTCATGGCCGCCGTGTCGTCCTTCATCGGCTTCCTCATCGTCGTCTACTCCCTGGGCTATATCCGCAAAGAAGAGAACCAGAGCGAGTATTACCTCATGGTCCTGCTCTTCATCGGCTCGATGATGGGCCTGGTCTTCTCCGGGAACCTCGTCTTCATGTACCTCTTCTGGGAGATCATCGCCGTCGCCTGCTGGCGGTTGATCGGCTTCTACCGCGCGCCCGACCACGTCCGCAAGGCCGACAAGGCGTTCCTGCTGACCTTCTTCGGTGCCGTGGTCATGCTGCTCGGGTTCATCCAGATCTACGGCGTCACCAACACCTTCGACGTCACGGCCATGCGCGGCACGGTCGTCCCGGGAACGGCCGTCCTGCTCATCCTCTTCGGCCTGTTCTCGAAATCGGCCACCGTCCCGCTCCACACCTGGCTGCCCGACGCCGGCGTCGCCCCGTCGACGGTCACGGCCCTGCTCCACGCCGCCGTCCTGGTCAAGATCGGCGTCTACGCCTTCGCCCGGCTCTTCCTCTACACCTTCCGCATGCCCGAGGGCTGGCAGGACGCCCTGCCGGTCATCGTCATGGTCTCGAGCCTCGTCGCGGCCGGCGCGGCCGCGGTCGAGAACGACCTCAAGCGGATCCTGGCCTACTCGACGGTCAGCCAGATCGGCTACATCTTCCTCGGCTTCACCATGATGAACGCCGCGGGCGTCTCCGGGTCCCTGCTCTTCATCCTCATGCACGGGCTGGCCAAGGCCGGGCTCTTCCTCTGCGCCGGCATCGTCATCCACGCCGTCCACACCAAGGACATCCGGGAGATGGGCGGCCTCATCAAGACCATGCCGGTCACGGCCATCGCCTTCCTGGTCTGCGCCTTCTCCGTCATCGGCATCCCGCCCTTCGGCGGGTTCTTCTCGAAATTCCTGGTCATCCTCGGCACCGTCCAGGCCGGCCACACGTGGGTCGCGGCCCTGGCCCTGTTCACGGCCGTCCTGACGATGTACTACCTGTTCAAGGTCTTCTCGATGGTCTTCCTCGGCGAGGCCAAGCATCCGGCCGCCGAGGGGACGAAATCCATGGTCTGCGTCGTCGCCGTCCTGGCCGTGCTCAGCCTGGCGGCGGGCCTCCTCGTGGCCTTCCCGATGAAGCTGACGAACATCGCGACCACGCAGATGAGTTGGTGGCTCCGATGACGCCCAAAATGCTCCTCCTTCCGATCCTCCTGCCGGCCGTCCTGGCGGTCGTCCTGCTCGTCCTGCCCCGCGCTTTGCGGCTCCTGCGGGACGCCCTGGCCGTCGCCGGCGCCGGTGTCCTCCTCTATTACGGGTTCGTCTTCTTCGCGGTCAAGGACCTCCGCTACACGGTGCCGTGGATGGGCCTGGGCATCGACTTCGACCTGCGGCTCTACCATTTCTCGAGCTTCATCCTGCTCGCCCTGGCCGGGTTCCTCATCCTGATCACGATCTATACGACGGTCAAGATGAAGGACGCGCCCCGGGGCCGGGAGTTCATGGCCTACATCTTCCTGACCGCGGCCTTCGCCAACGGGGCGGTCCTGGCCAACAACTTCGTGCCCCTCGTCTTCTTCTGGGAGGGCCTGCTGGTCACGCTGTACGGCATGATCACGATCGGCGGCCGGCCGACGTCGGGCCGCACGGCCGTCAAGGCCCTGCTCATCAGCGGCTTCTGCGACTTCTGCCTGATCCTCGGCATCGGCCTCCTCTGGACCGTGGCCGGCACGGCGACGATGTCCGAGATCGCGGTCGAGCCGACCGGGCTCGCCGCCGCCGCCTTCGTCCTGATGATGATCGGGGCCGCGGGCAAGGCCGGGGCCATGCCCTTCCACACCTGGATCCCCGACGCCGGCGTCGACGCCCCGGTGACCTTCATGGCCTTCCTGCCGGCCGCCTTCGAGAAGCTCCTGGGGATCTACCTCCTGGCCCGCGTCGCCCTCGACTTCTTCAAGATCCGGCCCGGCGGCGCCATGTCGCTGCTCCTCATGATCGTCGGCGCCGTGACCATCGTCCTGGCGGTCCTCATGGCCCTCGTCCAGAAGGACCTCAAGCGGCTGCTGTCCTACCACGCCATCAGCCAGGTCGGCTACATGGTCCTCGGCATCGGCACGGCCATCCCCGTCGGCATCGCCGGCGGCATCTTCCACATGATCAACCACGCCATGTACAAGAGCGGCCTCTTCCTCAGCGCCGGCTCGGTCGAGCACCGGACCGGCACGACGGAGATGAAGAAGCTCGGCGGCCTGCGCCGGGACATGCCGCTCACGGCCTTCGGGTTCGTCGTCTGCGCCCTGGCCATCTCGGGCGTCTGGCCGCTCAACGGTTTCGTCTCCAAGGAGATGGTCTTCCACGGCGCGCTCGAGACCGGCTACACGGTCTTCGCCATCGCGGCCTGGGTCGGGGCCATCTTCACCTTCGCCTCGTTCCTCAAGGCCGGCCACTCCGTCTTCTTCGGCGAGCGGACGCGCGAGGTCCCCAAGGTCCGCGAGAGCCCGCCGGCCATCGTCTTCCCCATCCTTGTCCTGGCCGGCCTGTGCATCCTCTTCGGCGTCTACAACAAGCTGCCCCTGACCTTGTTCATCACCCCGATCGTCGCGCCCCACGCCGAGGCCGGGGCCCACCTCGACTTCGTGAGCCACGCCCTCGATGTCTTCAACGTCGTCGCCCTCATCTCCATCGGCTGCCTCGTCCTGGCTTTCCTCCTCCATCGCTACGGCTTCCTGAAGGGGGGCCGGAAAGCCTACCTGGCCTCCGAGCCTATCCACAACCTGCCCCTCGTCCACCAGGCCTACGATCTGGCCGAGCGCCGGGTCTTCGATCCTTACGAGCAGGGCGTCAAGGTCCTCCAGGGGCTGTCGATGGCGCTGTTCAAGGCTGTCGACCGGCCCATCGACTTCGTCTTCGAGAAGGTCGTCACCGTCACCGGCGAGAAATTCACCGGCATCCTGAAAAAGGCCCACAACGGGCACTACGCGAACTACCTCGCCTGGTGCCTGGCCGGCCTGATCATCCTGGCGGGCGTTATCAGCCTGCTTGTGAAATAGAGGAGGAGCGTTGATCATACTCTTCGTCGTCCTTCCGCTCATCGTGGCGGGCGTGCTGCCGCTCGTCGGCAAGGTCTCCCGGCGCGTCCTGCCGGACCTGCTGGCCAACACGACCCTTCTCTTTCTGCTCGTCTACGCCGCGGTCGCCGGGCGGGCCCTCATCGCCGGCGGCCCCATCCTGCAGCAGATGCCCTGGCTCGGCGAGACCGTCAACATCCGGCTGGCCCTCGACGGCTTCAGCCTGTTCATGCTCATGGCCGTCTCGCTGGTCGGTCTCGCGGCCAGCCTGTTCGCCATCGACTACATGGAGCACTACGGGGCCAAGGCCAACTTCTACGCCCTGTACCTGGTCATGATCGCGGGCATGAACGGCCTCGTCCTGGCCTCGGACCTCTTCGGCGTCTACATCTTCCTCGAGGTGGCCGCTGTGGCCTCGTACGCCCTGGTCGCGTTCGGCCTCGGCCACGACGAGCTCGAGGCCGCCTTCAAGTACCTGATGCTCTCGGTCGCGGCCTCGGCCTTCATCGTCGCCGCGATCGCCATCATCTTCGGCATGACCGGCAGCCTCGATTTCGCCGCCGTGGCCGCCGCCCTCAAGGAGCTCAACGCCGGGCCGGTCCTCGGCATCGCCACGGCCTTCTTCCTCCTGGGCTTCGGCCTCAAGGCCGCCCTTGTCCCGTTCCACGCCTGGCTGCCGGACGCCCACCCTTCGGCCCCGGCGCCGATCTCGGCCGTCCTGTCCGGCCTGCTCATCAAGGTCTCCGGCGTCTACGCGATGACCCGCATCTTCCTCAACGTCTTCGGCCTGACGCCGGCCCTCTCGACGGTGCTCTTGTGGCTCGGGGCCGTCTCGATGGTCGTGGCGGCGCTGCTCGCCCTCGGCCAGAAGGACATGAAGAGGATGCTGGCCTATTCGTCGATCAGCCAGGTCGGCTACGTCGTCCTGGGGATCGGCATCGGGACGCCGCTCGGCATCGCCGGCGGCCTCTTCCACCTCTTCAATCACGCCCTGGCCAAAGGGCTCCTGTTCTTGACCAGCGGCTCGGTCCAGCAGGCGACCGGGACCCGCGACATGGACGAGATGGGCGGCCTGGCCAAGCGCATGCCCGTCACGGCCGCGACGAACCTCATCGGGGCCCTGTCGATCGCCGGCGTCCCGCCGCTCAACGGCTTCTGGTCGAAGCTGCTCATCATCGTGGCCCTCGTCCAGGCCGGCCACCCGGTCTTCGCCGTCATCGCCGTCCTGGTCTCGGTCCTGACCCTCTGGTACTACCTCCTCATGCAGCGGAAGGCCTTCTTCGGCCAGCTCAACGAGAAGTGGGCCGCCGTCAAGGAAGCCCCCTTCTGGATGACGGCCTCGACCGTCCTCCTGGCCCTCCTCTGCCTGGGGGTCGGCATCCTCTTTGCGTCGACCGTCTCGACCTGGATCCAGCCCGCCGCCGACGTCCTTGCGGACGGGATCCACGCCGTGACCGGATCGTGGGGATTTTAAGCGATGATCCTGCAAACAGCCCTCCTCATCGGCATGGTGCTCTTCTCGGTCCTGGCCATCGCCCTCAAGGACCTCCTCAAGTCGGCCATCGCCCTGGCCGTGTCCAGCCTCCTGCTGGGCATCATCTTCTTCCGGATGAACGCGCCGTACGCCGGGGTCTTCGAGATCTCGGTCGTCGCCGGGCTGATCACGGTCCTGTTCGTCCTGACCATCGCCCTGACCAAGTCGGGCGACGAGGTCCGGGAATCGCGCCTCGTGAACTGGGCCTTCCCGGCCGTCTTCATCGTCTTCCTGGTCATCGACGCCCTGGTCATGAAGAGCCTGCTCGGCCAGGTCCCGGCCCTGGCCTCCGGGGCGGAGACGGGCGCCTTCGGGGACGTCCTCTGGAAGGGGCGGACGCTGGACCTTGTCGGGCAGATCGCCGTCATCCTGGCCGGCGTCTTCGCCGTCCTGGCCCTGTTCCGCAAGAGAGACAAACATGACTAACACCTGGTATCTCTATCTCTTCTTCGCCGCCGCCCTCGTCGGCGCCGGCCTGCTCGGCCTCCTCGGCAAGCGGAACCTCATCAAGCTGTTCATCGCCATCGAGGTCATCGGCAAGGGCATCAGCCTCCTGCTCCTCGCGACCGGCTTCGCCAAGGCCAGCATCCTGACCGCCCAGGCCCTGGTCATCACCTACATCGTCATCGAGGTCAGCCTCGTCGCGACGGCTCTGGCGCTGATCATCAACATCTACCGCCACACGAAGTCGCTGGACATCCGCGGCCTGACCAGGCTGAAAGGGTAAGCCATGACAGGAATCGGCATCCTCCTCTCTCCGCCCATCGCCTTCGTCATCTATCTCGCGGCCGCCTTCGGGCTCTACGCCCTGGGCAAGGGCATGGCCCCCAAGCTGACCGGGGTCGGCGGCAAGCTGACCACCTACGCGTGCGGCGAGAACATCCCCGGGGTCAAGGTCCAGTTCGGCTATCGGCTGTTCTTCTTCATCGCCCTGTTCTTCACCATGATGCACGTCGCCGTGCTCGTCATCGCCACCGTGCCGTCGGGGAAGATCGTCTTCTTCGCCCTGTTCTACCTGGTCATGATCGCCCTGTCCGTCTCGGCCTTGATCACAAGGAGTTAACATGCTCAACAAGCTCGCCCGCTGGTCCAGGATCAAGTCGCCCTGGATCCTGCACCTCAACTCGGGCGCCTGCAATGCCTGCGACATCGAGATCGTCGCCGCCCTGACGCCGCGCTTCGACGTCGAGCGCTTCGGCATCCTGCTCAAGGCGACGCCGCGCCACGCCGACGTGATCATCGCCAGCGGCCCGGTCACCCGCCAGATGAGGGAACGGATCATCCGCATCTACGAGCAGACCCCCGACCCCAAGTTCGTCATCGCGGTGGGCGCCTGCGCCATGGCCGGCTGCGTCTACCGGGGGGCGTATAATATTATGGGTGGCATCGACCAGGTCATCCCGGTCAACATGTACGTGCCGGGCTGTCCGGCCCGGCCCGACGCGATCGTCGACGGGGTCGTCAAGCTGCTCGGGAAACTCTAGGCTTCAAGGACACGCCATGACAGACGTCGAACTCATCGAAAGACTCAAGGCCGACCTGGGGGACCGGGTCGAGATCGCCAATCCCGCCCGCCGCCGTCTCTTCTTGAAGATCGCCCCGCGGGATCTCGTCGCCGTGACGACCCGGCTGAGGGATGCCTTCGGCGTGGTCTTCCTCTCGACCATCAGCGGCGTGGACAACGGCGTCTCCTTCGAGATCATCTACCATTTCTCCACGCCGGAACACGACTACAACCTGCGGACCGAGATCCCGAAGGACGATCCCCGCATCGACAGCATCACGCCCGTCATCCCGGGCGCCATCCTCTACGAGCGGGAGATCCAGGAGATGTTCGGGATCGTCGTGGACGGCATCCCCGACGGCCGCCGCCTCAACCTGCCGGACGACTGGCCCGACGGCCAGTATCCGCTCCGGAAGGACTGGAAGCACGTCCGGCCCGTCGAAGTCATCCCCGGAGGAAAGTCATGAGTTTCCAGATCCCCATCGGCCCCCAGCATCCGGCGCTCAAGGAGCCGATCAGCCTCCGCATGACGGTCGAGGGCGAGGTCATCACCGGGGCCGACATCCGGCTCGGCTACAACCACCGCGGCATCGAGAAGCTGGCCGAGGACAAGTCCTTTCTCCAGAACATCTACCTCGTCGAGCGCATCTGCGGCATTTGCTCCCACTCTCACGCCACCTGCTTCGTCCAGGGCGTCGAGCGGCTCATGGAGCTCGATCCGCCCAAGCGGGGCATGTACATCCGTTACCTCGTCTCCGAGCTCGAGCGCGTCCACAGCCACCTCCTCTGGCTTGGCGTCGCCGGGCACGAGGCCGGCTTCGATTCCTTCTTCATGTACACCTGGCGCGACCGCGAGATCGTCATGGACCTCCTGGAGATGATCTCGGGCAACCGCGTCCACTACGCCATCAACACCATCGGCGGCGTCCGCCGCGACCTCGACGAGGGCCAGAAGGCCAGGATCCTCGAGGGCGTGGCCACGCTGAAGAAGCGAAGCGAATATTATTTCCACATCGGCGCCAACGAGCCGAGCTTCGTCGCCAGGATCGCCGGGGTCGGGATGCTGACCAAGCAACAGGTGATCGACCTCTGTGCGGTCGGCCCGACGGCCCGAGCCTCCGGCTGGGACAGGGACGTCCGCAAAGAGGATCCCTACGCCGTCTACGACGAGCTCGACTTCGAGGTCGCGACGGCGGATTCCTGCGATGTCCTCGGCCGGGTCGTCGTCCGGGTCAAAGAGCTCCTCGAATCCTACAAGATGATCGAGCAGATGGTCCGCCGCCTGCCGGACGGCGGCATCGTCGTCAAGGCCCCGCGCAAGGCCAAGCCCGGCGAGACCGTCAGCCGCTACGAGGCCCCCCGCGGCGAGAACATCCACTACATCAAGGCCAACGGGAGCGACAGGCCCGAGCGCCTCAAGGTCCGGGCCCCGACGCTGGGCAATTACCCGGCCACGGTGGCGATGCTGAAAAACGGGTTCATCGCCGACATCCCGCTCATCTTCGCCGCGATCGATCCCTGTATCTGCTGCGCCGAGCGGGCCGTGACCCTGGTCAGCGCCCGGAGCGGCGAGGAATCGATCGTCCGAATGAGCGACCTCCGCCGGCTGGCGCTCGCCCGCTCGTCCAATGCCCCCGTGAAAGGGAATGCGGTATGGCCGTTCTGACAACCTTCCTCTACCTCCTCATCTATCCCGGGATCCTGTTCCTGTTCGCCTACTCGACGTTCTGCGAGTGGTTCGACCGCAAGGCCTACGCCCGGCTTCAGAACCGGATGGGGCCGACCCACACGGGCCGGTTCGGGCTGCTCCAGCCCATCGCCGATTTCTTCAAGCTCATGTCCAAGGAGGACATCGTTCCCGACGCGGCGGACAAGGGCTTGTTCAACGCCCTGCCCGCCTTCGCCCTGGCCGTCGTCTCGACGGCCGGCCTGCTCCTCCCCCTCTGGAACTTCGACCTGGGGAGCCCCGGCTGGACGTCGTTCTCCGGGGACATCATCGTCATGCTCTACCTCCTCAGCCTGCCGACGCTCATCCTCTTCCTGGCCGCCTGGTCGTCGACCAACCTCTTCTCCACGATCGGCGGGGCCCGCGTCCTGACAATGCTCTTCGGCTATGAGGTCCCGCTCTTCCTGGCGGTCCTGAGCCCGGCCATCCTGGCCGGCTCCTGGCGCCTGGCCGAGATCGCGGCCTTCTACCAGGCCAAGCCCCTGCTGCTTCTGGTGAACGTCCTCGGCTTCGTCGTGGCCCTCATCGCCGTGCAGGCCAAGCTCGAGCGGACCCCCTTCGACATCCCCGACGCCGAGACCGAGATCGTCGGCGGCACGTTCACCGAGTACTCGGGGAAGAAGCTGGCCCTCTTCCGCCTGACCTTCGACATCGAGCTCGTGGTCGCCAGCGGCCTCCTGGCCGCGGTCTTCCTGGGCGGCTTTCCCGGCGGGGTGATCCTGGGCTTCGTCCAGTTCGTCGTCAAGACGCTCTTCGTCATCTTCCTCCTGTCGCTCATCCGGGCCCTGACGGGCCGGATCCGCATCGACCAGGTCGTCTCGTTCTCCTGGAAAGTCCTGGCCCCGCTGGCCGTCGTTCAGCTCCTGGCCACGATCCTCCTGAAGGGATTCCTGTCATGAAAATAGCCGCCTTCCTGCCCGAGCTTCTGCGCCACCTCTTCAAGAAGCCGGCGACCGTCGATTACCCCTTCAAGAAGCTCGAGGTGCCCAAGGATTTCCGGGGCACGCCCTACCTCCGGCCCGAGCTCTGCATCGTCTGCAAGGCCTGCGAGAGGGACTGCCCGGCCGAGTCCATCGAGATCAGCGACGTCAACCCGGCCGAGAAGCGCTTCCGCATGATCATCCACAACGACCGCTGCATCCATTGCGCCCAGTGCGTCGAATCCTGCCCGACCACCCCCAAGGCCATGCAGATCGACAGCCTCTACGAGCTCGCGGCGGACGACCGCCACAAGCTGAAAGCGGAATGGATCTACGTCCGGGCGGTCATCAAGCCCAAGGCGGCGGCCCCGGCCGCGCCCGCGGCGACCCCCCAGACGTCCGAGCCCAAGGCCTGACCCCCGCTCCGCAACGCCGCCCTCGTCCGGCCCGACCGCGGCCGGGGGCTTTCTTCTTCCCTTTCCTTATTTAAAATCCCCGAATCGGCGGCGAGGGCGTGTCGCGACGAGTCCCCCGTGAGGGAAGGGGGACCCGCCGGAGGCGGGGGAAACCGTATACGGAGGTTTCCGGGGCGCGGGGGGTTCGGAGCGATACCCCGAGCTGAGCCGGATGAGGGGATTCCCTCAGATCTTCATGGGCATGAGGACGTAAATGTTGGTCAGCCCGTCCTCGGCCTCCGGCCGCATCAGGACCGCGCTGTTCTCGTCCTTGAGCTCGAAGACGACCTTCTCCGCGCCGACCGCCGTGAGGAAATCGAGCAGGTACTGGGCGTTGAACCCGATCTCCAGGTCCTGGCCCTTGTACTCGACGGCCAGGCGGTCGCGCGCTTCGCCGATCTCCGGGTTCGAGGAGAAGAGCCGCAGGCGGTTCTTCTCGAGGGTGAACTTGATCCCCTTGGACCGCTCGGCCGAGAGGAGCGAGACCCGGCGGATGGCGTCGGCCAGCTCCGGCCGCCCCATGACCAGCCGACCCGGGTTGTCCTTGGGGATGACGGCCTGGTAGTTGGGGAACTTGCTCTCGATGATCCGCGAGATCAGGGTCCTCGGGCCGACCCGGAAGAAGAGGTTGTTCTCGTCGAGGTCGAAGGCGACGGTCTCGCCCTCGAATTTCCGGATCTCGTTGAGCGTCTTCTTGGCCACGATGACGCTCAGGTCCTTGTCGAGCTTCAGGCCGTCCTGGGCCTTCCTCGTATAGGACAGCCGGTGCCCGTCCGTGCTGACCAGCTCGATCTGGCGGTTCTTGAGGGACAGGAGCGCGCCGTTGAGATAATAGCGCTGTTCCTGGGTTATGGCGTAGAACACGCGGTCGATCATGTCCTTGACGTCCTGGAGCGGCAGAACGATCCCCTGCTCGAACTTCCCGTCCGGCACCTGGGGATAATCGTCCTTGGCCAGGCACAGCACCTTGAATTCGCTCTCCCCCGCCCGGATCTCGAGCGTTTCGTCCTTGAGCTCGACCTCGACCGTCTGGCCTTCCGGCAGGGACTTGACGATCTCGAAGATCTTCTTCCCGTTGACGGTGATGGCCCCCGGCCTGTGGATGTCCGCCCCGAGATGCGTCCGCAGGCCGACCTCGAGGTCGGTCCCGACGAGCTCGATGTCGCCGGCCGTGACGTTCATCATGACGTTCGCCAGGATCGGCATCGTATTCCGCTTCTCCACGATGCCTTGAAGGATCTGCAGTTCTCCGAGAAACGCTTCCTTGGGAAGAGAGAATTTCATGACCTCACCTTTCGCGACGTGTTCCGTCTCTTATTTCTTATTATTTAATTCAGAATAAAACTTTAAATCAAGAAGAATAAGAAAGTCCTCTGGAAATGTGCATAACCCGCCGAACGCGCTGATCCTTCTCATTGGACGAAGGCCATGAGCTTGTTGATCTCTTTGTTGAATTCGGGATCGTCGTTGCGCATCTTCTCGATCTTGCGGATGCTGTGGATGACCGTGGTGTGATGTTTTCCACCGAATTTCTTGCCGATCTCAGGGAGCGACGAGTGGGTCAGCTCCTTGGCCAGATACATGGCGATCTGGCGGGGGAAGGCGATCTTGGGGGAATTGTTCTTCGATTTGAGCTGCGAAGGCTTGATCTTGAACTCGTGGCAGATGTGCTTCTGGATCTTTTCCACAGTGACGATCGTGGAGGAGGCGTCGAGGAGGCCCTTGAGCGCCTCCTTGGTCAGGTCGAGGTCGATGCGCTCGCCCTTGAGAGAGGCGAAGGCGATGACCCGCCTCATATAGCCCTCGAGCTCGCGGATATTGGTCTGGACCTTGTCGGCGATATAGAGGGAGACGCTCTCGGGGAGGGTCACGGCCTCGGCTTCGGCCTTTTTCTTGAGGATGGCGATCCGGGTCTCGATGTCCGGGGCCTTGAGGTCGGCGATGAGGCCCCATTCGAAGCGGGAGCGGAAGCGCTCCTCGAGATGGGGGATCTCCTTCGGGGGGCAGTCGCTGGAGATGACGATCTGCTTCTGGCTGTCATACAGATGATTGAAGGTGTGGAAAAACTCCTCCTTCGTGCGCTCGCGGCCGGAGAGGTAGTGGATATCGTCCATGAGCAGGAGGTCGACGCTCCGGTATTTCTCGCGGAATTCCAGGACCTTGCTGTATTGGAGGTGGTTGACGAGATCGTTCATGAACTTTTCGGTCGTGACGTAGAGGATCTTGGCCCGCGGGTTCTGCTGCAGGGCGAAGTGGCCGATGGCGTTCATGAGATGGGTCTTGCCGAGCCCGGCGCCGCCGTAGATGTAGAGCGGGTTGTACGACTTGGCCGGGTTCTTGGACACGGCCGAGGCCGCGGCGTGGGCGAACTGGTTGCAGCTGCCGACGACGAAGTTCTCGAAGGTGTAGTTGGGATTGAGGTTCGGATTGAGGACCTGTCCCGGCTTGCCCTTCCGCTCGTCGGGGGAGCGGCGCATGAACGCCGCGGGAGTGTCCTCGTGGATGTAGCGGATATCGAGCGCCTGGCCGAAGAGATCGCGGCAGCACTCGGCGATGACGGTCGAATAGTGGAAGGACAGCCAGTCGCGGAAGTAGGCGTTGGGGACTTTGATGTAAAGGCAATCCTGGTCCCGGCCGATGAAGGTCGTCGGGTCGAACCAGGTCTCGAAGGAATTCGGATCGACCTTGGCCGAGACGGCCTCGAGGATCCGAATCCAAGGGTTTTGGTTTTCTTTAGGTTCCATGGGAGCTGTTCATTTTTCCACAGAATTTTCCACATCTGTGGAAAATCCTCTCCCGGAAAGGCTATCGTCCGGGAGAGGCGCGGGAATCATAGCATTCCGAGGGGGTCATTTCAAGCTTTTTTTTAGGGGAAAACCGGCCTTTTCGGGGTCCGGCCGGAGGCTCGTTCCTGGCCCCTGAAAACGATGCTGGGAGGGCCGCCGGAAGGCCGAATAACGGCCCGAAAACCGCCCCGGATCGAGCCCCGTCGAGCCTCCCGGAAAGCCTCCAGATCGTGCCTTTTGTCGCGTTTATGCGGCTCCGGCGTCAGCGCCGGAGGAGCGTCCGGGTTTCGAGGCTGGCCGTGCCCAGGAGCGCCTGGTATAGCTTGGTCCGGACACGCTCCGAGAGCTCATGGAAGGCGAACTCGGCCGGCTTGTCGAGCTCGATGTAATCGCGTTCTTCAAGGAACGTGCGCTGGTAGAGCGCCTCGCCGGTCGCGGCCGAAATGACGCGAACGTCCGCCGCGAAGGTCCAGCGCCGCTTGGAAACGAGGGCCCGGCCGGCCAGATCGAACGGACCGTCGTCCGGCTGGGTCTTGTCGACGGCTTTGAGGATCCTGGCGGTAAGGCTCACCGTGCCCGCGAGAAAGACCGTCCCGGGCGCTTCGCCCTCGCCCGCGGCCTTCCACGCCGCCGGATCGTCGCGGCCGGCGACGGCGGGGACGCGAGCCCGGCCGACCCGGCCGACCTGGCCCTTGGCCGCCCGCGCGAGCTCGGCCTCGAGCTGGTCGCCGAGAGCGCGGCCCGTTTCGAAATCCGGCAGGGGAGCTTGGTCATGAAAATCGGTCACGAGGATCGCCGTGAGCGAGCCCGGAGCGAACGGGGAGCTCGCCGGTATGGACAGCCGGACGTCGACCGGACTCGTTGACGCGCAGGCTGCGACCGCGGCGAGCAGGGCGGCGAGAAGGATGGCCGCGCGCGTTCTCATGGCCTTCTCCCCCGGCCCGCCTCGACCCGGGCCTTGAAAGCCCGATAGTTGTCCCGGATCGCCGGATTCGAGGGGTCGAGCCGCAGGGCCGCTTCGTATTCCCGGCCGGCTTCGTCGAAGGCCCCCCGCTTCTCGAAGGCCACGGCGAGGTTGTTGTGGGCGGCCGCGGACGCAGGATCCCGGGCGACGGCCTGTTCCCAGAAGCGGACGGCCTCCTCCCACCGGTCATCCTGGGCGGCCGCCACGCCGGCCTCGAGAGGTCCCGGGCCGAGCGGCCGGGCGCAGGCGGCGAGGGCCAGCGCGACGGCAAGGAGGAAGACCAGGATCCCGCCGGATGGACGCTTCGAGCCGGCCATGCCCGCAGGATACCCCCCTCGGCCGCAAGGGTCAAGGCGGCGCGGCGCGCGGATTTGCCTCCCGGCCGGTTTTATGGTATAAAAGCGGCTCAATCCGAACGAAAGAGATACGACCATGCCGAAAGTTTGCGAGATTTGCGCCAAAGGCCCCGTCTTCGGGCACAGCGTCAGCCATTCCCATAAGTCGTCGCCCAAGAAGTGGAAGCCCAATCTGCAGCGGGTCAAGGCCCAGACGCCGAACGGCGTCCGCCAGATCGACGTCTGCACGAGGTGCCTGCGCTCCGGCAAGGTGGTCAAGGCGGCCTGATCCGGCTCAACCTCTCTCGACCGATATCACTTCCTTCAATCCGCTGATCTTCCTCGTGATCGCCTCGAGGTGGCGGACATCCTTGATCCGGACGTCCAGCCTGATCCGGGCGATGCCTTCGGCGAGCATCGACGCCTCGGCCCTCGAGATGTCGCCGTCGAGTGAGGCGACGGCTGCGGCGACCTTGGCCAACACCCCCGGGGAATCCTGGGACTTGACCAGGAGCCGGGCCTTGAACGCCCCGGTGAACGACGGATCCCAAGACACCTCGACCAACCGCTGCCCGTCGAGGATCTCCTTGGTCACGAGAGGGCAGCGCAGCGAATGGACCGTCAGTCCCTGGCCGGCCGTGATGTAGCCGACGACCGGCTCGCCCTTGACCGGCGAGCAGCACTTGGCCAGCTTGATCATCTGGCCGTCGATGTCCTTGATGCGGACTCCCTGGCCCGGCCCCGGGACGAGGCGGGCCGCGGCCTTGCCGAGCAGGCCGGGCTTGCGCGGCTCGACGGGGCCGAACACGGCCTCGATGAGCCTGGCGTCGATGACGATCCGGCCGAGCCCGGCCTGCCTGTAGAACTCCTCCATGGACGCCGCCTTGGGGCCGAGGACGCCGGCGAGGCGCCGGGCCAGGTCCTCTTCGCGGCGGAATTCGGCGGGCACGACGTACTTCCGGACCTCCTTCTCCCAGAGCCTCTTTCCCAACGTGACGCTCGTCGTCCGGCTCTTGGCGTCGAGGGCGCGGCGGAGGGCCTGGCGGGCTCCCGAGGTGGCCGCTGCGGCCATCATGCCGCGCGTCGGGACCTTGTCGGAGGCGGTGAGGATCTCGACGATGTCGCCGGTCTTGAGCGCCGTCTTGACCGGGGCGGGAGAGCCGTTGATGCGGGCCCCGGTCGCGCGGAGCCCGACCTCGGTGTGGATCTTGAAGGCGAAATCGAGGGCCGTTGCCCCGGGCGGCAGATTGACGACCTTGCCCTTGGGCGTGAAGACGTAGACCTCCTCGGGAATGAGGTTCGTCTTGAGCGAGCGCAGGAACTCCTGGGGGTTCTTCTTCTCCTCGAACAGGGCCGCCATCTCCCGCAGCCAGTGGAGCCGCCGGTCCTCGGCCGTGGGCCCCGCGGCCGCGTCGTCCTTGTAGCGCCAGTGCGCGGCGATGCCGTTCTCGGCCAGGTCGTGCATCTCCCGGGTCCGGATCTGGATCTCGAACGTCTTCCGCCCCCCGGTGATGACGGTCGTGTGGAGGGCCTGGTAGAGGTTCGGCTTGGGCATGGCGATGAAATCCCGGAAGCGCTGCGGCAGGTGCGGCCAGTGCTGATGGATGATGCCCAGGATGGAGTAACAGTCCTTGACGGTCTCGGTGATGACGCGCAGGGCCAGGAAATCGAACACCTGGTCGAAGCCGATGTCCCGCCGTCTCATCTTGCTCCAGATGCTGTAGGGGCGCTTGAGCCGGGAATAGACCGTGGCCGGCAGGCCGTTCCCGGCGAGGAGGTCCTCGAGGGCCTTCTTCATGGCCGCGAGGTCGGCCTCGGCGGCCTTCCGCTGCGGCTCGACCGCCGCGGCGATCTTGGCGAATTCCTCCGGGGCGACGTAACGAAAGGAGAGGTCCTCGAGCTCGCCCCGGATGCGCCCCATGCCGAGACGGTTGGCGATCGGCGCGTAGATGTCGAGGGTCTCGCGGGCGATCTGCCGCTGCTTCTCCTCGTCGAGGAAGCGCAGGGTCTTGAGGTTATGGATCCGGTCGGCCAGCTTGATGAAGATGACCCGGATGTCGTCGGTCATGGCCAGGATGATCTTGCGGATGGTCTCGGCCCGGCGGACCTCGGGCGAGGCCTCCTGGACCCGGCTGATCTTGGTCACGCCCTCGACGAGGTCGGCCACATCGCGGCCGAAGCTCTCGCGGAGCGCGGCCGCGGTCGTGTCCGTGTCCTCGAGGACGTCGTGCAGGAGGGCGGCGACGAGGGTCGTCTTGTCCAGCCGCATGTCGGCGAGGTGATCCGTGACCTCGAG
>Ga0209706_10000467_pt1 | contig 23463 bp, 15 predicted proteins | sample PPLLaktember2015_6_FD_187263 | JGI IMG/M metagenome (GOLD analysis project Ga0209706, IMG submission 187263) | Freshwater sediment microbial communities from Prairie Pothole Lake near Jamestown, North Dakota, USA - PPLs Lake P8 Core (1) Depth... | ecosystem: Environmental > Aquatic > Freshwater...
ATAGGCGAACATCGTGCTGAACATCCAGAAATTCCTGAGCTGGCCCTGGAACTGGAAGAGCCCGCCGTCCCAGATCTTGTTGCCGCCGAAGTCATAATTCCGGAACCAGCCGCCGACAACGATAGCATAGCGGAACATCTTGCCCGGCTTCGTCCACTGGTAGCCGGGGAGGAACGACATGTTGATGACGTCCGACCCCCCGTACTGAAAGCCGGTGTCGTTCGGGTTGAAACCCGGCGAAATGGCACCGAGGTTGGCCAGCACGAGGAGATTGCCGTTCTGCTTGGCCAGATTGAGCCGCCCCGCCCAGCCGCTGAGGCTCGTCGCCGTCGGGTCGACGCCCAAGTATCCCGCGTCCGGCCGCTGGAAATAATGCATCGACGAGTTCTGGAGCCTGAGGATGTCCTCGACGCTCCCCTCGACCCGGGTCGCGCCCGCCCAGCCGCCGATGACCCAGTCCTTCTTCTTGTCGAGCGAGGTCCATCCGTCGACGGCCAGGGAGAACGCGTTCTTGTTGAGGATCCCGGCCAGCGTCTCGTTGCCGAGCTCGCGCACGACGCCCGTGGCCATGAGCCCGATGCCGCTCTTCCCCTCGTCGATGTCCTTCTGGACGCGCACCGTTCCGTAATACGACAGCGGCTCGACCTCCTGCGACAGGCGCGTCCCGAGCTGGTCGATCTGGGCGAACTCGCGTCCGGTCACGGCGCTGAGCCAGCCGACATTCCAGCTGCCGCCGAGCTTTCCGGTGAGCTTGGCCGCGCCCAGGATCGTCGTCCGGTCGGGCATCCTGGCGAAGCCGTCCTCGGTGACGTAGCCCTGCGGCTCCCGGCCGATGCGCCGGCTGTAAAAGAAGGTCGGCTGCGGCCAGTTGATGTTGGCGTTGAGGAAAACGCCGCCGCGCCCGAAATTGTTGAACAGGGAAGCGCCCTCGATGAAGAAAGGCCGCTTCTCCTCGTAGTAGGTCTCGTAGGCCGACAGATTGAGGACGGCCGGATCGACCTCGACCTGCCCGAAGTCCGGGTTGACGGTCGCGTCGAGGGTCAGATTGCTCTTCAGGCCGACCTTGAGGTCGAAGCCGACGTTGCCGAGCGCCCGGTGGCCGGTCTCAAAGGGATTGCCGCTCACGGAGGGGCGGAATTGGGCCTGGCTGACGGCGTAGGGCATGAACTCGACGCGCCCGCCGGGTTTGATGCCGTTCAATCCCTCGAGCCGGGCGAACCGCGACACGAACGCCGAATCGCTCTTCGGGGTCCAGTTGAAGGTCGACTGCTCGTTCTTGCGTCGGAGCATGCGGCGGAAATTGACGCCCCAGACGTAATCGTCCTTCTTGGGGAAGCGGATCTGGTTGAAGGGGATGCGGATCTCGACCGTCCAGCCCTCGCTATTGACGGCGGCCTTGTTCTCCCAGACGCCGTCCCACGAATCGTCGTCGTTGACGTCGTTCGAGAGGGCGGCATCGGTGATGCAGCCGGCCGGGTTTGTGTAGAAGGCGTAGCCCGAGCGCTTGTCGAAATAGGGATCGACCGCGACCATGAACCAGTCGGAATCGGTCTGGCTGTCGCGGCGCCCGAGGCGCTTGAGGATCTTCGAGGGGTCGGAGTCGTGGCAGAACGCCGCAACGTAGAGGGCATGCTCGTCGTAGGCGACCCGGACCTCGGTCGGCTCGCTGGCGGGGGAGCCGTCGTTGGGATCGTTCTGGGTGAAGCCGGTCGCGACCGGAGCGGTCTTCCAGACCGATTCGTCGAGGCGGCCGTCGAGCACGATGGGCTCGGTGGCGCGGACGGCCTGGACGACCTTGGCGTCGGGAGCGGGGAGTGCGGGACGGGTGGAGGTGTGAGAAGAGGGGCGGGTCGACGTGCGGGCGGGGGCCGATGGGGTGGCGTCGGCGGGGGATGAGGTCGCCGATGGCGAGGCGGTCACGAGAATCGGATATGCTGCGGACAGGGCAGAGGCCAGGGCGATGGCGATTAAAGCTGTCTTCTTCATGTGCGGCTCCTGATCGTCGGCTGATCGAATATCGTCTTCCGAAGGCCCGCGGGCCGGGATTTCTCGAGAGAACTGAACCCATACATAAATACGAAACGGCGGGCCGGAACGTTGCTCCGCGGGAATAAGTTTGACCCCATCTTGAGCTTCGGATATCATTGTCGCAACCATGGACACACGCTTCGGCAGATTCGTCAGAGAATGCCCAGGGCGGCTGGCCATGCCTCTCTGCGTCTACTCCGGGCTCGAGATCACGGGGGAATCGATCGAGGATATGATCAGCGTGCCGGGAACGCAGTTCAAGGCCGTCATGGCCCTCCAGGACCGCTATCGGATGCCCGTCCTGATCACGGCCCTCGACAAGACCGCGGAAGCGGAGGCCTATGGCTGCGAGATCAAGTTCTCGGCGCGCGAGGCCCCGTCGATCGTCGGGCGTCTCGTCACCAGCGCCGCCGACGTCGGCACCCTCGCCGATCCCGTGCCCGGCGATGCCCGGACGCGCGTCCCCGTCGAGACGGCCTGGCGTCTGACCGCCGAAGTCGGCGAGGGCGTGCCCGTCCTCGGGGCGATGCTCGGACCGTTCGCGCTGGCGACGCGGCTCTTCGGCCTGGAGGAGGCCCTCGCCGCCACGTCCTCAGAGCCGGACACGATCGAAGCCCTGCTCGATATCGTGACGGGCTTTCTCTGCCGCTACGCGCTCGCGTTCCGGGAAACGGGCGCCTGGGGCATCCTGGTCGCCGAGGCGGCGGCCGGAAAGCTCCCGCCCGAGGGTTTGGCGCGCTTTTCGACGCCTTTCGTCAAGCGCATCATCAAGGCCATCGAAACCCCGGAATTCGCCGTCGTCCTCCACAACTGCAAAGCCGGGATGGGCCACCTCGACGCGATCATGGAGTCCGGCGCGGGGATGTTCCATTTCGGCGCCGGAATGGACATCGTTGCGGCGCTCGGAAGGGTCGGCCCCGAGATCGTCCTGGGCGGGAATCTCGACGCGGCCACGATCTTTCAAAAAGGGACGCCCCTGGCGGCCGGGGATGCGACCAAGGCGCTCCTCGAGGCGACGAGGCCCTATAAGAACTTCATCGTCTCGACGGGATGCGATATTCCGCCGGGCTCTCCGCTCGCGAATCTCAACGCTTTCTTCCGCGCCGTCGCCGAATTTAACAAGTAGAAGACGGTGTCAGACCTACCTCTTACCCGTTTTGGGTAAAAGGTAGGTCTGACACCGTCTTCTCTTAGTCGCCGATGGCGACCGCCACCAGGTACCACGCCGCGTGCGGCAGCCACTGTTCGGCCCAGCGCCAGTCGTCGTCCTTGCCCGTCTGGGCGTAGCGCAGGCCAAAATCGATATCCGTATCCTCCGTATATCCGCCCGTGATGCCGTTGCAGATGCCTCCCGGGGCGTTCGTGTACTCATAAGAATCGAAGAACATGTAGGCGATGTTGTTCCGGCCGTGGCCGTGAAGCATGCAGGCGTCATAAGGATTGAGCCCGAGGATCCAGTTGAGCTGGGCGTTCCCGAATTCGGAGAGCCGGTCCGGAAGGTCATTTTGTTCCTGAGGAGTCAGGGCGCCCGCCTCCTTCCGCAGGACCCTCGAAGCCATAAGGGCCGCCGCGGCCATCGACCCGAGCCGGGCGTTCTCGCCCTGCCACCAGGGCGCGGTCTCGGTATCGTGCGGGAAGAAGAACGCGGACCGGCGCGTCGCCGCCCCGTCCTTCGACTGGACCAGCTGGCGGCTGTAGCCGAACGGGTTAGCGACCTCGGCGGTCACAGCGAGCTCGAATGCGAGCGACTTCTTGACGGCTTCGAGCGCCTTCGCCCGGTTCGCCTGGTCGGCGATCTCGGCGTAAGCGAGCAGACTGACCAAGGGCATCCCCGCGTCGACGGGATGGAAGAAGGGCCGGTCGCCGCCTTCGCCGTCGGCGCGCCAGTAATTTTCGTATCCGGCGCCGCCGGCCGAGCCGCCGGCAGCTCCTGATCCTTCAGAGGCCCAGGACGTCAATCTCGCGGCGAGCGAAGCGGCCCTCCGGTCAGCGGCTTGCCCATAGACGGGCTTTTGCGTCGTCCGGAAGAGCTCGACCGCCGCGATGAGCGCGCAATAATCATCGAGGATGTTCTCCTTGCCGTCGTTCGTGAAAAGAAGATTGTTTTTTTCGAGGAAGGCGAAGGCGTCCTCGGCGGCCTTGAGATAATCGTGCGTGCCGAACTCCCCCTCGCCCCGGCTCACGCCGTAGCCCTCCATTCCGGGGGCCCCCGTTACGCCGCGGGCCGCGGCCATCGCCAGCGCCGCGATGCAAAGCCCGGCTCCCTCCCTGTAACCGGCCTCGTAGGCCGCGTCGCCCGCGATCTTCTCCCGGCCGTAGTCGCGAAACTTGTCCTTCGTCTCTGTTGTCAGAATGATGTGGCGCTCTGCCTTCGCCGTTATCCGCCTGTCCTCGGGCTTCTTCTCCGGGCCGCGCCCCGAGACGGTGATGTAGAACGAACCGTTCGGATCCTTGCTCCGGACAAGGTAATCGGCCCCGAACAGGGCCTCGTCGAGGAGGCGCTTGCGGTACTGGAGGAAAACCGGCTCGTCCCGCCGCTCGAGCTCTCGCAGGGCCATGAACAGGCTCCAGGCCGTGAGCGAGACCTGCTGGGGATTGAAATAGCTCGAGTAGGAGAGGTGGGAGAGGTGCTTGCCGTAGTCGCCCGTGGCATCGAACCAGCCGCCGTGCACGTCGACCGTGCCGGGGCGCCCGTCGAAGGTCATCGTGCGGTCGGCCTTGTCCCACAGCCCGGACGAGCGCTGGCCCTTAAAGTAATAGATGACGTCGGACAGAGTGGCCCGCTCGAGGGCGGTCCTCTGGACGAGGATGGGGTGTGAGCGGACGGTACGACTTGCGGCCGGACCGGATGTTCCTGCGCCCGCCGCGCATTCGATGACGTAGGCCCCTTCGGCGGCGACATCCGTCCAATCGATCGTCCAGAAATCCCAGTCCTTCCATTTGGGGACGGGCCCGACGTGGACGGCCTCGCCGCTGAGAACGATGTCGCCGCCCGGGTAGCTTCTGACCGTGAAGACGGCGAAGGCGTCCCCGGCGTGACCCTGGATGACGGCTTTCTTTGCCCCCGACGGCTCGTATCCGACCTGGTTGGTCAGAACGCGGGCGGCCGGCGTCCCGGCTTGGCTTTGAGCCGGACGCTCCCCTTGTCTTGCCTTATCCGATTGAGGCGAGCCACAGCCGGCGAGGGCAAGGCAGAGGCCGAGACAGACAGGAAAAACGATCGGAGATCTCTTGGATGGCTGAGACATGACGACCTCCTCCAGCACATTCTATAGCAGCCCGGCGTATTAGTGAAAACAATATCTGCTGGCCTGACGCATCCTAGACGCTGAAATTACCTTCAGGGCGATGTTAGAGTAGCGGGGCCGGGTATCCAGAGATCATGCCGCTGCAGCGAACGCCAAGGATATGTGTGCAGAACTCGCTTTAGTCCACCCCGGGCTTGCGGAGTGCCTGCGCTGCACTGATAGCCACCAACGCAATGCTGCCCAGCTCCAGGAGCCAATTCAACTTGAGGCCCAGGACCCGCCGCCCGAGAAACACGCCGACATGGTGGAAGGATGCGGCGCGCATGACGACGAAGAGCAGCAACATGCTCAAACCGAGCAGCAGAATGGCCCTCCCATAAAATATAGACCGGGTCTTGCGCACCAGAAAGACGAACGCGGCAATGCTGACCAGGCCGACGGCGACGACGAACCAGAATTGGATCGTGCGCCGCTGCTCATACCACCCGCCCTGATTGGCGATGATCCGGCCCACATTCGTTAAGAGCGACTGCAAGTCGAGCTGCTTGTTTATGCCCAGGAGGAACATGACAGTTGCGACGCCCAGCCATATACGACGCTGAAGGCGCGCTTTCCCCTCCTCAGCGGCGGCAGCGCCTGCCGCTATGGCGGTCTGCCTTAGCGCCGCGACAAGGCATAGGACCGCGGTCAGGCCGTAGGCCGCGACGGTGAGCCAACCCATGAAGGAGGCGTCGCCTATCCGTGGCCGCCAATAGATCTGGGAGATGAACTCCGCGAGGCTCATTTCTTGGCTTCGAAAAGCGTCCAGGGATGGGCCTTCATATCCTTCAAATAGGGCTTCTGCCACTCGTACTCGGGGTGCTCAGCCAGAAAGTCCGCCGCGATGAAGTCCCGGCCGCACAGATGACCCATGTGGGCCCACATCTTCATTTCCTTGACGAGAGCGCTCGACGTCACCTTGCCCTGGACAGATCCGGCGGGGGAGAAGGGCGCCCAGCTGAATTCGGGTGTCCCCCTCGGGTCCTCGTCGACGTGCCCGCAAAGGGTGTTGCTGTTCGATCCGGACTTTCCCGTCGCCACATCGACGTGGTCGGCCTCGAAGAGCTTCCCGTCCTCGACGTCGATGTAGCCCTTGTACTGCTCCATCAGCTGCTCCCAACGGGCTTTCCTCACGAGAACGGATTGTCCCTTGTTGGCCGGATCGAACGTCGTCTCCTCGGCGATGACCTTTTCGTCGCCGGGAAAGTTCGATCCGACGAAATATCCGTCCATCGTCCGCCATAGCCTCTGGTTCTTGAGCCCCAGCTCGTATTTGGCGATCTCGCCGGTCTTGGTGTCGCCGACGAGCCAGTCGTTGGCGTAGGCGCCGTTGTTGTCAGCAGTCATGATACGGACGAAGTCGTCGATCGAGGCCGCGTACTGGGCGGCTTTCCGGGCCCGCATGAACTCGGGCGTGCCCTCTTCACGAAACCCCTTGAATGTGCCCATGGTCGTTTCCGTATATACGAGACCGGCGCTGTTCATGACGAAGTCGTCGCCGCTGTGGATGGCCCCGGGCATGCAGTCCATCAGAATGCGCTGGCCCGCCGCCGGGACGATGTCCGCGATGACGTTCCAGCGCGACCCGACGATGTAATCGACCCAGTTGTTGTGGCCGACGACGATCCCGCCGCCATCGGTCCAGCTCCCGGTGGCGATAAAGGCGCTGCAGTAGCCGGGGGCCTTGTTGTCCCCGGCGCCCTTCTTGGCCATCTCGTCGAGGGCGGGGACATAATACCAGGCGAGCTCGATCCAGCCGTTGAGGGCCGTGATATCAACAGAGTCGTACTTCGTCCGGGGCAGCCGCGCCTTCATCCCGGCCACGATGCCTTCGATCTCCTCTCGGTATTCCGGCTCGAGCTTGGACCAGAACATGCGTTCCGCGGCGCCCCTGAAGAACGCCCAATCGCGTTTCGTCGAGCCTTCAAGGAAATGGGCCAGGGCTTTCAGGAGATCGTCGATCTCGCTTGCGAGCAGCCAGCCGTGCTGGAACCCGATCTCACGCGGCGTCCCCTCGAGGTGGACGTTGATCCAGCCGTTCGTATCGATCCGCGAGGCCTTAGCGAGTTCGGGGTGGCCAGCGGCAGGAGCCGTGGGCGCGTTTCCCTTTTTGGAGCAGGCGGGGGAGAGGGCGATAACCGCTGTGAGCGCCGCAGCCGCCATCAAGATAGCCAGGGGGCTCGTTCGCAGGCGCGATCTGATCATCATAGCAGGGCTCCTTCCGTTCGGACACTTGGGCCGAGAATACACGGGGCCCAAGGAGAATTCAAGAAGGAGCTTAATCCGCCTTGGAATAGTGATAATACTCCCGGGCGTAGTAGCCGTCCTGTTCGACCAGATCGACGCCGTTTAATATCACTCCCAAGCATTTCAGCTTGTGGGCGTCGAGCTTTTGTTTGGTCTGCTTCATCGCCTGGATCGGGGTCTGCCCGCCCCTGGCGACCAGGATGATCGCGTCGGCCATCGGCCCCATGGCCAGGGCGTCTGAGACGGCCAGGAGCGGCGGCGTGTCGAGAAGCACGAAATCGAAGCTCTTCTTGAGGTAGGCGATGAGCGCGTCCATCTTCTCGGACGTGAGGAGCTCGATCGGGTTGGCCGGCAGCGGCCCGCTCATGATCAGCTGAAGGTTGGGGATCTCCGTGGGTATGACGATCTCAGCCGGCTCGATATTGGAGCTCAGGTAGCGGCTCAAACCCGGTCCGTTACCGCCGCTGATACCGAATATTCTTGCCTGTTTCGGTTTCCGCAGATCGGAATCGACGATGACGACGCGCTTGTTGCCCTCCGCCAAAGTGATGCCCAGGTTGGAAACGGTGGAGGATTTCCCCTCTCTCGCCAACGGGCTCGTGAACAGGATGGTCTTGATCCGGCCCGGCGGGGAGGAAACGAGCAACGTCGTTCTTATCGAGCGGTAGCTCTCCGCCTGGATCGATTGGGATTCCCGGGCCGCGATAAGCTCGATCTTGTTTTTCCAGCTTTCCTTGTCGATGGGATCCGTGGGGGATCCGTTAGGCTGGAGGAAGCGAGGCTTGCCGCCGTCCCGATGTTTTGAAGGCTTGCCTTCCTTCTTTTCGCCTTTGCCCCTGAAAATGGAGCGCATCTTGGCGAATTCCGCGAAGGGGCCCTTCGGCCTGGCTTCGGCCTCGAAAGCGGGGATCGTTCCCAGCGTCGGGACGCCGATCGCGTTCGTTACGTCCTTGGTCGTTTTCACGGTATGATTCAGGAATTCCAACCCCACGGCCAATCCTATCCCGCCGGCCAGGCCGACCAGAAGTCCCATGAGGAGGTTCTTTCTCTTATCGGGGGATGCCGGCCTGAGCGGATAATCCGCCTTGTCGACGACCCAGACGTTGAGCGATTCCAGTCCTTTGAGCCTTGACGACACGTCGGTCTCGCTCTGCCGCTTGGACAGGGCTTCGAGCAGGGATTTCCGGTTCTCGAGCTCGATCTTCATGCTGTTGTAGACGACCGAATTGCTGCTGGCCTTGTAGGCCTCGTTCTTCTGGGCGTTCAGCAGCCCGCGGAGCGACTGCTCGTTGCCGAGTGCGGCCTGGTATTCGCTGTAGGCGCTCCGGATCATGTTCTGAGTTTCGTTTTTGAGCGCCTCTGTGGCCCCGTCAAGCTCCGACTTCAGCCGCTGCATGGCCGGGAATTCCGGCCTGACCGTCGTCAGCCGGGTGGCGTAATCGCGGCTGAGAGTGATGTACTGCTCCCGGAGGCGCTGGATGAGACTCCCCTGTGGCGCATTGGGGATCTCGCCCAACGGGGCCGATTGCAGCTGGTTGTAGATGTTGTACTTGTTGACCCGGTCGAGCGTCGCGGCCGTCAGGGCGCTGTTGACCTCCCCGATCCGGGCCACGGACGGCGCTTCCGCCGTGGAGAGCGGCAGGATGTCCCTTTCCGAGCCGTACTGGTTGAGGGCCCTTTCCTGCTTGTCGATCTCGGTCCGGAGCTCGGCGATCTGGGTGTTCAGGAACTCGGTGGCTTGCTCCGAGGCCGTGTACCTTTTCTTGACCAGCAATTCGATATAGCCGTCGAAAAGGGCGTTCAGGACCTCGGCCGCGAGCTTCGGGTTGCGATTGCTGAAGCTGACGTCGACAAGCTGGGTTCGTTCTTTCGGCGAGACGGAAATGCTATCCAGAAAACGCTGAACGAGCGTTTCGTGGAAGATCGGATCCGCGGGATCGGGGAGCTTCTCGCCCTTTTTCGGCTTGCCCGCGAAATCGGGGTTTTCGTAGAGCTTCATCTTGTCGATCGTATCGGACGCCAGGGCCCTGCTCTGCAGGAGCCGGGCCTGGCTTCCGAGGCTGGAGCCCGTGCCGATCGCCTGCACGTCTTCGAAGGGCAGGATGTTCGGGTCGTCCTCGATCCAGAGAGTCCCGCTGGCGGTATAGACGGGGGGCAAGGTCAGCGTGTAGGCGGCCACGGCGCCGAGCACGATCACCATAAATAGGAGCGCCGTCCATTTCCATTTGAGGAGGATGTGCCAATAGTGCTGGACTTGAGAAAGAAGCCCTGCCTGCGGTTCCTTTGCGAACTCTGTAGCCATTTCGGTATCCTTGGCGGCGTTCCCGGTTCAGGGGACGATGACGATGTCGCCTTCCTCGAGGACGATGTCGGCGACCTTGCCGCTGACCATCTTCTTCAGGTTCACCCCGATCTTCATCTCTTTGCCGGTCCGATTGTCCCTGCGCTTGATCACGACCTTGGATCTCTTGGCCCACTCCGTCGTCCCGCCGGCCTGGGCGATGGCCTGGATCAGGGTGATCTTTTTCGAGCTCAAGAAGGGAATGACCCCCGGCATTTTGACCTCGCCGTAGACGAAGACGTTGAGCGTTTGATCGATGGGAATGGTCAGCACATCCTTCGGCTTCAGCTCAATGTTGAGCTCCGGGTTGCCGTTGTTCATCAAGTCCTCGCGGTTGATGACGATCCTCTCCTGCTTGCCGTCCGGGCCCGTCCGGAAGATGAAGATCTCGTTCATGGCCTGCCCCGTCAGCCCGCCCGCTTGGGCGATGGCCTGGAGAAGGGTCGTGGGACCGGCCAGCTCGTACATGCCAGGGTTGCCGACGGCGCCGTTGACGGAGATCTTCTGAAATTCTTTGATGAAGACCGTGACGTGGGCGCCCTTGGTGAACTGCTGGTCCAGGATCTGGGCGAGCTTGGCCTCGAGCTCCTGGGCGGTGAGCCCCGCGGCTTCAACCTTGCCGAGAGGCAACAGCGTGAACGAACCGTCTTGCGAGACTCGAACCGTCTGGTTGAGCTCGGGAAGCTCGTACACGGCGATCTCGAGGAGGTCCCTCGGCCCGATGCGATAATCATTGATTTGCACCGCCTGGGTGTCCTGTAGCGGAAAGACCAGGGGAGCAAGGAAGAATGCAGCCAGCACGCTTCCTGCGAGAACGGAGGCTTTTGCTCTATTGATAAAGATCTCTTTCATGGGCGTCCCTTTCGAACATTATATATCCCTTTAGTCGCCCAGTCTACCGGAGGGGGCGACGGCTCAACGAGAAAGACCGCGGGCCGGGGCCGACATCCCGGGGCTCCCGAAGCCATAGACCAGATTGAATCCGACGAAGCTCCTATTGCGGACCGGGTCGGTCGCGGAGCGCGCTCTCTGCGAGAGCGTTCCAAGCAAGCTCATATCCAGATATCGGGCCAGTTTGAAATTCAAGCTGAAGGCGTGACTCAGGAAGCGGTTATTCGCGCCTCCGAAGCCCGAGTCTCCGGCATAATCGTTGTTCACATACGAAAAGTCGTAGGAGAGAGAAGCTCTCCGCGAGAGATGGCGGGTTAAACCCGCGCCGTATCGCGTTGCCAGATAGTAGCTTGCTCCGGAGTAGACCGAGAATTCGAAACCCCTTGAGAACGTGACCCTCGCGGTTGTCTTTTTCATGGGCTCGAATGATATTTCGGCCTCCCCGGCGAATCCGGACCCGTCCGACACGGCGGGGTCGTCGATATCGAGACGCATGTAGCCCAAGCTGAGGGTCCCGCGAATGCCTGTCCTTTGGAGGACCTCGCCCAGCCTGGGGATGAACTCGACCCCCGCGAAAGCCGCATAGCTCTTAGCGTTACGATTGGCCGCATCTGCCCCTTTAAACTTGTAGATGCCGAATTGCCCGTCCAGGAAGATCCTCGTTCTGGGGCCGGGTTGGACGTATGTGACCAGGTCGAAATAATCCTCGCGACGGTCGAGCATATCGGTGATGTTCGTCCCCAGATACTCGGCATCGCTGTAGCGGTACTCTGTTCCCCCGTAGATCAGGGCGAGCGACGCGGCCCTCGAAACCTGCCAGAGGGCGAGCCCATTCAGGCCGTCCCTCCTTTCCCGGACGTTGATATCCGATTCGGGGCTGAAGCGCCGCCGAACGTTGGCCGACTCCCCGCCTGCCTGAACGTAAACCTTGTCGAGGGCGAAGTGGATCGCGCCCTGGAAGGTGTTGTTCCAGGCCCTCTCCCTCTCGGTTTCGAGATAGAACCGGTATTGAGGCGTGTCGGAGACATCCAGAACGACCTTCTTGCTGAGCGGCAGGAGAACCTGAACCGGGAGGCTGGCCGAGAGAGTGTAGTCGGGACGAGCTTCGTCGAGATAGCCGTAATAGACGTCGCTGTCATAACCCGCGTTCGAAAGCTCGAAGGCGGCGTTCAATCGGAGAACTCCCAGACGCAAGCGCGCGGCGTTGACCATCTCTTCGAGGTTGATGCCCACCCACGTTCTGCCTTGGGCCCGCATCAGGTTGGGCAAGCCGAGAAGACAGGCCAGTGCGGCCGAGATCACAAGCGCTGCCGCGAGCTTTCTACACATTCTCGATCTTTGACCTTCGCCCGTCCGTCAGTACGCCCCGATCCCGAACATAACGACCGGCACCGTCTTCATCAGGATCTTGGCGTCCAGCCAGAGCGACCAATTGTCCAGATACTCGAGATCGAGCTTCATCCAGTCCTCGAAAGCGATATTGTTCCGGCCGTTGACCTGCCAGAGGCAGGTGATGCCGGGCTTCATCGAGAAGCGCCGCCTCTGCCAGTCCTTGTACTTCTCGACCTCGTCGGGGACAGTCGGCCGGGGGCCGACGATGCTCATGTGGCCGACGAAGACGTTGATCAGCTGGGGCAGCTCATCAATGCTGAACTTCCTCATGAATCGCCCGATCGGTGTGATCCACTGCGTCTTCTTCTCACGGAATTCCGGCGTCGTCATCGAATCGAGATCGGAAACGTCGGACAGGACGTCATGGGCGCCCTGGCGCATCGTTCGGAACTTGTAAAGGGTGAATCTCCGGCCGGCGAGACCCAGCCGGTTCTGTTTGAAGAATACAGGCCCCTTCGAAGTGGCTTTGATGAAGATGGCCATGACCAGAAAGAGCGGCGAGAGGACGATGATCCCCACTCCGGATGCTGCGAAATCGAATAAACGCTTGATGAGAAGCTCCCATTCCTTGGCGTGGGTCGTCTTGAAGTGGAGCAGGGGCATCCCGTCGAGCTCGTCGACCGACGACCGGGCCAGTTTTGTATCGAAGAGATCGACTGCGACCGTTACCACGACTCCTTCGGTCTCGCAATCGTCGATCGCGCCCTGAAGGGAGTTCAGCCGGGACCGCGGCACGACGAAAACGACCTCGTCGATGGCGTCCCTATGGAATATCATGGGGATGTCTTCGAGCGTGCCGGTCACGTTCAGCCGGCCGACTCGGTGGACGCCGCGGCCTGGCTCGTCGTCGATCGCCCCGACGATCTCAAAACCCCACTCGGGGTGCTGATCGGCCTTCTTGATGAAGTCGTTGGCCCGCTTGCCTGTGCCCACGATGAGCAGGCGGCGTGTATTGAGCCCCTGTCGACGGACGTAATGGGAGCTCATGAATATGGCCGTCTTCTCGAGCCAGATGAGGAGGAAGCCGAGGCCCATGAAAAGGAGGAAGAAGAGCCGGCTCATGAAGGTCAGCTTGAACAAGAAAATGAAGGTCCCGAGGAGCAGGAACGTCACAACAGCGGACTTGATCACGGCCCAGAAGATCTCGAGATAGGTGCGCGTCCGCATCGATTGGTACAGACCATTCGCGTAAAGGGCCAGGCACCAATAGGGGATGGCGATGACCAGGGCCAGCCAGTACCTCTGGAGGGGGAGGGCGGGCGGACTGAGGAGATTATTGCTGAGAAGGGCGAAAAAATAGGCCAGCACGAGGACGCAGGCATCGACGAAGATCAGAAACCTGCGGAGAACCTTCTCCTTCTCCTTAAGCATCGCCTTAAACCCCTCTGTTAAAAACTCCCTTATTATCTACTTTCTTTCGATCTTACGCAAGACCTTGGCTGGATTGCCGGCCACGATCGTCCAGGGGGGGACATCCTTGGTAACGACAGAGCCGGCCCCCACGATGGCGCCCTCGCCGACGGTCACGCCTGCCAGGATCGTCGCGCTCGAGCCGACCGAGGCGCCCTTCCGGATGAAGGTCGGGACGACCTTCCAGTCGGCTTCGGTCTGGAGCCCGCCGCCCTCGGCGGTCGACCGAGGATACATGTCGTTGATAAAAGTGACGTTGTGGCCGACGAAAACGTCGTCCTCGACGGTCACCCCTTCGCAGATGAAGGTGTGCGAGGAGATCTTGCAGTTCTTGCCGATGAAAGCGTTCTTCTGGATCTCGACGAACGTCCCGACCTTGGTCCCGTCCCCGATCGTGCACCCGTACAGGTTGGCGAAGGCGAAGATCTTGACGTCCTTGCCCAGCTTGACGTCGGGGGATATTCTGCAGAATTCCATGGGTGCTCCTTTACAGCTCGATTCTCTTGCCGCCGTTCTTGATGGATTCGTCCGCGGCTTCGAGGAGTCGAACGACCTGGAGCCCGGCCTGGCCATTATTGAACGGTTCCTGGTTTTTCTCGACGCAATCGACAAAGTACTGGGCCTCGGCCTTGAGGGCTTCGGTCGCCTCGAGCTTGGGGATGTGGACGTCGCCGGACCGGTAGCTCACGAGGAGCTCGTGGATGCCGTTCTTGTTGCCGTTCGAGCTCTTGACCTCGACGCCCCGGTCGTAGATCTTGACTTTTTCATCGGGGTTGAGGTCGTCCCAGACGAGCATCTTCTTGTCGCCGCTGATCAGGGTCTGGCGGATCTTGACGGGGCTTAGCCAGTTGACGTGGAAGTGGGCGATGAACGCGTTGCCTTCGAACTCGATGTTGACGTAGGCGATATCTTCGTACCGGCCCTCGAAATGGGCGGAGCCGTGGGCCGCCAACGCGACCGGCTTGTTGACGATGACATGGGTCATGATGGACAGGTCGTGGGGGGCCAGGTCCCAGATGACGTTGATGTCGTGTTGGAAAAGCCCCAGGTTGACCCGGACCGAGTCGTAAAATAAGAGCTTGCCCAGCTCACCGGAATCGATGACTTCCTTGATCTTCCTCACCGCCCCGGTGAAGAGGAACGTGTGATCGACCATGATCTTGAGGCCCTTCTGAGCGGCGAGTTCGATGAGCTCCCGGGCCTGGTCGCTCGTCGAGGTGAACGGCTTCTCGACGAAGATATGCTTCCCCGCGAGAAGCGCTTCCTTGGCCATCTCATGGTGGGCGAAGACCGGCGTGACGATGGCCACGGCGTCCACGTTCTTGGAATTGATGAGCTCGAGAGGATCCCTCATCGCCGTGATAAAGGGGAAGTTGTTCTGGGCCATGGCCAGGCGTTTCTCCGAAATGTCGCTGACGGCGACGAGCTTAGCCCCGGCCGCGGCATGGAAATTTCGGGCGACATTTGGCCCCCAATAGCCGTATCCGACGACACCGATATTAAGCACGATAGAACTCCTTGACAAAATCTGCGACATGCAAGATTTGTGCCTCTGTCAGCTCTGGGTACATCGGAAGCGATAGGATCTCGTCCTGCCAGGCGTGGGCGACAGGGAAGTCGGAGGCCTTGTGCCCCAGGTCCCGGTAGGCCGGCATGAAGGGCAAGGCGGTCAGATAGTGGACGCCCGTGGAGACGCCTTTGGACTTGAGAAACTCGGCCAGTTCGTCCCGCCGGGCGGCCCGCACGACGTAGAGGTGGAAGATGTGGAACGTCTCCGGACGGAGCTTCGGGCACACCACGCCGTTGACGCCGGCCAGAAGCTCGTTGTATCTCAGGGCATGGCTATTCCGGGCCCGGTTCCAGTCGTCAATGTGGGCCAGCTTGGCCTTGAGGACGACGGCCTGGATGGCGTCGAGCCGGCTGTTGATGCCTTCGATCTCATGGACGTGCTTCTGGAGCGAGCCGTGATTGGCGAACAGGCGGGCGGCGCGAGCGAGGGCGTCGTCGTTCGTGACGATGGCCCCGCCGTCCCCGTAGGCGCCGAGGTTCTTGCCGGGATAGAAGCTGAACGTCCCCGCGATGCCGAATGTGCCGGTGAACCGGCCTCCGGCGGTAGCGAAATGGGACTGGGCGCAGTCTTCGACGATGTGGAGCTTGTGCTTGTCGCAGAGGGACTTGACGGCCTTGATGTCGGCCGGCTGGCCGTAGAGATGGACGGGGATGACGGCTTTGGTCTTGGCCGAGATCTTCGCCTCGATCTTCGAGACATCGATGTGGAAATACTCGTCGATGTCGACGAAAACGGGCCTGGCGCCGGTCTCCGTGATCGCTTCGGACGTGGCGATGAAGGTGTTGGCGGCCGTGATGACCTCGTCCCCGGGGCCGATGCCCAGGGCTTTGAGGGCGACGAAGATCGCATCGGTGCCATTGGCGCAGCTGATGCCGTGCTTGACGCCGAACTTCTCGGCGAAGGCCTTCTCGAAGCCGTCAACGTACTTGCCGCCGATGAAAGCCGTCTCGTCGATGACGGACTGGATGGAGGGATCGATTTCGGACTTGAGCGCCAGGTATTGAGCTTTGAGGTCGACGAAAGGAACGTTCATGATAAGGTATGACTCCTTTTCATATCAGCCGTTCGCGATAGTTGGCACACACAGTCTTCACTGCATGACGACAATAGGATAAACGTCCCCTGCAACCCGCGCTATCACCTCAAGGGGGCATTTCAGGGATGATATGCAATCGCCCGTTCTCACCCCTAAGGGTGAGGCGAATTATAGCATCTCTTGCCAGATTGGAGTAGCATAGATTCTCGATATTGGAAGGCGAGCGTTCTTGCGTACCCCTCGAAGAGATTTATCGATTTGGATGTTCATCCCTACCCTCATCTTCACACCGGCCCTCTTCTTTACCGCGCAAACAAGATCCCCCATTTCCTGCAACATCTTGCCCAAGAATGGCGGCCAGAATAAGCTTTCGTTGACTCATCGGCCCACCCATCCGGAAACCGTAAAGCCGGTCCTGTTCATCCATGGATCTGATACCATCGCGACGTCGGAACGCCCGGGCGCCCGGCATCGGGACTTCAACGACGGGTCGACGGGCACGTTCCAAAACCCCAATCATTCCTTCTCGGCGGCAGGAACTCACAGCGTGACCCACACGGCCACGAATAGCACCGGCTCCGGCGGTGCAAGCTTGGCCGGCTCGGCAGGATTAATCAAGGCGATTAGAGCGGCGAGTGCATCTTTTGCGGACGTCAGTGCGGCTGTTTCAAAGGCTAAAGCGGGGGATACGGTGATTGTGCCGGCTGGTTCGGCTAGTTGGGCTAATCAGTTGGTCGCCACGAAGGGAATCAATTTGATAGGGGCGGGGATAGGAAAGACCGTCATTATTGGCAACTATGAAGCGTCCGGAGATCGCCTGTCATCTTTAGCATATTTGGTGGTTTACAGGCCTGCCAATCCGGAGTTGAATGAGCCATTCCGCCTGTCAGGATTCTCTTTCAACTGCAACAACAAGTGCGATGGAATTTTTATATGTAATTATCCAAGTATCGCAGTTATCACTAAAGTCCGTGTCGATCACAACAGAATCTACAACCTCTCGCGAGCAATGCCATTCGCAATATTTGGACATGTCTACGGAGTTGCCGACAACAACACATTTGAAGGATGCTACATATCGGTTGACTATCGGGATGATAAGACATGGAACAACCTCACCTACGAGTTCGGAAGCGGTAAGGGGTTTTATTTCGAAGATAATATATTCGTTGGCGGCCATGTTGATAGATGCATCATCCGCTCTGAGATGGGGGCCATGTGGGTGGCGAGGTATAATATGTTCGATGCCTCGTCGCTCACGGCGAGCCTGTACCCGTGGTTTGACGAACATGGGAACATCCCTGGCGCTCACCACTCGGTGATGGGCGCTGAGTTATATGAAAATACCATCACGATGCCCGGGGGGGCTGCGTCCATTTATGACGTTCTTATCACGCAGGTGCGTGGCGGGAAGGCCCTCGTTTACAACAATATCTCTTATTCTCGACAGGCCTATCTTCAGGTCCGTGAAGAGTATCTGGATTTTCTTAACGCCCCGGCAAACAATCCGCTCAGCGGCCAGCCACAGCACGTTTCCGATACATATTTTTGGAACAATCGGCTGAACGGAACAGATTTAATTTCTGTCAGCATAAACCAAAGCGTGAATTATGGCGGCAGCATAGGACTTCTTCCCCGACCGAACCGGGACTATTGGTTCCAGGGGGCAACGTTTGATGGCACGTCCGGTGTCGGGTTCGGCCCGTTGTCCGGGAGACCAAACACCTGCACGTTAGGCGTGGGGTATTGGGCGACCGATACAAAAACATTATATAAATGCACGTCGACCAACACATGGATAGCGTATTACACTCCTTATGTCTATCCCCATCCCTTGAGAACGTTGCTTTCGAATTAGGACAGGCGGCTGGACGGTTGGCAAATCTCCTCTGGCGCTGGCTTTTTGGAGTCGGGGAGGCCGAGTATGCCCTCTCAGCGTGGCCGAAGCGGATGGAGTGATTCAGTTTCGGCTAAAGTTCACCAAGATCAACTACTTACAAGCTTGTTTTTTTGGGCGGTACTTAACATGGTAGATCCGATATTTCATTTCTTTTAGCAGTGGATACATGCCTGCTTTTTTCAAATACTTGGCGATTTTATCCTGCAACCTGTAAGGAGGGTTGATCGGCCAGATCATCAGCTCAGGCCACATTTTACGAATCATCTCCCTAAAAATCGCGGGTTTATAATAATCAGCATGCTTATTATCCACGGCTAAGAATATCTCATATAGATAATGGCTATCATATGGATCGATCTCCTCAATCGCAATGTCGGATTCAGAATTGCCAGTTGCTCCCCAATTTCCAAGCCAATGCTCCCAGTACAGAAGAGTTAACACATTTATTTTGAACTTATGGCCCACGGGCAGCAATTCGAGGAGGATCTTTTCGCCCTGTTTTATCGCATAGCGATCTTTCTTGTATTTCATCTTATATGCGATTCTGTAGCCGTCTAATTTCTTTGGCTCTCTCCCAAACCGCGTACGCCCTATTTCTCCAATGCCCAGGACATTTACCTTATCGGAATGGCTTTTGAAGTAAACGTTGTAGATGGCCGGCAAGATCCGTTCAGATGCAAAAAATGTGTTGCTTAGAAAAATCTGCCTGAATTCATCATTAACATCTTTCGGCACATCATGAATATGGAACGGGATTCCCATATTCTTGAAGATTGCCTTGGGTATTGATATGTCCGGATGGTTCGGATCTTGCCTTTGATCATTTATAAAAAAATATATTTTATCTTGAATGCTCCTGCTCGCTGCCAGCAGAGTTCTGCTATCTGTTCCTGCAGTTACGGCCATCATGATTGAGTGGCGATTCGCCACGGCCCTAATACTTCCCTGTATAAAGGAACAGGCTTTGGAAACAGCATCTTCTAAATCTAACTTGTTGATAGGCTCATTTGGCCAATAACGCTGAACGCTGTATCTTTTAATATCGAAATAGTGATTAGGCAGAAGATGGTGGATACCATCGTAGTAGGTTTCGTCACCGATCCACTTACAATAGGGATTCCATCTCGAATTATTCGAATGATCTTTGTAGTATTCGACGAAATCAGGATCGGTTCTCGGACCTATTTCAGGTTCTGCATACTTGATTAACAAATTGGGTTGCGATCCGCATATGATCTGATTTTCTTTCACAGAATAATAGATTTCGCGTAATGCGAGCGCGTCATGAAAGATAATGGTCTCATCCTCATCTTTGTATAGCAGCGCATAGATCCCGGCATAGCGCTTAATCCATAAAAACAGACTTTTCAGGTTGCTGATACTAAATAATATATCGTCTAAGATTTCAGCATTCCCCTTTTCAGGCTTGGTCGGATCAAAAATACTGCCGATGAGCACAATCCTTTTATCTCTATCCGTAACGAGCCTGACCTCGAGATCAGGGTGCGATTGAAGACAATATTGGTCTACCTGTAAACACTCCCAATGAGTGAGCACTGGAAGGGGATTCCTGCTCAAAAGAAACTGCCGACGGAAGGGGAGCATTTCGTACATATTCATTAATCCAATTCAGGATCCCTAATGATTCGTTGCTTTATGAACCGAATGGCGTCAGAGCTCCCGGTAACCCTTGCTTTGAACACTGGCCTGGTCATTGAGGCCCCAGTAATTTCTCTGTGCAATTGGTATGGGTTCGACCTTGCACCGTTAAAGCCGGATATTGTTGTTACCGCTCCCCTGTATCCGGCTTCTTTCAGCAATCCTATCAAGTCTATCTCAGAATTGTGGTATGACCCGGTAGGGTATGCAAAATATCTTAGGCTTTCGCCCGTTATTCTCTCGAGTCTCATCTTGTCTTCGACTATTTCGCGTTTTGCTAGGGCGCGGTCCCGGAGCTTCCCCAAATGGCAGTGATTCAGCGTGTGTCCACCAATGGCAAACCCTTCCTCTACGATCCTTCTTACCTCTTCGGCCCTTAACCCCCCAGATGTTTCGCGAGGGCCCATCATCACAAATAAGCTCGACCGCATGAACTTCGCTTCATCGTCCTTTGAGAGGTCGACAAAACCTGAGGTTACAAAAAATGTCGCCGGCAATCCAAGTTCCTTCAGCGCAGGAATTGCATGCGTAACCCAACTCTTATACCCATCGTCAAAAGTAATGATCACGTTGATCTTGTTTGTAGATAATCTGCTTGAGAAGAAATCATTGAGACTGACTACATTCGTATGTCGCTTAAGGAAGCGGAGGTTAGCCTTAAAAAAAACTAAGGCCTCGGGCAGAATGTCATGGAAAACTACTATCCTTGTTACCGGTTTTTGCTGGAAACGGTAGATAAAATTCCTTACCTTGGAAAATCCCAAATAGTAGGGCAATAAAACAAAAAGATCCTGCCTTTGTAACATTATCCTTGTGCAGTCCGGGCGGACTTCATGAGTTTATGAAAAAGCGGCATGTTCTTACTTTCATGCATATCTCAAATAGACCTGGCACGCTAGTAATCTTACTCTCTATCGTGACAATGTTAGTAAGCTTGATGACCAACGTATTGAGCAGAGTTGTCTCAATCAAGTGAGCCAGCGATACCTCAGTTTTCTCACGGACTCGTTCTGTGAAATATTATCTGGTGGTCGAAAAGATGTCAAGAACGTGCCAGACTGTGAATGGCTAGTCGCGGAAATTATGTAAATCGGCAGACTATTGTCTATCCCTCAATGGATGGGGATAGGCAAAGGAGGTGTAATACGCGGTCCAGGTGTTGGTCGCCGTGCATTTATAGAGTGTTTTTGTGTCGATCGCCCAATACCCCACCCCGACCGTACAGGTGGAGGGCCTGCTGGCAAGCGGGCCGACGCCGACGCCCGACCTGCCGTCAAAAGAATCTTGTTCATGCCAGAACTCCCGATTCTCCTGAGGGGCGACGCCCTTATAAGCCAGGGGGGCGTAATAGTACGGATCACTTGGATCAGAGTAATTGACCGATTGGGGGACATAAGGGTCAAGGCCAGGATATCTGACTCCATTCCTTGTATTCCCCCAGTAATATCCGTCGGATGCGTGCTGAGGTTGTCCCGCCGTATTCGTTGGGGGGTGATGGACGGGGTCCTCCCCGTCATTGTATTCATCTCTGACGACCTGCCAAGCGCTTCCAGTCGTCATTATGACATCGTTATTATAAACGAGGGCCTTCCCGCCGCGCTGGCCGTAGAAGTAAACTCCGTAGTTGTTTTTTAACGTGTTTTCGTATATCTCCACGCCCATCGTGGCACAATGGGCGCCCGGCTGGTTTCCGTGTGAATCAAAGGCCGGATAGACTCCGGTTGTCATCTCCGTTCCGTCAAAATCATTGTGGCGAACGCAAAAGCGTGCCGACATCTCTGAGGTTATAAGCAGGTATTGATTAAATCCGTAGAACAGGTTGTCCTCGAAGAAAAACATATTGGCAGAACCATAATCATATGTCGCGCCAGGTGTTGCCCACATCTCATCGATGCTGTCCACCGTGATATAGGTTCCGGTTACCTCTCCGACGGTGCAGTTGTCCATAACACCGAAGAATTCCCCACAAATCTGGAACGGCCTTCCCCCGTATGGGTCCGTAGCGCTTCGTCCCCATAGGTTGTATATCCTCATGTGGTCTATTCGGATGTATTTCTGTGTATAGATCGTCGGGTTGTAGAGAAGAATCCCGAATGAATTCGCCCCGCCGTTAAGCGTGAATCCGCTTATTCGGCATGGCGCATCCGCCGTCGTCAACGGGTTTGACGGGTAATATGTGATCAAATAATTCTCTCGCCTAGATTTATCGCGGGATGTATCGGTAGGGTGGTAGTCACTCGTGATAATCGTGCTGCCAATGCCCGCTCCGATAAGCTTGATAGGTTTCGTTATCTCGAGCGGCTGTGTCCACCTGGCCTCACCCGCCGGAACAAGGACCGTGTCCCCTGCCTGGGCGGAGGAAATAGCCGCACGGACGTCCGCAAACGACGGGCTTGCAGCCTGTATGATATCAGCATGCGTCACCGAAATCGTTTTGCTGATGCTGCTTGAATTCGATCCCGCTTTCACAGTCAGAGTGACCAACTGGGCCCCGGCCGTCGCATACGGATGGCTCGGATTCCGTACAGTGCTCGTGGCTCCATCACCGAAATCCCACTGCCAAGCGGTCGGGTAGCCTGTCGACGTATCGAAAAAACTCAACGTCTGGCCGAGAGTCGGAGAATCGGGGCTAAAAGAAAAATTTGCCGAAAGCGCGGAGACAGGTGATACGCCGATGGTCTGGCTCATGCTATCGGAGTTGGAACCATTGGCAACGGTCAGGATCGTATTGTAGGATCCCGCGCTCATATAGGTGTGATTCGGGCTCTGGCTGGAACTGCTCGTCCCGTCGCCGAAGTCCCAGAGCCAGGATGTTGGGCTTCCCGTGGAGGTATCCGTGAAAAGAACGGCTTGACCGTCCACGGGAGATGTCGGGTTGAAGGTAAAGGACGCGTCAAGCACGGCCGTCGACGTAACAGTGACCGGACGGCTCATGCTCTTAGTCTCGGCTCCGCTGGCAACAGTCAGGGTAACGTAATAGAATCCCGCAGCGGCAAAGGCATGGCTGGGATTTTTGGCGACCGCGCTCGTACCGTCACCGAAGTCCCACAGCCAAGAGGTCGGGGATCCCGCCGACGTATCCGTGAATTGAACCATCTGTCCAACTGAAGGGAGGGTAGGCGCATAATTGAACGAGGACGACAGAATGGACATGGATGCAACGGTGATGGTTTTGCTGCCTTGCTTTGAACTAGAGCTGGTACTGGAAACCAAAGTTACCGTGTAGGAGGAAGCCTTCAGAAAGACGTGACTGGGATTCTTTGCGTTACTTGTCGATCCATCCCCGAAGTCCCACCGCCAGGATTTCGAATTTCCTGAAGTCGTATCGGCGAACTGGACGGTCTGCCCCGACCCTGGGGTCGTGGGGCTATAAACGAAGGACGCGGTCGTCTCTTCGGGCACTTCGGAAATGATGGTGATGGTTCTAATCGATTTCTTTGAAGCTGTTCTATTAGTAGCCGTCAAGCTGACTTTTCGGAATCCCGACGTCGAATACTTATGGGATGGGTTTTGTTGGGTGCTGGTTGACCCGTCGCCAAAATCCCATAGCCAGGAGGTCGGGCTTCCTGTGGAAGCGTCTATGAACTGTACGGTTTGCCCTTCCCTGGGGAACTTGGGCCCATAAGAAAAGGACGATCTGAGGTCGTTTGCCCGCGCTACGGCGCGACCAGTAAGCAGGCTTCTAGAATTGGTTAGGGTGGT
>Ga0209706_10000468_pt1 | contig 23462 bp, 20 predicted proteins | sample PPLLaktember2015_6_FD_187263 | JGI IMG/M metagenome (GOLD analysis project Ga0209706, IMG submission 187263) | Freshwater sediment microbial communities from Prairie Pothole Lake near Jamestown, North Dakota, USA - PPLs Lake P8 Core (1) Depth... | ecosystem: Environmental > Aquatic > Freshwater...
GTCCGGCCTGGCGAGCCCGGACTCGGCGGGCCCGGACTCGGGGGGCGGCCCGACCTGCGACCGAGTGCGACTCAGTATCGACTGAGTCGCACTCGATAGTCAAGCCCCGCCGAGGCGACCCGTCCCCGGGCGGGATCCGGCGATCCCCCGCCGCGCATCCGACGGCGCGGAGTAGACTCCGGCCGCGCGCCCCGAGGAGACCCCGCATGCCTTCGACCCCGAAGCTCTACGACGCCCCTCTCTCGCCTTTCTCGGCGCGGTGCCGGATCCAGATCTACGCGAAGGGGCTGGCGATCGAGGTCGCGCCGCCGCCGGGAGGCGTCGGCTCCGACGAGTTCCGCCGCATCTGCCCGCTCGGCAAGGTCCCCGCCCTCGACCTCGGCCCCGGCCAGGTGCTGCCGGAGTCGGAGGTGATCTGCGAGTACCTGGAAGACGCGCATCCGACGCCGCCGATGCGGCCTTCCGATCCGCTCGCGCGGGCACGCGGACGCCTGCTCTCGCGCTTCGTCGACCTCTACCTCGTCCCGCCGCTCACCGCGCTCTTCGGCCAGGTCAATCCGAAGACGCGCGACGCGAAGCTCGTGTCGGACAAGCTCGCGGAGCTCCTGATGCGGCTCGACCAGCTCGAAGGCCTGGTCGGCCCGGGCCCCTACGCCGCCGACCGCACGCTCGGCCTCGCCGACTGCGCCCTCGCGCCGATCTTCTTCTTCCTGGTGCGGCTCGTGCCGATCCTCGGCGGAGCCGACCCCCTGTCGACTCGCCCGCGTCTCCACGCTCTCGACGCGAGGCTGCTCGAGCACCCCGCCGTCCAGAGGGCGACGGAGGAGATGGCGGCGGCGCTGGCCGAGATGATGCGGGGCGGCGCGTAGCAGGGCGCCTGCTCAGGGGAAGACGCCGCGCAGCCGCTTCGCCTCCGTGACCCGCTTGAGGCCCCGGATCAAGGCGGCGTTCCGCATGTCGACCTTCTGATCCGTCGCGATCGCGAGCACTTCGCGGAAGGCGCGCTGCATGATCGCGATCAGCTTCTGGTTCACCTCGTCCTCGGTCCAGAAGAACTGCTGCGCGTCCTGCACCCACTCGAAGTAGGAGACGGTCACGCCGCCGGCGTTGGCGACGATGTCGGGCACGGTGAAGATCGCGCGCTCGTGGAGGATGTCGTCCGCCTCGAGGTTCGTCGGTCCGTTCGCGCCCTCGACCAGCAGTCGGCACTTCAGGCGGTCGGCGTTCTCGCCCGTGATCTGGTTCTGGATCGCGGCGGGGATCAGGATGTCGCACGGCAGCTCGAGGATCTCGGCGTTCGTCACGGCGTCGGCGCCGGGGAAGCCTTCGAGCAGCTTGTGCTCCTTCACCCAGGCGTCGACCCGGTGCAGGTCGAGGCCGTTCGGATCGTGGATCCCGCGCTTCACGTCGGAGACCGCGACGACCTTCGCGCCGAGCGTCGCAGCGAGCCGCGCCGCGGTGCCGCCCACCTGCCCGTAGCCCTGCACGACCACGCGCGCGCCCTCGAACGACATGCCGAGGTGGCGGCAGGCCTCGACGGCGCAGGTCACGACGCCGCGCCCGGTCGACTCGCGCCGTCCCAGGGAGCCTCCGATCTCGATCGGCTTCCCGGTGACGACGCCGGGAACCGCGTGGCCCTTCTGCTGCGAGTAGGTGTCCATCATCCACGCCATCACCTGCTCGTCGGTGCCGAGGTCGGGGCCCGGGATGTCCCGGTCGGGGCCGATCATCTCGATGATCTCGCTGGTGTAGCGGCGCGTGATGCGCTGGAGCTCGGTGCGCGAGAGGCCGCGCGGGTCGATTCGCACCCCGCCCTTCGCGCCGCCGTAGGGCAGGCCCATGATCGCGCACTTCCAGGTCATCCAGATCGCGAGGGCCGTGACCTCGCCGAGGTCGAGGTCTTCGTCGAAGCGCGTGCCGCCCTTGGTGGGGCCCATCGTGAGCAGGTGCTGCACGCGGTAGCCGAAGACGGTGTCGACGCTCGTGTAGTCGTCGCGGCGGAACGGGAACGAGACCACGAGGGCGCGCTGCGGCGTGCGCAGGCGCTCCCAGATGTTCTCGTCGAGCCCCATGATCGCCGCGGTGCGGTCGAGCTGTCCGACCGCGAGCCGGTACATCGGCGTGTCCCACTCGAGCTTCCCGGCGCTCATGCTTCCCTCCCTCCGCGGCGGAACCCGCCGCGAGACTACCATGCGCGATGTAGGATGCGGGCCGAGGGGGGCGATGTCGGAGCAGACGACGGAGAGCGCCGACGCGACGGCGGAGGCGGCGCCGACCGGGGGCGACGAGGGCCGCCGCGCGCGCCGCATCCTGCTGGCCCTCGTGCTCGGGGCCGCGGCGGGCGTGCTCGCGCGCGCGGTCGCGGGCGACTCGGTCTGGCTCGAGCGCGTCGTCAGCTACGTCGCGTGGCCCGTGGGCCAGGTCTTCCTGCGCCTGCTCTTCCTCGCCGTGCTGCCCCTCGTGGTGTCGTCGCTGGCCCTCGGCGTCCTCGAGCTCGGCGATCTGCGCACCCTCGGACGCGTCGGCATCCGCACGCTCGTCTTCACGGTGGTCGTCTCCGCGATCTCCGTCGGGATCGGAATCACGCTCGTGAACGCGGTGCGCCCCGGCGACGGCTTCGACGAGGCCGAGCGTCGCGCCCTGGTCGAGACGCTCGCACCCCAGGCGGGCGGCGTCCTCGCCCAGGCCGGCCGCACGGTCTCGACCGTCGAGGCGCTGCTCTCGATCATCCCGCGCAACCCCTTCGAGGCGCTCGTGAAGGCGTTCGAGGGCGAGATGCTCGGCGTCTTCTTCGTCGCGCTCCTCATGGGCGTCGCCCTCGCCACCACGCCGCGCTCGCGCACGGCGGGGCTCGTGAGCTTCCTCGAGGGCGTCTACGCGATCTCGCTGCGCGTGATCTCCTTCGCCATGATGCTCGCGCCGGCGGGCGTCTTCGCCCTGCTCTTCTCGCTGACGGCGCGACTCGGAGTCGACCTGCTCGCGACCCTCGGCCGCTACGTCGCCGTCGTGATCACGGGCCTGCTGATCCAGCAGATCGTGGTCTACTCGGTCCTGGTGCGGGGGCTCGCCGGCGTCTCGCCGCTGCTCTATTTCCGCCGCCTCTCGACGATCATGATCACCGCCTTCTCGACCTCCTCGAGCGCCGCCACGCTGCCGACGTCGATCCGCGTCAGCCAGGAGCAGCTCGGCGTCCCCCGCGACATCGCGGCCTTCGTGCTGACGGTCGGCTCCACCACCAACCAGAACGGCACGGCACTGTTCGAGGGCGTGACGGTGCTGTTCCTGGCGCAGCTCTTCGGCGTCGAGCTCGGCCTCGGCGCGCAGCTCGGCGTGGTGCTGCTCTCGATCCTCGGTGGCGTCGGCACGGCGGGCGTGCCCGGCGGCTCGCTGCCGATGGTCGTGATCGTGCTGCAGTCGGTCGGCGTGCCGCCCGAGGGCATCGGCGTCGTGCTCGGCGTCGATCGGCTGCTCGACATGAGCCGCACGGTCCTGAACGTGACGGGGGACGTGACGGCCGCGGTCTGCGTGGCCGCGGGCGAAGGGCGGCTCGACGTGCCGCCCGAGCCGCCGCGCGCGACGTGAAGCGCGCGCACGCCACCGCGAACGCGAAGCGGCCACCCCGCTCGCGCGAGGTGGCCGCCCGTCTACGAGCCGCGACGCCTAGCGGCGCGGCGAGCGGCGGCGTGCGGCCAGGGCCGCGACGCCGGCGGCGAGCAGGAGGCCCGTGCCGGGCTCCGGCACGAAGTTCAGCGTGAGGCGGCCGAAGACCGGGATCTCGTAGAGCCCGAACGCGTCGACGAGCAGCGGCGTCACGAGCACCGTCTGGGATCCGATCTCTCCGAGGTTCCCGGTCTGGGAGCCCGAGAGCGCGAGCTCGGTCAGGTCGGAGAGCGTGATCGTGGCCTGGCCGGCAGTCCACGGCGCGCCGTAGAGGATGATGTCGCCCTCGTCCTGGCTGCCGCCGACGCCCGCGACCGTGAGGTTGAAGCTGAGCGCGACGTCGCCGGTGGTCGCGATCGTCCCGAGGATCGCCATCACGCCGCCGAAGGCGCCCGCCGGCACGCTCGCCGGCGCGCCCTGGGACGGCCCGGGCGTCGTGAAGCTCCCGGCCCCGTTCGAGAGGTCCAACGTGAGGCCCGTGATCAGGTCGAGCGGGAAGCCCGAAACCGGCAACGTCTGGTTGATCGAGCCGATGCCCGCCGGGACGGTCAGCGTCCCTGCGCTCACGTCCACGGTGGCGCCGCCCGCGAGGGGGACGACCACCGAATCGAACCCGACGACGATCGCCTCGAACTGCCCCGTGACGGCCACCGATGCGGCGTTCGCCGGCGCACCGAAGAACGCCACCGCCACCACGCACGCCGCTGCGCAAGACAACCAGCTTCGCATCCGCTCATCTCCTCGAGGGATCGCGAGCCGCCCGTGGCTCCCGCCAGACAGCCGCGCCCGTTGGACGGGGGCTCTGACCCCCGTGAATTGCTACCGGGAGGTAAGTGGCACGATCCGCGCACAAGTGTCAGCGCGAGATCACGATCCCCGAGCCCCGGAACGAGAAACCCCCTCGGCGAGCGATCGCCGAGGGGGCTCTTTCAAGCGCTGCTGGTTCGCGCCCGGGCGCGCACCTGCATCAACCGACTAGGCAGCCTTGCGGCGGCCGGCCAGCGCGAGGCCCGCGAGGCCAGCGCCGATCAGCAGCACCGTGCCCGGCTCCGGAACGACGATCGACGGGCCCTCGAGCAGAAGGCTCGTGCTGATCGTGATGTTCACCGGAATGCCGAACGTCGAGAGCGTGCTCAGCGTGGTGAAGGGGATCGACCAGCCGGTCGTGGCAACGCCCGCGTCGAACGACGTGTTGCTGTCCGCCGGCGCGACCACGACGATCGGCGAGGTGCTGAAGTTGAACAGCTCGCTGCCACCGAGGATCACGAGACCCGAGTTCACCGAGATCGACGCGCCCTCGAGGTCCACCGTGTACGGATTCGGGCCGGCAACCGCGGCGCCGGCCGGATTCGTCACCGAGAGGCCGAAGTTCTTGATCTCGAGCAGGCCGAGCGACAGGCCCGTGATCGTGAAGTCCGCGACCGCGAAAGTGCCCGCCGCACCCGCGGCGATGTTCAGGCCCGAGTTCTGGTCCAGCGGGTCGTTCAGCGACGCGTCCACGTCCAGCGAGCCGGTCACGGCGCCCGAGTTGCTGCCCGAGCCCAGAACGCCGGCGCTGATGCCGAGGCTGAAGTTGCTGCCCGCCTGAGCCGTGAGCGTCACCGCCTGCGACGAGGTAGCGCCGAGCACCATGGCCCCGCTCAACACGAGGCCGAGAATCCGATTCAACCGCATAGTCTGGCTCCTTCGAGTGGTGAGGCCGGGGTCTGCGACGCGGCCTTGATCCTGCTCCGTCGACCTCCCCCAACGAACCGACTCGGCTCGCAGGATCGGCCTCCCGATGCTTATGTGGCCTCGCAGTCACCGATGTGGCAGGGGAAACGAAAATTCCTGCGGCCCGGATGCGTGACGGTCCCCAGAACCCCTGCCCCGGGGGAGCGAGCGCGCCACCGCCGGCCGGCCGCCATCAAAAACCCGCTGCCATGTATGATGCCCGGGCCGGGTCCCTGGGGGAGCGCTTGGTCGAGTCCCGCCTTCGTTGGCTGTCGAGGGCCCAATGCGTGCTCGCAGCCGCCCTCCTGCTGGGCGCCATCGGGCTCTGGGTCGCAGCCTCGCGCTCGCCGGACGTCGCCCTCGTCTCGGCCGGCGAGGCCCCGTGGATCTGGACGTCGATCCCCGTCCAGACGGGCTCGCGTTGGATCCTGCCGGAGCAGCCGGCCCCCGAGGCCCGCTTCGAGCGCCGCTTCCCGGGGCCGCAGACGAAGGGGCCCGTGCTCCTGCACCTGCGCGCGCTGCGCGACGTGTTCGTCCGGGCCAACGGCCGCAACGTGCCACTTCGAGACCGCGACCCGCGCCGCTGGAAGGACGCGACGGAGGTCGATCTCACGCCCTACCTCGTTCCCGGCGAGAACCTGCTCCAGCTCGAGGTCCGGAACCCCGCCGGCGTCGCCCTGCTCCAGGCCCGGCTCGAGGGCCTCGACGAGCCCCTCGAGACCGACGGGCGCTGGCTCGCGGGCCTGCCGGGCGCACCCCTCGTGGCGGCGGAGATCGCCGATGACGTCACGCGCCTGCCCGAGGCGGCGTCGCTCCCGACGCCCCTCGCCTCCCTCCGCGCCCACGCGCTCGCGCTGACGCTGTTCGGCGTCGCCGGCGCGGCGCTCTTCCTCGCGCTGCGCGGCCGCTCCGGCCGCGCAGCGCCGACGGTCGCCATCGCCTGCGTGGTCGCGTGCTGGGTCTGGCTCTTCGCGGCAAAGATCGTGCGGCTGCCTTCCGAATCCGGCTTCGATGCGCCGGGCCACGTCGCGTACATCGAGCAGATCGCAACGCAGCGACGTCTCCCGTTCCCGAGCGAGGGCCTGCTCGCCTACCACCCGCCGCTCTACCACGCGACCGCGGCCGCGCTCGTCACGCTCGTCGCGCCCGCGCCGGGCGGTACGCTCCAACGGGCGCTGCTCTCGCTGCTGCCGGCCCTGTCGGGCCTCGGTCTCGCCTTCGTCGCCGCGGCGCTCGTCCGGATGCTGCATCCCGGACGGCCGTGGCTCGTCGCCGGCGCCGCCGTCACGGCCGGCTTCCTGCCGATGAACCTGACGCTTTCGGCGGGCGTCTCGAACGAGGCGCCGCACGCGCTCCTCGCGAGCCTGGCGCTGCTCGTCGCCGTGCGGGCGCTCCTCGCGCCGGCGCCCTCGCGACGCGACGACCTGCTGCTCGGCCTCGCCCTCGGCGCCGCGCTCCTCACCAAGTACACGAGCGCGATGCTCGTCCCGCTCCTCGTCGGGGGTGTCGCCGTCGGACGTTGGCTCGGCGGCCGCGCGAGCGCGCGCGCATCCCTCGCCGGCGCCCTGCGCTCGCTCGCGCTCGTGGCTGCGATCGCCGGCTGGCTCTACGCCCGCAACCTGCTCTACTACCGCGACCCCTTCGTCTCGTCGCTCAACGCCTGGCCCGGGCGCTCCCTCTGGCAGTACCCGGGCTTCCACACGCCGGCCTACTTCACGCACTTCGGCGACGCCCTGACGCATCCCTGGTACGCGGGCTTCCACGGCTTCTGGGACGCGCTCTACACCACGCTCTGGGGCGACGGCATGCTGAGCGGCGTTTCCGCTCCGGTCCATGCGCACGCGCTCTGGCGCTACGACTGGATGGCGGCAGGCTTCGCGCTCGCGCTGCCCGCGACGCTCGCGATCTCGGCGGGCTGGCTGCGCGTGGTGCGAGAGGCCTGGCGCGGCGACGACGTCGGACGCCGTGTCGCGCTCTCGCTGCTCGCGTTGCTGCCGCTCGTCTTCCTCGTCGCGCTCCTGAGCGTGAACCTCCGATACCCGTTCTGGTCGTTTGCGAAGGCCTTCTACGCGCTCTTCCTGACGCCCGCGCTCGCGCTCTTCGGCGTGCTCGGCTTCGAAGCGCTCGACCGCGTGCTCGCACGCGGGCGCCTGCGCGCGCTGCGCCCGCTCCCGTGGGCCTGGGCGGCAGCCTTCCTGGGGACGATCGCGCTCGCCTACGGAAGCTGATCGCACGCCTTCGAGCCGATCGCTCTGATAGGATCGACCTCCGTGCAGACTACCGACCGCACCGCGCCCGCGACCGACACGGACGAGATCGAGCTCTCGATCGTGATGCCATGCCTCGACGAGGCGGAGACGCTCGGCGCCTGCATCGCGAAGGCGCAGGAATTCCTGCGACGTTGCGGGATCGCGGGCGAGATCGTGATCGGCGACAACGGAAGCCGCGACGGCTCGCCCGAGATCGCAGCACGGCTCGGCGCCCGCGTCGCCCACGTCGCGGAGCGCGGCTACGGCAGCGCGCTGCGCGGCGCGATCGCCGCCGCGCGCGGACGCTACGTGGTGATGGGCGACTCCGACGACAGCTACGACTTCTCGCAGCTCGACGACTTCGTCGCGCGGCTTCGGGGCGGCTGCGATCTCGTGATGGGGAACCGCTTCGCGGGCGGCATCGAGCCCGCGGCGATGCCGCCGCTGCATCGCTGGCTCGGCAATCCCGTGCTCTCGGGCCTCGGCCGGCTGTTCTTCCGCAGCCCCGTGCGCGACTTCCACTGCGGCCTCCGCGGCTTCAGCCGCGCCGCGTACGACCGCATGGACCTCGCCACGACGGGCATGGAGTTCGCGAGCGAAATGGTGATCAAGGCGACGCTCCTCGGCCTGCAGATCGACGAGGTGCCGATCGTGCTGCACCCGGACGGACGCTCGCGCCCGCCGCATCTGCGAAGCTGGCGAGACGGCTGGCGGCATCTTCGCTTCATGCTGCTCTTCAGCCCGCGCTGGCTCTTCCTGGTGCCCGGGGCCGTCCTCTTCCTGCTGGGCCTCGTCGCGTCGGTCGTGCTCGCGGTCGGGCCGATCTGGCTGCCGGGCGGCGGCGCCGCGGCGCGCATCGGGCTCGACATCCACACGCTCGTCGTGTCGAGCCTGCTCTGCCTCGTCGGCTACCAGCTCGTGATCTTCGCTGCGTTCACGAAGGTCTTCGCCGTGACGGAGAGCCTGCACCCGATGCCACCGACGCTCGACCGGCTGTTCCGCTTCGTGACGCTCGAGACCGGGCTCGTCGCGGCCGCCGTACCGCTCGTGATCGGCGTCGCGGTGCTCTCTCTCGCTTTCGTCGGATGGGCGCGCACCGGCTTCGGCCCGCTCGATCCGCGCGACGGCATGCGGCTCGTGGTGCCCGCCGCGCTGCTCGTGATGCTCGGGATCCAGACGCTCTTCGCGAGCTTCTTCCTCAGCATCCTCGGGCTGCGGCGACGCTGAGGCCGCCGTGGGCGACGCGTCCCACGACCGCCGCAGCGAGGAGGCCGAGCGCCGCTTCTTCGCTCGCTACTACGCCGAGCAGGCGTATCACCCCGTCGGCTGGCAGCTGCGGCTCGAGCGCGACGCCCGCCTGCTGCGCGCCGCGGCGCCGGAAGGCCGTCTCGGTCGCGTGCTCTCGGTGGGCTGCGGGGACGGTCGGTTCGAGCTCGGGATCGCCCCCTTCGCGGATCATGTCGTCGGCGTCGACCTGTCTCCGGAGGCCGTCGCGGCGGCCGAGCGCGAGCGCGCCGCGCGCGCCGTTGCGAACGCCGAGTTCTGCTGCCAGGCCCTGGCCGACCTCGCCTGGAGCGAGTCGTTCGACACCATCGTCTGTCTGGCCTTCCTGCACCACGTGCCCGAGACCGACCTCGCAGGCTTCCTCGCCACCGTGCATCGCCATCTCCGGCCGGGCGGGTTCTTCTACTCGCAGGATCCGAACGCGAGGGGCATCCTGCGGACGGTCGGCCGCGCCGTGATGGGCGGCCGCTACGACGCCTATCACACGCCCGACGAGCGCGAGCTCGATCCCGCCGAGCTCGCCGCCGCCTTGCGCGACGCGGGCTTCGCCTCGGTCGACGTCCGCTACGTCGACCTGGCGTTGATCCCATCGCTCTATCTCTGGAAGCGCGGCGCGGCGTGGCCGCTGCGCCTCGCGGCCCTCGTCGACCGCGCCTTCTGCGCGAGCCCGTTCGCGCGCTGGGCGAGCGGCTTCGCGGTGATCGCGCGCGGGTAGCGCGCGCCGGTCAGGCCGGCGTCGCCGCGTCCTCGGGCTGGTCCAGGTACTCCGAGAGGCCGTAGCCCACACGCTCGCCGTCGAGCCGGTACTCCGTCATGCCCTCGCCGATGTGCGTGTTGGTGCCGGCGCGCCGATTGCGCAGCGGGATGAACCCCTGCACGCGGCCCTCGACCACGTGCTTCGTTCCGTCGTGCAGCGTCACGTCCGCGCGCAGCGCGCGGTGGTACTTCGTGCCGGGCTCGTACTCGGTCTCGAGCTCGACGCCGGTGATGCGGAAGAGCTCGTCGCCCTTGTGGAACACGCCGGCCGGCCTGCCGCCGATCACGGACACCACCATGCCGACGTCGTCGCCGAAGTTGCCCGTGATCCAGCGGTAGCTCGGCGTCGACTGCCAGTAGCGCGGGCCCCAGGAGTGGTCGCGCAGGCCGTGGCCGCGGATCTGCACGTCGGGCTCGCCCTCGACCTGGAGCCGACCCTTCACGCGCATGTGCTGCTCGCTGTGGGCGCGCGCGAAGTCATTGCCGTCGCCGGGCTTGCCGACGTGGCCGTAGAGCGGGCCCACGGCCTCGTGCAGCAGGTCGAGGCTCACGCGCCGCTTCGGGCTCTCGGTGAAGGCCTTGCGCGGGTCGCTCATGGCGCGCGGGTCCGCGAGCTGCACCATCGATCCGTCGTAGGTCGTGCGCAGGGCCTCGCCCGGGCGCACCACCTCGACGCGCAGGCCGCCGGCGTTCCAGCCGTCGTTCGAGTGGATCTCGGGCTTCTTGTAGTTGAAGAGCGCCGAGCCGTCGGGGTTGAAGACCACGACCGTGACCTCGGCGTATCCCTCGTTGGCGCGGTTGCCGATGCGCAGGAAGCCGCCTCGGCGCTGCTCGCGGTCGAAGAAATTGAAGTAGACGGACTCGTTGAAGTTCGGCTCGGGGCCGAGGGGATGCGTGAAGTCGTCCTCGGGAACCAGGTTTCCGATGATCTTGACCACGACGCCTCCCCTCCGCCCCGTACCGTTTCGTGTTGCTAGGCCACCCTCTCGAGCACGTGGATCGCGCAGGCGCTCCCGAGCCCGATCACGTGGGTCATGCCGAAGCGCGCGTTCGGGACCTGGCGCTTCCCGGCCTCGCCACGCAGGTGCGTCGCGACCTCGTAGATGTTCGCGATGCCCGTGGCGCCGAGCGGATGGCCCTTCGAGAGCAGGCCGCCCGACACGTTCACCGGGATCTTCCCGCCGAGCGCCGTGGCGCCCGTGTCGATCATGCGGCCGGCCTCGCCGTCCTTGCACAGGCCCAGGTTCTCGTAGTGCAGGATCTCCGCCGTCGCGAAGCAGTCGTGCAGCTCGACCAGCGAGATGTCCTCGGGCCCGATGCCCGCCATCTCGTAGGCCTTCTTCGCGGCGAGGCGCGTGCAGGTGTTGACGTCGGGCATCACGAGGTCCCGCTCCTGCCAGGGATCGCTCGTCAGCGCCGACGCGCGCACCTTGACCGCGCGCTTCATGCCGAGCTCGCGCGCCTTCTTCTCGCTCGCGAGCACCGCCGCCGCCGAGCCGTCCACGTTCACCGAGCACATGAGCTTGGTGTTCGGGTACGAGATCATCTCGGCGTTCATCACCATCTCGAGAGGCGTCTCGATCTGGTACATGGCCTTCGGGTTGAGCGTCGAGTGGTGGTGGTTCTTCACGGACACCTTCGCGAACTGCTCGAAGGTCGTGCCGTACTTGCGCGAGTGCTCCATGCCGGCCTCGGCGAAGACCGCGGGCATCGTGCCCGAGCCGAGCAGGCCCTCCTTGGGGATCCCCGTCCCGCCGCCGCCGCCGCCCAGCAGGCCCTTGCCCATCTGCTCGACGCCGACCGCGATCGCGAGGTCGTAGACCCCGGCCTTGATCGCCATCCACGCCTCGCGGAATGCCGTCGCACCGGTGGCGCAGGCGTTCGCGACGTTCACGACGGGAATTCCCGTCTGGCCGATCTCCTGCAGCACGCGCTGGCCGACCATCGCATTCGACTGGTAGAGATTCCCGCAGTAGAGGGCCTCCATGTCCTGGATGCGCAGGCCCGCGTCGTCGAGGGCCATGAGCGCCGCCTGCGCGCCGAGCTCCGGCACCGTCTTCTCCGGGAACCGGCCGAACTTGATCATGTCGACACCGAGAACGTAGACGTCCGACATTCGTGTCTCCTCAGGCGCTTCGGGGCGTGAAGTAGTAGGTGAGGTACTCGTTGCCTTCCTTGTCCTTGCGCGGCGCGATCTTGTAGGTCACCTGGACCGGCATGCCCATCTTCACCTTCTCGGGCGTGGGCTCGATGCCGATCAGGTTGCCCTTCACCGTGCCGCCGCCCTCGAGATCGACGACGGCGGAGACGTAGGGCACCTCGATGCCGGGGAAGGAGCGGTGCACGATCGAGTAGACGTAGAGCGTCCCCTGGTCGGAGAGCTTCTTCGCCTCGAACTTGCCGCGCGTGCCGCACTTCGAGCAGACGTCGCGCTCGCCGAGGAAGATCGCGCCGCAGCTCTGGCAGCGCTGTCCTTCGAGGTAGGGCGCGGCGCCCTGGGGAATCTTCAGGAACGAGACGACCGGGAGCGGCCCCGACGCCGGCTTGGCTTCTGCCATGGGGGGTTCCTTCGAGAGTTGGGGATGGGACGACTCGACCCGTGGTTGATCCGCGAGTCAACAGCTCGGCGAGGATCGCAGTCCCGCGGCATCGGTGTCAACACCGCGGGCGCTCGGCGCGCTGCGTCGAGCCCCGTCATGCGACCCGTCGGGCGAGCCGCTAGCTTGGCCCTCGGTGCGATCCCCGAGTCCCCACGAGACGACTCCGACCCCCGGCGGCCTCGCGCTGCGGAAGCCTCCCCACTACTCCGTCATCGTCCCGGCCTACAACGAGGAGCGGACCCTCGGCAACGTGATCGACACGGTCCTCGCGCTTCCCGGCGAGCTCGAGCTGATCGTGGTGGACGATGCCAGCCGCGACGGCACCGCGGCCGTGATCGAGCGCTACCGCGACGAGCCGCGGGTCGTCCCGTTGCACCACGCGGTGAACGCCGGCAAGGGCGCCGCGATCCGCACCGGGCTCGAGCACGCCCGGGGCGACTGGATCGCGATCCAGGACGCAGACGTGGAGCTCGATCCGCGCGAGATCCCGCGCTCCGTCGCCTTCGGCGAGGAGCGCGGCCTCGACCTCGTGCTCGGCTCCCGCTTCCTCGGCCCGAAGCGCGAAGGCGCGAGCCAGCTCGCGGTGGCCGCCAACTGGTTCCTGACCTTCCTCGTGCGCGCGCTCTTCGCGGCGCGCATCAGCGACATGGAGACGGGCCACAAGGTGTTCCGACGCCAGGTCGTCGAGGGGCTCGCCCTGCGCGCGAACCGCTTCGACTTCGAGCCCGAGTTCGTGTGCCGGGTGCTGGCGCGGCGCGTGCGCCTCGGCGAGCGACCGATCGGCTACGAGCCGCGCGGCTACGCCGACGGCAAGTCGATCGGCTGGCGCGACGGCGTCGACGCGGTGCGGACGATCCTGAAGTGGCGCCTCCTGACCTGGCGCGAGGGCCCGCGCGCCGCTCGGTGACTCTAAGGCTCCGCCGGCATCCAAACCGCGGGCTGGCGCGTAGAAGCGTCAGGGAGACCTTCGATGCCGTCGATCCGCGTGCGCCGTGCCAGCGATCCGCCGAGCCGGGAGATCACGTCTGAGTCGCTCTACCTCCGTCGCCGCGAGCTCCTCGCCGGCGCCGCCGCCGGGCTCGGGGCCCTGCTGCTCCCGGGCTGCGGCTCCGCCGAGGACCGCGCGTCGCGCAAGGCCGAAGCACCCGTCGCGGGCGGCCCGCGCGTGCCGCCCTATTCCGGCCCCGGTGCGCTCACGATTGCGAGCCGGCAGGACCTCGCGCCGGGCGAGGAGCTCACGTCCTTCCACGACGTGACGCACTACAACAACTTCTACGAGCTCGGCACCGACAAGGAGGACCCGTCCGAGAACGCGGACCGGCTCCGCCTGCGACCCTGGTCGGTGTCGATCGAGGGCGAGGTCGCGAAGCCCGGCGTGGTGGATCTCGACGCGCTGCTGAAGGGCCTTCCCCTCGAGGAGCGCATCTACCGCCATCGCTGCGTCGAGGCGTGGTCGATGGTGATCCCGTGGGTCGGCGTTCCGCTCGGCGCGCTGCTCGCGCGTCTCGAGCCGACGAGCCGGGCGAAGTACGTGGAGCTCGAGACCCTGCTCGACCCCGAGCAGATGCCGGGCCAGCGCCGCGCCGTGCTCGATTGGCCCTACCGCGAGGGGCTCCGGATCGACGAGGCGATGCACCCGCTCGCGATCCTCGCCGTCGGGCTCTACGGGCGGGAGCTGCTCGGCCAGAACGGCGCGCCGCTCCGTCTCGTCGTGCCCTGGAAGTACGGCTTCAAGGGCATCAAGTCGATCGTGAAGATCCGCCTGCGCGCCGACCGCCCGCGTACGACGTGGAGCGACGAGGCGCCGCGCGAGTACGGCTTCTATGCGAACGTGAACCCGGCCGTGGACCACCCGCGCTGGAGCCAGAAGCGCGAGCGCCGGATCGGCGAGCTCTCGCGCCGTCCGACCCTGCCCTTCAACGGCTACGCGGACGAGGTGGCCTCGCTCTACGCCGGCATGGACCTGGAGCAGGAGTTCTGAGCCGAGCGCGCCGCCTGCACGCGCTCGCCATCGCCGCCGGGCTCGCGCCGCTCGCGCTCCTCGCCGCGCGCGCCGCCGCCGGCTGGCTCGGCGCGAATCCCGTCGAGACCGTCACCCACGTGACGGGCGCCTGGGCGCTGCGCTTCCTGCTCGCGAGCCTGGCGGTGACGCCGCTCGCCCGGCTCATGCGCTGGTCGGCGCTGCGGCCCTACCGGCGTACGCTCGGCCTGCTCTGCTTCGGCTACGCGTCGCTCCACGTCGCGACCTTCTTCGTGCTCGACCTGGGCCTCGACCTGGGCGCCCTCGGCGAGGAGGTTCGCGAGCGCCCGTACGTGACGCTCGGCTTCACGGCCTATCTCTGCCTCGTGCCCCTCGCCGTGACCTCCACGCGCGCGTGGCAGCGGCGTCTCGGCCGCCGCTGGGTCGCGCTCCACCGGCTCGCGTACGTCGCGGCGGCGCTGGCAGTGCTCCACTTCGTCTGGCTCGTGAAGGCCGACCTGCTCGAGCCCTCGGTCTACGGCGCCGTGCTGCTCGCCCTCTTCGCGGCGCGTCGGCTCGCGCGGCCACGATAGACTCGCGCGAGCCGCGCCCGAGGAGAGCCCCATGCCGAGCCACGAGAGCGTCCGTTTCGAGACCGAAGGCCCCGTCGCGATCGTGACGATCGACCGGCCCGACGCCCGCAACGCCGTCGACCGCCCCACCGCCGACGCCCTCGCCGCGGCGTTCCGGCGCTTCGACGCCGACGACGACCTCGCCGCTGCCGTGCTCACCGGCGCGGGCGGCGCGTTCTGCGCCGGCGCCGACCTGAAGGGCGTCTCCGAGGGCCGCGGCAACCGCGTGACACCGGACGGGGACGGACCGCTCGGCTGCACGCGCCTCCTGCTCTCGAAGCCCGTGATCGCGGCGGTCGAGGGGCCCGCGGTCGCCGGTGGCCTCGAGCTCGCGCTCTGGTGCGACCTGCGCGTCGCGGGCCGCGACGCCTACTTCGGCGTCTACTGCCGGCGCTGGGGCGTGCCGCTGATCGACGGCGGCACGGTCCGCCTGCCGCGCCTCGTCGGCCACTCGCGCGCCCTCGACATGATCCTGACCGGCCGCCCCGTGCACGTCGAAGAGGCGCTCGCCTGGGGCCTCGCGAACCGCGTGGTCGACGCCGGCGGCGCGCGCGACGCGGCGCTCGAGCTCGCCGCGAGCCTCGCGCGTTTCCCGCAGCGCTGCCTGCGCAGCGACCGGCTCTCGTCCTACCGCCAGTGGTCGCTCTCGCTCGAGGACGCGCTGCGCGAGGAGACGCGCCTCGGCCTCGAGACGATCGCGAGCGGCGAGACCCTCGAAGGCGCGGCCCGCTTCCAGCGCGGCGCGGGGCGGCACGGGCGCTTCGAGTGAGCGCGATCGCGCGCGCGGCCGCCCGCTACAGCGTGAGCCCGCCGTCCACGTCGATGCAGTAGCCCGTGAAGTACTCGCACTCGATGATGAACTTCACCGCCTGCCAGAGCTCGCTGGTCTTGCCAGGGCGGCCGAGGGGGACCGCCTTCAGCATCGCCTCGAGCACCTCGGGCTTCATGCCGCGCAGGATCGGCGTGTCGATGAAGCCGGGCGCCACCGCGCCGGTGCGGATGCCGTGGGGCGCGAGCTCCTGGGCCCACACGGCGGTGTCGGAGACGAGGCCCGCCTTCGCCGCGGAGTAGTTCGACTGGCCGCGGCTGCCGTAGCGCGAGACCGACGAGATGTTCACGATCACCGCCGGGCGCGTCCCGGTCTCGATGCACTTCGCCGCGAACTCGCGGCTGCAGAGGAACGGGCCCGTGAGGTCGACCTGGATCACGGCGTTCCAGTTGTCGAGGCTCATCTTCTGGAGCGTTCCGCTCTTGCGATCCTGCTTCACGAGCAGCGCGTCGCGGAAGATGCCGGCGTTGTTCACGAGGGCGTTCAGCCCCCCGAGCGCGGCGTGGGCGTCGCCGATGAGCTTCCCGACCTCGCCCTCGTCGGCCACGTTCGCGACGAAGCCCTTCACGCGGCCGGGCAGACCCTTCGCGGCGTCCTCGGTCGCGGCGATGCCCTTCTCGCTCACGTCGCAGAACGCGACCGCGCCGCCCGCGCGGGCGATCTGCAGCACGAACTCCTGGCCGAGGCCCGAGCCTCCGCCCGTCACCAGCGCCTTCACGTCCGACAGCTCCATCTCCGTCTCCTCCTAGAGGCCGAGCTCTCGCAGCTCGACCGGTCGATGCGTCTTCGCGCTGCGCTCCGCTGCGGCGCCCACCGCCACGGCGAGCGCGCCGTCCTCCACCGAGACCAGCGGCCGCCCGCCCGCGCGCACGGCGTCGCGGAACGCGACGTGCTCGAAGAAGGTCGATCCGTGGTGGGCCCCGGCGTGGGCCACGGCGCCCGTGACCTGGAACGTGATCGTCGCCGGCTCGTTGCGATCGCGGCGCGTCAGCACGAGCTTCTGCGCCGGCACGAAGGCCTCGGCCTTGCCGCGATCGCCCGTCGCCGCGAGCTCGAGCTCGTGGGTCGAGTGCTCCGCGAACATGCAGAGGTCGAGCAGGCCGCGCGCTCCGCCGTCGAAATCGACGACGACGTAGGCGTTGTCGAGCACGTCCGGGATCTCGCCGCCGTAGGATTCGTCGCGGTGGTTCACGTCCATCGCGCCCGAGGCGTAGACCCGGATCGGACGCTGGCGCGTGATCAGGTTCATGAGGTCGAAGAAGTGGCAGCACTTCTCGACCAGGGTTCCGCCCGTGTTGCGCGAGAAGCGGTTCCAGTCGCCCACCTTCTTCAGGAACGGGAAGCGATGCTCGCGGATCGCGAGCATGCGCACGCGTCCGATCGCGCCCGCGTGCACCTCTTCGACGAGTCGCGCCACGGGCCGCATGAAGCGGTACTCCATGCCCACCCAGACCACGCCGGGGTGCCGGGCGGCCCGCTCGACGACGCGCAGGCAGTCCTCGACGCTGGTGCAGAGCGGCTTCTCGACGAGCACGTGCTTCGTGGTCGCGAACACGGCGTCGAGCACGTCGGCGTGGGTGTGGTTCGGCGAGGCGACGACGACGGCGTCGACCGGAGCCTGCTTCAGGAGCTCGCGGAAGTCGGCGAACTCGGCGACGCCGCTCGCCGCCGCGCCGAGGGAGAGCCGCGCCCAGCCCCGGCTCTTCTCCTCGGGATCCGCGATCGCGGTGATCTTCGCGCCCGGCAGCAGCGCGAGATTGCGGATGTGCTCGCAGCCCATCATCCCGGTGCCGATGATCCCGTAGCGGATGACGTCCTCGGCCATGGCGCGCTCCCTCGGCAGCGAGGCCGTGTGATAGCCTAGGCCCGCGATGCCCGCCGCGGCCGACGTCCTGCCCCGCTCGAGCGCACCGGGTGCGACGCGGGCGCTGCTGCGTTGACCGAGCCGTCCGCCCCCGCGTCGCCGGAGGATGCGCTCGAGCGCGTCGCTCTCTCGTTCTCGATGCACGCGAAGTCCTGCGCCGCCCTGGGCTCGCCCTTCTACGCCGACCTCTGCACCGCGCTCCACGACGCGCTGCCGCATCACGCGACGCTCCGCGCGCTCGCGAGCCGCTTCGACGGCGACCCGGTGCGCGGCTTCTTCGCGATCCGCCTGCTCGGCGGCGTGCACGCGCGCGTGCTCGCCGGCGAGGCGCCGGATCTCGCGCGCTTCTTTCCGTCGACCGGCGGACGTCCGGAGCTTCCCGCCGCGACCGACGCGCTGCTGCACGAGATCACGCGCGCCGGCGAGGCGCTCCGGCCGTGGCTCGCGTGGTTTCCCCAGACGAACGAGGTGCGCCGCTCGGCGGGGCTCCTCGGCGGCTTCCTCACGGTGGCCGCGGCGACGGGCCTGCCACTGCGCCTGCTCGAGATCGGCGCGAGCGCCGGCCTGAACCTCTGCTTCGACGCCTTCGCCTACTCGCTCGGGCCCCATCGCTGGGGCGACCCGGCGTCGCCCGTCCAGCTCGTGGTCGAGTGGCGCGGCGAGGCGGCCGGTCCGCCGTGGCAGGCCGCCCTGTCCGTCGCCGAGCGGCGCGGCTGCGACCTCGCCCCGATCGACGTCCGAGACGACGCGTCCTGCCGACGCCTCGAAGCCTACGTCTGGGCCGACCAGCTCGATCGTCTTGCGAACCTGCGCGCAGCGATCGGGATCGCCCGCGCGCGCGGCGTCCGCGTCGAGCGCATCGGCGCCGCGGACTTCCTCGCCCGCGAGCTCGCCGCAGCGCGCCCCGGTGTCGCCACGGTGATCTACCACTCGGTGATGTGGGCCTACGTCCCGGCGGACGAGCGCGACCGGATCACGCGGACGATCGAGGCCGCCGGCGCGCGCGCGAGCCGAGAGGCCCCGCTCGCCTGGGTGCGCCTCGAGGATGCGAGCCCGCGCACCACGGTCTCGCTCCGGCTCTGGCCGGACGCGCAGGCCGAGCGGGTGCTCGCGGACGCCCATCCCCATGTCGCGTGGATCCACTGGCATCAGGGCGCCTGAGAGCGGCGGGCGCCGGGCTTGCGATATACCCATAGGGGGTATAGGTTCCCAGCGTCGCCCACGCTGGAGGACCCCGATGCTCGACGCCGCTTCCAAGGACAAGGCTCGCGCCCGCCTGCGCCGGATCGGCGGCCAGGTCGCGGGCATCGAGCGCATGATCGACGAGGACCGCTACTGCGTGGACGTGCTGCACCAGATCGCCGCCGTCGAGGCCGCCCTCGATCGCGTGGGCAAGCTGCTGCTCGAGCACCACGTCGAGCACTGCGTCGCCGAGGCCTTCGCGAGCGGCGACAAGCGCGCCCGGGCAACCAAGATGCGTGAGCTTCTCGACGTGGTGTCCCGCTTCGCGCGCGTGACGGGGGCCTGAGGTGGCGAACGCGATCGACCCGGTCTGCGGCATGACGGTGGATCCCGCGACGGCGAAGGGCGGCTCGATCGAGCACGCCGGCACGTCGTACTTCTTCTGCAATCCGCGCTGCGCCGAGAAGTTCCGGGCGGAGCCCGCGCGTTACCTCGCGCCCACGCCGGCTCCGCACGCGTCGGCAGCGCACGCACCGCCTGCGCTCGCGACGCCTCCCGGCCTCGACCCGTCGCAGCTCGAGTACACCTGCCCGATGCACCCCGAGGTCGTGCAGCGCGGCCCGGGAAGCTGTCCGATCTGCGGCATGGCGCTCGAGCCGAAGACCGTGACGCTCGAGGAGGGCCCGAGCCACGAGCTCCTCGACATGCAGCGCCGCTTCTGGGTCTCGCTCGTCCTGACGGCGCCCCTCGTCGCCCTCGCGATGCTCGAGATGGGGCCACTCGCGCCGCTGCGCCAGTCCCTCGGCCCGCGCCTCTTCGCCCTCGCGCAGCTCGCCCTCGCCACCCCGGTCGTGCTCTACGGCGGCGCGCCGTTCTTCTCCCGGGCGCTCGATTCGGTGCGGCACCGGAGCCCGAACATGTTCACGCTGATCGCCCTCGGCACGGGCGCGGCGTTCCTCTACAGCCTCGTCGCCGTAGCGGCGCCGGAGCTCTTCCCCGCGGCGATGCGCGACCACGCCGGCGGCGTTCCCGTCTACTTCGAGGCGGCCGCGGCGATCGTCACGCTCACGCTGCTCGGCCAGGTGCTCGAGCTGCGCGCGCGGGCGCGAACCGGCGCGGCGCTGCGCGCGCTGCTCGGCCTCGCGCCCGAGACCGCACGGCGCGTCGCCGCCGACGGGTCCGATGCCGACGTGCCCCTCGCCCACGTCGCCGCGGGCGATCGCCTGCGCGTGCGGCCCGGCGAGCGCGTGCCCGTGGACGGCGTCGTGCTCGAGGGACGCAGCGCCGTCGACGAGTCGATGCTGACCGGCGAGCCGATCCCGGTCGCGAAGGGCCCCGGCGACGCCGTCACCGGAGGCACCCTGAACGGCACCGGCGGCTTCGTGATGCGCGCCGACCGCGTCGGCGCCGAGACGCTGCTCGCCCGCATCGTCGCGCTGGTGGCCGACGCCCAGCGCAGCCGCGCGCCGATCCAGGGCCTCGCCGACCGCGTCTCCGCGTGGTTCGTGCCCGGCGTCGTCGTGGTCGCGCTCGTCGCCTTCGGCGCGTGGCTGGCCTTCGGCCCGGAGCCGCGCCTCGCCCACGCCCTGGTGTCGGCGGTGGCGGTGCTGATCATCGCGTGCCCCTGCGCCCTCGGGCTCGCGACGCCGGTCTCGATCGCGGTCGCGATGGGACGCGGCGCCCAGGCCGGCGTGCTGTTCCGGAGCGCCGAGGCGATCGAGCGCCTGCGCGAGATCGACGTCCTGCTCGTGGACAAGACCGGGACGCTGACCGAGGGACGCCCCCACCTGACCGCCGTCGAGGCGGCGCCGGGCCACGATGCGGACACCATGCTGCGTCTCGCCGCCGGCCTCGAGCGCGCGAGCGAGCATCCGCTCGCGGCGGCGGTGCTGGCGGGGGCGCAGGAGCGGGGCGTGAAGGTGCCCGAAGCCTCGGACTTCGAGGCGATCCCCGGGCGTGGCGTGCGCGGTCGGATCGAAGGCCGCGAGGTCGCGATCGGCAGCGCCGCCTTCCTGGCTTCCCTCGGCGCCGATGCGAGCGCCCTCGCCGACCGCGTCGCCGCCCTGCGCGCCGAAGGCGCGACGGTGGTCCTGGTGGCGGTGGACGGCGCCCCCGCCGGGCTTCTCGCCGTGGCCGATCCGGTGAAGGAGAGCGCGCCGGAAGCCGTGCGCGCACTCCACGCCGAAGGGCTCCGCATCGTCATGGTGTCGGGCGACGCGCGCGCGACGGCCGAGGCGGTCGCGCGCCGGCTCGGCGTGGACGAGGTCGTCGCCGAGGTGCTGCCGCAGCAGAAGGCGGACGTCGTGGCGCGCTTCCAGGCCGCCGGCAATCGCGTCGCCATGGCCGGCGACGGCGTGAACGACGCGCCGGCCCTGGCGAAGGCGGACGTCGGGATCGCGATGGGGAGCGGCACCGACGTCGCGATCGAGAGCGCCGGCGTGACGCTCCTGCGCGGCGACCTGCGCGGGCTCCTGCGCGCCCGGCGGCTCTCGCGCGCGACGGTGCGGAACCTGCGCCAGAACCTCTTCTTCGCCTTCGTCTACAACGCCCTCGGCGTGCCCGTGGCGGCCGGCGCGCTCTACCCCGTCTTCGGGCTGCTGCTCTCGCCGATGTTCGCGGCGGCGGCGATGAGCCTCTCGTCCGTGTCGGTGATCACCAACGCGCTGCGGCTCCGGAACGTGCGGCTCTAGCGCGCCGCGGCCGGTATGATGCGGCGCCATGAAGCCGCTCAAGGTCCTGGTCTGGCTCGCCGTCGCGGTGCTCGGCGCCTTCGCGCTCGCAACCGTCGCGCTCCACCGCGGCGAGGCGCTCTCGAGCGCCTGGTTCCTCGTCGCCGCGGTCTGCGTCTACGCCCTCGGCTACCGCTTCTACTCCGCCTTCCTCGCCGCGAAGGCGCTGGCCTTGGACGACGCGCGCCCGACGCCCGCCCACCGCCTCCACGACGGCAAGGACTTCGTGCCGACGAACCGCTGGGTGCTGTTCGGCCACCACTTCGCCGCGATCGCGGGGCCCGGCCCGCTCGTCGGCCCGATCCTCGCGGCGCAGTTCGGCTACCTGCCCGGGACGCTCTACATCCTGATCGGCGTCGTCCTGGGCGGCGCGGTGCAGGACTTCACGATCCTCGTCGGGTCGACCCGACGCAACGGCAAGAGCCTGGGCCAGATCGTGCGCGAGGAGATCGGCCCCGTCGGCGGCGCCGCCGCCTCGATCGGCGTGCTCGCGATCATGGTGATCCTGATCGGCGTGCTCGGCCTCGTGGTCGTGAACGCGATGCACGGCAGCCCCTGGGGCACCTCGACGGTCGCCGCGACGATCCCGATCGCCGTCGCGATGGGCCTCTACATGGTGAAGCTCCGCCCGGGCCGCGTGCTCGAGGCGAGCCTCGGCGGCGTCGCGCTGGTGCTGCTCGCGGTCTACGGCGGCCGCTTCGTGGCCGAGCACGAGACGCTGCGCGCCGTCTTCGACCTCGACAAGAAGACGCTGGCGCTCTCGATCATCGGGTACGGATTCGTCGCGAGCGTGCTGCCGGTGTGGCTCCTGCTCGCGCCGCGCGACTACCTCTCGGCCTTCATCAAGATCGGCACGGTGGTGCTGCTGGCGGTCGGCCTCGCCTGGGTGCAGCCGCCGGTCCAGCTCCCCGCGCTCACGCGCTTCGTGGACGGCAGCGGCCCCGTATTCGCGGGCCCGCTGTTCCCGTTCTGCTTCATCACGATCGCATGCGGTGCGATCTCGGGCTTCCACGCCCTGATCTCGAGCGGCACCACGCCGAAGATGCTCGACCGCGAGAGCGACGCTCGCTTCATCGGCTACGGGGCGATGTTGATGGAGAGCTTCGTCGGGATGATGGCGCTGCTCTCCGCGGCGGTGATGGAGCCCGGCACCTACTTCGCCATCAACTCGCCGCCGGCAGCGATCGGCGCGACCGTCGAGCAGGCCGCGAGCACGATCGAGGGCTGGGGCTTCGCCTTCGACCCGGCCGCGTTCCAGCGGCTCACGCAGCAGGTGGGCGAGACCACGCTGCTCTCGCGCACGGGCGGCGCGCCGAGCCTCGCAGTCGGCATGGCCGAGATCTTCTCGAGCGCGCTCGGCGGCGAGACGATGAAGGCGCTCTGGTACCACTTCGCGATCATGTTCGAGGCGCTGTTCATCCTGACGACGCTCGACGCGGGCACGCGGGTCGGACGCTTCATGCTGCAGGACTTCCTCGGGAACCTCTGGGAGCCCCTCGGTCGCACCTCGTCGCTGCCCGCGAACGTGCTCGCGTCGGGACTGATCGTCGCGGGCTGGGGGTACTTCCTCTACCAGGGCGTGGTCGATCCGCTCGGCGGCATCAACTCGCTCTGGCCGCTCTTCGGCATCGCGAACCAGCTCCTCGCCGCGACGGCGCTCACGGCGGCGACCACGATCTTCGTGCGCTCGGGCCGCGCGCGATACGCCGTCGCGACGCTCGTGCCCCTCGCCTGGCTGCTCTCGGTCACGATGTCGGCGGGCTGGCTGAAGCTCTTCTCGCCCGACCGTCGCATCGGGTTCCTGGCGCAGGCGGAGCATCTCGCGGGCCAGCTCGCCTCGGGGGCGGTCGCCGCCGAGAAGGTGCGCGAGACGCAGACCGTGATCTTCAACAACCGCCTCGACGCCGCGATCACCGCCCTCTTCATGGCGCTGGTGCTGATCGTGGTGCTCGACGCGGCGCGCGTCTGGTGGACCACCTGGCGTCGCGGCGAGGCCCTCGCGGG
>Ga0209706_10000469_pt1 | contig 23461 bp, 13 predicted proteins | sample PPLLaktember2015_6_FD_187263 | JGI IMG/M metagenome (GOLD analysis project Ga0209706, IMG submission 187263) | Freshwater sediment microbial communities from Prairie Pothole Lake near Jamestown, North Dakota, USA - PPLs Lake P8 Core (1) Depth... | ecosystem: Environmental > Aquatic > Freshwater...
CACCTCACCGCCGGCCGGAGTTGTTTGGAAGCTTGGTTCTTGCCCATCGGATCGGACAAACCCTGGTCTGCGGCCGCGATCTCTGTCGAGCGGATCGGTCCGGCCGATGTCATGGAAGCGGCTTCTTATCTGGCGTCCGACCCGAACGCACGGCTCCGGTAGCCGCCAGCGTTCATCCGACGTGGCGACGGTCATGCAGAAACCCGTCTTTCGGCGGCATGCGGGAATGCCGGGAACCTGGGCCATCGATTGTCCGGGAAATAATCCGTCGCCGCGGCGCGGGACGGTCCCGCAAGCCCGCTCGGAAGGAGAGGGGACATGCCCATGAAACGCCGGGATTTCATGCGGATATCGGGCGGAGCCGCCCTGCTCTCGACATCCGCCGCGCGCCTCAGAGCGTCGTTGGCCCCGGGGGCCGCGGCCTCCGCAGGGTCGGCGATCCCCCCCCGCGTCATCAGCCGCACGCCGCCCCTCCGTTGGGAGGACGCGATGATCAGCGGGATCGGACGCGCGCGGCCGGCGAAAAGGATGTGCGGGGGATGGAGGCGGCGATCTCATTGTCTGGATCGAAAAGGTAGGGGATAATCAAAGGAGAGATATCAGTGAAAACAAGTCGTGCCGGGATCGGTCGCAGAGATTTCATGAAAGCCGCCGCGGCCGGCGCCGCGTCGCTGGCCGCTTGGAACTGCGGGGCGTTCGGCCGGAGAGAGAGAAGGCCCAACATCCTGTTCATCATGTCCGACGACCATTCGGCCAACGCCATTAGCTGTTACGGGAGCCACTTGGCCGGCTTCGTGGACACCCCTCATTTGGACCGGCTGGCCGCGGAAGGAGCCCGCCTCCAAAACTGCTTTTGCACCAACTCCATTTGCGCTCCCAGCCGCGCCACCATCCTGACCGGTCAGTACAGCCACCGAAACGGCGTCACCACCCTCCACGAGTCCCTGAGGCCGGACTATCCGAATGTTGCCAAGGAATTCCAGAAAAACGGCTACCGGACGGCCCTGTTCGGAAAATGGCACCTGAAAGATGATCCGGCCGGATTCGACGACTGGCGGATCCTCTTCAACCAAGGCCGTTACCAAGATCCCGAGCTCAAAGGACCCGGTACGGACTACCGGGTGCACCGGGGATATTCGGCGGACGTGATCACCGGTCTCTGCATCGACTGGTTGGAAAGCCGCAATGCCGACATGCCCTTCATGCTGATGTGCCACTTCAAGGCGCCGCATGATAGATGGCACCACGCCGACCGGTTCGATGCGTTCTATCGGGAAGAACGTGTTCCCGAGCCGTCCAACCTCCATGACGACTACCGCAACCGCTTCAGCGGGGCGGGCCGGGTTTGGTCCACTCTGGAGAGGATGGTCCCCGATAGGTACTATCCTTTTCTCGAGCCTGAAAAGCTGGCTGGACTCGACCGCGACCGGATCCGGGATGTCGTCTACCAGAGCTTTTTGCCGCAGTATCTGCGCTGCGCCCAGGCCGTTGACGACAACCTCGGCCGGCTTCTCGACTACCTGGACAAGTCCGGTCTGGCCGAGGACACCATCGTCGTCTATACCAGCGATCAGGGGGTGTTCCTTGGCGAGCACGGCTACTTCGACAAACGGTTGATGTACGAGGAGAGTCTCCGAATGCCTTTCCTTGTTCGTTGGCCGCGGGAGATCTTCGCGGGCACGGTCCCCGACGGTCTTGTGGAGAACGTCGATTTTGCTCCTTTTCTCCTCGATTGCGCCGGGATCGAAACACCCGCCTACATGCAGGGCAGGAGCTTCCGTCCCGTCTTGAGCGGACGGACGCCCTCGGATTGGAGACGGGAGGCCTACTACCGCTACTGGATGCACATGTCGCACTTCGCCATCCCCGCCCACTACGGCATCCGCACCCAAAGCCACAAGCTGATCTATTACTATGGTGAGCCTCTCGGCCAGGAGGATACCGAGTTTGTCAGGAGTTGGATCGAAGGGTCACCTCGAATCGAACCGACCGAGCCGGAATGGGAGCTCTTCGACCTGGAAAAAGATCCCCAAGAGATGCACAACCGGGCCTCTGATCCCGGATACGCCGCTGTCTTTGCTGACCTGAAACGGAGACTTCTTGAAAAAAAGAAGGCCGTTGGGGATACGGACGACCGTTTTCCCGAACTCATGGCCCAAAGGGAGAAATACTGGTAAATGTCCCCTGGGATCTTCCGGGCTTTCCAAAATCAATCGGGAAAGCGGGTGAATCCGGCAAAGGAGAGATTGATGAATCTCAATCTCAAGACCGCTCAAAACATGCAGCGCGGACTGGCCGCGAAACTTCATGATGAATGGGCCAAAGACGTTGAACCGCAAAAGTGAAGCTTGATCAACAAAATATCGAGATCTATCCGAAATGCGATATGGGAGCTTAACTTCTTATGATAACCGGATCCCGAAGTTCGATCCAGGAGGATTGAGATGACAAGAAATCGTGCCCAGACCCGAAGGAGATTCCTGAAAACGCTCGGATCGGCGGCGGCTGCGGCCGGGCCCCTGTCGCTCCTGTCAGGGCTGGGGCTTTCCGGCTGCCGCAGCGCAGGAAGCCGGAAACCCAATATCATCTTCATCATGGCCGATGACCTCGGCTACGCCGGTCTCGGCTGCTACGGCCAGAAACTCATCCAAACGCCCCATCTCGATCAAATGGCGAAGGAAGGAATCCGTTTTACGGATTTTTACGCGGCCAACACGGTTTGTGTCCCCAGCCGCGTCGGGCTCATCACCGGCCGACACCCAGGGCATGCCCCCATTCGTGATAATTTCAAACCTCATCTGAAGGATTTCTCGGGCTATATGGAGGATTGGCCGGAAGAGCTTTGGCCTCCCCAGGATGCGACATTGGGTCAAGTGCTCAAGAGGGCCGGCTACAAAACCGGTCAGTTCGGGAAGCTCGAGGCCGGAATTCCCATGGCGCCGGGAAAGATGACGGAGCATGGATGGGACACCTGGTTCGGCTTTCGTGAGACCGGTGCCGCGTTCCAGTATTATCCCCTTGAATTATGGAAGAACGACCGCAAGATCAGCTACGAGGCGAATACTGCCGAGGATGTGCGGAAACCCGGGATCGTGGGTAAAAAGGGCGTCTATTCGCCAGATCTCTTCATCGCAGAGATCCTGAGCTTCATTCGCGAGAACAAGGACTCGCCCTTTTTCGTCTATTTTCCATCCCAAGTGCCCCACGGCCGGTCTTTCCGGGACGGCGATCAAATCCAGGTGCCGGATATCGGACCGTATGCAGACCGCGACTGGACTGACGCAGAGAAGCTGTACGCGGCCATGATGACTCGTTTTGATAGTCATGTCGGCCAAATTATCCAACAGCTCAAGGATCTGGGTCTGGATGACAAGACCATCATCATCTTCACCAGCGATAATGGCGACGAAAACAGCTACTATTGGTTTACGAAACGATTCGAAGCGACCGGACCGCTGCGCGGCAAAAAGAGATTCCTGTACGAGGGAGGAATCCGTGTTCCCATGATCGTCCGGTGGCCTGGCCGAATCAAACCGTCCCAAACCAGCGATCTTCCGTGGGCCGGGTGGGATATCATGGCCACACTCGCGGACTTGGCGGGAACGGAAAGGCCCGGACACACGGATGGAATTTCCGTGGTTCCCACCTTGCTGGGCCGGCCGGAACAACAGGAACATCGCGACTTTCTCTACTGGGAATATCATATGGGAAAACAACAGGCTGTCAGAATGGGGAAGTGGAAAGGCATTCGGTTCGGAGGGACTAAAGAGCCGATAGAATTGTATGATCTCAGCCAAGATATCGGGGAGACGAACAACGTGGCGGATGACCATCCGGAGATCATCGAACGGATGGATGAACTCATGAGAAAGGCTAGGGAGAATTCCGAGTACACCGAATTCTGGCCCTTGCCGGAGAATCGACTCGACAACGTGAAATACGACAAGGTGATATATGATCAACTGGAAAAGGGGATCGACTGGGATAAAAAATAAGCTTCTAGTGCAGGGAGAACATGGATACTTCGCGCGGAAGGACAACAGGAGGAGCAGGATGACGAGAAAAAATACACAAAGCCGAAGGACTTTCCTGAAAACTCTCGGATCGGCGGCTGCCGGCGCCGGCCCCCTGTCGCTTCTGTCCGGGCTGGGGCTTTCCGGCTGCCGCGGGGCAGCAAGCCGAAAACCCAATATCGTCTTTATCATGGCCGATGACCTCGGCTACAGGGATTTGGGTTATTGCGGAGGTTGGATCAAGTCACCCCATATCGACAAACTCGCGGCGGCGGGGACTCAGCTCGATCAGTTTTACGTTCAGCCCGTCTGCTCACCGACCCGGTCGAGCCTCATGACGGGTCGGTATCCCATGCGCTACGGTCTGCAGGCGGGGGTCGTGCGGCCTTGGTCTCCGCACGCACTGCCGCTCGAGGAGCGCACGCTGGCTGAAGCCTTCAAAGAGGCGGGCTACACGACCGCCATCTGCGGCAAGTGGCACCTGGGACATCTGGACCACAGGTATCTTCCGACCGCTCGCGGGTTCGACCATCAGTATGGGCATTACAACGGTGCCATCGATTACTTCACGCATATTCGTGACGGCGCCCTGGACTGGAACCGCGACGACGAACCGCTGCGAGAAGATGGCTACGCGACCGATCTGATTGCCGCAGAATCGGTCCGGCTGGTCGAACAGCACGATTTCTCGCACCCGCTTTTTCTGTACGTTCCTTTCAACGCTCCGCATAGTCCGTTCCAGGCTCCTCAGTTGTATCTCGATATGTACAGGAGCATCGAAGAACCTCGGAAGCGCGCATACGCGGCGATGGTGACCTGCATGGACGACGCTGTCGAAAAGATCGTTTCGGCGATCGACAAACGCGGCGTCGGGCGCAACACGCTGATCTTTTTCTGCAGTGATAACGGCGGGATGGACATCGTATCTGACAACGGACCCTTGCGAGGCCAGAAGGGCCGTCTTTACGAAGGCGGGATTCGCGCCCGGGCATTCGCCTTCTGGCCCGGCGTAGGCGAAGCCGGTGCAATCGTCCGAGAACCGATCCATATGGTGGATATGTACCCAACGTTGCTTAAACTCGCCGGCGGCAATCTGGAATCCACCCACGGAGGACCGCTCGACGGCAAGAACGCCTGGGCGACGATATTGAAGGGACAACCTTCACCGCACGATGAAATCCTGCATAACGTAACGCCTTACAACGGGGCTATCCGATGCGGCGACTGGAAGTTGATTCACAATGGTCATCTCACCGCCAATTACACCGGCCCGATACCCGCCGAGCACACATTTGAGCTATATAACCTTGCGGGCGACCCCTATGAAAAGAACGATCTGAGCGGGAAGAATCCGCAGAAACTCCGAGAACTCAAAACCCGGCTGAAATCCTGCGCCGATAGTGCCGCCAAACCAACTATCTCGCCGAGCGAAATGCCTGAAGCATTCATAGTCCCCAAAGCGTGGGGGCACCGGGACTGACTGAATGAATAGCCAACCACGCCTGCGAAAGCGAATTCCGGCACAACTGGCCGACAACCTGCGGAAGTTCGGGATGCTGACCTTAGCGCGGCGGAACACGCCCCTCTTCGACATGGCCGCCAAGCGGAGTGCAGGACGGATCAGGACGGGCGTCTCACGAGGCGGACGGGGAGAGCGAGGCTTTCTCCGTCCGCCGGTATCGCTCTTCAGGCGGGGCTTCTGATCTGCCTCCCTCCGAGTCCGTCGATCGCCCCCATAGGATATCAAACGGGTAACCCATGGATCCGGCCCGATCGGACCCAAAGCGCCAGCCGGCGCCTCCCCCAGAGTCTCCAAACCGCCGGACTCCGGCCGCCTGTGATATAATCCGTCGCCGCGGCGTGGGACGGTCCTGCGAATCGGCCCGGAGGAGAAGAGACGCGGCTGCCGCCCTCGGGTCGAGGCGCCGAAGACCGCGGCCACGCAGGCGTCCCTGCGGGCCAGGGCCGCCGTGGCCACGCCCGATGCCGCTCCTGTGCGGACGGCGGTGAGGTACCCCGCTTCCATTACCGCAAGGGGAATGCCCCGCTCCGCATCCATGACGATGGTCACGGCTTGAGCCAGGGGCAAGCCGTTGGCCGGGTTATCTTCGCAGAGAGAGATCAACTTGAGCCCGACTCTCTTGGTCCGGGCAGATAGGCGGGCATGGCCAGGACCGTCGTCCGATACTCGGGAATCTCGAGATGGGGGCGACGTGGAACTCGGGCCAAACCTGACGAGAGCTGGGCGAACGCTTCCCGGACCGCCTCGATTGCCTCGGGCATCCTCAGGATCTTCCGGATCTCTTCGGTCGTAAACCACCGCGGGGGTGGGAGAATGCGCATGGAGATTTCCTTCGCGGCCGTTTTACCAGATACCAGCGGGGATGATAATGGGGGATTAGCCGGACATCCTACGACGCAAAAGAAGTGAAGAAAATGCTTGCTTTTCCGGTCTTAATAAACTACTTTATTTCAAAATGTAACTATACGAAGGCAGGGAAGCAAGAGCGTGTTATGATCAGAGAGATTACGCACAGAAAAGCACAGACGCGGGCAGGCAACGCGAGGCTCATCAGCGAGATCAATAAGGTCAAGATCACCAACCTCGTCCGGGACAACGATGGGGTATCCCGCGCCGATCTCGCCAAGCGGAGCGGGTTGAGCGCTCCGACCGTTTCGCGGATCATCGACAACCTCATCCGTGAAGGCCTGGTGGTCGAGGTGGGAGTAGGCCAATCGAAGGGCGGCCGCAAGCCGACCCGGCTCCGATTCTCCGGGGTGGATAGCTTCATCATTGGCGTCGATCTCGGGGCGACGAATATCTATGGAGTCCTGACCGATCTCGACGCCAACGTCATGGCCGAGATCAAGAAACCGACCCAGGTCGAAGGCGGATTCGAGCAAGTCATGGAGCGGACGTCCGAGGTCATCGGCGAGCTGCGCAGCCACCTCGGCAACAAGACAGGCAAGATCTGCGGCATCGGCATGGCCATCGCTGGCCTCATCAACAGGGATAGGGAAATCGTCGAATTTTCGCCCGATTTTCATTGGCACACTGTCGATGTCAGGGCCGCGCTGAAGCAGAAGCATGATCTTCCCATCATCTTCGACAACGTCACCCGGGTCATGGCCCTGGGCGAGATCTGGTATGGCGCCGGCCGCGGCTATCAGAACTTCGTCATGATCAATATCGGATACGGAATCGGGGCCGGTATCATCATCCGCGGGACGCCGCTCTACGGTCAGCAGGGAATGGCTGGCGAGATCGGGCACGTCACGCTCGATAAGGATTCCGATCTTCAATGTGAGTGCGGCAATTTTGGCTGCCTCGAGGCTTTGGCCTCGGGCAACGCCATCGCCAAGGTTGCCCGGAGAGAGCTTGAGCGCGGGGCCGTTTCCGAACTTCTCGACGGCTGCGGCGGAGATCCTTCCCGGTTGACCGCAGAGATCGTGGCTCACTTTGCCAAGCGGGGGGACATGACAGCCTGGCAGGTCTTTGACCGGGCGGCCGAGTATATCGGCATCGGCATCGCCGGGCTGATCAACCTGTTCAATCCCGAAGCGGTCTTTATCGGCGGCGGAGTCGCCCAAGCGGGGGACATCCTGTTCGACAAGGTTCGCAAGACGGTCCAGGCGCGGGCCCTGAACAAGATCTCGAGCGGAGTCGCCATTCTTCCCGCTACGTTCGGTCCGAAATCGGCCGTAATGGGAGCCGTATCCCTCATTCTCAGCGGCATTGTCAACCTTGACGATGAGCACGTCAACCTTTCTAGCAGAATCAAGAATGGATCGGCAGACATAAACGGCAGGGGGCCCATTCAATTATGATCAAGGAATCCTATTGAGCGTGAACTCTCTCGGAGTTTGTTAGTAAATTATAGGAAGTAAATGCGTGCGTGCTTGTATGAAAATGAGGTCAAAGGAGGTTGATGACGAGATATACAGAACAAGGCGAAGGGACTCGAGCGGACTAGGGCTAAGAAGAAAGGAGTGAAAGGTATGAAAAGGAGAAAGCCACTTTATATCATCGTAGCATGCCTTTTCCTGGCCTCACTCACGGCGGCTCAGGAATTGCAGACCGGCTCGATCAGAGGCCGGGTCACCGATGATAGCGGTCAGCCCCTCCCGGGCGTTTCTATCATGATTTCTGGCCCCGCCCTCATCGGCAAGGCTACGGCCGTGACCAACGCCGATGGGATGTTCAGGGCCCCTAGCCTGACGCCGGGAACAGGCTACGAGGTTAGGGCCGAGCTCTCCGGTTTTGAAACGACCACCCAGGCAGGGATCATCGTCAACCTGGGCAAGACGATCTCGATCGAGATCGTGATGAAACCCTCGGCGATCCAGAAGGAAGTCACGATCACGGCGCCCACGCCCACGGTCGATGTCGTGAAATCGTCGACCTCCCAGACCATTACGAGCGATATCCTGGCCTCGCTGCCCATATCCCGCAATGTCAGCTCGGTCGTTCTTATGGCCCCGGGAACCGTCGGCGGCAGCGTTCATGGCGATGGGCGAGGAGAACTCGGCGCCGTCATGGACGGCATCCAAATGACGGAACCCGACGTCGGCGGCGTCGCCCTCGGATACGACGTGGGGATCGCCTGGGACATGGTGGAGGAAGCCGAGATCGTGACGGCCGGCGCCAACGCCGAGTTCTTTAACAGCACGAGCGGCCTGACCAACATCCTCATGAAATCGGGCGGGAACAAGTTTACAGGCGAGGCTTCCATCTACTACACGAACAAGGACCTGGCCCAGATCCATATTCCCGAACCGGACCTCCAGGCCCTCAATCTCGCCAAGCCTTCGATCCCGGTCTATGCCCTCGATACGTCCCTTGCCATCGGCGGGCCGGTCATCAAGGACAAAATCTGGTTCATGGGCGAAGTCCGCTGGATCAACAGCAAGAATACCGGAGACTTCCGGCCCACCGTCATCAACGGGAAGCAGTACGACAATTACGACCGCCCCTTCCCCAACTATGTCGGCTTTCTGAAGCTCTCGGCCCAGCTGTCCAGGAGCGTCCGCGCCTCAGCCATGGCCCATTATTCGATGCAGGACGTCCCTTATTACTACAGCGGCTGGGGACTCACCAACGAGGCCAACAAGAACAACAAGCCCATCCGCTTCAATTACGGCGCAACGGTCTCTTGGACGATCAACAGCAGCACCCTCCTCGACCTCAGGGCCGGCGGACTGTATTTCAAATGGACGGGCAAAAATACGAAGGAGGCAACTCCGGACGGGCCCCATTTTTATGACGAGTATACGGGCTATAGTTGGGGCAACACCGGCGCCGAGGAGTACACCTACAAACCCAAACTCAACGTCTCGTTGACGGCCACCAAGTTCCTGGACAACGTCCTTGGGGGAATCCACGAACTCAAGGCCGGCGTCGAATATGAAAGGAACCGCGGCGATTGGGGCTTTTTTATGAAGCAGCCCCTTTATTGGACCTACTATGACGGGAGCCCCTATTACTACGCCGCCCAAAACGGCGGCGTAACCGACCCCGTCTACGGCGACGGCCTTCTCGAGTATGCGGCCATGGGGGCCTCGGAGGGCACCGGCGCCGAGATCGGCATCACCGCCCGCGTGGGAGGCTTCATCCAGGATTCCTTCTCCATCAAGCGCCTGACCATCAACCTGGGCCTGCGGGCCGACCATCTGTCCGCCTGGAGCCCTGGCCGGACGAAAGGCGCGGCGACGGACCCCGTGGCCCTGGCCATCGGCGCCACCTACTTCGAGCCGCTCTACGGCGTCAACCCTTATGACGAAGTCTCCTATGAGACATGGGACAACGCGTTCCCTTATAGCACGTTCATTTCTCCCCGCGTCGGTCTGACTTTCGACCTCTTCGGCGATGGGAAGACAGCCTTGAAGGCCTCGTTCACTCGCCAGCAGGAGAGCTTCCCAACGGGGACGTTCTCGGCCATGTATCCACTGACCTGGCGCTCCTTCGGCTGGAACTGGTGGGACGACAACGGGAACGGCGTGCCGGATGTCCCCGGCGCGACCGGCGACCATTATGAGGAGGCCTGGGGAGACACTCCTCTGGCCATGCTCTCCACGGCTTACCTGGATTCCATCGATCCCGACGTCAAAGTGCCTTATGTCAACGAGATCACGGCGGGCATCGAGCACGAGCTCATCAAGCACCTCAGAGTCGGCGTCCGGTATATCCACAAAAACCGGGAGAGGGTCCTGGCCAGTGTCCTCTGGGACAAGGATACCGACCGATATTGGTACACCCACGAGCTGGCCCCCGAGTGGTGGGTCCCGTTCACGACGACCGTTCCGGCGACCGGCTCCTACCCGGCCCAGGAACTCACGATGTATTTCCGGTCGAGCGACGCGCCCAGCCAGTTCCGCCGCCTGACCAACGTCCCTGAAGCTTCAATGAAATACGATTCTGTCGAGGTCAGCTTCGATAAAAGACTTGCCAATCGCTGGCAGCTCGGCGGCTCCGTCAACTTCACAAAGAGCAAGGGGAACTACCCCCTGAGCTACGCTTCGTGGGCCTCGCAAGGCACGTTCTCCAGTCCGAATTCTTTCGTCAACGCTTTTGGCGAACTGCCCTATAGCCGGCCCCTCCTGATCAAGCTCTACGGCACCTTCATCCTGCCCGCCGATTTCCTGTTCTCGTTCTTCTACACGCACGCCGACGGCTCGCCCTGGGGCCGGACGGTCAGCGTAGCGCCCCCGGCCGCCTGGGCTGCCGCCAACAACGCCGCCACGACGAGGTACTCGGTCTATGTTGAACCGCCCGGGACGTATAGGAACGAGGCCGCGGATAGCTTTGACCTGAGATTCGGGAAGGATTTCAAGCTCGGCCCCGGATCTCTCGGTGCCTATGTGAACATCTTCAACCTTCTCGGTTCCTATACCCTGACAGTCTCCAAGAATCCAGCCGGGACATGGGCGCCCGCTGATGAGAACACGACTGATGGGGTCTACACGATTGGCTCGACCGGGCTGCGGGGCTTCTCCGGTTCCCGTCAATTCCGGTTCAATTTGCTCTACAAGTTCTAAGAGCGGTACAAGGTAGGACGAGGGGGAGGGGCGGGCTGCCCCTCCCCCCGTCGATCCCTCGATCAGACGCTCATCGTCCTCCAAGCGCCGCAGGATTGCGCAGCGATAGGGTTTTGAGGCCTATCCCCGGCCGAGGCAAGGAGAGGTTTATGGCAAGACATGTGGCGGCCACTGCGCTTTTGGCCTTGATCGCCGGATTCCTTTGCGGGCAGGCCGGGCTGTCCGAAGCGCCCTCTCAGCGCTTGATCGCTGCCGATGCGCGTGAGCCTGATCTCAAGCTCTGGTACAGGCGACCGGCTGCGGTATGGAATGAGGCGCTTCCCGTCGGAAACGGACGCTTAGGGGCCATGGTTTATGGCGCGATCGAAGAAGAGACCATCCAGCTCAATGAATCGACGGTCTGGACGGGAGGCCCCTATGATCCCTCCAATCCGGAGGCCTTGGCCGCCCTGCCCGAGGTCCGCCGGCTCGTTTTGGCCGCCCGGTATCGTGAGGCCCAGCTGCTTTTCGGACAGAAGATGATGGCCCGGCCGCCCAATCAACAGAAATATCAGCCATTGGGGGAGCTGCGGATCAGAATGCGCGGCATCGGCCGGCTGTCCGACCAGAATAGGCAGCTCCTGGGCTACCGCCGGGAGCTCGATCTCGACTCGGCCGTGGCCGCCACGCGCTTCAGGATCGGGGGGGTAAAGTATGGCCGCGAGGTCTTCGCGACATCCGCCGGCCAGGCCATCGTCGTAAGACTGACCGCCGACCGACCCGGCAGCCTGTCTTTCAATGTCCGCCTGTTGGGGAGAGCGAACGAGCTGCCCATGGACGACACGTATGCGCGGTTGACCGAGGTCGACGGCCGGCCGGTCGCATCTCCCGCTGACGGCCGATTTCGGATCGAAGCCCTCGGCTCCGACACCCTCGTCCTTCGCGGTCGAACGGCGACCTATCTCGGGGTCGAGGGGCGGGTGGAATATGAAGCCCGGGCCCGTGTGCTCATCGAAGGGGGCCGCATCGGCTTCGAGGGCGAAGAGATCTCGGTTTCCGGCGCCTCAGCGGCCACGATCCTCATCACCGCGGCAACGAACTTTAGTGATTTTGACGACCTCGGCGCGGACCCGTCCCGGCGGGTCGAAACGGCTCTTGCCGCTTGCGCGGGAAACCCCTATGAGGAGATGCGGGCCGGTCACATTGCGGACCATCGCCGGCTCTTTCGCCGGGCTGAGCTTTGGCTCCCCCGTACGGACGCTTCGGACCTCCCGACCGATGAGCGCTTGCGCGCCGTCGAGGCCGGCGCGGCCGACCCCAACCTGGCGGCCCTCTACTTTCAGTTCGGCCGCTATCTCCTCGTTTCCTCTTCCAGGCCCGGAGGGGTCCCCGCCAATCTGCAGGGCCTCTGGAACGATGCGATGAATCCCGCCTGGGGCAGCAAGTATACGACCAACATCAACCTGGAGATGAACTACTGGCCCGCCTCCGTGGCCAATCTCGACGAATGCCTCGAGCCCCTCGTCCGGCTCGTCGAGGGCTTGGCCGTCAGGGGCCGGGCCATCGCCCGGGGACATTACGGGGCGCGCGGCTGGATGCTCCATCATAATACGGACATCTGGCTCGCCGCGGCGCCGGTCAACGGACCCTACGTCGGGACCTGGCCCGCCGGGGGCGCTTGGCTGTGCAACCAGCTGTGGGACCGCTACCTGTTCACCGGAGATACCGCCTATCTCCAGAAGCTCTACCCCCTGATCAAAGGAGCGGCCGAGTTCTTCCTCGACACCCTGGTCGAGGAACCGCGGCGGAGATGGCTCGTGACCTGTCCCTCGAGCTCTCCGGAAAACTGGCCCCATTTTCCCGGCAACGAGCCATTCCTGGACGAGGTCCGGAAGGTCCAAGTCCCGGCCACCATTGCGGCCGGACCGACCGTCGATATGGCTTTGCTCCGCGACCTCTTTACCGCCGTCGCCGAGGCGTCAAAGACTCTCAGGCTTGACGCGGGATTTCGCAAAGCTGTCCTCAAAGCCAGGAGCCGTCTTGCCCCGTTCCAAGTCGGCCGTTTCGGCCAACTCCAGGAATACCTCGAGGATTGGGACGATCCGGCCGACGCCCACCGTCACCTCTCGCACCTCTACGCGCTGTATCCCGGCGCCCTGATCACCCCGCGGCGAACGCCGGACCTCGCCGTCGCGGCCCGCACGTCGCTGCAATCCCGCGGCGACGGGGGGATGGGTTGGTCGCTGGCCTGGAAGGCGGCCCTCTGGGCGCGGCTCGGCGAAGGCGACAGGGCCTGGGATTCCCTCCGCCGTCTCTTCGTGCCCGTGGATCTGTCCGAAGAAGACGCTCGCAAGAGCGGCAGCCTGACGAACCTCCTTTCTTCGTGCCCCCCCTTTCAGATCGACGGGAATTTCGGAGGCGCCGCCGCCATCGCCGAAATGCTGGTTCAATCCCACGCCGGAGAGATCGATCTGCTTCCCGCGCTTCCTCGGGATTGGCCCGACGGTTCGGTCCGCGGCCTCCGCGCCCGTGGCGGCTTCGAGGTCGACATCGACTGGCGGGCCGGCCGTCTCACCGGTGCGGCCGTCCGGTCGCTCCTCGGCCGTCTCTGCCGGCTCAGGGCAGCGGTGCCTCTGCGCCTATCGGGTCCGGCAGATGGCCGCTCGTCCTGGACGACCCCGGAGAACGGCATGATCGAGTTTCCCACCGTGCCCGGCGGGAGCTATACGATCGCCGGGCCGGGTCCGGAGAAATAGAGAAGGAGAAGATCATGACCCAACCGACACTCTCGATCCCCTTGCTCGATCTCGCGATCATTGTCGCTTACATGCTGGGCATCCTCCTGATCGGCGTGCTCTCCACCCGCGGTATCAAACAAACGGCCAGCGGTTACTTCCTGGCCGGCCGGTCGCTCCGCTGGGGAGTCGTGGGCTCGGCCATGTTCGCCGCCAACATCTCGACCATCCACCTTGTCGGCTTGGCCGCTTCGGGTTATTCGGACGGCCTTGTTTGGGGCAATTTCGAGTGGATGGCGACGTTCACCCTCATCCTTCTCGGCCTTGTGTTCGCTCCCTTTTATTTCCGGAGCCGGATCTCGACTCTGCCCGAATTCCTGGAGAAGCGGTTCGGCCCGGGGGCCAGGATCATGCTGGCCTTCATGGCCATCCTGTCCGCCCTGTTCATCCATATCGGCATGAGCCTTTACGCCGGCGCGGCGGTCTTCCGGCAGTTCTTCGGCATCGACGTTGTCACCTCGATCGTCATCATCTCGACAGTCACCGGCGTCTACACGGTCCTCGGGGGGCTCAAGGCGGTCGTGGTCACGGAATCCATCCAGTCCGTTATCCTGATCTTGGGCGCCGCGCTCGTCACCCTCTTCGCCATTCTGGCCCTGCCGTCCCACGGTATCCATTCCCTGGCCGAATTCAAGGCCGCGGTCAAGCCCGACCAGCTCAGCATGCTCCAAACCCACAGCTCGGCCGGTCTGAACTGGTATGCGGTCTTTCTCGGCTACCCCATCCTCGGCATCTGGTACTGGTGCACGGACCAGACGATCGTCCAGCGCGTGCTCGGCTCCCGGACGGAGAGAGACGCCCAACATGGAGCCCTTTTCGCCGGGCTGCTCAAGATCCTGCCTCTCTTCATCCTCGTTTTCCCGGGCGTTGTCGCGTATGTCCTCTTCCGGGACGTCATCGGCGCGGACGCCAACCAGACCCTGCCCGTCCTCCTTGTCCAGCTCATCCCGACGGGGCTCAAGGGCATCATCGCGGCCGCGCTTCTGGCGGCGTTGATGAGCACGATCGCCGCCGCCCTCAACAGCTCGGCCACACTGGTCGCGGTCGACATCGTCAAGCGGATCAGGCCGGAGTCGTCAGACAAGAGCCAGGTCCGGATCGGTCAGGTCTCCGCGGTGGCCATCATGGTCCTGGCCATGGCCTGGTCGACGCAAGGAGGACGATACACAAGCATCTTCGAGGCCATCAATACGATTGGCAGTTATTTAGCGCCACCGATCACTGCGGTCTTCCTGTGGGGAGTTTTCTGGAGGCGCGGGACGAGCCAGGCCGCGTTGACGACCCTCATCTCGGGATTCCTTCTCGGCGTCGTCTCCTTCCTGATCGACTTTCCGATCTTCGGCACAGAGAAGGTCATCAGCCAGGGATGGGGCATCCCGTTCATGATGCAGGCCTGGTGGATGTTCTGTCTCTGCAGCGTGATCTTTGTCACCGTCAGCCTTCTGACCCCCAAGCCGGACATCGAGAAGATCCGCGGCGTGACGTGGAGCAGCCCGCTGGCCGTCCTTACCCAAGGCAAGATCCAGGGATGGAGCGACCCGCGGCTCCTGTCCGGCGGACTTCTGGCGATGCTGGTCGTCCTTTATTACATATTCCGTTAAGGCCGCACATGCAGCCGGGAAGTGGAAAAATGAAACAAGCTGTCATGATCAGTCCGGGAGTAATAGAATTCCGCGACGTTCCCGTACCGAAACCCGGCCCTGAGGAGGTCCTCATCCGTGTCCGGACGATCGGCATCTGCGGATCGGACATCCACGTCCGCCACGGGCGCCATCCGTTCACGTCTTACCCGGTCGTTCAGGGGCACGAGTTTTCTGGTGTCGTGGAGGCCGTCGGCAGGCGTGTCAAGGGTCTGCGGCCGGGGCGGAAGGTTACGGCAACTCCCCAGATCGTCTGCGGCCGCTGCGCCCCTTGCCGGAGGGGGGATTATCACATCTGCGATGTCCTGCGGGTCCAGGGTTTCCAGGCTCCGGGCTGTGCCCAAGAGTTCTTCCTGGCCAGAGCGGAACAGATCGTCCCGCTTCCGGACTCCTTCAGTTTCGAACAAGGAGCTCTGGTCGAGCCCACCGCTGTGGGCGTCCACACCGTGTCCCGCGCCGGGACGATGGCCGGGATCAACGTCGCCGTCCTCGGCGCCGGGCCCATCGGCAACCTCGTCGGACAGGTGGCCAAGGCCTCGGGCGCCAAGGTCCTCATTACGGACATCAGCGAATACCGGCTCGAAATCGCCCGTAAGTGTGGCCTTCGATCCGTTTCCCAGGCCGGACACGAGAGTCTGAGGGACGCCTCGGCCCGTGTCTTCGGGGGCAAGGGCTTCCAGAAAGCCTTCGAATGCGCCGGGGCCGAGGCCGCGATCAACGACGCCATCGACGCAGTCCAAAAGGGCGGCACGATCGTCGCTGTCGGCGTCTATGGCGACCGGCCCCGTGTCAACATGGGCCTTGTCCAGGACCATGAGCTGACCCTGTTGGGCACACTCATGTACCAGCATCGGGATTTCGTCAAGGCCGTCCGGCTCATCCGGTCGGGGGGGGTGATCACCAAACCTCTCGAAACCAAGCATTTTCCCTTCGAGGAATATCGAAATGCCTACGATTATTCCGACCAGGAAGGGGAGAGGTCGATGAAGATCTTCGTCGATCTCGATTCCAAACCATAGGAGCATGCATCATGAAAGAATTCAGCTACTTCCAGCCCACAGAGATCCGCTTTGGCCGCGGGAGCCTTGCCGAAGTCGGCCGGGTCGCTTCCCGCTTCGGACACCGCGCGCTTCTCGTCACCGTCGCCGACGAGCCCTGTTTCCACGGGCTCTTCGGGCGGGCTAAGGGCCTTCTTGTCGAGGCCGGCTTGGCGGTCGCCCGCTTTGACGGCGTTGTCTCCAACCCAACGACGGACGTCGTATCGCGGGGAGCCCAGATCGCTCGGGAATTCAAGGCCGACATCATTGTCGGCATCGGGGGCGGGTCGACCATGGATACAGCCAAGGCCATTGCCGTGGAAGCCACGCATCACGGCGGAGCGTGGGATTACCTTTTTTTCCGGGAGAAGCAGCCCACAAGCAAGACCCTGCCGGTCATCGCCGTGACGACGACATCAGGCACGGGTTCCCATGTGACCCAAGTCGCCGTCGTGACCAATCCGGCGGAGAAGAATAAGTCAGCCCTCTATCATCCGCTCCTCTACCCCAAGGCGAGCCTCGTCGATCCTGAGCTTATGATCACGCTCCCAGCGAAAGTCACGTCGGCCACAGGCTTTGACGTTTTCGCCCATGCGTTCGAAAGCTTCATCCATCCTGGCGGATCCCCCTATACGGATATGATGGCCATCGAGGCTATCGGACTCGTGGCCAAGTTCCTCCCGGCGGCCGTCAAGGACGGCAGCGATTTGGAGGCCCGTGAGCGCATGGCCTGGGCCGACACTCTGGCAGGGCTTTGCATCGCCAACGCCGGGGTGACCCTGCCCCACGGCATTGGCATGGCCATCGGAGGCCTCTACCCGCATGTGGCTCATGGCGAGGCCTTGGCCGTCGTGTACCCGGCCATCCTCGAATACACCTATAAGATAGCCCCGGCCAAGTTCGCCAAGGTCGGTCGGATCCTCAATCCTCGGCTCGCAGGGGAAAAAGGAGTCCGGGCCGCCGAAGGCGCCTGCGTCGCTATCAAGCGGTTTATCAAGAGGATCGGGATGGACCTCCGGCTCCGGGACTTCAACGTCCCGAAAGAAGAGCTCGAAGCTTTGGCCAAGCAATCCCTGGTGCTGCCTGATTATAAGAACCACCCGCGCTTGGCCACGTTAGCCGACGTCTCCGGGATCCTGGGCCGGAGCCATTGAGGACGGAGGCCCTGCGCCCTCAAGGAGATTGGCGACCGTCCCTGTGATTGATGGAATGCCGGGCCAGCCGGGCCTTGCGCCTGGCAATTCTTGGCCTCCCGGCAGAGGCGATATCCGGACGTATCGCGGTTGCCGAGTGGAATCCTCGCCCGCAAAGGAGGCTGTCCATGACTCGCACGATTCGTCGCACCGGCATGCTGTCGCTCTTGATGGTGCCCGCCTACCTGGTGGGCCCTCTTGTGGACGTCAGCGTGGCCCAGACCGCGCAGGTCCTGACGCCGCCAAGCCGGGGATTCATCAGCTCGGAGCCTGGCTTGACATGGGAGCAGGGCCTTCTCAGCGGGAACGGGACGATCGGGGCCAGCGTTCTCGGGCGACCACTTGAAGAGGTCGTTGTCTTTAGTCACAAACGCATGTTCGTCCCGGAGCGGCCCCCGCTCCTCCCCCCAGCGAGCGCGACGCGACTTTTTGAGATCCGCCGTCTCATTGATCGCGGCCTTTACGCCGAGGCGGGGCAGTTGGCGGAGGACGTCGGAGAACAAAGGGGATTCCTTTATCCCGACCCGCTCATGCCCGCATTTGATCTCAGAGTCATGATGTCCGCTCAAGGCGAGGTCAAGGATTATCGGCGGGCCACGGATTTCGAAACGGGTGAGACGATCGTCCGTTGGACCGATGACCGAGGAACCTTCGAACGGCGGCTCTTCGTTTCCCGGGCCGACGGGATCGCCGTGATGCGGATCACGGGGCCGGGGCGCAACCAGGTGAGCTGCCGGCTGGCGCTCACGCCCCGCGAACCGAACAACAGGAGATTCAAGTCGAACATCGAGCACTTAGCCATGACCACGGACACCTCCTCCTTGACCTACCGCAACGAGTTCGCCCGTGCCTACCCCGGCAGTATTCAAGCCCTAGAGGGGGTGGCGCGTGTGGTGGCTTCGAACGGCACGACGGCCACCGAGGGCTCCGCCCTGTCGGTCACCGGCGCCGACGAGGTCCTCGTGCTCGTCGATATCCGCGTCCTCTATGAGACCGGAAAAACCATGATCGAGACGACGAAAGAGGCCCTCGAGAAGCTCTCGGCCGACTACGAGAGCCATCTGGGGAAGCACGCAAGGATCCACGGCGGGATATTCCGCCGCATGCGGCTGGACTTGGGAGGCGGCGAGGACCGCCAACTGACCTCCGAGGAGCTCTTGGCCCTAACGACCGACGCCGAGCCCTCCCGGGCGCTCCTGGAAAAGGTTTTTGACGCCGGACGATACAACATCCTCTCGAGCACGAGCGACCTGCCCCCGACCCTTCAGGGCGTGTGGGCGGGGACCTACGACCCCCCTTGGGCCAGCGACTTCACCCACAACGGGAACGTCCCTTCGGCCATCGCCTCCATGCTCATGGGGAACATGCCCGAGCTCCTGCTCTCCTACACGTCTTATATGGAGTGGCTGGTCCCCTACCTCGAGGTCAACGCCGGGAGGATCTTTGGGGCCCGCGGGATCGTCCTGCCGTCGCGGTCGACTACGAACGGGTACAACAATGCCTACGAAGCGGACTTTCCCGGCCAGTTCTGGGTGGCCGGTGCGGCCTGGGCGGCCCATTTCTTCTATGATTATTGGCTTTACACGGGTGACAGAGAGTTTCTCGTCAGCCACGCCCTGCCGTTCATGGAGAAGGCGGCGCTGTTTTTCGAGGACTATCTTTATGAGGGTCCGGACGGGAAGTATGTGTTCAGCCCGACGCAATCGCCCGAAAACGCGCCGTCGAACACCAGGTCCCAGGTCACGTTCAACGCCACCATGGACGTTGCGGCGGCCAAGGAGTTGCTCGCGAACACGATCGCCGCCTCCCGGGAACTCGGCGTCAATGGGGACAGGATCCCGGCCTGGGAAAAGATGCTGGCCAAGATGCCGGAGTATCTTCTCAATGAGGACGGCGCGGTCAAGGAGTGGCTGACTCCCCGGTTGACGGACAACTATAACCACAGGCATAGCTCCCAGCTGTATGCCCTCTATGATGGGATGCCGGAGGAAATCTCCAAGGACCCGAAGCTCCAGGCCGCTTTCAAGAAGCTCGTCGAGATAAAGCTGGATCGCCATTGGAGCAACTGGGAGAAACAGGGCGGATTCATGTCGTTCGGCCTTGTCCAACTCGGGCAGGCCGCGGCCAGTCTTGGAGAGGCTGATCTGGCCTACCGATGCCTGGTCCCGCTCCTCAATCGCTACTGGCTGCACAACCTGGCGTCTATGCATAACGCAAAGAAGCTGTTCAACACCGACATCAGCGGCGGCCTGCCCGCCGTGCTCATCAAGATGCTCTTGGCTTCGGAGCCAGGAGTGATCCGTCTCCTGCCGGCGTGCCCCTCGGCCTGGCCGGCGGGGACGATCGAGGGCGTGCTCTGCCGCGGCCAGATCGAGATCCGCCGGCTATCGTGGAACGGCAAGACCGTCTCGGCCGTGCTCGAGAGCGCCAAGGCCCAGTCCGTGTCGCTGTTCGCGCCCGCCGAGATCGAGTCCATCCGGGTCCCCAAGGGGGGCGCCACCGCTACGGCCCTGAAGGATCCGCGCGGCCGCCGGTTGTCGCTTCCGGCCGGCCGGGAGGTCGAAGTCGTGATCGAGATGAAATGAACCGGGCCGACGCGGCGCCCCGACCGGCGAGCGGCGGCGTGTCCGGCCGGCGAAAGGAGTCCCTCATGATGGCCATTCCTTCGAGACGCGCCCTGACCCTGGCGGCCGCGCTGACGGTGGTCCTGATCCTGGCGACTGGGGCCCGGGCCCAGGAGACGGCCAGGACCGGACCCGATCCCGCGACCCGGCTGTGGTACAGCCACCCCGCCGACAAATGGGAGAACGCCTTTCCCGTCGGCAACGGCCGGCTCGGGGCCATGGTCTTCGGCAAGACCGACGAGGAGGAGATCCAGATCAACGAGGAGACCTACTGGTCCGGGGGGCCGTATTCCACGGTCGTCAAGGGCGGATACGCGGCCCTGCCCGAGATCCGCAAGCTCATTTTCGAGGACAATTACAAGCTCGCCCATATCCTCTTCGGCCGGGAGCTGATGGGTTATCCGGTCGAACAGATGAAATACCAATCCCTCGGCCGTCTGGTCCTCCGGTTCCCGTCGAAGGAGCCGGTGACGGACTACCGGCACGAGCTCGATCTGGACGCCGCCGTGGTCCGGACGGAATACTCCCAAGGGGGCGTCCTCTTCATGCGGGAAGTCTTCACAAGCCCCGTGGACCAGGTCGTCGTCGTCCGGCTCACGGCCGACCGGCCGGGCCAGATCTCTTTCAAGGCCCAACTCCAGGGCGAGCGGAACGAGGCCCACTCCAATTACGCGACCGACTATTTCCGTATGGACGGTCTCGCTCCGGACGGTCTCGTCGTGCGCGGGAAGTCCGCGGACTACATGGGCGTCAGGGGCGCGCTCCGCTACGAGAGCCGGCTCAAGGCCCTGCCCGAGGGAGGATCGATGAGCCTGGAGTGGGACGAGCTCAGCGTGACCGGCGCCGACGCCGTGACGCTGCTCGTCGCCGCGGCCACGAACTTCGTCAGCTACAAGGATGTCAGCGGCGATCCGCGCGCCCGCGTCGAGGCGGTCCTTTTTCCCGCAGCCGGGAGGTCCTTCGAAGCCCTCAAGGCCGCCCACCTCGGAGAACATAGGCGCCTGTTCCGCCGCGCGACCATGACCTTGCCGGAGACGCCGAATTCCCTGCTCCCGACCGACGAGCGGCTCAAGAGCTTCGACGGGGCGAACGATCCCGCCCTCGGCGCCCTCATCTTCCAGTTCGGCCGCTATCTCCTCATTTCCTCTTCGCGTCCGGGGACCCAACCGGCCAACCTCCAGGGGATCTGGAACAAGGACATGAATCCCATGTGGGATTCGAAGTATACGACGAACATCAACACCGAGATGAACTACTGGCCGGCCGAGGTGGGCAACCTCGCCGAGTGCGCCGAGCCGCTCTTCCGCATGATCCGCGAGCTCACGGACCAGGGGAGCCAGGTGGCCCGGGAGAACTACGGCGCCGGCGGCTGGGTTTTCCATCAGAACACCGACCTCTGGCGGGTCGCCGCGCCCATGGACGGGCCGAGCTGGGGGACGTTCGCGACGGGCGGGGCCTGGCTGGCGACGCACCTGTGGGAGCATTACCTGTTCACGGGCGATAAAGCCTTCCTGGCCGAGTACTATCCCATCCTCAAGGGCAGCGCCGAATTCTTCCTGGACTTTCTGGTCCCCCACCCGCGATACGGCTGGCTGGTGACGAACCCGTCGACCTCGCCGGAGAACTTCCCGGCCGTCCCCGGCCAGGAGCGGTTCTTCGACGAGATCACGACCTTCCGGACGACGACCTCGATCTGCGCCGGCTCGACCATCGACATGGCCATCCTCAACGACCTCTTCGGATCCGTCGCCGAGGCCGCCGATGTCCTCGGCGTCGACCGGGACTTCAAGGCCCGGGTCCTGGAGGCCAGGTCCAAACTGGCGCCCCTGCAGATCGGCCGGAAGGGCAATCTCCAGGAATGGCTCGAGGATTGGGACGAGACCGAGAAGAGCCATCGCCATATCTCGGGGCTGTGGGACCTGTTCCCCGGCCGCCGAATCTCCCCGCGACGGACGCCACAGTTCGCCGAGGGCAGCAAGGTCGTCCTGGAGCAGCGCGGGCTGCCGGGCAACGGCTGGGCTTCCGCGTGGAAAGCCGCTTGCTGGGCCCGGCTCGGTGACGGCGCCAAGGCCTTGGAAAACTTCACCTACGCCATGCACCAATACACGACGACGAGCCTGTTCTCGATCTGCTCCCGCGCGATGCAGGTCGACGGGTCGTTCGGCATGTCCGCGGCCGTGGCCGAGATGCTGCTCCAATCCCACGAGGGTGAGCTGGCTTTCCTGCCAGCCCTGCCGGCCGCCTGGAAGGACGGCGAGGTCAAGGGCCTCGTCGCCCGAGGCGGCTTCGAGGTCGGCTTGCGCTGGAAAGACGGGCGGATCTCGGAGGTGACGCTCCATTCGAAGCTCGGGCGGCCATGCCGGGTGCGTTCCGCCGCTCCCCTGAAGGTGAGCGTCCGGGGTCGGTCCGTGTCCATTCGCCGTCCGGAGCCGGGCCTCATCGAGTTCAAGACCGAGCCGGGCGCCACGTATGCGTTGACGCCGGCGGGGCGCTAGAAGCCATGGACAGGCGCGAATTCATGAAGAGGGCAGGGACCGGGTTGCTTGCCGCCGGGGCCCTGCCGGGTCCGGTCCCGCGTCCGGTCGGCCAGGCCGGCGCGTCCGTTGGAAAGGCCCTCGACGGGCGCAGGATCCTGACCTTCAATTCGGTGATCCGCGTCAACCAGATCGAGGTCACCCGGACGCAGAACGAGGGCTTCGACGAAGCCGACCGCCACACTCCCGAGAACGTCCGGGCGCTCCGCGATGCGTTCGCCGCCGGGTGGCCCGGAGCGCCGATGACCTGGGCCTTCAGCTGGCGGGCCCTGTTCGACAAGCGCGAGAACTATCGCCGCATCCGGGCCCTCATGCCCGAGTTCCGCGACCGGTTCGGCGACGACGTGACGTTCATCCCCGGGGCATATTTCGCCAACGCCTACAACACGCGGGACCAGGTCGACCGCGATCTCCATGACGGCCTGGCCCGCGTCTCGGAGATCATGGGCGGCGGCTTCCGGCCCAAGAGCGTGATCGCCGGCTTCCTGGCCGCGGCCAACCAAAAGTATCTGGCCGAGAAGGAGGGGATCCGCGTTTGCCAGGGGAACATCTGGAGCCAGTACGCCATCGACAACCAGGACGGCGAAGGCTCGATCTCCTATCCCTACTAT
>Ga0209706_10000479_pt1 | contig 23249 bp, 17 predicted proteins | sample PPLLaktember2015_6_FD_187263 | JGI IMG/M metagenome (GOLD analysis project Ga0209706, IMG submission 187263) | Freshwater sediment microbial communities from Prairie Pothole Lake near Jamestown, North Dakota, USA - PPLs Lake P8 Core (1) Depth... | ecosystem: Environmental > Aquatic > Freshwater...
GCGGCCGGGCTCGAGGCTCATCTCTTCGACGGGCTGGGCGCCCACCCATTCGGAAATGAAAGCGACGGCGGCGGGGAACGAGGTCATGTCCTCGCTCTCGCGGCCGCGGAGGACCTCGACGAGCTTGAGGACGTTGCCGGCCCGGCTGCTGCCCATCTCGGCCGTGACGAGGTGACTGAGAAGGCCCGATCCCTGGAGGATGGCCTCGATGGCCACGGACGGAGGGACCCGGGTCGTGAGCTCGCGCCAGCCGCGCAGGACGGCGAACGCGCTTCTCACCCGGGCCGGGCCGGCCGCCGTCCCGGCTTCAGCGAGGTAGCAGAATCCCCCGCCAGCGGCGCGGTGTTCGATAAGGTCCTGGTCGCTCAGCCCGAAGAAGAGACCGCGCAGCGCGGCCACCGTGGCCACGGGATCGTCGGGGTCGTCGAGGGCCAGGAGGAGGTTCTGGACCTCCTTGATCTCGGCGTTCTCGGAGAAGGCGTCGCTGCCGGCGATCTCGAAGGGGATGCCGAGCTCCTCGAGCCGCCGGGCGTATTTGCCCATGCGGTCCTTGTAGCGGAAGAGGACGAGGAAGTCGCCCGGCTGAGCCGGCCGCGTCCCGCCAGCCCCGGCGTCGAGGCGGAGGTTGCCGGCCAGGGCCCAGCCGATGAACCCGGCCACTCGCGCGGAGTCGATCTCGGTTATCCCCTCCTTGGCGTTGCGGGGCACGGCGGGGACGGTCGTCCGGCGCACCCCCGAAAGCGTGCCGCGGCCGGGATCGCGCACCGTCTCGAGGGGCATGAAGCCGGCTTGGTAAGCGTCCGCCGCGGCCGGGAACGCGCCGCCCGTACGGGGATCGAAGAGCGGATCGACCCAGTCGGCGATCGTGCGCAGGGAACGGAAGTTCGCGCTCAGGGCGAGCGTCTCTCCTCCGGATGCCTCGATCCTGTCTTTGACGAGATTGTAGATGTCGATGTCGGCCCGCCGGAAGCGGTAGATGGATTGTTTGGGATCGCCGACGAGGAAGAGCGAACCGGAGGCGGGCGCGAGCCGGGTCCATTCCTTTTCCGTATCCGAAGTGCCGGTGAGCAGGAACAGGATCTCGGCCTGGATGGGATCGGTGTCCTGGAATTCGTCGACGAGGATCGGGTGGAAGCGCTTCCGGAAGTAGCGGCGGACCTCGGGATTGTCGCGAAGGAGCTTGGCGGAGAGCATGAGCTGGTCCTGGAAATTGAGCCGGGCCTCGGCCCTCCGCTTCTCGGCATAGAACTTGACGGCGGGCCCGAGGAAGGCCAAGGCCCGGGTGTGCCGGAACTCGCGCCATTCGCGGATCGCCGGACCGGCGGCCTTCTCCCTGAACGACTCCGCCGCGGCGAGAAGCCGGAGCCCGTCTTCCTTCTTGGGCCAATAGGTCTTCTTAAAGCAGAGCGTCTTTTCGAACAGCTCGACCGATTCCATGAGCCGCCGGCCGTCGGTGAAGCCGATGTTGCGTCTCCTCCGGAACAGCCGGATGAACAGGTTCTGGAGCTGGTCCCGGCCCTTCTCCGGCCTCTCCCTCGGGACGAGCGCCGAAGCCAGGTCGATGAGCTTCCCGAGGTCCCGGCGGATGGCCCCGAAATCGGGCGGCCCCGGACGGCCGGGGACAGGCTCGACATCGGGGAACTCGGCGATGGCCTTGAAAGCGGCTTCGAGGTCGCCGGGATCGAGACCGGCCTCGTCGAGGCCGCGCAGCGCGGCTTCGTTCTCGAGCCGGGCCTTGGCCTGGTACTCGTCCCAGCTCTTTTCGAGCAGGACGCGGTCCTCGTGCTCTTCGAGCTCGCGGAACTCGGGGTCGACGCCCGCCTCGACCGGGCGCTCCCGCAGGAGCCGGGCGCAGAACGAATGGATCGTGCCGATGAAAGACCGTTCCAGGCCGGTCAGCGCGGCATCGAAACGGTCCCGGACCCCGGCGTCTTTCTCCGCGAGCCGGGCTTGTTCGAGGGCGACCTGGAAGCGGCCGCGGAGCTCGGCCGCGGCCTTCCGGGTGAAGGTCACGGCGGCCAGCGTGTCGATCGAGGCGCGGCCCGCGGCGAGGAGGGCGATCATCCGGTCGACCAGGCTCTTCGTCTTGCCCGAGCCGGCGCCGGCCTCGACGAGGAATGTCGTCCCGAGGTCGCGCCTGATCCGGTCGCGCGCGGGCTGGTCGGGCGGCGGCGTCTTTTTCACGGGCGTCATTTGTATTCATCCAGCTTGTCGTAGGCCGCGAAGGCCTCGGGGTTGGCATCGCGCTTGCGGCCGGAGGAACCAGGACCTCCGGACACGCAGACGTTGCAGTAATCGCAATAGGCGCACTTGGCGTCGGAACCGGCGAAGAAGTACCCTTTCTCGATGAGGGCGAGGAGATCGGCGAGGAGGAGCCTGAGCCTGTGCCGGTCGAAGTCGCCGACCATGATCTCGTGGCCTTCTCCCTTCCGCGACGGGAAGAGATAGCCGCTCTCGGCGACCCGCGGCGTCCGGCCCGGCCGTTCCCGCGACAGGATCTGCTCGAGCGCGATCGCGTAAAGGGCGGGTTGGAGCATCCGGCCCCGGCCGAACTGGACGAGGTCTTCGTACGGCTTCGAGCTTCCGGTCTTGTAGTCGATGACCCTGTAGAGGTCCTGGCCGATCTCATCGACGCGGTCGATGAAGCCCCGGAGCCGGAACGAGCGCCCGTCCCCGAGCCCTATGGGCTCCCTGTCGATCTCCTTCTCGAACGCGAGCGGCCGCCCCTTCCGGTCCTCGCGCTTTTCCTCGGCGGCCATGAAGATATCGAGCGTCTCCAGGATGTCCCGCCGCTCGCTCTCGAAGATGCCGTCGGACGGGGGCGGGACCTTGCGCCGCGTCTCGGCTAACTGTTCGCCGGCGATCCGCGCCAAGACAGGGCGATGCCGGTCCGCCTCGACCTCCTCTCCTCTCTCCGCGACCTCGGTCATGAATTCGCAGAGGATCTCATGGATGAGGCTGCCGCGCTGCAGCGGGTCGAGCCAGCGGGACCGGTCGAAGGCGACCTCCTCCGGGGGCTGGACCTTCAGGACGTGGCGCAGGAAATAGCCGAACGGGCACTTGGCCAGCAGCTCCAGGCGCGTCGCGGACATGACGGCCGAACGCCCGGATACGGGATCGACCTCGGCGCGGAGGGGACCGATGTCGACGAACCCGTCATACGCGGTCAACGCCTCGCCGTCACGAGCTTCCAGGGCCGCAAGGCCGGCGGCCAGATCGGGGAAATTGGCTGAGACCGTCCGGGGACCGTCGGGCCGCGGCTCGGTCGTGAGCCGGTCGAGCCACCAGTCGGCCTCATCGAAGGCCCGGCCGGGGCCGCCGGGCAGGAAGCCCGATGCTGCGGCGAGCGACCTTTCGAGCGCGCCGTAGTCGAGGTCGGCGTCGCTCCGGAGAAGCCGGAACGCCTGGAGCACGACCGAGGAGGGGAAGGACTCCCGGCCCTCGACGACGTCGTAGGACGGATAGCTCAGCACGACCCGGCCCCGAAGGGAGGCGAGAACGGCGGCCAATCCGTAGAGACGGGCGCGAAGGGCGTCGGACGAAGTCGGCAGGGAAGCCGAGATCGCGGCGCGCTCTTCGTCGAGGAGAATGGGGTCCTGAAGGCCGCGGCCGGGGAAGGTCGCCTCATCGAGGCCGGCGACGAACGTGACCGGCCTGCCGCTCGACCCTCCCGACGACAGGCCGGCGACGTGGAGGCGGCCGGGCATGGGCGGCGACGCACCCACGCGGAGCGAGGCGCCGGCGGCACGGATGAGGTCAAGGGCCTCCTTGAGCAATAGGGGCGCGAACCGGCTCTCCTCGACGAATTCGTCCAGCCGATCGAGGAGGGCCTGGCGGGCCTTGGCGTCGAGGTCGGAGCCGGCCTGCGAGTATTCTCGGACGAGCCGGGCGAAGGCTTGGCAGAGAAGCCGGAGATCGTACTTCCCGACGGCATCCGGCTGCGGGATGAATCCCAGGACCCGGCCGATCGCCGCCGAGATCTTTTCGATCTCCGAGACCGCCGCGAGATATCCCGCCCGCCGTCCTTCCGCTTCCTCGCCGGCTTCTCCGCCCTCCCCCGCTTTGAGGGAGGCGAGGTCGGCTTTTTTGCCCTCGCGGAGAGCCGCGAGGCGCTCGACGTAGCGGTCCCGTCCCCAGCCGATCATGGCGTTGCGGAGATGGCGGCAGGCGGTCCTCGCCGGGAGAGGGCCGCCCGACGCGCCGCCCGGGAGGAGAAGGTCGCCGGTCTCGAGAAGGCGGCAAAGCTCGTCGCTCGAAAAGCCGGCGGCCAGCCACGCGGCCAAGCCAAAGAACAGCCGCCCGGGCGAAGTGAAGCAGACGGCGATGCCGTCCCCGAACGTGACCGGCAGATTCGTCCGGACCGAGAGAAGGTAGAATACGGTCGCATGGGGCGACCCTGCCGGCGCCAGGACTTCCGCCTGGTCGAAGGGGATCCCATCGGCATAGAGACGGCGCAGGATCTCGCGGCACTCGTTGGCCGGCCCGAGGGCCCTGAAGATCTCGATCCGGGTCTCCTTCCCGGCGGGAGGCGCCTGGCGCGGCTCGAAGAACCACGACAGACGTCCCGCGGAGGAGAGGTCAGCGGGTCGCGGAAGGGGCCAGCATATGGACGGCCGCTCCAGGCCGATGACGGCATCGCCCGGGACGAGGACGAGGCGGTCCGCCGCCGCGGCCTTGACAAGGTCCGCTTCGAGCCGGCAGAGCCGCATGTCGGCCGGGCAGAGCACCCATGCGTGACCGAAGGGCGCCGGGGTCGAGGCCTTGACGGCGGCCGTGAGGAGGCCGGGAAGGTCGAGAAGCCCGTCCGCTTCGAGGGCCCGCTCATAACGGCCGAGGAGAAGGGCGATCTCTCGTCCCTTCCGTTCGACGAGGAAGCTCCCGGGCTGGATATCGGCGCCGGTCAGGCCGTCCAGCCTGAGCTCGCGAAGGGCCCGGTGGAGCGACCGGGACAACCCCGGAGAGGCCCCGGCCATGACGAAATAGTCGAGCTTTCCCTCGGCCAGGAGCTCCCGGAAGAGCCTGTCGGTCAGGGCGAGCTCCGCCGAAGAGGTCATCGGCTGGCCTGCCGCCGATCCGCCGGGCTTGGTCAGGATCTCGGCGGCCAGGGCGGGGACCGTGAGGAAGCGGAGATTGACCCAGGAGCCGGATCCGCGGGCCAGGGCCTCGCCGATCTGCCGGCCGGTCACGAACGACGGGCAGATGAAGACCTTCTCATCGAGCGCGTGGTCGCGGCAGAACGCGGCCAGGAACCGGATCATCGCGTTCATCGCTTCTCCGGCATGCGATAGAGGATGACCCTGTGGTCGCGCCCGCCCTCGCCGGGCAGGACCTCGGTCCGGACGATGCGCCCGTCCCAGCCCGGGATCCTGTAATCGTGAGAAACGATGCGGGCCCCGGCGCGAAGGTCCCTTTCGAAGGCGGGCGACAGGGTCTCGAGCGATTCCGGGAGCAGATAGAGCGTCAGGACCGTGGCCTCGGTCAGGCTGGCTTTGGCGGCGTCCATGCGCAGGAAGCGGACGAGCTTCGTGACCCCTTCCCTTTCCGCGGCGGCTTGGCACTCCTCGATGAGCGCGGCGTCGAGCTCGATACCGATCGCGCGGCAGCCGCGGGTCCTGGCCGCGGCGATGACCATCCGGCCGTCGCCACAGCCGAGGTCGTAGACGACGTCGTTGCGACCGACGGCGGCGATTTCGAGCATCCGCTCGACCACCTCCGGGGGCGTGGGGACGAAGGGGGCCAGGTCGGCGGCATCCTCCCGGCCGTGGGAGCCGGGATAGACCCTGATGACGTCGTTCTCGTCGTGACGGAAGGAATAGGGCTTGCCCGGATGGATGAGATAGGTCGTCGTGCGCCGTCCGCTGTCGAACGAGATCTCGACCGGGAGGTCCGCGGCGATCCTATCCAGCGCGCCGACCGCCAGGGTCCTCGTTCTGGGAACGCGCACATAGGGACCAGGCATGATCGTGTAGACGATGGGTTTCTTGGTCACATTGCGGAGGGTCGCCTCCTCCCGCACCGCCGCCGGCGCCGCGGTCCGGGGAGAGAGGTCGACGCGGTTCTCCGCCTCCCGTCCCGGCCGCCCGACGAACAGGGCCAGCACGGCAAAAACGAGGAAGGCGATGGCTACGAGCGCCTGGACGACGCGCTTCACGACAGGCTCCTCGACTGAGATGGGGTCCGCATCAGCTCAAACTTAGAACACCGGGGGCTGGAAGTCAACGGACCGGGGGATCATTCGAAGCGCCGAAGGGCTGCGACAGAACGGCGCGGCGTCCGGCCTTCCGGACCGCCTCCTTGAGGACATATTCCATCTGGGCGTTGATGCTGCGCATCTCGTCGGCGGCCCACTTCTCGAGGGAGTCGTAGAGCGCGGCGTTGAGCCTCAGAAGGAATTTTTTCTTCTCGCTCACGGCTCACGATCCGTCAGGCGTAGAGCGTCCCCGTATTGACGATGGGGTGCATCTCGGTCTCCGAGACGAGGGCCACGAGGAGGTTGTTGACCATGGCGGCCTTCTTGTCCTCGTCGAGCTTGACGACCCCCTGGGCCTCGAGGCTCTTCAGGGCCATCTCGACCATGCCGACGGCGCCGTCGACGATCTTGGCCCGGGCGGCGATGATGGCCTCGGCTTGCTGGCGGCGGAGCATGGCTTGCGCGATCTCCGGCGCATAAGCCAAGTGCGACAGCCGGGCCTCGACAACGTGGATCCCGGCCACGTCGAGCCGGTTCTGGACGTGTTCCTTGAGCTTGCCGGCGATCTCGTCGGGATTGGCCCGGAGGGATTCCGTGTCCTTGTCGTGGGCGTCGTAGGGATAGTGCGTGGCCAGCTGCCTGATGGCCGTCTCGCCCTGGATGGCCACGAAGTTCTGATAGCTTTCGACGTTGAAGATGGCCTTGGCGGAATCGACGACGTTCCAGACGACGACGGCCGCGATCTCGATCGGATTACCCAGGGCGTCGTTGACCTTGATCGTCTCGCTGTTGAAGTTGAAGATGCGCAGGGTCACCTTCTTCTTGACGACGAAGGGATTGGTCCAGAAGAAGCCGGACGTCCTGGCGGTGCCGACATACTTGCCGAGGAAGGTGAAGACTTTGGACTCGTTCGGGTGGATGATGAAGAAGCCGCCGAAAGTCATAAAGACGAGAATGGCCGCAAAGACCGCGGCGATCATTCCCGCCGGCGACCCGGCCTTGTCCACGTGGGTGACGAAGTAACGGGCGCAAAAGAAGAAGACGATGAGGTCGATGGCGGCCATGACCAGGCCGTTGACGGTGAAAATGGTTTTTTCCTGGATGTCTTGCATGCGGGCCTCCTTCAATAATATCACTCTAATATCATTACGATATTAATGTCAAGAAGTTTTCGGGGTCAAAAAAAAGACCTCGGGGGGAGCCCCGAGGCCCGGAATAACGATATTTCTTTAGATATTAAGCGAAGAAATCACCCGGGACGGCCCTCAGGCGGCTGATATCCCGGACCCTGTCGGCGAGGTCGAAACCTTTGGCGCAGACGGCCGAACAGGAAGCGCACGAGCCGCAGGGGTCGGCCGCGATCTCGAGAGAGGCGACGAGCTCGTGGGCGGCCCGGAGGTTCCGGTAGCCATAAGCGTACATGTAGCTTCTCATCAGGTCCGGGATGGGCAGGCCTTTCGGGCAGCCGGCGAGGCACTGCCCGCACTGCTGGCAATAGAGGCCGGCCACCTGCTCGCCCATCCGGAGGTCCTTGAGGTCCTGGGGCGTAAGGGTGATATCGGTCACGACCGAAAAGTCTTCTTTGAGCTGGTCGAAGGTCGTGAACCCCGGGATGGCCGTCGCGACGTTCGGGTCGTTGAGGACCCATTTGAGGGCGGCCCGCATGTTGATGGGCTGCTGCTTCTCCTTGTCCCAATAGGCTCCGGCCTGTGTTTTCATGGCCACGATGCCCAGGCCGGCGGCGGCCGCCTCGGCCACGGCCTTGCGGACCTCCTCGCGGTGGCCCTGCAGGAAATTGTAGGAGGTCAGGATGACGTCGTAGGCCTTGGTCTCGACCGTGGCCCGGATGACGGCCGGCTCGTTGCTGTGCGTGGTGATGCCGATGAAGCGGGCCTTGCCCGCCTTCTTGGCCTTCTGGAGGGCCCCGATGACGGCTTCGTTCCGGACGTGCTCGGGGTCCGTGTTGTTGTGGAGGTACAGGATCTCGACATGATCAAGCCCGAGGCGGGTGAGACATTCGTCGAACTTGTCCAGGAAGGCCTTTTCGACGCCGGCGGCATCGAGGCCCTGCATGGACCTGTCCCTGTTCGGGCCGGGAACCTTGGTGGCGATCATGAACGAGTCGCGGGGCCGGCCGGCGACGACCTGCCCGATCATCTTCTCGTTCTGACCGCGCTGGTAGCCCCAGGCCGTGTCGAGCAGGGTGATGCCTGTTTCCAGAGCGGCCTGGACGACGGCGGGATTGTCGGCGTTCATGACGCCCATGCTGACGACCGGGACCTTGAGCCCGGTCTTGCCCAACGTGCGGATGATCGGCTTGGCGCCGGCCGGCGCGGCGGCGGCCTGGGCCGTCCCGCCCGCACCGAGGGCCGCAGCCTTGACAACCCCGGGCACGGCGCCGACCGCGGCCAACCCGGTCAGTCCCGTCTTGAGGAACGCGCGTCTCTTGAGTTCGGCCTTTTTGTCGGTCATTCTCTTCTCCTCGCTCCAGAATCGGCTTCGCGGCGCCGCCGGGGACCCGACTCTCTTCATGCTCCCTCCGACCCGGCCGGCTCGCGGGCCGGGTCACCGCCGGGATTCCGGTCGTGCCAACGTCCATTGTAGCGGAGGACCGCGGATTGTCAACGGACGGGCCGTCACCCGGCCGCGTCGGTTTGACATTTCCCCGACGGGGGTTATACTTCCTGTCGATCATGAAAGGCGCGTGGATCCGGCTCGGATCGGCTGTTCTGGCCGCGTTCGTCCTCGGTCTGCCCTCCAGAGGGCAGATCACAGCCCCGGGAGCGGGATTCCCCATGAAAACGTTCTTTTCGGTGCGCTCCGCCATTCCCGATGGCGCCGTCCCGCACGTCCTCCGCGAGCAATTCGAGAAGGACGACGGGGGACCGATGAGGTCCGTCGCCATGGACCTCAACGGCGACGGCAAGGAGGAGAAGTTCGTCCTCTGCGGCGTCCCGTCCGCGGCGGGGGGCTATCAGTGGCTCGTCTTCGATCAGGTCCGCGGAACGGGCCGCGGCATCATCATCGGGGCCATGATCTTCGTCGGCCGCGAGACGGACGGCGGCTATCCCCGGCTCGAAACATATTGGAAGCAGGGCGGGAATATGTCCGTCGTCTCGCGGTACACGTTCGCGAACGGCCGCTATGTCCGCTCGGACACCCGGGCCCTGTCCCTGTGGGAAGCCAGCGAATTCTTCCGGGCCAAGGGGCCGCTCGATCTCGAAAGGGAGCTCGCCGAGATCAAGTAGCCCCCGATGGCCCAGCGATCCCGTGTCCTCCCCTTCATCGCCGTCCCGATCATCGGTCTGACCGTCCTGGCCGCCGCGGTCTGCGGGCCGTCCCGGAGCGGCGACGGCGCGGGCGGCAGACCCCTGAGGATAGCGGTCATCCCCATCGGCACGACCCACGAATTCTGGAAGTCCGTCCATGCCGGGGCCCTCGCCGCCGCCCGGGAGCTCGGCGTCGAGATCCTGTGGAAGGGCCCGCTCAAGGAGGACGACCGCAACGAGCAGATCCAGATCGTCGAGACCCTGGCCGGCTCCGGCGTCGACGCCCTGGTCCTCTCCCCGCTCGACGACCGGGCCCTGATGCGGCCGGTGGCCGAGGCCCGCCGGGACGGCATCCCCACGGTCATCTTCAACTCGGCCCTCCAGGGCGAAGAGCACGCCGCTTTCATCGCGACCGACAACTCTCTCGGCGGAACGCTGGCCGCAAGGGAGATCGGACGGCGCACCGGCGGCCGCGGACGGCTCATCATGGTCCGGCTCATGGTGGGCGTCGAGGGGACGACCAAGCGCGAAGAGGGCTTCCTGGCCACCCTGAGGGCGGAGTATCCGGGGATCGAGGTCGTCTCCGAGAACCAGTACGCGGGCCCGTCGACGGAGACGGCCTACCAGACCATGGAGAACCTCCTGGCGCGGTTCGGGCCGGTCGACGCCGTCTTCACCCCCAACGAGTCGACCACCTTCGGCTGCCTCCGGGCGCTCCAGGACCATGGGCTGGCCGGCAAGATCGTCCACGTCGGCTTCGATGCGTCCGAGAAGCTGAACGAGGCCCTGGCCGGGGGCGAGATCGCGGGGCTCGTGCTCCAGGACCCGGTGGCCATGGGCTATCGCAGCGTGAAGACCGCGGTGGCCATCGTGCGCGGTGAGCCTTACGCTAAGATAGAATCCACGGCGGTCGTTCTGGCCGTCCGCGCTAACATGAACGAGCCGGCGATCGCCCGGCTTCTTCGGCCCGACCTCTCTATCCTCGATGAGGGGAGATGAAGGAGAAACCCATGATCAAGTTTGTCCTGTTCCTCGCCGCCGCGGCCTCCGTTTCCGTCCTCGGGCTCGCCCTTCTGGCCGCGCCCCCTCAAGGCCGGCTCCACATCATCTCCTCGAGTCACCAGGACATCGCCTGGATGGACTCACCGGAAAAATGCATCGCCTATCGTGACACGAACTGCATCACTCCGGCCCTGGCCATGATGGCCAAGGACCCGGCTTATTCGTTCACCATGGAGAACATGCTCAATCTCGCCGAATACCTGGAGCGCCACCCCGAGCGGGCCGAAGAAGTCGCGCGCCTGACCCGGGAGGGGCGGATGGAGTGGGGGGCGACGTTCAACCAGCCGTATGAATCCCTTCTCTCCGGCGAACAGCTCGTCCGCGAGACTTACTTCGGACGCCGCTGGCTCAAGCGGACCATCCCCGGCGCCGATGCCCGCGTCTATTTCAATCCTGACGTCCCGGGTCGGGCCGCCCAGATGCCGCAGATCCTGGCCAAGGCCGGTATCCCCTACCTCGTCATGAGCCGCTATCATGAAGGCTTCTACCGCTGGGCCAGCCCTGACGGCAGCTCGGTCCTAGCCTACTCCCCGGGTCACTACGGCAACGCCGCGGCTTACCTCAACGCTAAGCCGGACGATGGGGCCAAGACGATCGCGGACAAGGTCGCCAAATGGTCGGGCTATTACGCCCCCCGCGGTCTCCCCGCCGAATATCCCCTGCTCAATTCCGTCGACTTCTCCCAGCCGACCGACTTCGGCCCGCTCATCACTCATTGGAACGCGGCCGCGGCGGGGACCGGCGACGCGAGGCCGGTCATGCAGTACTCGTCGGCCCGGCGTTTTTTCGAGTCGATCGACGTCAAGACGGCCAAACTCGAGACCATCACGGGTGAAAGGCCGGGGCTGTGGCTCTACATCCATGGCCCGACCCACCACTGGGCCATCTCCGCGGCGCGCGATGCCGCACGTCTCCTGCCTGCGGCCGAGGCCTTCAGCGCGGTCCGGAGCCTTCTTGAGGGGAACTTCTCCGGCTATCCGTCAAAACGCCTCGACGCTGCCTGGGAAGCCGCCATCTATCCCGACCACGGCTGGGGCGGCAAAGAGGGCCAGGTCACCGACCGGCTTTTCCGAAAGAAATACGAGTTCGCCCGCGATGAGGGCCGGGCCGTGCTCGACGACGCCTTGGCCGCGATCGCCGGCCGCGTGGCCGTGCGTCAGGACAAGGGGACGCCTGTCGTCATCTTCAATCCTTTATCCTGGCCGGTGACGGCCCCTGTGGCCGTGTCCGCAGCGACCGGTCAGGGGCGTTCCCGTATCGTCGGCCTGGACGGCCAAGAACGGCCTTTCCAATATCTCCAGGCCGTGGCGGGGAATCCCGAAGAGGGGCGTTCTGTCGAGTTCGTGGCCGACGACGTCCCGGCCCTCGGTTACAGGACTTTCTATATCGTCGAGGGCCCTGGGTCCACCCTTGCGCCGGCGCCCGCGATCGCGGCGCCGGCCGTCGTCGAGAACGACTTCTACCGCATCAAGCTCGTCCCCGGCGGGGTAGCCGGCATCTTCGATAAGGCGCTTGGACGGGAAGTCCTCGACACGACGAAGTTCCTGGGCTTCGAGGTCTTCACGATGAGGTCGGTCGGCAACGGCGCGGGCGAGTTCGGACGCGTCCAACAGCCGACGATGGAAGGATTCGACATGCTCAGCCGCCACAAGCCCGAGTGGCGTCTCGTCGCAGACGAATCCGGTCCGGTCAAGACGGTCTTCGCCCTCGAGCAGACCCTCGCCGACTGCACGGTCCGGGAGAAGCTCATCCTCTACAGTGCGGTCAAGCGCATCGATTGCGAGGTCTCGCTCCTCGGTTGGGACGGCGATCCCTACCGCGAATACCGGCTGGCCGTCCCCGTCGCTGCGGACAAGGGCCAGGTGGCTTACGAGATCCCGTTCGGGGTCCTCGAGGTCGGCAAAGGTGAGATCGCCGGCACGGGCGGCCCGGCTTACGGCAATCTGGTCTACGACGAGTACTGCTCGGACATCCGGCCGCGCGAGGTCCAAAACTTCCTTTATGCTGGCGACGATGCGTTTGGCCTAACGCTATCGACCTCGGTCGCGGTCAACGACTATAAGGACCCGACCGACACCCCCGTCCCCTACCCGGTCCTCCAGCCCATCCTGCTCGCTTCGCGGCGGAGCTGCCACGGCGAAGGCAACTGGTACCTCCAGGAGGGCGACCATCACTTCAGGTTCTCGGTCACCAGTCACGCCGCGGGCTGGCGGAACGGTTATCGCGCCGGCATCGCTGCCAACAACCTCCTCATCGCCGTCAACGGAATGCCCCGGGCCGACGAGGCCGCATATCTTCCGGAATCCATGAGCTTCCTCTCTCTATCCGCGCCCAACGTCCTCGTCAGCACGATCAAGAGGGCGGAGGATGACGATAGCGTTGTTCTCCGCGTCTATGACATCGAGGGCAAGGACGCCGAAACGACGGTCGGCCTGTTCGTCCCTCTCAAGACGGCGGAGAAGACAAACATCATCGAGGAAGAGGGGACGCCGCTCACACTAACGAAGCACGGCCTAACCGTTAAGGTCGGCCACCACGCCGTCGAAACGGTCAAGCTCGTCCCGGACCGTGCCGGCCGGCGGGACTGAGAGAAACCGGGGGCCCCGCTCGTCCTCTTTCATGACAGGACATGAAAGGAGGACCGCATGAAGAACAAGCTCAGCCCGGAGGAATTCGTCAAGCTGGCCATCGGCCGCTTGCGGCTCGAGAACTACAAGGGCATCCACTCGGTCTACAGCGGCTTCAACGACGCCTTCAAGAGCTATTTTGACGGCGCCAATCCCATCGAGGCGACCGGGGAGCTTTCCCGGCTGGGCAAGATCATGCTCCGGCCGGTCAAGGGCGGGGTCATGCTCTATCTCCCCGGCGACGGGCCGGAGATGAGCCGCAGCGACATGGCCCTCAAGAAGATGGGCCTGCTCGAAAAGCCCTGAACCCGGGCCCCGCGTCCGTTTGCATTTTTCAGCCCGGCGTTCCATACTCCTGCCAAAAAGGAGGAGCCGATGGAACGCTGGACGCGACGGAAATTCCTGACGGGAGCGGTCCAAGCGGCCGCGGGGGCAGCGGCCGCCGGAACGGCCTGCGACGGCGGGCCGGCCGGCCGTGCTCACGACAAGACACTCTCAGAGGGCCGGCACCTTGAGGTGTCGCTTGACGGACCGTGGCTCTTCCGGACCGACCCCGACAAGCGCGGCGAAGGCGAAGCCTGGTTCGCAGCCGATGCTTCGACGGCAGGCTGGGAAGAGGTCGTCGTCCCGTCCACCTGGCAGGTCTCTGAAAAGACCGCTGGCTATATGGGCGCGGCCTGGTACAGGCGTACGTTCGAAGCACCGGAAACCTGGAAGGACAAGGTCGTCCGGATCGAATTCGAAGCCGTCTTCCATACGGCCGAGGTTTTCGTCAACGGCAAGGGCGTCGGCGGACATATCGGCAAGGGCTACACGGCATTTGCGATCGACATCACCGCCAGCCTCGAATACGGCAGGCAAAACTCGGTCGTCGTCCGGGTCGATAACTCCTTCACGACCGCCATGCTGCCGAGGGACAACTCCTACGATTGGACTCCGGACGGCGGGATAACGCGGCCGGCGCGGCTGATCGTTACGTCCCCCGTCTACCTCGAATGCATCTGGGTCGATGCCGTGCCTGACCCGGCCGGGACCGCGGCCTCCCTGGCCGTAAAGGCCCTCATCCGCAATTCCACGGGCAGACAGGCCAAGCTCGACCTCGGGACCAGCGTTATCGACGAAAGGAGCGGCCTCGTCGCCCGGGAAGACGCATCCGCCCTTGCGGTGGAGATCCCCGCGGAGACGACGCGCGAGGTCGCCCTGCCGGAGATCATACTGCACGATGCCCGGCTTTGGCACTTCGATCACCCCGACCTGTACGTCCTGGAGACCTCGATCTCCGAAAAGGGCAGGGTCCTGCATCGCCTGTCCACGACCTTCGGCATCCGCAAGATCCAGGTTCGGGGCACGGAGTTCCTTCTCAACGGCGAGCCCGTCCGCCTGGCCGGCGTCGAGCGCATGGCCGGCAGCCATCCCGATTTCGGCATGGCTGAGCCGGGCTCGTGGATCGAGCACGACCACGACGACCTCAAGGAGCTCAACTGCGTCTTCACCCGTGTCCACTGGCAGCAGGACCGACGTGTCATGGACTACTGCGATCGGAAAGGGATCCTCATCCAGGTCGAGGTGCCCACATGGGGCCCCGGGACCTTCCTCAAGCTCGAAGGGGGCCAGCTCGATGCGCTCGCCACGAACGGGCTCGAGCAGCTCCGCGAGATGATCGCCCGCGAGCGCAACCACCCTTGCGTCTTCTCCTGGGGCCTCTGCAACGAGGTCGACGGCCAGAACCCGGTGGCGCAGGATTTCGTCGGGCGGATGCTCCGTGAGGCCAAGCTCCTCGACCCCGGCCGGCTCTGCTCTTATGCTTCGAATTCCCTTCAGACGGCGCCCGAGCGCGATGTCGCCGGAGAGATGGATTTCGTCGCCTGGAACGAGTATTACGAGACGTGGTTCGGCGGCGATCCCGCGACCATGCGCAAGAACCTCGAGGCCGTCCACCAGGCCTTCCCCGACAAGCCCATCGTCATCTCCGAATACGGCTACTGCGCCTGCACCGCCGACCGGCCCGAGGACGACGTCCGCCGGGCGGAGATCCTCAGGACCCACAACGCGGTCTTCCGGGACTACCCGTGGGTCGGAGGGACCATCTTCTTCGACTACAACGACTACAGGACGCACATCGGAGACAAAGGCGTCGGTGCCCTCAAGCAAAGGGTCCACGGCGTGGTCGACGTCTTTGGCGCCCGCAAACCCTCCTTCGACGTGCTTCGAATGGAATCGAGCCCGATCGGATCCCTCGAGATCAGGCCAGACGGCCGAGCCTTCATCGCCGTCGTCCGGACGCGGCAGGACCTGCCCGCCTACACGCTCCAAGGCTATAGGCTTCGATGGACCGCTTACGGGAACGGCGGTATCCCGATCGAGCGCAAAGAGGTGCCTCTCCCCGACCTCGCGCCTGGGACGGTTTCGAAGGTACCCTTCGGACCGAAGGGCCCTGACTCGGGGAAGGTCCTTGTCGAGGTCGTAAGGCCGACAGGCTTTTCCGCGGCCGCGGCCGTCGCGAAGCTCTAGGCTTCGATCCTTCCAGCGGCCCGTTTTAAAGTTGCCGGGAGAACGTCTCGGCGAGGGCGAGGTATCTCCGGAAAGCCCGCCTGGCTTTCTGCTTTCGCGAGGCCCCGACCGTGGGGTCGGCCAGGAAGAGCGCCTCGACGAGCAGCCTGACCAGGGCCCGATAGCACTGGTAGAAATCCACGATCTTCCGGAGCCCCTGGTCGCCGGAGCATTCGACATAGGCGTCGATGAAGCGTTTGGCCAGGCCTCGCTTCCCGCAGAACCAAAGGTCCATGGCTAGATAAGCGACGTCCGCGGCGACGTCCGTGGCGGCGAGAGCGGGATTGAACTCGACGGCGTCGAAGATGTGGACCTCCCCGCCGTCGATGAAGATGTTGCTCATCCTCAGGTCGCCATGGCAATGGCGTATTCTCCCCTGCCGGACCCGCTCCCGGAAGAGGCCGGCATGGGCCTGGAGGAACCTCTCGACCTTCTTCCTGATCCGGTCGAGGGCCCGGCCGGCCGCGAATTCCTTCTCGATGAGCGGCCTGAGCTTGAACGCGTGGGCGAAGCCCTCGCCGATGACCTCCGGCGAGCCGAACCGGCGCGGCGCGATCTTGGCCCGGCCGTGGAAATCGCAGAGCGTCCGGACGATCCGCATGATGTCGCCCGTCCCGGCGGCGCCTCTCGCGACCAGCCGGTCCAGGCGCGAGGCCTGTGGCATCTCGCGCATCTTGACGGCGTAATCGACCGTCCGCCCCGGACCCCCGAAGCTCACGGCGCCGGCATCATCACGCACGGCGACGAGGCCGGCGTAGAGTCCCGGGCTGAGCCGGGAGTTGACCTGGATCTCTTTCCGGCAGAAATACCGGCGGCGCTCGGGCGAGCGGTAATCGACGAAGCTGAAGCGGACGGGCTTCTTGATCTTGAAAGCGTGGACGCCGTCGAGGAGGACCCAGCTGATGTGGGTTTGGATGAGCCGCATCTTCCCCGACCGGCGGAGGGGGACGATGACCGTACGCTGCCGCTCGACGACCCGCATGGCGTTGGCCAGCGCGCCGATGCCGCTTTTCCAGGTCCGCGGATCGGCCGTATCCACGGTGGAGCGCCGGCCTCGGACCGGCTCGAACGACTTCCGGATGAAACCGTGGACCTCGAAGCCCGCCGGCCGGATGCCCTTGGCGGTGCGGAGCCGGCGCTCCATCCGGCGCTTGACGATGGGGATGGGCGAGGTGACCTCGACCACGAAGACGGACGCCCCGGCCCGGCGGCCGGCCTCGGCCCCCGCCTTTCTCAGGCTCTCGAGGTAGAAGGTCCCGTCGAGGACGACGCTCCGGCCGGCCTCGAGCGCGCGTTTCGCCCGGGCGAACATCTTCCCGTAGACGCCCCCCTTTTCGGAGCGAGAAAAACCCGGCTTCCCGCGGACCCCGGCCCTGATCTTGTCGGTGCTCAGGATATCGGCGCCGAGCTCGCGGGCGAGCGCCGCCGCGACCGTGCTCTTGCCCGTCCCCGGCAGGCCGGTCAGGATGATCAGCATGGCGGAGTGAGCCGGCCGGTCAGCGAGGCCGCGCCCGCTACTCCGGAAGGACCGGACTGAGCCCGGCCACGAGGTCGTCGATGCTCCCGGCGATCTCGACCATGGACTCTTCCATCTCCGCTCGCGCGTCGGGCCAGGCCGGATCCGATACGGCCTCGAGCTCCTCCGATCTCGACCGGGCGGCCTTCAGCTTAACCCGGAGGTCGTCGAGCTGGCCGCGATAGTCCCCGATGTCGTCCCAGCCGGACGATTCCATGTCCGCTTCGAGCTCGTCGAGCCTCTCCTCGAAAGCGCCGATCTGCTGGAGGAGGTCGGCGACGTACTCCTCCCGCGTCTGCTGGGGCAGCTCCAGCCCGTCCGGGCAGGCCGGCCCTTCCGCCGTCTTCTTTTTCCTTGTCGTGGCCATTCACTCCTCCTCGAGATCCAGCTTAAGGGCGATATAACCCATGATATCCTTGAGCGCGATGACGCCGGCGAGCTTGCCGCCTTCGGCGACGATAAGCCGGCTGCGGCCCGTCCTCTGCATCAGGGCCAGGGCTTTCATCACGTCTTCATCGGGACCGACGGTATTCTCCGGGGAGCAGCCGCGGGCCAGCTCCCCGACGCTGTGCGAAGCCCATTCCTCGCGGCCGAGCCCCTTGATCTGATCCAGCGTGACGCATCCGACGAGCTTCTCCCCTTCGACGACGGGATACAGCTTGTGATGATACTTGTAGATGTAATCCTCGACGAGCTTCTCGACGGAAATCGAGGGTTCCAGCGTGACCGGTTCGGCGGCCATGAATTTCCGGACCGGCACGCCCTCGAGGGCCTGGCGGAAGAGCAGCTGCCTGTAGGACGACCGGGCCGCGACCCTCACGAACATGCCGATGATGAGCGTCCAGAGCCCGCCGACGGAGCGGCCCACGAAGAACTGGAGGGCGCCGAGGGCCATCAGGGCCGCGCCCAGGCCGGCCCCGACGGAGGCGGCGACGCGCGTCGCCCGGCGGAGATCGTTCCAGGTCCCCCAGAGCACGGCTCTCAGGACGCGGCCGCCGTCCAGCGGAAAGGCGGGGATGAGGTTGAATCCCGCCAGCATGAAGTTCAGGTAGCCGAGAATCTTGAGGACTCCTGTGACCGGGGTCATGGGTCCCGAGCCGGCCAGAAGATAGCTCAGGCCGAGCAGGACCGCGGCCAGCACGATGCTCGAGACCGGCCCGGCCACGGCCAGGAAGAACTCGGCCTTCGGGCTCTCCGGCTCTTCGCCCATCTCGGATACGCCGCCGAAAAGGAAGAGCGTGATGCCGCGCATGTGTACCCCATACTTCCGGGCAACCAGGGAGTGCCAGAGCTCGTGGAAGACGATCGAAAAGAACAGGCCCACCGCCCCGGCGACGGCCATGACCCAATACGCGGCCGGGTCGATACCCTTATACAACGCCGGGTAGAGGCTCGTGGCCAGGCTCCAGACGACCAGCGAGCCCAGGATGAGCCAGCTCCAATCGACCTTGACCTCGAAGCCGAAAACGCGGAACAGAGTCACGGTTTTCCCGAACATCTAGCCCTCCACAGAGGTTTTTCAGGCCTGTCCGCCCTATTCTAATCCAAAAAGCGTGCCAAGGCCCGCCAGGGCGGGAAAACGGGACGCGCCCTCGAGAAGGCGCCCGCGGCGCCCCGAAAAGCCCGGGCCGGGCATCCGGCCGGGCAGGAATATATCCCGGGAAACGGGATTCGGTCCCGGCGGGGGGCCCGGGCCGGAGCGCCCCGCCCCAAGAGGCCCTCTGGCACGAATCTTGTTATAGAATCTGGTCAATACTGGTCTTTTTCCGTCTCAAAGGAGGGACCATGACTGAGAAACCCCCAAGTCTCTGGGAGATCGCGCGATCGCGCGGTCATTCAAGACGCGATTTTCTGAAGTTCTGCGGCTATCTTTCCGCGGCCCTCGGGCTCGAAGCCGGCCAGGCCCGGGCCTTGGTCAAGGCCATGGATACCAAGCCCCGGCCGCCGGTCCTGTGGTTCCATTTCCAGGAGTGCACCTGCTGCAGCGAGTCCTTCATCAAATCGTCGCATCCTCTCGTGGCCGACATTCTCCTCGACCGGATCTCCCTCGATTATTCGCAGACCCTGCAAGCCGCGGCCGGCGAGCAGGCCGAGGCGGCGGTGGCGGAGACGATAAAGAACTTCCCCGGCCAATATATCCTGATGGCCGAGGGCTCGGTCCCGATGAAGGACGGCGGCATCTATTGCACTATCGCCGGCAGGACCGCCCTCGAGGGCCTGCGTGAAGCGGCCGAGAAAGCGATGGCCGTCGTGGCCTGGGGCAGCTGCGCTTCGAACGGCTGCGTCCAGGCGGCCTCGCCGAACCCGACGGGGGCGACGCCGATCCACAAGATCCTGCCGAACGTCGTCAACGTCCCCGGCTGTCCGCCGATCGCCGAGGTCATGACCGGGGTCGTCGCCCACCTGCTGGCCTTCGGCCGGCTGCCCCAGCTCGACTCCCAAGGGCGGCCCAAGGCGTTCTATTCGACGAGGATCCATGACTCCTGCTACCGGCGGCCCTACTACGACGCCGGCCTGTTCGTCGAATCGTTCGACGACGCGGGAGCCAAGAAGGGCTATTGCCTCTACAAGATGGGCTGCCGCGGGCCGCAGACCTACAACTCCTGCGGCATCATCCGCTGGAACGGGAGCACGAGCTATCCGATCCAGTCAGGCGCGCCCTGCATCGGGTGCAGCGAAGCCGGCTATTACGACGCCGGGCCGTTCACCAGATCCCTACAGGCGTTCCCGGGCTTCGGGGTCGAATCGACCGCGGACAAGCTGGGGATGTATCTCGCCGCGGCGGCGGGCGGAGGCGTCGCCGTCCACGCCATCGCGACGAACATCCGCAAGCGGCGCCTGATCAGGAAGGAGCTCGAGGGCAGCCTCAAGGACAAGGACCTCAAGGCCGAAAGGCCGGCGGAAAAGAAAGAAGGAGGTGCGTGATGGCCCAGAGGATCGTCGTCGATCCCATCACCCGGATCGAGGGGCATCTGAGGATCGAGGCCGACGTCGACGGCGGGCGGATCACAGACGCCTGGTCGTCGGGGACCATGGTCCGCGGGCTGGAGATCATCCTCCGGGGCCGGGACCCGAGGGACGCCTGGGCCTTCTGCGAGAGGGCCTGCGGCGTTTGCACGACCGTCCACGCCCTGGCCTCGGTGCGCACCGTGGAGAACGCCCTCGGCATCGCCGTGCCCCCCAACGCGGAGCTCGTGCGGAACCTCATGTTCTGCGCCCATTACCTCCAGGACCACGTCGTCCATTTCTACGTCCTCCACGCCCTCGACTGGGTCGACGTCGTGTCGGCCCTGAGCGCGGACCCGGCGCAGACCGCGGCGGTCGCCAGGTCCCTCTCGGATTGGCCGAAGAATTCAGAGGGCTATTTCAAGACGGTCCAGGACAGGATCCGGACGCTCGTGGCGAGCGGCCAGCTGGGCATCTTCGCCAACGCGTATTGGGGCCATCCGGCCTACAAGCTGCCGCCGGAGGTCAACCTGCTCGGCGTCGCCCACTACCTCGACATCCTCGAGTGGCAGAAGGAGATCATCAAGGTCCACGCCATTTTCGGCGGCAAGAACCCCCATCCGCACTACCTCGTCGGGGGCGCCTACTCCGCGGTCGGGCCCGATAACGCCATGACGCTCAACGCCGAGCGCCTGGCCCTCGTCGGCAAGCTCATCGACGACGCCATCCGGATCGTCGACCAGGTCTACATCCCCGACCTCCTCGCCGTGGCCTCCTACTACAAGGATTGGGCCGCGATCGGCGGCGGGGTCTCGAACTACCTGAGCTACGGCGACCTGCCGACGCGCGGCATCGGCGATCCCTCGGGGTTCAAGTTCCCGCGGGGCGTCATCCTCGATCGCGACCTCTCCCAGGTCCACGAGGTCGATGCCGCCGATCCCGGCCAGATCACTGAGTCCGTGGCCCATTCCTGGTACGCCTACAAGGGCGGCGACGCGGCCGCCCTCCACCCTTGGGAGGGGGAAACGGACTTCGCCTACACCGGCCCGAAGCCGCCCTACAAGAACCTCGAAGTCGAGGGCAAATACTCGTGGCTCAAGACGCCCCGCTGGAAGGGGCGGGCCATGGAGGTCGGCCCGCTGGCCCGGCTCCTCGTCGGCTACGCCGCCGGACAGCAGGACATCAAGCAGGCGGTGGACGGCGCCCTGGCCCACCTCGGCGTGCCGGTCGCCGCGCTCTTCTCGACCCTCGGCCGGACGGCCGCGCGCGGGATCGAGACGCAGCTCATCGCCCGATGGATGAAGGAGTTCTACGACACGCTCGTCACGAACATCAAGAACGGCGACACCCGGATGTTCAACGGCGAAAAGTGGGACCCGGGGACCTGGCCGGCGGAGGCCAAGGGCGCCGGTTTCACCGAGGCGCCCCGCGGAGCCCTGTCGCATTGGATCGTCATCAAGGACGGCAAGATCGCGAATTACCAGCTCGTCGTGCCGACGACATGGAACGGCTCGCCGCGGGATGCGAGCGGACAGAGATCCCCCTACGAGGCCGCCCTCGTCGGGACGCCCGTCGCCCGCGCCGACCAGCCTTTGGAGATCCTGCGGACGATCCATTCCTTCGACCCCTGCATCGCCTGCGCCGTCCACCTCTACGATCCGCAGGGGAAACGCCTCCATCAGGTCCAGGTCGTATAGGGAGGGCCGCATGGACAAGAGCGGACACGCCGAATATTTCCAGGTATACGTCTGGGACCTGCCGCTCCGGTTCTTCCACTGGACGAACGCCGGGTGCGTCTTCGTGCTCGGCGTTACGGGGCTCGTCATGGGCTCCCCGCCGCCTTGGGGAGGGCCGGCGGTCGAGGCCTCGGGCCGCTATCTCTTCGGGTCGGTGCGGTTCATCCATTTCGCCTTCGCCTATATCTTCCTGCTCAACTTCCTGGCCCGCGTCTATTGGGGGTTCGCCGGGAACGATTTTGCCCGGTGGAAGAATTTCTTTCCCCGCACGAAGGCCAAGCGGAAGGAGGTCCTGCAGGTCCTCTGCCTCGACATCTTCATGATCTGCAAGCTGCCGGTCCTGTCGGTCGGGGCCAACGCGCTGGCCGGCATCATCTATTCGATGATGTACCTGGCTATTCTCTTCCAGATCCTCACCGGCTTCGCTCTGTATTCGGTCATGAGCCCGGCCTGGTTCCCCCGTCTCTTCGCCGGGCTCATCCCGGTCTTCGGAGGGCTCGACGGTCTGAGGCAGTGGCACCACATCTTCACCTGGGTGTTCGTCGCCTTCACGACCATGCACATCTACCTGTCGTGGTACCACGACTATCTGGAAGGCCGGGGAACGATCTCCTCCATGATCGGAGGATGGAAGTTCATCGAGAAGTCGAGCTTCCCCCAGGCCCGCTGAGGAGGCGCCGGACGCGGTCAGCGGCTTCGCGGACCGCTCCGCCGACGGCGGGCGAGAGCTCCAGCGAGGCCCGGTCGGCTTCGGCGACCGAGACGGTCAGGAGGATGATCTCGGGCCGCGTGCCGGTCAGCGCCAGGGCGTCGAGAATGTTCTTCAGGCCGACGTCGTGCGGGGTCAACGCCGGGGGATAATCCTTCGAGAACACGGGCCGCGACTGGCTCACGGTGCCGGCGGGCTGCCCGTCGGCCGCCGCGTCGACGATGACGACGAGACGGGCGCCGTCGAAATACGGGAGAAGCTGGAAGCCGGCCGTGCCGCCGTCGACGAGCTCGACGCCGGGGAGCCCCTCAGTGCGCCGCAGCTCCTCCACGACATGGACGCCGACGCCCTCGTCGCCGAGGAGGATGTTCCCCAGCCCGAGGACGACGGTCCTCGACGGCTTTCCGGCGGTCTCGTCGTGCGTCACATCCCGGCCGGAGCGGCGGGCGCCGGCGCCGGCTGTTCCTCCATGTATTGGATGTAGAGGTCGGTCAGGTCTTCATGGGCCAGGTCCTGGACCGTCTTCAGCATGACCAGCCTGCCCTTGCGCATGAACCCGATCCGGTCGGCGATGAGCTTGGCCCGGAAGATGTCGTGGGTCGACATGAAGACGGACTTGCCCTTGTCGCGCATCTGGACGAGGA
>Ga0209706_10000480_pt1 | contig 23245 bp, 23 predicted proteins | sample PPLLaktember2015_6_FD_187263 | JGI IMG/M metagenome (GOLD analysis project Ga0209706, IMG submission 187263) | Freshwater sediment microbial communities from Prairie Pothole Lake near Jamestown, North Dakota, USA - PPLs Lake P8 Core (1) Depth... | ecosystem: Environmental > Aquatic > Freshwater...
CACATGTGGGTCGGCAACTTCCACGGTTTCAATACCTACGACATCGAGAACCCGCGCCGGCCCAGGCTCCTCGCGTCGATCGTCTGCCCCGGCGGGCAGGGCGACGTCTCGGTCTACGGGAACCTGTTGTTCATGTCGGTGGAGCAGACCCGCGGCCGCGTCGACTGCGGTGTGCAGGGCGTGCCCGAAACGGTGAGCAAGGAGCGCTTCCGCGGCGTGCGCATCTTCGACATCAGCGACCTGCGCAAGCCCCGCCAGGTGGCGGCCGTGCAGACCTGCCGCGGCTCGCACACCCACACGCTGGTGCCAGACGTGAAGGACAAGTCGCGCATCTTCGTCTACGGATCGGGCACCGGCTCGGTGCGCGCCGGCGAGGAGCTCGAGGGCTGCTCGGGCGAGCAGCCGGACAAGGACGAGAACACCGCGCTCTTCAGCATCGACGTCATCGAGGTGCCGCTGTCGGCGCCGCAGAACGCCAGGATCGTGAACCGACCGCGCATCTTCGCAGACGAGGCCACCGGCGCCATTGCCGGCCTCTGGAAGGGCGGCGACCACGGGCCGGGCACGCAGCGCACGAGCGTGACCAACCAGTGCCACGACATCACGGTGTTCCCCGAGGTGGGCCTCGCCGCAGGCGCCTGCTCGGGTAACGGCATCCTGATGGACATCTCCGACCCGGTGCACCCGAAGCGGCTGGACCACGTCGCCGACAAGAACTTCGCCTACTGGCACTCGGCCACGTTCAACAACGACGGCACCAAGGTTCTCTTCACCGACGAGTGGGGCGGCGGCACGCGGCCGCGCTGCCGCGCGACGGATCTGCCCAATTGGGGCGCCAACGCCATCTTCGACATCGTCGATCGGAAGATGCAGTTCAAGGGCTACTACAAGATGCCCGCGCCGCAGACCGAGACGGAGAACTGCGTGGCGCACAACGGCTCGCTCATCCCGGTGCCCGGGCGCGACATCATGGTGCAGGGCTGGTACCAGGGCGGGCTGTCGGTGTTCGACTTCACCGACTCGGCCAACCCGGTCGAGATCGCGTTCTTCGACCGCGGTCCGCTGGACGCGAAGAACCTCATCACCGGCGGCTACTGGTCCACCTACTGGTACAACGGGAACATCTATGCCTCGGAGATTGCCCGCGGCATCGACGTCTTCCGCCTGAAGGCCAGCGAGTTCCTGTCGCAGAACGAAATCGACGCCGCGATGCTCGTGCGGCACGAGGAGTTCAACGCGCAGCAGCAGCCGAAGGTGGCATGGCCGGCGACGGCGGTGGTGGCCAAGGCCTATGTGGATCAACTGAACCGCACGAAGGCCATCCAGCCCGAGCGCGCGAAGGCCGTCGTCGCGGCGATGGACCGCGCCGAGGGCATGCGCTCGGCGCGCGACCGCAACGCGGCGTCGGCCGCGCAGCAGCTCGACACGCTGGCCTCGGAGATCGAGAGCGACGCGGCCTCGGCCGCGGGACGCGACCAGATGCGACTGAAGGCGCTCGCGGAGACGCTGAAGGGCCGGGCGGCGCGGCTGAAGTAGCCGCCCACGCCAAGAAGGTGGAGGACCCGGTGCGAGCCCAGGCCGCTCGCACCGGGTCGTTCTGCGTACAGCCGATTGATGCCGGTCCACGAGCGGCTAAGATGCGGTATGCCTCTCGACACGATACGCAGCTGGCTCGGGCTCGGCGCCGGGCGCCCGGACGCGCCGGAACCGGTCGCGCTTCGAGACCTGATCGACACACTCGAGCACCTGGAGCCCGATCGGGCGCGCCATCTGGCGCGCTTCGCCTATCTCCTCGGCCGGGTGGCGCACGCCGACCAGCACGTCAGCCCGGAGGAGACCCGCGCCATGGAGGCGCTGGTCGTGCAGGAAGGCGGACTCTCGGCCGATCAGGCGGTGGTCGTCGTGGGCCTGGCCAGGTCGGCCAACCTGCTGTTCGGCGGGACCGCGGACTTCGAGGTCGCGCGGGAGTTCGCCGAGGCGGCTACCTACGAAGAGAAGCTCGCGCTGGCACGGTGCCTCTTCCGCGTGGCGGCGACCGATGAGGCGATCTCCCTGGCCGAGGAGTCCGAGATTCACCGCATCGCGAACCACCTCAAAATCCTGCCGCAGGACTTGACGGCGCTCCGGGTGGACCACGCCCGGTTCCTTCCGGGGCTCTCGTCCCGCCCACGCTGAGGCGCTCGGCGGCCAGCGCGCGTGCCGCATGGCCCCACCGTCGCACGTGTGCGGGCTCGCGAGCGATTTGGAGGTATCGTCTGCGGCATGGCCATCGCCCTCACCGTCAACGGTCAGCCCCGTTCGCTTGACGTCGAGTCGGACACGCCGCTTCTCTGGGCCCTGCGCGACACGCTCGGACTGACCGGCACCAAGTTCGGCTGCGGCGTTGCCCAATGCGGCGCGTGCACCGTCCTCGTGGACGGCGAGGCGATGCCCTCGTGCATCGTGCCGGTGTCGGCCGTGGCCGGCGCGTCGATCACGACCATCGAAGGGCTGGCCGCGGAGGGCCGGCTGCACCCGGTCCAGCAGGCGTGGATCGACCACCAGGTGCCGCAGTGCGGCTACTGCCAGAGCGGGATGATCATGGCCGTGGCGGCGCTGCTGGCCCGGCAGCCGCATCCCACCGACCAGGACGTCGACGACGCCATCACCAATATCTGCCGCTGCGGCACGTTCGCGCGCGTGCGCCGCGCCATCCAGGATCTCGCTCGGAGCTGACCATGGGCAAATGGACGCGACGGGCATTCATCGGCGCGGGGTCGGTCGTGGGCGGCGGCTTCGTCCTTGGCGTCATCGGCGTCGCCGTCGCCCCGAGCCGCCACAGCCTCGTGTCTGACGACGCCGCGGGGAAGGGCGAGCTCAACACCTGGATCACGGTGACGCCGGACAACGTCGTGACCATCCTGGTGCCGCACTGCGAGATGGGGCAAGGCGCGCAGCAGGCCCTGGCCATGATGGCGGTCGAGGAGATGGACGCCGACTGGGCGAAGGTCCGCGTGAAGGAAGCGCCGGCCCTGGATGCCTATGCCAACGGGTACGTGGCGCGGGCCATGGCCGGCGACAAGGTTCCCGGGCCCCTGGGCCGCGCGTTCGATTACGGCACGTACCGCCTGGTGCGGTGGTATGGGCTGCAGCCGACCGGCGGGTCCATGTCGGTGCGCACGACGGGCCGCTTCGGCATGACGGTGGCCGGCGCCGCGGCCCGGGAGATGCTGGTGGCGGCGGCCGCGGCTCGCCTCGGGGTGGGCGCGTCGGAGCTGACGGTCGCGAATTCCGAGGTGCGCCACGCGGCGTCGGGCCGAACCGCCACGTTCGGGGAGCTGGCATCGGAAGCGGCGAAGCAGTCGGTGCCGTCGCGGCCCACGCTGAAGTCACCGGACGCCTACGCGCTTCGCCGCACCTCGCGCCCGCGTTTCGACATGCCGTCGAAGGTCAACGGCACGGCGGTGTACGGCATCGACTTCACGCTGCCGGGCCTGCTGCATGCGGCCGTGGAAATTGTCCCGGTCTTCGGTGGCAAGCTCGTGTCGGTGGACCCGAAACCGGCCGAGTCGATGCCCGGCGTGAAGCGCGTGGTGATGCTGGACGAGGCCGTCGCGGTGGTGGCCGACAGCTACTGGCGTGCGCGCACCGCGCTGGACGCCTTGAAACCGCAGTTCGACGACGCGGGGCATGGCGGCGTTTCGAGCCAGACCATCTTCGCCGCGTTCGACCAGGCGCTCGGTGCGCCCCCGGAGGTGCCGCGAGATGCCGCAACTGTCGTCACCGCCGACTACCAGGTGCCGTTCCTCGCGCACGCGACGATGGAGCCGATGGCGTGTACCGCGCGGGTCGAGGGAGCCGGTGCCGAAATCTGGGCTGGCACGCAGGACCCGCTGAACGCGCGAGCGACCGCGGCAGAGGCCCTGGGGCTCGAGCCCGGGCAGGTGAAGGTGACCAACCTCCTGCTCGGCGGCGGCTTCGGACGCAAATTGCCGTTCTCCCTGGATTTCGTCGGCATGGGCGCGCGCATCGCGAAGGCGATGTCGCCCGCCCCGGTGAAGATGATCTGGAGCCGTGAGACCGACATGCGGCGCGGCTACTATCGCCCCGCGGCCATGGCCCGGTTTGCGGGCGCGCTCGACGCGAAGGGTGCGCCCCTCGCCGTGGCATGTCACTACGCGGGCGGTGGGGATGCCGAGTCGGTGTTCCTGCCCTACGCCATCGGCGACAAGCGGGCTGAGGGCAGGGAGGCGGCCCATCACATCCGCACCGGCGCCTGGCGGTCGGTCCTCAACTCCCAGCACGGGTTCTTCAAGGAGGCGTTCATCGACGAGCTGGCCCATGCGGCCGGGGCCGATCCGTATACGTTCCGCCGGGACCTGCTGACCAACGAACCGCGCTTCCGCGCCGTGCTCGAGCGCGTGGCGGCGATGGCCGATTGGGGAAGCCCGTTGCCCGAGGGCGAGGGCCGCGGGATTGCGCTGGTGGAGTCGTTCGGCTCCATTGTCGGGGAAGTGGCGCACGTCGCCGTTTCGCCGGAGGGCGTGCTCCGCGTCACGCAGGTCTTCGCCGCCGTGGACTGCGGCGATGTCGTCAACACCGACGCCGCGACCGCGCAGGTGGAGGGCGGCATCATCTTTGGCCTCTCGGCGGCGTGGCTGGGCGAGATCACCATCGCCGAGGGGCGGGTCGTGGAGGGCAACTTCCACGACCACGAAATGATTCGCCTGGCCCATGCGCCCCGGATCTCGGTGGAGTTCATCCGGTCGGGCGCGGACCTCGGTGGGCTGGGCGAGCCCGGTGTGCCGCCCATCGCGGCCGCGGTGACCAACGCGATCTTCGCGGCGCGGGGCATCCGCGTGCGGACGCTGCCGATCAGGAACACGAGCCTGGCGACGGTGGCGACCACGACCTGAGCGGCGCCCGCGGAGGGTCAGCGTCCCGCGCGCAGCGCACGTGCCAGCAGCGGCGCCAGAGAGATGGCGTTGGTCTCGTGCGCCACGGAATCGGTGCTCCACGCCGCTTGCACGCCGGCGGCGCGAAGCGTGGCGATCGCATCCCCGGCGAAGAGCGCGTGCGTGACCACCACGTCGACGCGCGTGGCGCCGGCCGCCTGCGCGGCGTGCGCGGTCTCGGCCAGCGTGTGCCCGGTGCTGGCCACGTCATCCACGATCACCACGCGGCGCCCCGGAAACGAGACGGGCGGCACCTGGATGCGCACGGCCCGATCGCCCCGCCGCTCCTTCCGGCACACCGCCCACTCGTCGCCGCTGGCTCTCGCCACGGCCTCTACCCATTGCGTGGCCTCGTGGTCCGGACCCAGCAGCAGCGCCCTGATGCCGTGCGCGCGAAGATAGCGGCCGATGAGAGGCGCGGCGGAGAGGGCCACCACCTCGGCACCCGGCACGACCTCGTCCAGGGTCGCCACCCGGTGCAGGTGAGGGTCCACCGTGATCAGGCGATCGAAGAGCGAGGCCAGGAAGCCGCCGACATGCCGCTGGCTGACCGCCTCGCCGGCCGCGAACGCCTGGTCCTGCCGCATGTAGGCCAGGTACGGGGCGACCAGCGTGAGGTCGCGCGCACCCAGCTCGCGCGCCGCCTGTGCGGCGAGCAGCAGTTCCAGCAGCTTCTCGTTCGGCCGGTGCAGTGAGCGCAGGATGGCCACGCGGCGCGGCAGCCGTGGCGGGAGCGTGAGCTTGATCTCGTCGTCCGGGAAACGGTGGCGCGAGATGGCCGCCGTGGGCACGCCGGCCGCCTTTGCCACGCGCCGCGCCAGCCCCCGTTCGTCGTCGAAGTAGAGCAGCATCAGAACTCCACCGAGACCTCTGGCAGGACGTCTCCCTCGGGTCCGAGGGTATAGCCGGAGCCGTGGCTCGCGAACCGGCGGGCGAAGTCGAGCTCAGCAGGGCTGGCGGAGTGGACCCGGTAGAGCGGTTGACCGCGTGCCACGGTGTCGCCCAGCTTGCAGAAGAGATCCACGCCGGCGGACTCGACGTTGGGCGCGCCGGCCAGCCGCGCGATGCGCGCCATCCGCTCGTTGTCGATGCCGATGACCAGGCCGTCCTGCTCTGCCACGACCTCGTGCACCAGCGGCGCCAGGCGCGGGCGGCGCCACTCGAACTCCCGGCGTCCCTGGGCGTCGATGATGTCGTTCATCCTGGCGAGCGCCCGCCCCGAGTCGAGGATGTCGCGTGCGACCGAGAAGCCGTCGCCACCACGCAGATCGGGATCGAACTCGAGCACGCGGCCCGCGAGCCTGAGCGCCTTCAGGCGCAGGTCGGACGGCGCCGCGGGATCGTTGTTCAGCACCTGTAACACGTCGCGTGCCTCGAGCACCGGGCCGATGCCACGGCCGATGGGCTGGCGGCCGTCGGTGATGACCGCGTCGAGGGCCAGCCCGAGGTGCCGCGCCACGTACTCGAACAGCTTCTTCAGCCGCTGGGCATCCGATATCTGGCGCACCTTGGCGGTGGGGCCCAGCGGGATGTCGAGGACGAGGTGCGTGGACCCGGCCGCCATCTTCTTCGACAGGATGGAGGCCACCATCAACCCGGGCGAGTCGAGTGACAGCGGGCGCGACACCGAGATGAGCACGTCGTCGGCGGGAGAGAGCGCCGCGCGGCCGCCCCACGCCAGGCAGCCGCGGTGCGCGCGGACGATGGCCTCCATGCGCTCGAACGGGAGCTCGACCTCGGCCAGGCACGCCATAGTGTTCGCGGTGCCCGCGGGCGACGTGATGGCGCGGCTCGACGTCTTCGGAATGAGCATCCCGTGCGCTGCGACGATGGGCACGATCAGCAGCGACGTCCGGTTGCCGGGGATGCCGCCAATGCAGTGCTTGTCCACCACGGGCCGCTCGTGCCAGTCGAGGCGGCGGCCGACGTTGACCATGGCCTCGGTCAGATGGAGCACCTCGTCATGATCGAGTTCCGTCTTGCTGGTGGCCACCAGGAATGCGGCCAGCTCGATCTTCGAATAGCGGTGGGCGGCGATGTCGCGCACCATCGCGGCGATCTCATCGCGCGCGAGCCGCTCGCCCGCGATCTTGCGCTTGAGCGAGGCGATCGACGCCGGCGGCTCGGCGTGGGCGATGTGTACCGTGGCACCCTCCGTGATGCCGAGCAGCGTGAAGGCCTCCTCCGACAGGCCCAGTTCGCGTTCCCCGACCAGGCGGGGGTCGTCCACCACGTTCAACACCGCGAGGATGGCGCCGTTGTTCGATCCGACCTCGACCTTGGAGAGCGCCTGGAAGCCCTCGGCGCGATACACGGGGCAATCGCGTCGCAGGTAGACGACGTTCTCGCGATAGGTGTCGATGGCCACCTTGCGGGCGGTGAGGGAGGAGGGGACAGGTGCGGGAGACATCGCGCTCCATGCTACCCGGGCAGCGGGCGGTGTGCGCTATTGAACAGACGTCTCCCCCGCACCGCTGCTACCGTTAAAGTCTTATGAACGTGATTCAACGGGACGTGGACGGTGTCGCGGTGCTGGACCTGATCGGGAGGCTCACCTCGACCGAGGGCGTGGGCCTGCTCGGCGGACGGGTCGCCACGCTCCTGGCAGATGGCCGGACCCGGGTGGTGTTGAACCTCGGCCAACTGAGCTACATGGACAGCAGCGGGTTGGGTGAGATGGTGTCCTGCTATTCGAAATTGCAGAAGGCGGGCGGAGTCATCAAGCTCGCGCAAACGACCGACAGGATCCAGGACCTGCTGGCGATCACCAGGCTGGTGACGATCTTCGACAGCTATGACACCGAGGCCCTGGCGCTGGCCAGTCTCGCCATGGGCGTGGAAGGCTGAACGTGGCCGGCCCGGGCCATCACCCGTGCCGGTCCGATGTCGGCCAGGTCGCACCAGAGGAACAGCAGGGGATCGCCGCCCAGGAACACCCTGGCGCTCTGGCGCAGCTCTGGCGACGCGCAGTGGAGATCCCGCAGCGCCAGCTGAATCACCCGGATGGCGAGTCGTTGATAGCCCACCAATGGGTACAGCGAGAGTCGCTCGGGTTCGAGACCGCCCGGGGTCACGGTCGTGGGCGACAGTGTCCGTAGCGGCGCGATGGTCGAGGGGGCGGGTCGGTGTGAGCGGGGTTTCATGAGTCTGCTCGCCAAGCCGGCCGCTCCGCGCTAGAGCAGGCCGGCCATCCAGGCCGAGAGGCTCATCGCCTCCAGCCGCCGACCGGCCGCGTGGCCTCGCTGCCCGCCGGATGCTCGACATCGTGCAGCACCTGGGCGATGGAGACCGCAGGCTCCCTATTCTTCCAGGTCATGAACGCGACCATTGCCATGCCGCCAACCACTGCCAGCACACCAGCGACGGAGAGGATTCCCATAGCCTCCATCGTAGAGGGTTCCACGCCGCGGCGCTGTTCCTTCTTGAACACTCCGCCGGGCGTTTGTCGGCGTATGGCAGCGGGCCCATGCTAGAGTCCATCGTGGGAACCGATGGCCCGATCCCGACGCCGTGCCAGTTCGCCCCGATTCAACCCGCAGACCTTTCTCGAGTCGGCGGGGGCCACCAGCACGGTCGTCACCTATCGCAGGGGCGCGGTCATCTACTCGCAGGGCGACCCCGCCGACAGCGTCATGTACTTGCGGAAGGGCAACGTCAAGCTCTCGGTCGTGTCGAGTGCCGGGAAGGAAGCCGTCATCGGCATGCTGGGCCCGGGGGAGTTCTTCGGTGAAGGCTGCCTGGCGGGCCAGCGCCTGCGCATGGGGGCCGCCGTCGCGCGCAACGGCGCCACCGTGATGACCATTCCCAAGCGGACCATGCAGGCCCTCCTGCACGACCAGCCCGCGATGTCCGACCTGTTCATCGGCAAGATGCTGGCGCGCAATATCCGCATCGAAGAAGACCTGGTTGACCAGTTGTTCAACACCAGCGAGAAACGCCTGGCCCGGACGCTGCTGCGCCTGGCCTCCTACGGCCAGTTGGACGCGCCGGCGACGGTGATGCCTGCCGTCTCGCAGGAAACCCTGGCCGAAATCGTCGGCACGACGCGGTCCCGGGTGAACGTGTTCATGAAGAAATTCCGTGAACTGGGGTTCATCGACGATACGCATGGGTTGCGGGTGAATCCCTCGCTCCTGAGCGTGGTCCTGCGCAAGTGAGCCCGCGTCAAGAATTCGTCACATCACGCTCGTGTGGGTGTAGTATGTGCGCGTCAGATGGGTCGGACGATCGTGGTCGGACGGCGCGAGGAACCCGAGATCAGGGAAGCAGTTACGAGGAGCCGAACGTATGTCACAGCATGAAGGCCTGAACCGGAGATCGTTTCTGAGGAACGCGGGGCTGACTGCCCTGGCGGCAGGTGCCGCCGGCACGGGCGTCCCGCTGGCCGCCGCCGCCCCCGAGACCCAGCCGTTCGCGCCCGGGCCCAACGGGAAGTACGACTTCGACACGCCCTACAACCGGTTCGGCACCAACTCGGTGAAGTACGACCAGCAGATCCGCGTCTACGGGCCGAACAGCGTGGAAGTGGGCATGGGCATCGCCGACATGGACTTCCGGGCGGCGCCGTCCATCACCAAGGCGCTGAAGGCGCGTCTCGAGCACGAGAACTGGGGCTACCTGGATATGCCCGCCTCGTTCATGGAGAACGTCATCGCCTGGAACAAGAAGCGCTACGGCGTGACGTTCGAGCCCTCCCAGGCGGTGGTGACGATGGGCGTGCACCCCGGGCTCATCGCGACGCTGAAGGCCTTCTCGCCGAAGGGCACGAAGGTGCTGCTGCAGACACCCACCTACAACGGCTTCTTCGGCGACCTCACCGCCAGCCAGACCCTCGCGGAGGAAGTGCCGCTCAAGATCGTGAACGGCCAGTACGCGATGGACTTCGAGCAGTTCGAGAAGCAGATCAGCGTCGACACGAACTCGTTCATCCTCTGCAACCCGCAGAACCCCACGGGCAACTGCTGGAGCGCGGCGGACCTGACCAGAATCGGCGAGATCTGCCTGAAGCACCGCGTGGTGGTGCTGGCCGACGAGATCCACTGCGACTTCGTCACCAAGGGCCAGAAGTACACGCCGTTCGCGAGCCTTGCCAACAAGGCCGTCGTCGACAACAGCATCACGTTCAAGGCGGCGAGCAAGTCGTTCGGCCTCGCCGCGCACAAGGTCGCGTGGTTCTACACGACCAACAAGGAGTACCTGAACCGCATCAAGGTGCAGCATCGCGCCGAGCTCAACACGCTGGGCATCATCGCCAACCAGGGCGCCTACACGCCCGAGGGCGAGGAGTGGCTCAACCAGGTGGTCGAGTACATCGACGGCAACCACGATTTCGCCGTGGACTACATCGCGCGCAATATCCCGATGGTCAAGGCCTACAAGGCGCAGGGCACGTACCTGATGTGGCTGGACATGACGGCCCTGGCCGAGAAGATCAACACGAAGCAACTGGCCGAGCAGCACAACCAGGCCAAGGCTGCTGACGCCCCGGCGCTCAAGCCCGAGCAGATGCTCGAACGGTGGCTGGTGAAGTACGCGAAGGTCCACGTGAACCAGGGCGCTTCCTACGGCAAGGGCGGCGAGAACCACGTTCGCATGAACATCGCCACCTCGCGCAAGACGCTCGAGAAGGCGCTTTCGAACGTGGCCAACGCGTTGAAGCCGGCGACGCTGTCGACGGCGCTCGACTAGACTCGCCACCCGGGCATGCGCCCGGCGATGGATAATCAGGGGCGCGGCCTTCGGACGAAGGTCGCGCCCTTCTCACGTACGCATGTCGCGCATCGTCATCACCACGTTCGGCTCCTACGGGGACGTGAACCCCTACGTGGGCCTCGCGCTCGAACTCCGGCGCCGGGGGCACCAGCCCGTGCTGGCGATGCCGGCCATCTATCGCGCGGCCCTGGAGCAGGAGGGGCTGGAGTTCCACGCCGTCCGGCCCGACCTCGACCCGAACGACACCGCGCAGATCAAGCGAATCATGGATCCCGCCCGCGGGACCGAGGCGATTTTCGGGGAACTGGTCATTCCCAACCTGCGGGCCACGTTCGACGACCTGCACGGCGTCTGCGAGAAGGCTGACCTCGTCCTCACCCATCCCGCGGCGCTGGTCGGCCCAATCGCAGCCGAGGCCCTGAAGCGACCGTGGGCGTCCACGGTGCTGGCGCCGATGTCGTTCTTCTCGGTTTGCGATCCGGTCGTGCCGGCACCGGCCCCGTGGGTGCACGGGTTGCTCACGCGTTCGCCGGCGATGAGCCGTCTGTTCGTCTGGCTCTCGGATCGCATCACGCGCCAATGGGCGAGCCCCGTGCAGCGCTTCCGCGAGTCACTGGGTCTCGATGCCGGCGACAACCCCATCCTGGCCGGCCAGCATTCGCCGCACCTGGTGCTGGCGCTCTTCTCGACGGTGCTCGCGGAGCCGCAGCCCGACTGGCCCCGGAACACCTGCCTGGCGGGGCCCATCCTCTACAACGGCGCGGGTTCGGCGGACGTGTCGGCCGAGATCGAGGCGTTCCTGGCGGCTGGTCCCCCGCCCATCGTGTTCACGCTGGGCACCTCGGCCGTCGAGGCCGCTGGATCGTTCTACGATGTCAGCGCCGAGGCGATTCGCCGCGTCGGCCGGCGCGCGGTGATGCTGGTGGGGCGCCACGCGCACAACCGGCCCGCGGTGACGGACGATCGCCTCCTGGTGGTGGATTACGCGCCACACGCGGCGCTGTTCCCACGCGGGGCCGCCGTCGTGCACCAGGGAGGCGTGGGCACGCTGCACCAGGCCCTGGCCAGCGGCCGGCCCATGCTGGTCGTGCCCCATGCGCACGATCAGCCGGACAACGCCCATCGCGTGACGCGTCTGGGCGTGGCGCGGTCGCTCTATCCGAAGCGGTACACGGTGGACGCCGTCGCGCGCGAGTTGGCGCGATTGCTGGACGACCCGGGCTACGCGTCGCGTGCCTCGGCGGTGGCCTCCGTGGTGCGATCGGAGACCGGCGCCGTCACCGCCTGCGATGCGATCGACAGGCTCTTGCAGGTGTAGGTGAGCTCACGTGTCCCGTTGTCCTGTCCGCGGTGAGAGTGCCGCGTAAGCGGCAATCGAGACGGCGAGGCAGGGCAACACGCCACCGATACCGCCCGCCAGGTGGAAGACCGCGGCGCCGGCCGCCCATGCCGCGACACCGGGGATGGACCACCCACGCCGCACCGCGTAGGGCCCGCGCTCGTCGTAGAGATCCGGCACGTGCACGGGCTGGCGCAGCACGAGGTAGTGCGCCAGCAGGATGCCGCCGATGGGTACCAGGGCGCTTCCAAGCAGCAGCGTGAATCCGGCGAATCGCTCGAGCAGGCCCGTCGAGAGCAGGCCCAACGCCGAACCGATGCCGCCGATGATCCACACAGCCGCGGCGTCTGCAATGGCGGGGCGCAGGCTCTTGAATGCCAGGGCCGACATGTAGATGTTCACGAAGTTGGTGGTGAGCGCCGCCAGGGCCAGGAGCGTTGCGCCCCACCAGCCGAGCTGCAGCGCGTAGACCATCGCGCCCGGATCCGCCGACCCGGCCAGGGCCGAGGCCACCAGGCCCAGCGGCATGAACCACAGGGCGGTGAGCGCCAGCCCGAGGAATACCGCGAGGCCGGCGGCCCGCCCCGATCGCACGAACCGCGGGTAGTCCGCGAACATCAGCAGCCACGACACCTGGTAGCCGGCCACCACATCGAGGCCGCGGACCACGTCGCCGAACGGCGTCGTGCCGCCGGGCCATGACGCCGCCGGCGCCCGCACGATGGCCAGGGTGAACACGCCGCCCGCCACCAGGAGCAGGGGCACAGCCACGCGGTCCACGAGAGCTGCCACGCGCGGGCCACCGAGCACGATGAGCGTGGCGACGAGCCCGAGCGCCGCCGCCCACACGGCCTCGCGGCCCATGCCGATGAGGCGCGCGCAGATCGATGCCGCAATCGCGTTGTTGAGCGCGATCCATGCGAAGTTGGTGACGAAGAGCAGCAGCGCCAGCAGTCGCGCCCCTGAAAAGCCGAGCGGGGCGCGCGCGGCCACGATGGACGGCACCCGCAGGCGTGTCCCGATGGGGGCCAGCACCGCCGTCAGCGCCGCGCCGCCCACGGCACCGGCTCCGATCACGCCCAGCGCCATGGGAAGGCTGAGGGTGGCCGGCAGGCTGGCGCCGACCTGCAGCGTGGTAGCGACGATGTTGGCGCCGACGAAGATGAGAAAGAGATCGAGCGGCCGCTCGGTCTGGTCGCCGGGGCCGATGGGGCTGAGATCGACCGAACGCATACCATCGTCTCAGCCGGTCGGCGCCACGATCACCATCGCCCGCTGGCGCCGCCGCTCGATGCTTCGGCGGCCTCGTACCCGGCCTCCGTGATGGCCGCCGCGATGGCCGCCGGCGTGGTCGCGGCCGGGTCGAACGACACCGTGGCGCGGCCGCCCTGCAGGTCCACGACGACCGACGACACGCCAGGCACCTGCGCGGCGGCCTCGCGCACGGTCTTCTCGCAGTGACCGCAGGACATCCCGGTGACGGTGAACGACTTCGTGATGGATGACGACTGGCTATTCATGATGACCTCTATTTGACTCCCGACCCGCCTTTGGACCCTAAGCCCGCAGGCGCAGGCTGTTCGACACCACGCTCACCGAACTGAACGCCATCGCGGCACTGGCGAGAATCGGGCTGAGCAGCAACCCGAAGAGGGGATAGAGCGCGCCGGCCGCGACGGGGATCCCCAACACGTTATAGGCAAACGCCCAGAACAGGTTCTGCTTCATCGTGCGCATCGTCCGGCGCGAGAGCGCGATCGCATCGGCCACGCCGCCCAGGTCGCCGCGCATCAGCGTGACGTCGCTGGCCTGCATGGCGATGTCGGTACCCGTGCCGATGGCGATGCCCACATCCGCCTGTGCCAGGGCTGGCGCATCGTTGACGCCGTCACCGACCATGGCCACCACCTGGCCGGACGCCTGCAGGCGCTTCACCTCGGCCACCTTGCCCTCGGGCAGCACGCCCGCGACGATCCGGTTGATGCCGGCGGCGCGGCCGATGGCCTCTGCCGTCGCTCGATGATCGCCTGTCAGCATCACCACGTCCAGCCCGAGCGATCGCAGCCGGCCGATGGCCTCCTGCGTCGTGGGCTTGACCGGATCCGTGATGGCCACCAGCGCCGCGAGCGCGCCGTCCACCGCCACGAACACAGGCGTCTCGCCCTGGGCCGCCCAAGCGTCGGCCTGCCCCTCGAGCGGCGACACCGCCACGCCCTGCCCCGTCATCAGCGCTGCGTTGCCGACCGCGACGAGGCGCCCATCCACCTGTCCCAGGGCGCCGTGGCCGGTGACGGAAAGGAAGCCGGTCACAGGGAGGCGCGTCAACTGACGCGCCTCCGCGGCGCGCACCAGCGCGTCGGCCAGTGGGTGTTCCGAAGCGGACTCGAGGCTGGCCACGAGCGACAGCACCCGGGCCTCGTCCATCCCGCCCGCCGTGACGGCGATGCGCGTCACGCTCGGCCGGCCCTCGGTGATGGTGCCCGTTTTGTCCAGCACCACCGTGGTCACGTCACCCGCGCGCTGCAGGGCCTCGCCGCCCTTGATGAGCAATCCAGCCTGCGCGCCTCGGCCCGTCGACACCATCACGGCCGTCGGCACCGCAAGGCCCATGGCACATGGGCACGCGATGATCAGCACTGCCACCGCCGCCGCGAAGGCACGCACCAGCGGCGCCTGGTCCACGGCGACGAACCACGCCACGAAGGTGGCCACCGCCAGCGAGAGCACCACCGGCACGAACACGCCGCTGATGCGATCCGCCAGCCGCTGGATGGGCGCGCGCGACCCCTGGGCGTCGCGCATCAGGCCGATGATCTGGCTGAGCACGCTGTCAGCGCCCAGATTGCGCGCACGGTAGCGGAGCGCGCCGGTGCGGTTGATGGTGCCGCCAATCACCGCGTCGCCGGCCTTCTTCGGCACGGGCACGCTCTCGCCTGTCAGCATCGACTCGTCCACCGCGCTCGATCCGTCCTGCACCTCGCCGTCCACGGGCACGCGCTCGCCCGGGCGCACCAGCACGGTGTCGCCCACCTTCACGTCGGCCAGCGGGATGTCGATGTCGCGGCCGTCACGCGAGACGCGCGCAGTCGACGGCTGCAGGCCCGCCAGCGATCGGAGAGCGGCGGAGGTCTGCCGCTTCGCCCGCGCCTCGAACATGTTGCCCACGAGGATGAGCGCGATGATGAAGAGCACGGCCTCGTAGTACACGTCCGGCGCGACGCTCCGGGACAGGAAGAAGCCCGGCGCCAGCGTTGCCGAGAGTGAGTAGATGAAGGCCGCGCCGGTGCCGACGGCGACCAACGTGTTCATGTCGGCGGTGTGGTGGCGGAACGCCGACCACGCGCGCGTGTAGAAGTGACGGCCGGCCCAGGCCATCACCCCGAGCGTGGTGGCGAGGAGGAACGCCACCAGCCAGCGCGAGTCGATGGTGTAGAGCCAGGGAAAGGCTGCCGAGAGCAGCGGGTCGAGCCAGGCATGGCTCCACGCCATGAGCGGGTCCGACGGCGCGCTGGCATGGTGCGCCGAGGCGGCGATGGCGCTCATCACCGGCATCGAGACCACCATGCCCAGGGCCGCGGCCACGAGGCTGACGATGGCCTTCCGCCGCAGGTCGCGGTACTCGGCGGCCTGTGCCGCGTCCTGCGCCACCGAGGGGTCCACCGCGTCGTCTTTGCCGGCCACGTCCGAGTGATACCCGGCCGCGCGAACCGCAGCGACGAGGTCCGCGGGGCGCGCGACCGCCGGGTCGTAGGTGACCTGCGCGGTTTCGAGCAGCAGGTTCACCGAGGCGTCCTTCACCCCGGGTGTGTCCTGCAGGGCCTTGGTCACGTGCACGGTGCACGAGGCGCAGCTCATACCCGAGACCGGCAGGCTGATGGTCGAGGCAGACTTCATGGTTGAGGTAGCCATGACCGCCTACTTCGCCTCCGCGGCGGCCACCGTGATGCGCCCGCGCAGCATACTCATGCCGCACGTGAACTCGAAACGGCCGGGCTGGCTGGGCACGAACTCGACCGCCGTGGTCCGCCGGGCCGGCAGGTAGCGCTTGATGCCGAAGTCGGGGAGCACCACCTCTTCCGAGCAAGGTGAGGTCTCCCGCCGGTCGAAGAGCAGCCGCACCGGCGTCCCCGCCGTCACGCGGATGTCGGAGGGCTGGTAGCCGCCCTCGACCACCACCTGCACCTCCTGCACCCCGCCGGCAGCGGTGGCGGCCACCACCTTCGGCCGGGCCAGGAAGAAATACCAGTTGATCCAGCCAATCAGGGCGATGCCCCCGGTCAAGACGGTCCAGTCAGCAGCAGTCATGTCCCCCTCCTGTGCTGGTAACGCAGGCAGGGCAGGGGCATTACAGTGCCCCCCGACTCCCGACTCCCGACGCGATCGAACCCCTCCCGACGCGTCCTACTTCCCCCGATACAGGCTCGGGTCTGGCGGGGCGGTCCGTTGGGCGCCAGCCTTCTTCCAGGCGTCGTACCGCAGCCGCAGGGTCTTGACGGGGTTGGCGCTCTCGCCGCGCGTGGTGTCGTCGTCGGTGACGCTGAGGTAGGCGTAGTACTTCCCGTCGTTGTGCGTCACGCCGGGCTGATCGGTCTTCTCGGCAATCGCGATGTAGGCGACGTGCGCCGTCCGGTCGTCGCAGGGCACGAAGTCCAGCGGGTTGTTGCCGCAGTTGCAGCGATGGTCGCCCCCGTTCGCATCGGCGGCTTCCATGGCCGCCATCACCCGGTCCGCCATCGTGCCGGTGGCGCGCGTGAAGGCCAGCGCCGCCTTGGTCACAACGTCGTCGCCCAGCAGCGTGTTGCCCTGCACCTGGTAATGGATGTCGCCCACCTGGCCGCCGAAGTAGAGCGACGACTGCGAGTTGCCGCTGCCGTTGAAGCCCGCGCGGTTGTTGCGGCCCGTGATCGTGCCGCCGTTGGGCATGGCCACGATGCCGAACTGACGGCGCTCGATGTTCGGATCCTTCTTCAGCATCGCGATGATGTCCGCGGGCGGCGTGCCCTTCTTCAGCTCGTTGTAGACGAGCATCTGGTTCTCGCGCGTGTTGTCCACGCCGGCCTGGCAGGCCGCGACGCCCACGCCCGGGATGATGACGGCCTGGATGTCCATCAGGTCGCGCGCGGGATTGGGCTGTCGTTGGGGAAAACCGCCCTGTCGCACGCAGGTGGCCGACGCGATGATCACCTGTCCGGTGCGCGCGTCGAGCGCGATGACCGACCAGGTGGCAAACGCCGGCGCGTGGGTCGCCAGCACCAGGAAGAGGCCGAGCACGAAGGTTTTCATGCGCGGCAGTGTACCAGAGGCTTGCCACGCCGAAGCTCGACGAGGCCCCGCGAGCGAAGGCGGGCTAGTAGAGCACCCGCACCTCGCCCAGCTGCTTCACACGCGCTCGGTAGTGGGCGACGATGAGGTCGCGCCGTTTCATCACCGCGTCGATTTCCCCCGGCGTGAGGTGGGCCTCCGCCGCGCGCGTCACCTCGTCTCGGGTTAACGCCTCGAGCCGCCCGAGCAGGCGCCGATCGATCCGGTGCAGCTCCGCCGCGCGCACGGTGTCCCACAGGCGGAACGCCCGGGTGAAGTCGATCATGATGACCCGCCACTGCGGCGAGACCAGCACGTTGGTCAGGTTCCGATCGGTGTCGTAGACCAACTCCATGAACACGCGCTGCCGGAACATGTCGTCGTTCCACGCGGTCCGATCCGGTGGTTCCACCTTCCGCTTCAGGCGCTCGCCCTCGTCCATCAACGATTCCATCCACCAGGCGAGCGACCCGGTCTTGCCCCGGAACCGGTACTCGATGGTGACGGGCATCATGTCGGCCAGTCCCAGCAGGCCCGCCAGCCGATACGCGGCCACGTTGTAGCGCCAGGAGTCCACGAAGTTCACTTCCATGCCGCCGTTTGGGAACTGCATCACGGGTTTGCGCTCGTCGACGACCTGGAAGAGGGCGTCGTGCGTGAGGGCGCCGTCCGACAGCGTCAGCCGCGTCGGGCGGGTCACGCCTATCGACGTAGTGCGGGTAGCCACCACCTTGGCCGACCGCATGAAGGCCTCGATCTGGTCCGGCGTGAGCGGGGTGTCGCCGGTCGTCTGGGGAGCGAGCGAAAGAGCGAGGGCGACGCCGAAGAGGACTCTGAGCATCGAACCTCTCCTGACTCGGGTGACCGGCGTGACGGTACGGCCGATTATCGGCGGTCCGGGGCCAGCGTCAAGGGGCCACCGCTAGTGCTAAGCTGATTACCTTCTTGGACGTCTCCACGATGCGAATTCCCCGGCGAACGGCCGTCGCTCTTGTTGCGCTGGTGGCCCTGTCGGGCGCGGCCTGCTCCGCAGACCCAGGCACGCCCGTGGCGTTGGCTGCGGAACAGGCGCCCGAGGCCGGGCCTCCGGACATCGATCACCTGGCGCCGGCGCCCGACTCGGTGGGCGCCACGCCGACGCGCTTCGAGTGGTCCCGCATCGAGGGCGCGGACAGCTATCTCCTCCGGGTGTGGAACGAGGCCGACACCCAGGTCTTCCGGCAGGCGGGGAGTCACGAGACGTCGTTTTCGTGGCCCGCGGACACCCGGCTCGAATTCGGCACCTACTTCTGGTCCGTGGTCGCGCTGCGGGACGACCGGCCGATGGCCGAGTCGGGCCTCGCGGCGTTCGTGGTGACGCGCTGAGCATGGCCGGTACGCCTCACACCTTCTTCATCGAAGCCGACGATATTCCCGGTGTGCTGTCGCGGGTGGCGGCCGTGTTCGCCAGCCGCGGCGCGAACATCTCGGGCATCCAGATGCTGACGAGCGCGGAAGGCCGGGCCGCGATGACCATCGAGGCCGAAGGCGACACCGAGCCGGGGCGGTTGGTGGAGGAGCTCCTGGCGCTGTCCGCCGTGCACCGGGTGACACGCGAGCCGTCGCTGATGACCATCTACGGCAAGCGCGTCATCATCATCGGCGGCGGCGCCCAGGTGGGCCAGGTGGCGGTGGGCGCCATCAGCGAGGCCGATCGGCACAACATCCGGGGCGAGCGCATCTCCGTGGATACCATCCCGCTGGTCGGCGAGCAGGCGCTCGCGGGCGCGGTGCGCGCGGTCGCGCGCCTGCCGCGCGCGAAGGTCCTCGTGCTCGCCGGCGCCATCATGGGCGGCGAGATCACCGAGGCCGTGCGCGACATCCAGCAGCAGGGCCTGAAGGTGATTGCCCTGAACATGGTGGGCAGCGTGCGCGCCGCCGCCGACCTGGTTGTCTCGGACCCGCTGCAGGCGGGCGTGATGGCCGTGATGGCCATCGCCGACACCGCGACGTTCGACATCGATCGGCAGCGGGGAAAGCGGTACTGAGTCGCGTCCATTGAGCGATTGGCGATTGCAGATTGTTGATTGATTGGGGATTGGCGATTGAGTATTGGCGATTCATTGGGTGATTGGGTGATTGGGTGATTGGGTGATTGGGTGATTGGGTGATTGGGTGATTGGGTGATTGTTCATCGCTGTGGCGTGTAGAATCCGCGCGGGTTTGTTTCAGGAGATGAGAACAATGAAGCTCGACCGTTTCGTGAGCGGCCTGATGGTGGCCGGCGTGGTCGCGGTGGGAGTGGCGCTGGGCGCGCAGCAGGCGCCGCCGGATCCGAAGGATCCGCGCATCGGGCTCAAGGCCGGCCTGCGCGAGGCGGGCACCGCCGCGAAGAACATGGAGCTGCTGGCCAACCTGCCCAAGCCCGAGGGCTTCTTCGATCCCGAGGCGCCGGCCGGCGCGCCCACGCCGCCCGAGCGTGCGCCCGGCGAGGCGCCTCCGGCGCCGCCGCCGCCCGGCACGCCGCCACCTCCGCCGCCGCGCGGGTCCGGCTTCACCAACTCGGACCTCGCCTTCTTCGGGACCAACGTCGTCGTCGGCAACTACCACGGCTTCAATACCTACGACATCGAGAACGCGCGCAGGCCGCGGCTCGTCACCTCGGTGGTGTGCCCGGGCGGGCAGGGTGACGTCTCGGTGTGGGGGCACCTGCTGTTCATGTCGGTGGAGCAGACGCGCGGGCGCCTCGACTGCGGCCTGCAGGGCGTGCCGGAGACGGTCAGCAAGGAGCGCTTCCGCGGCGTGCGCATCTTCGACATCACCGACATCCGGAAGCCGCGCCAGGTGGCCGCCGTGCAGACCTGCCGCGGGTCGCACACGCACACCCTGGTGCCCGACCCGAAGGATCCGTCGCGCATCTTCGTCTACGGCTCCGGCACGAGCACGGTGCGCCCCGGCGAGGAGCTCGAGGGCTGCTCGGGGAAGGACGCCAAGGAGGATCCGAACACGTCGCTCTTCAGCATCGACGTCATCGAGGTGCCGCTGGCCGCGCCCGAGAACGCGAAGATCGTGAACCGGCCGCGCATCTTCATGGACGAGACGTCCGGCAGCATCGCGGGCCTGTGGCAGGGCGGCAACCACGGCGAGGGCACGCAGACCTCGCGCATGACCAACCAGTGCCACGACATCACGGTGTTCCCGGCCATCGGGCTGGCCGCGGGCGCGTGCTCGGGCAACGGCCTGTTGATGGACATCTCCGATCCGATGAACCCGAAGCGCCTGGATCACGTCGTGGACAAAGCCTTCTCCTACTGGCACTCGGCGACGTTCAACAACGACGGCACGAAGGTCGTGTTCACCGACGAGTGGGGCGGCGGGTCCCGGCCGCGCTGCCGCGCCACCGATCCCATCACCTGGGGCGCCGACGCCATCTTCGACATCGTCGACCGGAAACTGGTGTTCAAGGGCTATTACAAGATGCCCGCCGCGCAGACCGAGCAGGAGAACTGCGTGGCGCACAACGGATCGCTCATCCCGGTGCCGGGACGCGACATCATGGTGCAGTCCTGGTACCAGGGCGGCATCTCGGTGTTCGATTTCACCGACTCGGCCAACCCCGTCGAAATCGCGTATTTCGACCGAGGTCCCGTCGACGAGAAGCAGCTGATGTCGGGCGGCTACTGGTCGTCCTACTGGTACAACGGCTTCATCTACGGCGCGGAGATCGCGCGGGGCATCGACATCTTCCGGCTGCTGCCGAGCGAGCACCTGACGCGCAACGAGCTCGAGGCGGCCACGCTCGTCCGCTGGGAGGAGTTCAACTCGCAGCAGCAGCCCAAGGTCATCTGGCCGCCCGCCATCGTGGTGGCGCGCGCGTACCTCGATCAGCTCGTGCGCAGCAACGCGGTATCGAAGGACCGGGCCGACGCCATCTCGTCCACGCTGGATCGCGCGGAGCGCGTCACCTCGCGTGACAAGGGCGCGCCGCCGGCCGCGGCCGAGCTGACGACGCTGGCCGGGCAGCTCGAGCGCGACGCCGCTGGCGCGCAGCCCCGCGATGCGGCGCGGATGCGCGGGATGGCCGAGACGCTGAAGGGGCGCGCCGCACAACTGCGCTAACCCTGGGCCTTACGATGCCAGGGGCCCGGGCGAGGTCGCACCGGGTCCCTGGCAGACCGGAATCCTGCGCTCAGTTCCGATCGTCGTCGTCACGTCGCGTGACGGGTACCGAGCGGCCCACCGCGGCCGTTGGCCCTCCAGCGGCCGACACGTACGCCGACGCCGCACCGTGCACGTAGACCAACTGGCCGCCGGCGTGCCCGACGCGCAGGGCCATGCCGGCGACGCCCAGCGTGGCGACCACGAAGGCCCCTGCCAGCGCGTTCGAGACGGGCGCCTTGCGCCCGGCCAGCACCAGCGCCGCCAGGGCCAGGCTGGCCCCGGCCGACCAGATGAACTGCTCGGCGAACTCCTCGTGCTGGTGCAGCGCGCGTTCCTGCACGACAGCCTCGACGCGGTCTTCCTCGCCCTCCCCGGTTCTCATGGCGACCAGCCCGCTCGCGACCAGCAGCGCCTGAAGGGCCACCACGGCCGTCCATGCGCGCAGCCTGACCCGACCGGTCCAGAGGGCCCAGGCGGATCCCGCCGCGATGAGCGGCATCAGCGTGGCCAGCGCGACCGGCAGGTGGACAACGGCGGGGTGGAGTGGCAAACCATTCATGACGACCTCCTCGTGTGAACCAGCGTCGCCTCGACGCTTCTGCCTATACTTACGGCCGGTGGCAGGGCGCAGTCATCGCACGAATGTCTAATGGGGCCAACGTGGTAGAAACAGAGCACTTAGCCGATGGGCACGAGACACGTGTAGGATCCCGCCGCGTAGGCCTGGCCGTCGCGTTGTTCGCGGCGATCGCCGTTCTCATCGGCGTGGACGTGATCGGGGATGCCAGGACCGGCGTGGAACCGCTGCACGTGTCACTCGAAGGGCTCGTGATGGTGCTGGCGCTGGTGGGGGTGGCGGCGCTCTGGCGCGGCTTTCGGGCCGCCGAGGCGCGGGCGGCCCATCTCGAAGGCGACCTCCAGTCCGCTCGCGCCGAAACCGGGCGCTACAAGGCCGAGGCCCACGAGGCGCTGGCGGGGTTGGGGCACGCGATCGACGCCCAGTTCGAACGCTGGGAGCTGACCGGCGCCGAGCGCGAGGTCGGGTTGCTTCTGCTGAAGGGGCTCACGCACCGCGAAGCGGCCGAGGTACGGAAGACCGGCGAAGCCACGGTGCGCCAGCAGGCCCTGGCCATCTATCGCAAATCCGGCTTGCGGAGCCGATCCGACCTGTCGGCGTTCTTCCTGGAGGACCTGCTGTTGCCGCGCGGGGACGCTGCGCCGGCGCGATGAACCCTCCCAGGCCGATCGGGCATCCAATCCACAACCGCGGCCGCAGGGTGGTCGCCTCTGAGAAAGGTCAGCTTCGTGACTCGACCACTCGTCTCCGCCCTTAGTGCCGCCGTGCTGTTCATCACGCTCGGCCTCGGGGGACGGGCACAACAGCCCGCCACCGTCGATACCTCGAAGATCGGCCCGCAAGTCGGCGCGCCCGTCCCCGAGTTCTCCGGCGTGGACCAGTTCGGCAAGACCCACACCCTGGCGTCGTCGCTCGGCGCGAAGGGCGCCATGCTGGTGTTCTTCCGCTCCGCCGACTGGTGACCCTACTGCAAGACGCAGCTCGTGGAGCTGCAAGGCCGCTACCAGGGCATCACGAAGCAGGGGCTCGGGCTCGTCGCCATCAGCTACGACGCACCGGAGACGCTCAAGAAGTTCGCCGACTCGCGCGGGATCACGTTCCCGATGCTCTCCGACCCGGGCTCGGCGATCATCAAGCGCTACGGGTTGCTCAACGAGACCATAGACCCGAAGACGCGGTTCCACGGCGTGCCGCACCCCGGCACGTTCATCCTCGATCCGAAGGGCGTGGTGGTGTCGCGCT
>Ga0209706_10000482_pt1 | contig 23209 bp, 13 predicted proteins | sample PPLLaktember2015_6_FD_187263 | JGI IMG/M metagenome (GOLD analysis project Ga0209706, IMG submission 187263) | Freshwater sediment microbial communities from Prairie Pothole Lake near Jamestown, North Dakota, USA - PPLs Lake P8 Core (1) Depth... | ecosystem: Environmental > Aquatic > Freshwater...
GGTTATGGGAGAAGTCTGGAGAGAGGTCATCGTAGATTCTTTCAATAAATTTTTAGGGAAAGTGGCCACATTCCTGCCCAATCTACTGGCGATGGTTACCATTCTCATCATCGGGTTTCTTATTGCCTGGGCAATAAAGATATTACTTTTACGTTTCTTAAATGCAATTAAGTTTGATAAGATGGGTGAAAAGTGGGGATTGACCCATATGCTCTCCAAGGGGGGAATATTCTATTCCCCTGCCAATCTATTAAGTAAGTTCTTCTATTGGGTCATTGTCCTCATTACCCTCATCTTAGGGATCAATGCGCTTGAAGTGGCAGCGACACAAAACTTCATCGCCCAATTCTTTAACTACCTTCCCAACCTCTTTGCAGCGATGATTATCCTGATCATCGGATATTTGGTCGCTATATTTTTAAGCCAGGCCGCTTTGATTGCAGCCGTGAATGCCCAGATGGAATCAGCCAAATTCCTCAGCCGTTCTGTCCGATGGTTCATCATCGTCCTTACTTTGACCATGACTCTCTATCATTTGGGCATTGCTGAGAAAGTGGTTGTTTCGGCTTTTTCTATTACCTTTGGCGGTATCGTGCTTGCCTTAGCCATTTCCTTTGGCTGGGGAGGGAGAGAATTGGCCAAGGATTTTCTTGAAAAGCTTTATAGAAAAAAAGAGAAAGGAAGCGAGGGACCTAACCAAATCTCTCATTTATGAATAAAGAATTTCAACTCATGATGAAAAGAAGAATCACCCATTTTCATCATTATCTTGATTTTCCATTGAAAAGAGTCATATCTGATGAGTCAACTCTTTATAAAATTCCAACGTTTGTTGAGCGATGCTTTTCCAACTGAAATGTTTTTCAACCCTCTCCCGAGATTTTGTCTTCATTATTTTTATTTTTTCTGACGAGGATAATAGACGGTTGATAGCAGTTGCCAAATCTTTAGAAAAATTTTCTGGATCTTTGGGTTCCCAAGGACGGGTGTTGTCAGGTTCAAAAGGGACCAATAAACCAGTTTCACCAGGGATCACAACCTCTGGAATGCCACCAATTGCTGATGCAACCACCGGAGTTCCGCATGCCATCGCCTCCAGGTTTACGATCCCAAAGGGTTCGTAAACCGATGGGCATATAAAAATAGAAGCATGACTGTAAAGCGTGATGAGATCGGATTTGGGCACCCATTGGTGTATCCAGATAATTTCATTCGAGGTTTGAGTCTGGGCTTCCTTCACTTTCCCTTCCATTTCTCTTCCGATCTCTTCAGTATCAGGGGCGCCCGCACAGAGCACAATCTGTATCCCCGGTGAAATGTATTTGATGGCATTGACCAGATGGATGATTCCTTTCTGCCGGGTGATTCGCCCAACAAAAATAAGGAAAGGTTTGTCAGGATTGACCCGGTAAGAGATGAGCAGGGAAGGATCAGGCCTGGGTTGATATTGATTGACATCAATTCCATTTGGGATGATACATATTTTTTCAAAAGGAACTTGATATAGATCATGAACCTCCTTTTTCATCGACTGCGAAACGGCAATGACCCCATCTGCATTTTGATAAGCTGTTTTTTCCAGCCAGGTAGTGGCTTTATATGCAGACCCCAATTGCTCCTCTTTCCAGGGGCGGTTGGGTTCTAAGGAATGGGTCGTAAGGACCAGAGGGACGTTTAAGATTTCCTTGATGAGGCATCCAGCAAGATGGGTATACCATGTATGGCAATGGACCACATCGGTTTCTTCCAAAGACCCAATCATGAAGATATTCCGGAAAAGTGTGCCCAATAATTTTGGATGACGGAGGTTCTGAAAAGGGAGGTCAGACGGGAGAAAGATTCCCTTCACTCTTTTATTGAGGGAATATTCTTTTTGATCCCCAAAACAGAGGATTTGAACTTTGTGCCTTCCCTCATCTAAACAAGCCAGTTCTCGCGAAAGATATTCGACATGGACACCAGCCCCTCCATACACATGGGGAGGATATTCATTTGTCAAGATAGTGATTCTCATAGAGGAAAAAGGCGTGCTCGATCGAAAAATATTTTCTCTTGTTGACAAGCTAAGATTTAAATATATTGCTCAGAAAATAAAGTCTAGTAGAAAGGGTAACGAGACCCGTATCGTTTATAAAAGGCTACGTTTCCCGTCTTTTAATTCTTTTAAGTAACGGTTACCAAATTACGAAATGCCTGCCGGTAGGCAGGGGCTTCGTCACCATAACCGAAACTTGAGAACTTGATCAAGTTTCATTCATTCTGACAATTTATATAAAAATGTGACGACAAATTTCTCAAAGTCTCGAAGTCCTTCGACAGTCATGTATTCATCGGGGTTATGCTGACGGCCTCCATGCCCAAGCCCTCCTGAAATGACCGGCATCTTAAGAATTCTCGAGAAGACGAAATAAGGTGCGGCCCAGGTAGCCATCGGCCATATTTCCGGATTCCGACCATGATCGCGATAGGTGGCTAAAAATTTTTGGACGATCTCTTCCTTGAAATCGGTCTTGGACCAGGTGTAATTATCTCTGACCGTGACCTCGATGTCATCGTAGCCCTTTTGGATCAGGTGTTTCTTAAATTTTTCAATCACCTCCTCCGGCTCCATATTGGGACCGAACCGAATATCCAGCTTGGCCGTAGCGGACCTCGGTAAAACCGTCTTAGTTCCCTTCCCGTAGTATCCTGCATGAATGCCATCAATATTAATAATAGGCTCGTAAAGCCCCTTTTTGAGGAGTTCCACACCCTTCAATCTATATTTGAAGCAGAGCGCCTTCATCTCTTTGAGGAACACCTTCTCGTCAAAAGTTTCTTCCAGTTTTTTCAAAAGTTTCATATCCGCTTCACCTGGAAGAGCGACATTTTCATAAAATCCTTCAATGGTAATTCTTTCGGTGTCGTCAACAAGGGTTTCCAAAGCATGGATCAACCTCCAAACCGGCGATGAGATCCATGCACTCACCGAACTATGAAGCGATTCCGTCGGTCCCCCCTTTTTACCCCCTCTGCACATGAGATCAAAATAGACAATTCCTTTGAGGCCAAGATGGAGAGTGACCTCTTTTTTTGATTCTTCATAAAAGTCAAAATCAACAGCACCGACACCCTTCAATTCATCCCTGTGTTCCCGAATGAATGATTCAAAGTGGGGACTTCCGATTTCTTCTTCACCTTCAATCGTGAAGATCATGTTGAGGGGTAATCGATCAAATTTAACAATGCTCCTCAGGGCATTGAACAGACCTGCCAGGGCTCCTTTTGAATTGACTGCTCCTCTGGCAATGACGCAGGGTCCGAGAGTCGGCAAATTCTTGATTTCTGCCCCGAAAGGAGGTGAAGTCCATTTGTGCTCATCAACCGGTTGAACGTCATACATCCCATAAATAATCAATGTTTTTTGACTTCCCGCATTCAACTTGCCTAATACGATCGGGAAATCCTCTTCTCCGCAATACTGTGTCTCTCCTCCGATCTCGGTAATGAACTCTCTTACGATTTGCGCTGTCTCTTGTATTCCTTCTCCTGTTGCAGAGACGCATTTTTGCCGGAGAAAATCTCTGCATCGATTGAGATGTTCTGAAAAATTTTCATCAATACTGGCATGAATTTTTTTAACAATTTCTGTTTTGAGCATTTTCAATAACTCCCTGCTTGAGCAGGTTTTAATTCTACTTTTTTATTTGTAATCTATCAAGGGCCCTGTCGATAAATAAGATGAGGTTCTATATTTGGGGATTTTAAGGACGTGTTGTCCCAAAATGCCACATTCATATTTTTAAGATCCATTAAATAATTTTTTAAATAATTAAATTTATTCATGATTTCGAAAGATTAGGAATCTCAAAAAATAGGCATGTATGTTGCTTTAAAATATTTAATTTTAGAAAAACTATTTCAAGTAATAAGAGGCCGATGTTTATATTAAAATTTTTTTTCTTTTGTCGGCAATGGGATTCATCTTTGTTATAATATTTAATGGGTGCGGCAAGGAGACCGAAGTTACTGAAGTTCCTAAAACTGGGGAAATAACTGTCACATCAATCCCTTCAACTCAGGAGATGCCAATCTGCTTGAATCCGTAATAGTACGATTCAAACTCAAAAGGTGTCGCATGGAGAATTCCATGATATATCCGAGAATACTGGCCTTGGTTTTAGCGGGTGGAAAAGGGGAGAGACTCTTTCCCTTGACAGCGTTCCGGTCCAAACCCTCGGTTCCTTTTGGGGGTCGATACCGGATTGTTGATTTCGTCCTGAGTAATCTTGTCAATTCGCAGATATACTCCATTTACCTTCTTGTCCAATACAAGTCCCAATCGCTCATTGAACATGTGAGACAAAATTGGATTCTATCATCACGAATTGGGAATCATTTCATAACAGTCGTCCCGCCTCAGATGAGACTGGGACCGGAGTGGTTCCAAGGTACTGCCGACGCAGTCTTTCAGAATTTGAATCTGATACAAAGGCATGATCCGGATTTGGTTCTTGTTTTCGGTGCGGATCATATCTATCGAATGGATATTCGTCATATGATTGACTTTCATTTAAAGAAGGAAGCCCACGTCACCGTAGCAGCTCGACCTGTTCCGGTGGAGCAGGCCTCAGATTTCGGGGTGATCATTACGGATGGTGAAAGAAGAATTGTTGGTTTCCAGGAAAAACCTGAGAAACCTATACCCATGCCAGATAATCCAGACCATGCTTATGCCTCAATGGGAAATTACCTCTTCAATAAAAAGGCACTTCTACAGGCACTGATGAATGCTCGCAAGAAAAGACAACATGATTTTGGTGCTCATATGATTCCTGACCTGGTGGGAACGGAAAAGGTTTTTGCTTACGACTTTGCTACCAATGACATAGCGGGGACGCAAGAATATGAGGAAAGGGGTTACTGGAGGGATGTGGGAACAATTAAAGCCTTCTTCGAAGCCCATATGGATTTGTTGGGGGACAAACCCCGTTTCGAATTAAGCAACCCACTCTGGAATATATACCCTGCTGAATATACAGGGCCAGGTACAAAAATATTAAATGCCACCGTTGAGAACAGTATCTTTTCGGAAGGGGTAACAATTCTTGGTGCATCCATAAAAAATTCAATCATTCGCAGAGGGGTCATCATTGAGGACGATGTAAGCATCGAAAATTGCATTATCATGGATCGAACGACCATTAAGGGAGGAGTCAAACTACGAAATGTGATCGTGGACAAGCAGAACGTGATCGGTGAAAACGAAAAAATTGGGTTTGATCCTGAGGCAGATCGCTTCCGATGTCACATAGATCCATCGGGGATTACGGTTTTTCCGAAAGCGGGTTTGTCTGTAAAAGCGCTAAAGAAACAGAAGGAAGGAGGAAAGAAAAAGAGTTGATTCAAACCAGAGTTTCCTGAAGAATAGATAAAGGAGGTGAGGAGAGATGAAAACGACCTCAAAAAAGGAGAAGGTAAGAAAGGTGGATTTCAGCTTTTCTGCCCCTCATGCAGAAAGTCTCTCGATCGCAGGGGACTTCAATGACTGGAATGCAACGAGTCATCCAATGAAAAAGGATAAGAAAGGAGTCTGGAAAGCCTCTCTCAATCTTGCCCCCGGAACCTATCAGTACAGATTCTTTATAGATGGCGAGTGGCAAAGCGATCCTAATTGTGGCGATTGCGTTGAGAATCCATTTGGGACGTTAAATTGCCTCAAGAAGGTGGAATAAAAAATGGTAACAACCAAATCCTGGGCTTTGGATTTAGGTGCGAGTGTATCAAAAGGAGGTGTCCATTTCAGAGTTTGGGCACCAAAAGCGTCTTCAGTTTCATTGGTCATCATAGGAGATAAAGAACCTTATCCAATGAATGCCGAAGATAGGAGGTATTTTTCAACCTTTATCCAAAATCTTAAACCAAAAAAAAGTTATTGCTATCTCTTGAATAAAGACCAACCGAGACCCGATCCGGTTTCACGATTTCAGCCGGAAGGAGTCCATGGTCCATCCCAGATCATCAATCCCAATCAATTTCAATGGGAAGATCAAGATTGGAAAGGGATTCCTCTCCAAGAGATGATCATCTATGAACTCCACACAGGAACCTTTACTCAGGAAGGGACTTTTAAAGCGATCATTCCTTTTTTGGACTACCTTCGGAACGAACTCGGTGTTACGGGCATCGAGTTGATGCCGGTTGCCCAATTTCCTGGAGAGAGGAATTGGGGATACGATGGAACTTACCTATACGCTCCTCAAAACAATTATGGGGGGCCAATGGGTTTAAAGAGTTTGATCAACGCATGCCATCAGAAGGGATTAGCCGTCATCCTTGATGTGGTTTATAACCATTTAGGCCCTGAGGGGAATTATCTTGGTGATTACGGACCTTACTTTACCGACCGTTATAAAACTCCATGGGGGTCTGCTGTCAACTTCGATGGTCCTGAGAGCGATGAAGTCCGTCAGTTTATCATCGATAACGCTCTCTATTGGGTGACGGAATATCATATGGATGGTCTTCGGATCGATGCCATCCATGGCATTTTTGATTTCAGCGCTCAACATATTTTGTATGATATCCGTGAGGCCGTCCATCAACAGGCAAAAAGATTAGGTCGTCACATCGTCGTCGTGGCGGAAAGCGATCTCAATGATGTGCACGTGATCAATCCTCCTTCCGGAGGGGGATATGGATTGGATGCCCAATGGAACGATGATCTTCACCATTGTCTCCATACCCTTCTGACTGGAGAGCAGAATGGTTATTATCAAGATTTTGGGAAGTTCAAGCAATTGGTTAAAGCCCTCCAGGAAGGATTTGTCTACGGTGGACAATATTCTCCTTACCGGAGGAGACGCCATGGAAGTTCCTCGAAACATCTTCCTCCTTCCAAATTCGTCATCTTCTCACAGAATCACGACCAGGTGGGAAATCGATGGAAGGGGGATCGACTCAGCACTCTGGTCTCTTTTGAAGCATTGAAACTTGCAGCAGGAATCATTTTATTATCCCCCAACATTCCTCTTCTATTCATGGGGGAGGAATATGGAGAGGAGGCGCCTTTCCAATATTTCATCAACCACTCGGATCATGATTTAATTGAGGCGGTCAGAAAAGGCAGAAAAGAAGAATTTTCTGCCTTTCAGTGGAGCGCGGAAACACCCGACCCTCAGGACGAGGTCACTTTCTTACGGTCGAAGATCAACCTTGATCTACGCTACGAGGGGAAAAATCAAACACTTCTCCAATTCTATGAAGCACTGATAACACTCCGTAAAGAATTATACTTCTCTTCTTCTCCGGATGAAAAAGGCATACGGATCGAAGGGTTCGAAAGAGAGAAAAGCATATTGATCAGATGGGAGGTTGGACAGGATCGAGTCATCGGTCTTTTCAATTTTAATGATGAACCTATCAAAATCGATATCGCCATCGAGAAGGGGGAATGGGAAAAGATATTCAGTTCAGCCTCTGAAGAATGGGGTGGGATGGGGGCCCTGGTCCCAGAATCCATCCATTCCACGGGTTCAGGAGGGATCTTCGTCCTCGATACCAATGCCTTTGCTCTTTATCGAAAACTCAAAGAGCCTTAACCCTGTTGTTGCAAAAAAATCTTGTTGAATGGGTCGGGAACCTTTATAAATAGGCAAAGGTCGAACCATTTCAAAGATCGAAGTTAATGCAACAACAGGGTGAACCTTATTTTCTTCCATCATTCCCTCTTCAAATGAGAAGAGGGATTTTCTGAAAGCAGGTTATTTCATTTCCTCTCAATTTCTGGTAGGGAGTGGGAAAGGGTTGGAATAAACTCCATCTATGGAACAAGAAAAGGTGAGGGGGATTTTTAATAAAGTAAGGGAGAGCCTCGAAGATTATAGAAGAATACCCATTGCGACTTATAGGCTCCAATTTAATCACCAATTTAAGTTTTTAGATGCGAAAGCGATTGTTTCTTACCTTCATGAGTTGGGGATATCCGATCTCTATGCCTCCCCCTATTTGAAGGCCAAAAAAGGAAGCCCCCATGGATATGATATTTTAGATCACCATCAATTCAATCCGGAAATTGGGACAGGAAGGGAATATGATGAGTTGGTAGAGGAACTAAAAAAATATGAAATGGGGCAGGTCCTCGATATCGTGCCCAATCACATGTGCATTGCGGAAGACGAGAATATCTGGTGGATGGATGTATTGGAAAACGGTCCGAGCTCTATGTATGCAGATTTTTTTGATATCGATTGGAAACCCATAAAAGATGAACTTGAAAATAAAGTGCTCCTTCCAGTATTGGGAGACCAATATGGCCGTGTGCTTGAAAATCAGGAATTAAAATTGACCCTTGAAGAAGGAGCCTTCTTCATCCACTATCATGAGCGGAAATTTCCTGTGGCGCCCATCTCCTACAGGAAAATATTAGAACATCGCATCAATGAATTGGAGAAAAAGATGGGCAGTGACCATTCGCATCTGCAGGAACTTCTCAGCATTATCACCGCCCTCGTCCACCTCCCAACTCGCACCGAAAAGGACCGGGAAAAAATTCTCGAGAGGCGGAGGGAGAAAGAGATCATCAAAAAGAGACTGGGGGATCTTTATCACGAAAGCGAAGAGGTTCAGTCTTTTATTGAAGAAAATTTAAAAAGATTCAATGGCGATCCAAACGATCCAAGAAGTTTTGACCTTTTGGATGACCTGCTCAATGAGCAGGTTTATCGCCTCTCTCATTGGCAGGTAGCCACCGAGGAGATCAACTATAGGCGTTTTTTCGACATTAACGGATTGGGCGCCATCCGGATGGAGGACTCCCGTGTTTTCGAGGAAACCCATCGGCTCGTTTTGAAATTGATCCGAGAAGGAAAGGTAACAGGATTAAGGGTGGATCACCCGGATGGTCTCTATAATCCTGCCGAATATTTTTATCGATTGCAGAAGAGCTGTTTCATCCAGTTCTGTCTTCGGGCGGTGACGGTTGAAGATGAACTTGCGATGAGAGAGAAAATCGGTATGCTCTATGACGAAGTGGTATCCGAAAACTCAACTTCCCCCCTCCGCATCCCTTTCTATATCGTCGGCGAAAAGATTTTAACGAAAAGTGAGCGAATGCCGGAGGACTGGTCCATCTTCAGCACAACGGGCTACGTCTTTTTAAATTCTGTGAACGGCATTTTTATCGAAACAGGGAATGATAAATCCTTCGATGAGATCTACAGAAGGTTTCTCAGATCAAGGGTGAATTATCATGATCTCCTTTACGAAAAGAAGAAATTGATCATGCAGACATCCATGCCAAGTGAAATCAATACGCTCGGGCATATTCTCAATCGTATTTCAGAAAAGGACCGTCATACAAGGGATTTTACCCTCAACAATCTCACCACGGCCATAATCGAGGTCATCGCCAATTTTCCTATTTATCGAACCTATGCCTCGCCCCAAGGCGTTAACGAGAGAGATCGGCGTTATATCGAACAAGCTCTCTCAAGGGCGAAGAGGAAAAATCCTGCCCTGAGCGCTACGGTTTTTGGATTTTTAGAAAATGTTCTGCTGCTCCAGTATCCAGAACATTTTGAAGAGGCTGAACGAAAGGAGTGGTTGGACTTTGTCATGAGATTTCAACAGATGACGGGGCCGATCATGGCCAAGGGGGTCGAAGATACAGCCTTTTATGTCTACAACCGATTTGTTTCACTCAATGAGGTTGGGGGAAATCCGGAAAGGTTTGGCACCCCCCTCGATACCTTTCATGGAATGAACTTTGAGAGAACGAAATGCTGGCCCTATGCCATGATTACAACGATGACGCATGACACGAAGCGAAGTGAAGATGTGAGAGCAAGGCTCAATGTCCTCTCTGAGATTCCCGACGAATGGAGGGAGTGCCTTAACCGGTGGAGCCGGATCAATAAAAGTAAAAAGTCAAACCTGGAAGGGCAATGGTTTCCAGACCGGAACGAGGAGTATTTACTCTATCAAACTCTCTTGGGCGTTTGGCCCAATACCCCAATGAACGACAAGGAGTACGAGATTTTCAAGAACAGAATCCGTGATTATATGTTGAAGGCAACACGAGAGGCCAAAGTCAATACCAGTTGGATCAGTCCGAATATTCCCTTTGAAGATGCCCTCTTGAAATTTATCGACGCCGTCCTGTCCAATCATCTATTCATCATTGATTTCCAGATGATCCAAAAGAAAGTCGCCTATTTCGGGATGTTTAATTCTCTTGGGCAAACCCTTCTGAAAATGACTTCCCCCGGGATTCCTGATTTTTATCAGGGGACAGAGATGTGGGATTTTAGCCTGGTGGATCCAGATAATCGGAGACCTGTGAATTTTGACCTTCGAAAGGAATTACTGACAGCGCTAAAAAAGAAGATAGAAAGTCCTGGAGTGGATCTCAAGGAGTTTGCCAAAGATCTTATTCGGCGATGGAAAGATGGAACACCAAAACTTTATGTCATCTATAAAACATTGAATTATCGAAAGCAGAATGATCTGCTATTTAGGGATGGATCCTATGTCCCATTGGAGAGCGAGGGAAATTTGAAGGAATATGTCTGCGCCTTTGCAAGACAAAAGGAAGAAAAAACAGTTTTAGTCATCGTGCCGAGGTTTTTAACTCATCTGATAAGAGATACCGATGAGGCGCCCCTTGGCGAACACGTATGGGAAGAATCGTGGGTGGTTCTTCCAAAGGAGATCAACGGTGGAATATTTCGCAACCTTTTCACTAATGAGATCATTGAAAAGGTAAAACGAAATGGAGAAGACCTGTTGTCCTTGGGTAAGGTTTTTACGAATTTTCCAGTGGCGATGTTAGAGAAAGTTTGAGGTGATAGAATGAAGACTCTCTACGAATGGGGAATTCCATCTCTTGTTTTTTTAATATGGGTGATATTAATTTTAACCCTAATCCCCCCCATCATGCGACTTTTAAGAAATAAGGCTGAGCAGACGCATCATACTTTTGATGATATTCTCACCTCCGTTTTAACGGCTCCTCTGATCCTATTCTTTCTTGGTTTAGGGCTGAGTTTTTATCTCGATGCCATTCCCGATCTTCCCAAAAAATGGGCGAAATATTCCGATGCGATTCTCATCATCCTTTTCGTTCTGGCCGGATACCTCTTCGTGGACCGCCTGATGATGGAAATCCTTCGACGTTATAGCAAGAAGGTGGATTTCATCTCCTCTTCAGCCGGGGTGATCAAAACCTTATATCGAGCTCTCATTCTGGGATTCATATTTCTCATTGTCCTCGACCGCCTTAAAATCACCATCACTCCATTTCTTGCCTCCCTTGGAATTGGAGGATTGGTTGTGGCTCTTGCCTTACAAGATACCCTCTCAAACTTCTTTTCCGGGATTTACATCTTCTTTGATAAACCCATCCGAATCGGTGATTACGTCAAACTTGAATCAGGTCAGGAGGGTTACGTCACCCTCATTGGTTGGAGAAACACGAGGATCAGGATGCTCCCCAATAACATGGTGATCGTTCCCAATGCCAAGCTGGTGAGCAGTCAGATTACCAATTTCTATCTCCCTGAAACGGAGATGGCGGTTCTTGTCCAGGTTGGGGTCAGTTACCAGAGCGACCTTGAGAAGGTGGAGAAGGTGACGATTGAAGTGGCTAAAGAAGTTCTTCAGGAGGTGGAAGGAGGAGTCAAGGAGTTCGAACCTTTTATTCGCTATCACACCTTCAGCGACTTCAGCATCAACTTCACTGCCATCCTTCGGGCAAAGGAATATGTCAACAAATATTTGATTACTCATGAATTCATTAAGAGGCTTCACCGACGTTATCAGCAGGAAGCCATTGAAATTCCGTTTCCCATTCGGACGGTTTATATGAAGAATGAAATCTCTCAAAGCGTCAGGACAGATCGATGAAGATGAATCAATTAATAGAGTGGATTCACAGAACGATGGGGTTGAGCCCTGAAATACAGAGCATGGTTTTACCGTGGGCCTCGTCGACGTCGTGACAGTGAGCAAGCGATTTGGGAGGATATTTTGAGAGAATTTGCAAAATGTGCGGATATCGATTTCGCCTATCCGACACAGCGATTTTATAATAATGTCTTAGAAGGAAAATCTGGAACCAAACCTTCCACAAGCATCGAGGATAAATAAAGAGAGGAAGAGGAGCCATGAATGCTGAGGGAAGAAAACGAGTCGTTATCGAGAACCTGAAACCAGAGGTAGACTCCGGTCGTTTCCCTATTAAGAGGGTGATTGGGGAAAAGGTGGTGGTGACAGCAGATATTTTTTCCGATGGGCATGATACGGTTTCGGCGAAAGTTCTCTATCGAAGGGAAAGGGATCATGAATGGAGAGAGGTCCCGATGAGATTAATAGAAAACGACAGATGGAAAGGAGAGTTTGTCGTCAAAGAAGTTGGAATCTATCTCTACACCGTTGAGGGATGGGTCGACCATTTCAAGACCTGGCAAAGAGATTTGAAGAAACGATTCGATGTCGGTCAGGATTTAAAAGTGGATCTTTGGATGGGCGCGGAATATATTGAAAAGGCCTCTGGAAAAGCTTCAGAAGAAGATCGGAATAAACTCTTTATGTTTTCCAAAATGATAAAAAGGGCAAAGGGAGTGAAGGAGATGGTCTCTGCCGCTTTGAGTGAAGAGCTCACGGAGTTAATGGACACCTATCCTGATAAAACCTTTCCTGTTCTTTACGAAAAGGAGTTGGCAGTCGTGGTTGATCGAGAGAGAGCCCTTTTCAGCGCCTGGTATGAATTATTTCCAAGATCCTGTGCTTCAGAGCCAGGCGGATATGGAACGTTCATAAATTGTGCGAGACTCCTTCCAGAGATAGCAAGAATGGGTTTTGACATATTGTATCTCCCTCCTATTCACCCGATTGGGAGGACGAATCGAAAGGGAAAGAATAACGTCCTTGAAAATAATCCTGATGATGTGGGAAGCCCATGGGCGATCGGGTCAAAAGAAGGAGGGCATAAAGCCATCCATCCTCAGCTTGGAACCATAGAGGATTTTGAAAGATTGATCATGAAAGCGAAAGATCATGGGATAGAGGTGGCCTTGGACCTTGCCCTTCAATGCTCTCCTGATCATCCTTATGTGAAAGAACACCCTGGATGGTTTAGATGGCGTCCTGATGGAACGGTCCAGTTTGCTGAGAATCCACCTAAAAAATATGAAGACATCATTCCCTTGAATTTTGAAACGGAGAATTGGAAAGAACTTTGGGAGGAATTAAAAAGCATTGTCCTCTTCTGGATTGAGAAGGGGATCCGCATCTTTCGGGTTGATAATCCCCACACCAAACCATTCTCTTTTTGGGAGTGGTTGATCAAAGAGATAAAGAAGGATTACCCCAATGTCATCCTCCTCTCCGAGGCCTTTACCAGACCAAAAGTGATGTACCGCCTTGCTAAACTTGGATTCACACAATCTTATACCTATTTCACCTGGAGAAACACGAAGAGGGAACTGATCGAATACCTCACAGAACTGACTCAGACCAAGGTGAGAGAATATTTGCGACCCAATTTCTGGCCCAATACCCCAGATATCCTTCCAGAGCACCTTCAGTATGGCGGAAGACCTGCCTTTATGATCAGGCTTGTTCTCGCTGCCACTCTCTCCTCAAACTACGGCATTTATGGACCAACCTTTGAGCTCTGCGTTAATGAAGCACTTCCCGGAAGGGAGGAATATCTCAATTCCGAAAAGTATGAAATCAAAAACTGGGACTGGGAAAAACCTGGGAGTCTGCAAGATTTCATTGCAAGGGTAAATCGGATCAGGAAAGAGAACCCTGCTCTTCAAACCACATGGAATCTTCGTTTCTATGAAGTGGATAATGATGCGCTTTTATTTTATGGAAAGGCCACACACGATCTCTCTAATATCATCCTGATGGTCGTCAACCTGGATCCATTTCATACACAGAACGGATGGGTCAGGGTTCCCATCGAGGAGTTAGGATTGGATGTCCACCAGCCCTACCTGGTTCATGACCTTCTCAGCGATGATAAATATATCTGGCAGGGAGAGTCGAATTACATAGAGCTTAATCCACAGGTTTTGCCTGCGAACATTTTTAGAGTGAGAAAGAGATTGAAAAGAGAAACAGATTTTGACTATTTCGTGTAAGGAGCCTCCTCGATGCCCAAAAAGAAAATGATAACTTTTGAAGATGATCCTCTTTGGTATAAGGATGCCATTATCTATGAATTGCACGTCAAATCCTTTTACGATAGCAACGGTGACGGCATCGGTGACTTCAGGGGGCTTACCGAAAAACTCGACTACATCGAGGATTTAGGAGTCACCACCATCTGGCTTTTGCCATTCTATCCCTCGCCTTTGAGAGACGATGGATATGATATCGCGGATTACAATAACGTTCATCCAGATTACGGCACCCTGAGAGACTTTAAAGAATTTTTGAGGGAAGCCCACAGGCACCACCTTCGTGTCATTACCGAACTGATCATCAACCACACCTCTGACCAACACCCCTGGTTTAAACGATCGAGGCAGGCGAAACCTGGTTCTCCCTGGAGAAACTTTTATGTGTGGAGTCACACCCCGGAAAAGTATAGAGACGCCAGGATCATCTTTAAAGACTTTGAGACCTCCAATTGGGCCTGGGATCATACGGGGAAAGCCTACTACTGGCACCGGTTCTACTCCCACCAACCCGATTTGAATTTTGATAACCCTCAAGTAAAAAAGGTGTTATCCCGTGTGCTCGATTTCTGGCTCGAAATGGGAGTGGATGGTCTCAGATTGGATGCGGTTCCCTATCTGTTTGAGCGGGAGGGAACAAACTGTGAAAACCTCCCTGAAACCTATGCCTTTCTAAAAGAGTTGAGAGCCCAAATTGACAGCAAATTCAAGAATCGAATGCTCCTGGCAGAGGCCAATCAATGGCCAGAAGATGCAGCCGCTTATTTTGGCAATGGGGATATGAGCCATATGGCCTTTCATTTTCCGCTCATGCCAAGAATCTTTATAGGGCTTCAGATGGAAGACCGTTTCCCAATCATAGACATCTTGGAGCAGACTCCGAACATCTGTGAAACGTGTCAATGGGCACTCTTTTTGCGCAACCATGATGAGTTGACCCTTGAGATGGTGACCGACGAAGAGAGAGACTACATGTACCGAGTCTATGCGAAGGATCCTCATGCGCGGATCAACCTGGGCATCCGGCGACGACTTGCCCCTCTGATGGACAATAACCGTAGGAGAATCGAGCTCATGAATATGCTTCTCTTCTCCTTTCCCGGAACACCCGTCATTTACTATGGCGACGAAATCGGCATGGGAGATAATTATTATTTGGGTGACCGAAACGGGGTCCGGACCCCCATGCAGTGGAGCCCTGACCGAAATGCAGGTTTTTCGAAGGCAAACCCACAGAAGCTTTACCTCCCGATCATCATCGATCCAGAATATCACTACGAGGCACTCAATGTTGAAAATCAGCAGAGGAATCCCTCCTCCCTCCTCTGGTGGATGAAGCGAATCATTGCCATGCGGAAGAGGCTTAGAGCCTTTGGCCGTGGCGTTTTGGAGTTTCTTTTACCCGACAATCCGAAAGTCCTTGCCTTCATTCGAAAATATGAAAACGAATCGATCCTCGTTGTAGTGAATCTGTCGAGATATTTTCAGGTGGCAGAGCTGGATCTCTCCAATTATGCAGGGTGTATTCCGGAAGAAGTGGCTGGCCAAAACAGATTTCCCATCATCAGAGAATCTCCTTATGTTCTGACCTTAGGACCTCACAATTACCTCTGGCTTTTACTGAGAAAGGAGGAAGAGGTAATCAGCATTGGAGGAGAAAGGGCTCTTCCAGAGCTTCGTACTTCGGGGAACTGGGACCAAGTGTTGGAAGGAGAGACACTCAAAGAGTTTGAGGATGAAATTCTTCCAAACTATATCAAGGGCTGCCGCTGGTTTGGCGGAAAAGGTAAGACGATCCGCAAAATTAATCTTGTTGAGAAAATTCCGATCGTGAAAGGTTCAGACCTCTCCCATGCCCTTATCCTTTCTGTGGGGTATACGGAGGGGACACGAGATCTATATTTTCTACCCGTCTCCTTTGCATTGACGAGGAAGGGAGGGGAATCTACTGAAGAATTTATTGTTGAAGGTTTAAAAGTCCGGCTGGATTACGATTGGTTGACGATTAAGGCAAAGATGATCATGGAGGAATTTCCTCAAAGTATTATTGCGCGTCTCCATGTGGGCGAGGATGAAGGGATTCTTTACGATGCTGCCTATGATAGTAAATTTCGTGAAAGCCTTCTTTCCATCATTACCCGCAGAAAGAGAGTTAAAGGCGATAAGGGGGAACTGATCGGTCTTCAGGGAAAGCGACTCAGGGAATTACAAAACGGGAGAGAGTTTCCGTTTGTCTCCCAGGTGCTCAAAGCAGAACAGAGCAATACCTCTATCCTCTATGAAGATAAGTTTTATTTAAAGTTTTTCCGGAATTTGAAAGAGGGAGTGAACCCAGATCGTGAGATCACCCAATTTCTCACCGAAAAAGCGCACTTCCCATTCATCCCACCTTTTTCCGGGACGATGGAGTATCGGCGGCCAGGTTCAGAACCTATCTCCATCGGTCTGCTTCAGGGATTTGTTCAATGCCAAGGGGATGCTTGGGGTTATACCTTGGATGCCCTGGGCAGATACTTCGAGCAGGTTCTATCCCGTATCAAAGAGATTCAAAAAGTTCCCATCGAGGTCGTTTCTCTTTTTGACACAAACCATGCTTCCATCCCGCCTCTCCTGAGGGAGTTAACGGAGGGGCATTATTTGGAAATGGTTGCTCTTCTTGGAAAACGGACCGGAGAAATGCATCTTGCCCTTTCTTCGCCATTTGGCGAACAGGATTTTGAGCCCGAATCTTTCTCCATGCTTTATCAGAGGTCTGTTTACCAATCGATGAGAGGTTTGACCAGACAGGTCTTTCAACTTTTGAAAAAAAATCTCAGGACCTTGCCAAGGGAGATCGCCGAAAAAGGAGAGACGATCTTAAACTCGGAAGACAGAATCCTCGATCAATTGAAAGGGATTCTCCAAAAGAAGTTTTCAGCCATGAAGATTAGAATTCACGGAGATTACCATTTGGGACAGGTCCTCTTCACGGGGAAAGACTTTGTGATTATCGATTTTGAGGGAGAACCCGCAAGGTCCTTGAGTGAAAGAAGGATTAAGAAATCCCCTCTCCGGGATGTTTCGGGGATGATCCGCTCTTTCCATTATGCTACCCATTTCGCCCTTTTTAAGGAGGCCTCGATCCGGCCAGAAGACATACCTGTTTTAGAACCCTGGGCTGATCTGTGGTATCGATATATTTCAGGAGCCTTTCTCCGGTCGTACCTTGATACGACTGAAAAAGCACCCTTTATTCCAGAAGAGAGGGAAGAATTTGAGACCATGTTGAGGGCCTTTCTGCTTGATAAGGCCGTATACGAACTCGGATATGAATTGAACAACCGCCCAGAATGGGTGATCATTCCATTGAAGGGAATAAAAGATCTATTGGAGGCGAAATGAGAGGTGAGAATAAATCGAAAAAAAATGGAGCAGTAAGACACGATGTCACCCTCCTGACAGACCAGGATATTTATCTTTTTAAAGAAGGAAACCACTTCAATCTCTATCATAAACTGGGCTCTCATCACCTCACAACCGATGGCATTGAGGGGACATACTTTGCCGTATGGGCCCCAAATGCAGAGAAGGTTTCCGTGATGGGAAACTTCAATCAATGGGATAAAGAATCCCATTCCCTCAAAGTCAGGGAAGAGGGTTCGGGAATATGGGAGGGATTCATCCCTCGCCTTTCAAATGGGGAATCTTATAAATACCACTTGATTTCCCGGTACAATGCTTATCGGGCGGATAAAGGTGATCCTTATGCCTTCCGATGGGAATGTTCTCCGAAGACCGCATCAATGGTTTGGAATCTACAATATGATTGGGTAGATGGTGAATGGATGAAGCAGAGGCGTCGATTTAACGCCCTCGATGCTCCTTTTGCCATTTATGAAGTACATTTGGGTTCATGGAGGCGTGTCCCTGAAGAGGGAAATCGTTTTTTGACCTATCGTGAAATCGCTTCCTATCTTGTTGACTATGTCAAAGAGATGGGATTTACTCATGTTGAATTTTTACCGGTGATGGAACATCCCTTTTACGGCTCATGGGGGTACCAAACGATTGGATATTTTGCACCCACAAGCAGATACGGCACTCCTCAGGATTTCATGTATTTGATCGATCAACTACACCAAAACCAAATAGGCGTGATTCTTGATTGGGTCCCCTCTCACTTCCCCGACGATGAACATGGTTTGGTCTATTTTGACGGGACTTACCTCTATGAGCACCAAGACCCCAAGAAAGGATTTCATCCTGATTGGAAGAGCTATATTTTCAATTATGGCAGAAAGGAGGTCAGGTCTTTTCTCATCAGCAATGCTCTTTTCTGGCTCGATCGATACCATATCGATGGGCTTCGAGTCGATGCGGTGGCCTCGATGCTTTACCTCGACTACGGAAGGAAGGAAGGTGAATGGATCCCCAATGAGTATGGAGGAAGGGAGAATACCGAAGCAATCACTTTCCTTGAGAGATTCAACCAAGCAGTCTATGAGGCTCATCCCGATGTTCAGACCATTGCTGAAGAGTCTACGGCATGGCCCATGGTCTCAAGGCCAATTTATGTAGGGGGGCTCGGATTTGGCATGAAATGGAATATGGGCTGGATGCATGACGCGTTGGATTACATCTCAAAGGACCCCGTTTTCAGAAAATATAACCACAATCAGCTCACCTTCAGCATCTGGTATGCCTTCTATGAAAATTTTATTCTCTCCCTTTCTCATGACGAAGTCACTTACGGGAAAAGATCGCTTATTGGAAAGATGTCAGGAGACGAGTGGCAAAAGAGGGCTAACCTCAGGCTTTTATATGGATACATGTATGGGCACCCAGGGAAGAAACTTCTCTTCATGGGAGGAGAGTTTGGTCAATGGAGAGAATGGGTTCACGAAGAGAGTTTGGAATGGCACATCCTTCAACACCCATCCCATCAAGAAATTCAGAGATGGGTCAAAGATCTGAACCATCTTTATCAGACGGAACCAGCCTTGCATGAACTTGATTTTCGACAGCAGGGGTTTGAGTGGGTGGATTTTCATGACTGGGAAGGAAGCATCATCAGCTTTCTCAGAAGGGGGAAAAGCCCTGAGGAGATCTTCTTGGTTATCTGTAACTTTACTCCTGTTCCAAAAATAAACTACAGAGTCGGGGTTCCCCGCGGTAGATACTGGAAAGAGGTTTTGAACAGTGATGCAAGGACATATGGTGGAAACGGTTATGGAAACTTTGGAGGGATGGAAGCCACTCCCGTGCCCTTTCATGGAAGATACCACTCCCTTTCCCTGACTTTACCCCCTCTCGGTGTTCTATTCCTCAAAAGTGAAGGATCGCAATCATAAGAATGGAGGACATTCAATGACGGAAAGGTACATTTGCATTCACGGACACTTTTATCAACCCCCCAGAGAAAACCCCTGGCTGGAAGATGTGGAGCTTCAAGATTCCGCCTACCCCTATCACGATTGGAATGAAAGAATCAATGCGGAATGTTATGCACGAAATACCGCCTCACGCATCCTTGATCCGGAAAAGAAGGTGGTCGACCTCATTAACAATTATTCCAGGATGAGTTTTAATTTCGGTCCGACCCTTCTTTCATGGATGGAAAGAAATAAGCCGAAAACCTATCAAGCCATTCTGGAAGCCGATCAGTTAAGCATGGAAAGATTTTCCGGACATGGTTCGGCCATGGCACAGGCCTACAATCATATGATCATGCCCCTTGCCAACCGAAGGGACAAGGTGACGCAGATCCGATGGGGGATTCGGGATTTTGAAAAGAGGTTCGGGAGATTTCCTGAGGGGATGTGGCTTCCGGAGACAGCCGTCGACATGGAGACCCTTGAGATCATGGCAGAGTTTGGGATTAAGTTCACCCTGCTGGCTCCCCGGCAGGCAAAAAGGGTAAGGTGGATAAAAAAGGGTTCCAAATGGCATGATGTGAGTGAGGGAGAAATCGATCCCACGATGGCCTACCTCTGCCTCTTGCCCTCTAACAAAACAATCAACCTCTTCTTCTACGATGGACCGATCTCCCATGACATTGCCTTTGGAGGTCTGCTGGAAAACGGCGAACACTTTGCCCACCGGTTGCTCTCTGCCTTCCATGACGCCAGGGAGTGGTCCCAGTTGGTCCATATCGCAACCGACGGGGAAAGTTACGGCCACCATCACCGTTTTGGTGAAATGGCGCTTGCCTTCTGCCTTCATTTCATCGAATCCAAGAACCTGGCAAAGATCACCAATTATGGCGAATACCTCGAGAAACATCCCCCCACCCGCTGGGTGGAGATCTTCGACCATTCCTCCTGGAGTTGTATTCATGGGGGGGAGCGATGGAAGGAGAACTGCGGCTGTCATTCAGGCATGCACCCGGGATGGAACCAGGAATGGCGAAGACCGTTGAGGGAGGCAATGGACTGGCTGCGAGATCAACTCGTTCCACTTTATGAGGGGAAAGGGAAAGAACATTTGAAGAATCCCTGGGAGGCAAGGGATGACTACATTGAAGTCATTCTTAATCGATCCGCTGAACAGGTGGAGAAGTTTTTTGAGAAAAATGCGCTCAGGGAACTTTCCAGGGAAGAAAAGAAAGAGGTTTTGAAACTTCTCGAAATACAGAAAAATGCGATGCTCATGTACACGAGCTGTGGTTGGTTCTTCGATGAGATTTCCGGAATTGAGACGACTCAGGTAATGCGATACGCGGCCAGAGCGATTCAACTGGGAGAGGAGGTGCTGGGAACCTTTCTCGAAAAAGAATATCTGCAGGCTCTTGAAAAAGCGCCGAGCAACATCCCTGAATTTGAAAATGGTGCAAAGATCTATGAGATGTTTATGAAACCCACCACCCTCGATCTTCTAAGGGTGGGAGCCCACTATGCCATCTCTTCCCTCTTTGAGGAGTATCCCGAAAGCATCCGCATCTATTGTTTCGTGGCTGAGAGCGAGGTCTATGAGAGAATGGAAGCGGGAAAATTCCGGCTGGCTATCGGAAAAACTCGAATCCTTTCGGAGATCACCTGGGATGAAGAAATGATCAGCTTTGCCGTCCTCCACTTAGGGGACCATAGTCTGAACGGTGGAGTCCGGAGATTTATGGGGGAGGAAGCTTTCTCCGCCATGCAGGGAGAAATCAAAGAGGCCTTTCACAGGGGGGATATCCCGGATGTAGTCCGGCTGATGGACAAACACTTCGGGACGAACAATTATTCCTTATGGCATCTCTTCAAAGATGAGCAGAGAAAAGTTTTTCAACAGGTGCTCCGTTCCACCATGGAGGGGATTGAAGTTTCCTTCCGGAAGATATATGAAGAGAACTACCCCATCATGGGCTTTCTGCAGAGCTTAAGAATGCCCCTGCCCAAACCGCTTGCGGTCGCCGCAGAGTATGTCTTCAATTTGGACCTGAGGAAAATTTTCAAAGAAAAGGATATCCATGCGGAGAGGCTTCAGCAGTTGATTCACGAGTCGAAAAGGTGGCCGCTGGAGATCGATAAACAGACGATCGGATTTGTGGCAAGTGAATGGATCGATGCATTCATGGAGAAGGTCCAGCAACATCCGGAAGAAATCCCATCTTATGAAAAGGTGGGGAAGGTCTTGGGATTATTGAACTCTCTTTCCGTCGAACCGGACCTTTGGAAAACACAGAATATCTATTTTTCCATCGGGAAGCAACATTACGGTCCAATGAAGCAAAAAGCAGAAGAAGGAGACGATCTTGCCAGACGATGGGTGGAGGTCTTCGGCCAATTGGGTTCCCAGCTCCATGTCAAGGTCTCCTGATATTTACCTCATTTTTAATTTTATGGATAAATACTAACTCAATGAAAATTTGATACAAATAATTTGTGATCCATGGACTTTTTCACGTATATTCCTCAACTCCTTTCTGCCGGTATCACGATCGGAGCCATCTATGCCCTGGTGGCTTTAGGATTTGTAACCATCTCCAGAGCTTCCCAAATCATCAATTTTGCCCAAGGGGAGTTTGTCATGTTAGGAGGTGTCATCGCTTTCTTTCTCTTAAAAGTTGTCGGGCTTCCCTATTTCATTGCCGCTCTCGTAGCCATATTGATCGTTATCCTCATCGGCTTCGTGATGCATCTTTTAGTGGTTTATCCTTTGCGGAAGGCTTCTATTGTCATCCTCCTCATGGCCACCTTAGGAACCTCTATTTTCCTAAGCAGTACAAGTGGCCTTATCTTTGGGACGCTGCCTAAAACCCTTCCCCCCTTCTCCGGTGAGAGACCTCTCTATTTATTCGGTGTCTCTGTTCTTCCCCAGAGCGTCTGGGTCCTGGTATCCACTTTTATATTACTGATCTTTCTCTATCTCCTTTCCCATCGAACATTATTGGGAAAGGCGATGGAAGCAAGTTCAACGGATCCTTTGGGAGTGGATCTTTTGGGAATATCAAGAAACCTCATGGTCTTTTTAGCCTTCGGAGTGAGCGCAGGAGTGGGAGCCATCGCTGGAATACTCATCACCCCCATATTCTTCACCAGTTATAGTTCCGGGGCGCTTTTGGGTCTCAAGGGTTTTATCGCAGCCGTTTTGGGAGGCTGGGGAAAGAATAGCGGCGCCATCCTTGGAGGCTTCGTTCTCGGAATTGTCGAATCTTTAAGCTTGGCTTTCATTCCCTCGGGTTATAAGGACGCCATTGCCTTCGGAATCTTATTGCTCATCCTATATTTTAGGCCAAAAGGGATTTTGGGAACACCTTTTATTGATAGCCGCCGATGGTAGATACAAATCCCCTCTCGCCCCCCTTTAGAAAAAGCCTGCCTGCCGGTAGGTAGGGGGGTTGGGGGGATTAGAGATCTATGAAGATGAGAAACAAAAGTGAGTTCAGAAAAAGGGACCTCTTCTATCTGGCGCCCCTTTGGTTACTTTCCTTAATCGCCCCCGATCCATACCTTTATCATAAAAAGGAATTTAAAAAGAAAGACCTGTTTTATCTTGGCGCAATATGTTTGGCGCCTCTGATCTGGTCTGACCCTCATTTCCATCATCTCATGGTTTTAGCAGGGATCTACGCCATCCTG
>Ga0209706_10000489_pt1 | contig 23047 bp, 21 predicted proteins | sample PPLLaktember2015_6_FD_187263 | JGI IMG/M metagenome (GOLD analysis project Ga0209706, IMG submission 187263) | Freshwater sediment microbial communities from Prairie Pothole Lake near Jamestown, North Dakota, USA - PPLs Lake P8 Core (1) Depth... | ecosystem: Environmental > Aquatic > Freshwater...
GGTCAAGCAACTTGTGCTGGCTCCTTTCGTGCCGGCCGTCAGCGGAGGCCTGGACTGCAAGACTCGCGATGTGGGGTTACGTTTCGCTTCCGGAGCGTACGTTTATTTCTTCCCGAACATTGCGGGTTTTGTCGGCGGAGACCACGTGGCAATGCTTCTCGCGACAGTGCAGGCAAAATCAAGCGGCCTGGTCATTGCCCTGGATATCGGCACCAACACGGAAGTCTCTTTGATCGACGGGGAGAACATCTCGTCGGTCTCATGCGCGTCGGGCCCTGCCTTTGAAGGCTATCACATCCGGCACGGCATGAGAGCAGCGAGAGGGGCGATCGAAAAAGTTCGCATTGAGAACAACACCATCCAGCTTCAAACCATCGACAATGCTCCGCCTGCAGGTATTTGCGGATCAGGAGTGCTCGATGCTTTGGCCCAGCTCCACCTCGCAGGGGTTGTCGACGGGAGCGGTAGGATGCTGGACAACCATCCGAGGGTCAGAAACGGCTCGGACTACAAAGAATTCGTGCTGGTCGCGGAAGGGGAATCCGGGGCGCCCATGACGGTCGTGCTCACCCAGCATGACATTCGGGAACTTCAACTTGCCAAAGCGGCGATCCAAACCGGGATTCAGGTGCTTCTGGCGACGAACGGCCGAAAAGAGCAGGAGTTGGATCAAGTCATCATTGCCGGGGCCTTCGGGAGCTACATCGATGTGGCGAGCGCCGTGGCCATCGGCATGATGCCCAGGCTTCCCCTGGAGCGGTTCAGGCAGGTCGGAAATGCTGCAGGCACGGGCGCGAGAATGGCGCTGATCTCTTCCTCACAGCGCATGAAGGCCCGGAGCCTGGCTTCCCGGGTGAAGTACGCCGAACTGGGAAGTGCCCCGCAGTTCTCTGAAATATTCCTCAATGCCTGTTCCCTCACGACATGATCTCTACGAGGGCCAACGCGAGAGAAGTCCCCGGAACTGAATCCTCATGATTTTGAATCCGATCCCAACAAAATCACGGCTCTTTTATGGGTGGTATGTGCTGGCGGCCTCCTTTCTCATCCTTTTCCTGAGCTCAGGCGCGCGGTTTACCGTCGGCATCGCATTCAAGCCTCTCATCGCAGAGTTCGGGTGGAGCAGGAGCGCCGTTTCACTGGCCGTGTTTCTGAACATGGTCTTTTATTCTCTTTCCGTGATTGCCACGGGCAAGCTCTATGACCGATTCGGCCCCAAGTGGGTGATCATCCTCTCAACGATCCTGGTTTCATCGGGCTACATGCTCATCGCTCTGACGCAGACGCTATGGCATTTTCTCGTTCTCTATGGGGTTGTTGCCGCCATGGGCCTGGGAGGAACGACGGTTCCGATTTTTGCCGCTCTGATGAGCAAGTGGTTTGAGAAGAGAAGAGGCCTTACCATCAGCCTTGCCCTGTCCGGCAATTGCCTAGGGCAGTTTGCACTAGTTCCTCTTTTCACTGCCCTCATTACGGACTATGGCTGGCGCGCTTCCCATTTGTGGATCGGCTTTATGATGCTGGTGCTCAATCTCAGCCTGACCTTTCTGGTGATCAGGGGAGACCCAGAAGACCTGGGCGTCGTCCCCTATGGCAGAAAGGAAGAAATCGCGGGCCCTTCCTTCCTTGGCGATCCAGAAGAGAGTCCTCCGGTGAGGGACATGGGCCTTCGAGAGGCCATGCGGACCTCCTCCTTCTGGTTTTTCGTTCTTTTCATGTTTGTTTGCGGCAGCGGAGATTTTCTGATGACGACCCATCTGATCCCCATGGTCACGGATTTCGGGATCCCAGCGGTCACGGCCAGCAACATGCTGGCCTGGTTCGGGCTCCTGAGCCTTGCAGGGATTCTTGTGGCAGGGCCGGCTTCCGATCTCATCGGGGACAAAACTCCGATTGCTTTGACCTTCCTGTTAAGAGTCTTCGCATTCCTGCTGGTCATCGGATATCAAAACCTGATTTCCTTTTACGTGTTCGCTCTGGTCTTCGGGTTCACGTTCCTGGTCACAGCGCCCCTAACGCCTACACTGGTTGGTAGGCTCTACGGCTTCTCCCACGTGGGAGTCCTATCCGGGTTCATCACTACTGTCCACCATTTGGGAGGAGGGGTCGCTGCCTGGGGAGGAGGGGTTCTTTTTGATCTGACAGGAAGCTATCAGACGGTCCTCACCATCTCAGCAGTCATGGCTGCTATCGCTGTGGTGAGCGCCATGCTGATTCGCCAAAGGCGAGAGGCTCCACGCACCAAGGCTTCGGCGCCTACTAGAATCAGCAATACGGCGCCTGCGAGCAGATAGAATAGGATCAGGTAAGGAGCCATGTCTTACGATAAGAACTCCTCTGCGGTCATGACCTGTGCGTAGGCCGCATGAAGGGCTGCCATGAACGCCCTGTGCACGTAGGCCGCCGGGACAAGACTCCCTTTGAACTCTAGGTCCTTTGTCGCGCAGGCGTCCTCGATCACAGTGCAGGAGAAACCCAAATCACAGCCAGCCCTGACCGTTGCGTCCACACACATATGGCTCATGGCTCCCGCGATCACCAGATCGTCCACGTTCTGTTTCCGCAGAGCCTCCAGAAGAAGCGTTTCCCGAAAACTGTTGGGGAAATGCTTTTGAAAAACCTTTTCACCGTCCAACGGTTCCAGCGCGCTATAGATCTTTCCTCCCTCGGTGCAGGGGAGAAAAAAGGTGGCTCCCGGTCTGATCGAGACATGCTGGACATGGCACACGGGAAGGTTGGTGTTTCTGAAGTGGTCGAGGAGACGGCGGGCCTTCTCAGCAGCCTGCATAATGTCTGTGAGCTCCATCTTACCTCCGGGGAAGTAGTCATTTTGAAGATCAATGAGCAATAGTCCGGTTTTCAAGTTCATCCTCCTCCTGAGAAAGTCGAATCAAGTGCGATGTAAAATCCCCTCTGTCTCCCCTTTACAAAGGGGAGGACGGTGGTCGAAGTGAGCGTGATGACAAGGATAGACATGCAACAATTTGTCACTTGGGTCAATCTCTTTTGTGCAGCGCAACAAGCAGAGGTCGCTTGTTTTGCCTTTTGAATTGACAATGGAGGAAGGGCGCTGCAACAATGGAAAAAATGAGCGCGTTTAAAAGGGCAAGGAGAAAGAGAGCGATGAAACTGGAATTCATTGAGGCTCGGGATTTGCCGGATGCCTGGTTTCAGTGCGTCTACAGGCTTTTGGAGGCAGGCAGCGAATACCTGATCGAGCGGGGAAGCTTTCAGGGACAGAAGAGGCTTGAATTTGACTATATCACCATCCACATCAAGTATCCAGGAGTGAGGCCTCTTCTGCCTGATATTCCACCCTCCCTCGGTATTCCAAACCCTGTCGCCGAGGGATATCTTGAATCCTATCTTCCGTACCTGATGACAGCAGCGAAACAGCCCGGAGAAGATTACACCTATGGGCAGTTCCTGGAGAAACAGATCGAGGAGGTGATCCGGATGTACAAGGAGGACGGGGTTGCCACCAACCAGGCTTACATGACCGTCGGGGAGCCTGAGTCGCTGTTCCTGAAGGATCCGCCCTGCCTGAGAGGCATAGACACCAGGGTGAGGGCCAACAAGCTCCACTTCGTGGTCTATTTCAGGTCATGGGATCTGTGGAATGGGTTTCCGGCGAACCTCGGAGCCATTCAGCTGCTCAAGGAATACATGGCTTCAAGCATTGGGGTTGAAGACGGAGAAATCATCGCTGCGAGCAAGGGATTGCATCTTTATGACTATGTGTGGGAACTGGCGAAGCTGAGGACCATGTGCGCCAATCCTTCGGCACTCTCCAAAGGGGAATGCAAGGAGTAGATTCACCACAAAGGCGCAGAGGAAAGCAAGGAATCGTCTAAGCGTTCTTGGCATCCTTGCGGTGAAAGGTTTATGAAAGCGGACCTAAAAGGAATGACCCGTGCAGAAACCGAAGCCTGGGTCGAAGCCCGAGGCCTTCCGGCCTACCGGGCGAAGCAGATGCGCCAATGGCTGTTCAAAGGGTTGGTCACCTCCTTCAAGGACATGACCAATATCTCCAAGGACCTTCGGGCGCAGCTGGAGGAAAAAGCCCGCATCACCCACCTGGTTCAGGAAAAGAAGCAGGTTTCCAAGGACAGGACAACCAAGTTTCTTTTCAAACTGGAAGACGGCCACTACATTGAGACCGTGCTCATTCCGGAGAGGGAGCATTTCACCCTCTGCATTTCTTCTCAGGCAGGCTGCGCCATGGGGTGTCGTTTTTGCCTGACGGCAAGGCAAGGCCTGAAGAGAAATCTCACGGCCGCTGAAATCCTTGACCAGGTCATCCATGTCAAGCGTTCCATGAGCGAACCGGATCGTTTGACCAATATCGTATTCATGGGCATGGGCGAACCCCTTGCGAACTATGATGCCGTGGTCCGAGCCCTAGGCAACCTGACTTCCGAAGAGGGCATGAACTTCTCTCACCGGACGGTCACGCTCTCCACCTGCGGGCTGGTCCCTCATATCCGGAGGCTCGGGAAGGAAGTCAGGGTCAATCTGGCCGTGTCCCTCAATGCATCGGACGAGAAAACAAGAAGTTTCCTGATGCCTGTCAACCGAAAGTATCCCCTGAAAAGCCTTGTTGAGGCACTCAGGGAGTTTCCTACTCTCAACCGAAGAATGATCACTTTCGAGTATGTTCTTGTGGGAGGAGTCAATGACCGGGATGAGGATGCGCGGCGGGTGGCGGCGATGCTCAAAGGGATCCGAGCCAAGTTTAACCTGATTGCGCTGAACCCTCACCCTGATCTTGAGCTTGCACCGCCTTCAGCGGAAAGGATTCTTCGCTTTCAAGAAATCCTGATAGAGAATCACTTCACAGCGATGATCCGGAAAAGCAAAGGTCAAGACATCTCAGCGGCCTGCGGGCAACTAAGCGGAAAACATGCAGGTGGCTCGTCGCCAGTCGCAGGTAGCAGGTTGTGAGAGAATTTGTCGCGGTTCCAAGCAGGCCCTTTTGGCTGACTTCTTCAATATGCCCCGAAAGGCCTCCGGCCACTTGCTGCTTGCGACCTGCGATTAGCGGCCTGCAACAGGCCACAAGCAACAGGCAACCGGCAACACGGGTTCAGATTTCCCCTTGCACTCCGTGGTCAATATGCTATTGTAATTAATCCAAAATTTCTCATAGGATCGTGAGTTCATGGTAGAGCTGGATTTTGAAAAAGGGAAAGGCCTGTTGCCTGCCGTTGTGCAGGAGTTTCAAACAGGCAAGGTTCTCATGCTGGCTTATGTCAATCGCGCCTCATGGGAAAAAACCCTTGAGACAGGTGAAGCCCATTACTGGAGCCGGTCACGTCAGGAGATCTGGCACAAGGGAGGCACCTCGGGCAACGTGCAGAAAATCAGAGAGATTTATGTGGACTGTGACAACGACACGGTGCTTTTCAAAGTGGCGCAGGTCGGCGGGGCCGCCTGCCACACGGGGTACGAAACCTGTTTTCACAAGCAGGTCGGCCGTGATCGTGAAATCACTCTTGTGGGTGAAAGAATTTTCGATCCGGAGCGTGTTTACAAATAATGAAGAAATTGAAGTTCGGCATTCCCAAAGGGAGCCTGGAGAAGGCAACGATCAGCCTCTTTGAGAAGTCAGGCTGGAAAATCAATGTCAATGACCGGAGCTATTTCCCGGACATCAATGACGAGAACATCGAGATCACTCTTTGCAGGGCCCAGGAGATGTCGCGATACGTGGAAAACGGCACCATCGACGCCGGGCTGACGGGAAAAGACTGGATCCAGGAAAACGAGTCCGACGTGGTGACCGTAGACGAGCTTGTTTATTCCAAGGCGAGCCAGAATCCGGCCAGATGGGTCCTCGCAGTCCCCGCGGATTCACGCATCAAAAAGATCCAGGACCTCAGGGGTAAGAAAATCGCCACGGAGCTCGTCAACTTTACCAAGAAGTTCTTCAAGAAAGAGGGCATCGAGGTGGAGGTGGAGTTCTCCTGGGGGGCCACGGAGGCGAAGGTGGTCTCAGGACTGGCGGATGCGATTGTGGAGGTGACCGAGACGGGCAGCACGATCCGCGCCCACGGGCTGCGGATTGTTCAGGAGCTGATGACCTCCTGCACTCAGTTGATTGCGAACAAGGAATCCTACAGGAATTCCTGGAAAAAGGAGAAGATCCAGCAGATCACTCTGCTTCTGAAAGGGGCTCTCACGGCCGAGAAGCTGGTGGGGCTCAAGATGAACGTGCCCGAGGAGAAACTCGAGAAGGTTATCCGCCTTCTTCCCAGCCTTAATGCGCCCACCGTGGCCGGCCTTTACCACACCCGATGGTTTTCCGTGGAAAGCGTTGTTGAATCCAAGGTCGTCAGAGATCTAATCCCTCAGCTCATTAAAGCCGGAGCAGAGGGGATTATCGAATACCCTCTAAACAAGGTGATAGGATGACAAAAGAATTTAGGCCTTTCTTAGTGGTTTTTTTGTGCTCGGGGTTGCTCCTTGGGTGCGCGACAACGCAAGCGGTTGACGTCAAGAAGAAGGCTGAAGCCAAGCATCAACTGGGGAATTCCCTGCTCTACGAGAAGAATTATCAGGAAGCTGTGACCGAACTCAGGGAGGCTGCGGAACTCGATCCCGAGAATGCCAACATTCAGAACAGCCTGGGTCTGGCTTACCAGGGGTTGAGGCTTCCTGAACGAGCGATCCCGCATTATCAGAAAGCGATCCAACTCAAGCCGAACTCCCCGGAGTTTGATAACAACCTGGGCACGGCCTATGCGGCAGCGAAGCAATGGGACTTGGCTATCCAGTGTTTTCAGAAAGCGACGGACAACTATCTCTATCGGACACGGTATGTCGCCTATGACAACCTGGGCTCAGCCTATCACAACAAGGGCGACTACAGGCGGGCGATTGACAACTACAAAAAGGCCGCGGAGTTCTATAAAGACTACGCTCCGGCCTATATCAACATGGGGATCTCCTATGAAGCGCTGAAGGAATGGGACCATGCGATCGCGGCGTACAAGAAAGCCGCGGAAATTGAACCGGATGCCGCTCTGCCCTATCTTCAAATCGGCGATCTCTATCTGCGACTCAATCATCAGGAGGCGGCCGTAGAAGCCCTCCTGATCGCCATCAGGAACGATCCGAACGGGGCTTATGGAAAGGCGGCGAGGAGCCTCCTCGCGACGACGAGAAAGGGCAAGTGAACCAAGGCGGCCGAAAAATGGAGAGCGCAAGGATGAATCCGGTTGCAGAGAGGGCCCTAAAGATCCCGCCCTTCATCGTCATGGACGTGCTTGAACGGGCTCAGACCCTTGAGAGGCAGGGCCGAAGAATCATCCACCTGGAGGTTGGCGAACCGGACCTTTCAACGCCGGAGTGCATTTGTGAAGAGGCGAAAAGAGCCATCTGCGACGGTTTGACCCACTACACGCACAGCCTTGGCCTGATCGAGTTGCGAGAGGCAATCTGCGAGCATTACTCCGGAAAGTATGGTGTGAAAGTCCATCCGGACCACGTCGTCATCACATCGGGCACTTCTCCGGCGCTGTTTATGATTTTTTCGGCTCTTCTGGAACGAGACGAGGAAATCATCATTTCCGATCCGCACTATCCTTGCTATCCCAATTTCGCCACCTTCCTTGGAGCCAAACCAGTGAGCGTGAACGTGTTTGAGGAAGAGGGATTCCAGTACAAGCCGGAGGAGATCACGAAAAAAATCACGCCCAGGAGCAAGGCCATTCTGGTCAACTCGCCTTCCAATCCCACGGGGATGCTGCTCTCACCCGAGCGAATGTCCCAAATCGCAGAGATCGGGCCCTACGTCATCTCCGATGAGATCTATCACGGTCTGGTGTATGGGAAAAAGGAGCATTCCATCCTCGAGTTCACCGACAGGGCGTTTGTACTGAACGGATTCTCTAAAGCTTTTGCCATGACCGGTTGGCGCCTCGGATATATCATTGCGCCGCCGGCGTTTGTCCGACCCCTCCAGAAGATCCACCAGAACTTCTTTATTTCCGCAGGAAGCATTTCTCAGTGGGCTGGGTTGGCTGCGCTCAGGAATGCGGCGGCCGACGTAGAGCGGATGCGGAGAACTTATGATGAAAGGCGAAGGTACCTGATCAAGCGGCTCAGGGAACTCGGCTTTGTCTTGAAGGCAGAGCCGGAGGGAGCCTTCTATATTTTCTTGAACGCTCGCCATCTGTCTCGGAATTCCTATGAACTGGCTTTTGACATCTTGGAAAAGGCAGGCGTAGGGGTCGCGCCGGGGATTGATTTTGGAGAGAATGCTGAAGGCTATATCCGTATCTCCTATGCCAATTCCCTCCAGAACATAAGAGAAGGGCTGGACCGCATCGAAAACTACCTGAAGAGCCGATGAATGGATGCCGTCTTCCTCAAGAGTGCCTTTCAAGCAGACCAGTACCCTCCGCCTGACAAAACCGAAGTGGCCTTTGCAGGCCGATCCAATGTAGGCAAGAGCGCTCTTCTGAATGCCCTTGTGAACAGGAAAAACCTGGCCAGAACAAGCTCCACCCCCGGAAGAACACAGGCTCTCAATTTCTTCCGTGTCAATGACCGCTTCACCTTTGTCGATTTGCCCGGCTACGGGTATGCCCGAGTGTCGCTCGACGTGAAAAGGTCATGGCGCGGCATGGTGGAGACCTATCTCAGAAATCGCCCGACCCTGAAAGCCGTGGTTGTGATCGTCGACATCCGGAGGGATCTGGAGGAAGACGACAGGAGTCTGATGGAATGGCTGAAACAGGAGGGGAAACAGGTCATTCCAGTTCTGACCAAAGTCGACAAGCTCAGCCGAAAGGAGAGAGAGTCACGGGCTCGCAAGCTGGAGGGGGAAATCTCCGGAATCGTCTCTCAAAAACCCATCCTGTTTTCGGCCAAGACCAGAGAAGGGCACAAGGAAATCTGGGACAGGTTTATCAACTTGATGAAGGCTTGAGACTTTCCAGGCCATAGGCTTTGATCTTCTTGTGAAGATTGCTCCTCTCCATGCCGATGGCATCCGCGGTCTGTGAGACATTCCACTTGAATTTCTGAAGCTTGGAGACAATAAAGGCTTTTTCAAAACTTTCTTTGGCCTCTCTAAAGGAGCCGGTTTGAAGGGTGGAGGTGAGCGCGGTTTCCCCATCGGCTTCCTTGTTGAAGGGCGCTGGAATATCCTCTGACCGCACCTCCTTTGCCTGAGTCATGATGACCAGCCTTTCCACCAGATTTCTCAGCTCACGGATGTTCCCGGGCCAGTGGTATCGCCTCAGTATCTGAATCGCCTCCTCAGAGAACTCTTTGGAAGGGATGTTGGTGTTTAGAGCTATTTCCTTGAGAAATTCCTTAACCAGGGCAGGGATGTCTTCCCTGCGCTCTCTGAGCGGGGGCACCCGGATCGGTATGACGTTCAGCCGGAAGTAGAGGTCGTCGCGAAACCTGCCTTTTTCGATCTCCGCCTCCAGGTCCTTGTTGGTGGCGGCAATGACCCGAACATCCACATGGATGGTCCTTGAGCCGCCGACTCTTTCGAATTTCTGCTCCTGGAGTATTCTGAGTGTCTTGGATTGGGCTTTGAGGCTCATATCTCCGATCTCATCGAGGAACAGCGTGCCCTCGTGGGCGAGGTCGAATTTCCCTTTTTTCATGGCTGTGGCACCGGTAAAGGCGCCTTTTTCATGTCCAAAAAGTTCGCTCTCAATCAGTTCCTCGGGAATGGCTGCACAGTTCACTTCCACCATGGGTTTGAGGCTGCGTTTGCTGAGTCGGTGAATAGCACGGGCCACCAGTTCTTTACCGGTCCCGTTCTCTCCTGAAATGAGAACCCAGGCGTTGGTCGGCGCAACGATCTTGATCTGCTCTTTGAGTTGCCGGATGGGGTCGCTGTCGCCGGTGAGGTTGTACTTGTCTTTGGTCTGCTCCCTGAGAAGGTGGATCTCCTCCTCCAGCCGGGAGTAGCCCACGGCATTGTTGATCACCAGCAGAAGTTTCTCAATGGAGAGGGGCTTTTCAATGAAGTCATAGGCGCCGAGCTTTGTGGCCTTGACCGCGGTCTCGATGGTGCCATGACCCGACATCATGACCACCTGGAGTTCAGAGTGAGACTCCTTGATCTTGATGAGAGTCTCAATACCGTCCATTCCGGGCATCCAGATATCCAGCAGGACGATGTCGGGCATGACTTCGTCGATCTTCTCCAGAGCGGCAGAGCCGCTACCGGCGCTGATCACTTCAAATCCCTCGTCGGTCAGGATGCCCTGCAGGGACTGGAGGATGCTCTCTTCATCATCTACGATCAAAACGGTCCTTGCCATCATCTCACCTCTTCCCGGTCTCTCCTCCGAACGCGGACGCTTCTATCATCTCAAGGGCGATGCGAGCGGTCCTCTCAGAGGCGCTTCCTTGGCCGAGCGTTTCTCTGAGATCATGGAGCTTTTTGACCATATCCCTGCGCCTCTCGTCATGGTCAAGAATGTCCATGGCCTCCCGGGCCAGACGGTCTGGAGTCACGTCGCCCTGAATCAACTCGGGAACTACTTCTTCCCCGGCCACCAGGTTGACGAGGCCGATGAAGGGAACCGAAATCACCATTCGCCCGATCCAATAACTGAAAAAGGAGACACGGTAGACGATAACCATGGGAGTCTCTAGGATCGCAGCTTCCAGCGTCGCCGTGCCTGAAGCGACCATGGCCAGGTCACAGGCTTTCAGCACGCGGTGGACATCCCCTTCGATCACTTGAACGTCGAGGGAGGATTTCCTGAGGAGCCCGGCAATCAGTTCGGCAGGAACGGTCGATGCCCGGGGTAGAAGACACTTCAAGCGAGCGTGCTCGGAACGGATTCTTTCGGCTGCCTTGACCATCACGGGGAGAAGGTTGGTCACTTCTTCTTTTCTGCTTCCCGGCAAAAGCGCCAGCACGGGAGAGGCGTCATGAAGGCCGAGGTCCAAACGCACCTTTTCGCCATCCAGATCCATGGGGATCTCTTCGAGAAGAGGGTGGCCGACAGCCTCGACATGGAGTCCTTTTTCCCGGTAGAAGTCTTTCTCAAAGGGCAGGATAACGACCATACGGTCCACCCAACGCCGGATGGTATTGACCCGGCCTTTTCGCCAAGCCCAGACCTGGGGGCTGATGTAGTAAAGGACGGGGATCTGAAACCGCTTTGCCGCACGAGCGAGTCTCAGATTGAAGTCAGGGTAGTCCATGAGGATGAGCAGGAGCGGTCGCTCTTTCCGGAGAATGGTTTTGAGCGTCAGGTAGGCTCGCGTGACCGTGGCCAATCGCGAGATGACCTCTGTCAGGCCCACGACGGCCATGTCTGAGGAATTGAAGAGAATCCGAACGCCGGCCTCCTGCAGGCGCGGGCCCCCGATGCCCCAGAAGGTCAACTCCGGCTCGAGCCGCTTCAACGCGGTGACCAAGTGGGAACCATGGAGATCTGCGGAAGCTTCTCCTGCGACAATGAGCACAAGTCTTGAATTCACGGGATCAGCAAACGGCCTGAAATTTTCTGGAACCCTTCTCGATTTGATCGATAATCGCCAGGGCGAATTGAAGCGCTCGCCGTCCGTCGCGACCGGAAACAACTGGCTCAGACCCTTCGAGAATCGCATCGATAAAGGAAGCGATCTGGTCCGCCAAAGGATCGCGGCCAGGGAACTGGATCTTGTTCGAAGTGACCTGAGCGAAGTTGTTGGCATCTCTCAGAACGCCGTCGAGTTTTGTAACGGTTAACTCCCTTTTGAGGCAGTTGACGGACATGTAGGCGTCCTGCTGGAAAATCCGAATTTTTCGCAAGGCCTTGTCCGACACGCGGCTTGCGGTCAGGTTGCCTACGGTTCCGTTATTAAAAATCAACCGCGCGTTGGCGATATCCGTCTTGCCGGTGAGCACGGACATCCCGACTGCGTGAAGCTCCTTCACCTCGGAGGGGACGATATGAAGGATAATGTCCAGGTCGTGAATCATGAGGTCAAGCACCACGTCCACGTCCGTTCCCCTGGGGGTGAAGACATTCATCCTGTGAGATTCAATGAACACAGGACAGGTCAGCATGGTTTCCATTTCGACGACCGCGGGATTGAACCGTTCCACCAAACCGACCTGAAGAACCAGCCCTCTACCCTGGGCCATGCGAATCAAGGTGTCTGCCGGTTCGATGAGGTAGGTGATCGGTTTTTCCACCAGGAGATGAACGCCAGCGGACAACACGTCCTTAGCCACTTCGTAGTGCTTCTCTGTAGGCACAGCCAGACTGACCGCATCCACCTGCGGCAGGAGGTCATGGTGGTCGCGGTAAGCGGTCGTCCCGTATCGGCCAGCGATCAACTCCGCACGAGCGGAATCACTATCCACAATGCCGATGAGATCCGCCGCCGGGATGGCCTTATACTTCTGGACGTGGTACTCTCCGAGGTGGCCGACTCCGATTACACCCACTCTGACGCGCTTTTGCTTCAATTCCCGCCTGTCTCCATCGTACCGCTTGTCAAAGATGAAAGGCGCTTCGGTCCACGAGGTCCCGGTCCCTGAGAGGCCTAAAGTGACACAATGACAATATTCGATCGATCAGCATATGAAATCATGCCGAGTTTGTCAAAGATCAAAGTTTTGCCCGCCTCGATTGCCAGGACCGAAGCGCTAACCTGGGACATCACCTCAATGGTCTCCGGGCCTACCGTGGGCACGTCGAAACGAAGATCCTGATTCGGCTTGCTGACCTTCACGACAACGGCCTTTTCCTTTGCGAGCTTCCCTCCCCGAAGGATGGTCTCGTTCGTGCCCTCGATGGCCTCCAGAGCAAGCACTGTTTTCTTTCTCACTACGACGCATTGGCCGATGTCCAGGCGACCAAGTTCCTTGGCGATTTTCCATCCGAAGTCGACATCCTCCCGCTCCTCCTTGTTCGGCTTTTTGCGGGTCAGGTTCCCGTAAGGAGCCAACAGTTCGGGCAGCTGTTCAACGGAACTGACGATGTGGATTCCTTCCCTTTGAAGTTCTCCGGCGACGGCGCGCAGAATGTCGTCGTCGTGGAAGATAGCCAGCTTGGACATGAGGGTGAGGCCTCTCAGATCGGGGCGGATATTCTCGAACATCTTCTTCTTGTTGATCGTGCCCGCCATCACGGTCTTTGTGACGCCGGCTTTCTTGAGGACCTTGATGAGATGGCCGAGCTGTCCCAGTTTGATCCATGCCAGCTCATCGACCTTTTCAGAAAGAAGGGAGTCGGTTTCACCCTCGTGGGCCACGGCGACCACACGCAAGCCTTTGTCCCTGGCGGCGTCCGCCACCATAAGCGGAAACACGCCTCCGCCTGCAATCAATCCCAGGACTTCCTTTTTTTTGGGTGTTTGAGCCATGTTTGAAAATCTGGAAAACGAGATCCCTTTGAGGAGCAAACCCTCACCGGAGAACTCCCCGTTTTGAGGACTCGAGGAAATCGAGGAGCAGATCGAGTTCCGGAAAGGGCTTGAGTTCCTGCCTCGCTTTTTTCACTGCTTCACCGAACAGGGTGTTCTCCCTCCAGATCATGCTGTAGGCCTTCTTGAGGCCATCCAGCTTCTCCTTGGAAAAACCGAGGCGCTGGAGCCCTTTCCGGTTGACCCCATAGAGTTTTGCTCTGGGTCCTGCCACAATCATGAAAGGGGGCGCATCCCGATCGACACCGGTCTTGCCCCCGAGGAAAGCATAAGCCCCAATTCTCACAAATTGGTGAACCGCAACCAGACCGCCGAGAATCGCGTAATCTCCCACAGAGACGTGACCCCCAAGGGTGGCCACATTCGACATGATGATTCTGCTTCCCAAGACGCAGTCGTGAGCCACGTGGGCATAGGCCATGAGGTAATTGTCACTCCCAATGATTGTGACCCCATCCTGCTTGGTGGTGGCTCTGTTCACTGTCACGAATTCCCGAAGGATGTTGCCGTCGCCGATCCTCACGGCTGTATCTTCGCCGCGGTAGCCGATGTCCTGCGGCGGCGATCCGATGGAAACAAAAGGAGAGATCCGGTTTCTTTCACCGATCTCCGTGCGCCCCTCAATCACGACGTGTGAGTCCAAGATGGTATCACGGCCGATCTTCACTCGGTCGTGGATCACACAGTAAGGGCCCACTTTGACCCCTTCGGACAATTCCGCGCGAGGACTGACCACTGCAGAAGGATGGATTTCCATTTGGAAACTTGATCGACTCCTCTCAAGCGATGGCGGCGATGAGTTCCGCCTCTGCAACCAGATCCTCGTTCACGAAGGCCTTTCCAGCCATTTTCCAAACCCGAGAGCCTGTCCTGAGCGTAACGAGTTCGAAAACAAGCTGGTCCCCTGGAACCACCGGCTTTCTGAATTTCACCTTGTCCATGGACACGAAGTAGAAGTCTCTGGGGCCTTCTCTCTTCATGTCTTCCGGCATGGAGAAGCCGGCGAGCACGCCCCCGACCTGGGCCATGGCCTCGATGATGAGCACCCCCGGCATGATCGGGTTGCGTGGGAAATGGCCTTGAAAAAATGGTTCATTGATCGTGACGTTCTTGATCCCCTTCACCCGTTTTCCGGGTTCGAGTTCCGTCACCCTGTCTACGAGGAGGAAAGGGTAGCGGTGAGGAAGAACTTTGACAATCTCTTCATATCCGAGCGGAAGGTTCATGGTGTCCCTCGTTTCTCAAGATCCTCCATCCTTTTTTCAAGCCGGCGGAGACGGGCCACCCAATCGGGCAGCAGTGGAATGAGAGCGGATGTCTTGAGCCACAGCCGGTGGGGAATGGCCGGCGATCCGGAGACGATTTCCCCTTCCCCAAGGGATTTTGCCACACCTGACTGCGAACCGATCATGGCCCGATCCTGCACCTGGAGGTGATCGCGGATGGCTGCCTGGCCACCGATGACGACCTGGTTTCCGACGGAAACGCTTCCTCCAATCGCCGCCTGGGCCACAAGGAGGGTATCTTCACCGATGACGACATTGTGAGCGATCTGGACAAGGTTGTCGGTTTTGACCCCCCGCTTAATCCATGTTTTTCCAAGAGCCGCTCGATCAATGCAGTTGTTGGCTCCTATTTCCACGTGATCGTCGATTTGAACGATTCCCAGCTGGGGGATCTTCACATGCACCGATCCGTCACGGACAAATCCGAATCCGTCGCTTCCGATCACGGTGCCTGCATGGATGATGACCTCATTTCCAATCACGCAGTCGTTCATGACGGTGACGTTGGGATAGAGGACGGTGCGGCTTCCAATCTTGACCCTGTCCCCAACGAAGACGCCAGGGAAAAGAATCACGCTGTCGCCGACGACCGCCTTCTCTCCGATGTAGGCCATGGGATAGATGGAGGCATTGGTGCCAATGACCGCACTCTCGGAGATGAAAGCCTTTTTGCTGACCCCCACCTCTCTGGGCAGAGGCGCAAAAAGTGCCGCTGCCCTCGCATAGGCCAGAACCGGGTTACGAACAATGACCTGAGATCCTTGAGAGCCTGCCAACGGCTGCTCCGTAAGGATCGCGGAGGCTTTTGTGCTCTGCAGCAGGTCTTTGAACCGGGGATCCGCATAAAAGGAGATTTGCCCAGGGCAAGCTTCAGCCAAAGAGGCGATGCCCGTGATGATCACCCGGTCATCCCCCAGGACCTTCCCTCCAACTCGATCTGCGATCTCCTTTAGACTAAATCCCAAAAGCCCCTCTCTAAGGATTCTGTTTGTCGTAAGCTTCCGTGACCCGGTCCGTGAGGTCGATGGTGTTGTTGAAATAGAGCAGGCCGATGGTCCTTCTTTCAAGGATGACCGTGTATCCTTCTTTTTCTCCGATTTTTTCGACGATCTTTTCAAGTTCCTTCATAATTCTCTTAATGGCGTCCATCTCGGTGTCTTTCATCTCCTGGCTGAAGTCATCATACATGAACTTGAAATGACGTTGCTTCTTTTCCAGCTCCCTTTTCTTGTCTTCCTGGGCATCCAGACTGAGCATCATGCTCTGCTTCTTGAACTCTTCGTCGAGCTTACTTAAAGCTTCTCTTTCGGCGTTCAGTTTCTGTTGCATGTCATCAAACTTCTTTTTGACGGATACACTCGCTTTCTGAAATGCTTTAGAGTTCTTTTGAAACCTCTGCATATCCACGACGCCGACCTTTACAGCCTGAGCGGCAAGCGGAGCTGCCGGAAAGAAGAAAACCGCCGTGAGTAACCCGAGAAACAATCCTGTCAAACCCTTCATAAGTCCTCCTTGTGTCTTGAAATGATCATGGCTCAAACGCCAGAAGTCCTTGTTAGTATGTTGTGCCGATCTGAAACTCCACGCCTCCCGTTGAATCACCAGGCCGGCGATTCAGGATGTAGCCGTACTCCAGCCGGAGAGGACCCAGAGGGGAATACCATCGGACTCCAACTCCCACAGACATAGGCATGTCACTAAACCCCCAGCTGTCGTCTTTGGTGAACACGTTGCCGGCATCAAAAAAGACGACTCCCAGGAGGCCCTGCTCCTTGAGCAAAGGAAAGCGAAACTCGAAATTGTATATCATCATTTTTTCGCCGCCTATCTCCTCTCCCGTCGCCGGGTCTATTATCGCAATGCTATCATAGTCATATCCGCGGACCGTGCTGATTCCACCGATACGGTATTTCTGATAATCTGGAAGCTTCCCTCCCTCTCTTTCCTGTACATAACCCCAACGCCCCTCCACCATGAACGAGGTGTCCCAGCGCCACGGAAAGAACCACTGGGTGGTGATTTCATATCTGTTGAAATACACATCGCCTCCCAACGGGTCTCCGGCGTACTCAAAGGAGATACTGTTAAATGATCCGCTTCTCGCATTCCAGGGCCTGTCCTTGGAATCCCTGTCGATGCCGACCGTCACACTGCTGGTGAGGGATCTTCCTACCATATCTCTGATTTCAAAGGGGGCCGTGAGTCTCACATCGCTAATGGTGGTGTCGTCATACAGATACTTTGCAAAACCTCTCGTGAAGTAGTCAATACCTAATGGGAAACGGGTTCTGAGGGCGCCTCCGAAACTGTCCCGGGTATAGTCATCATATTCTCGCTCCCACCTGAAAAGGTCAATACCGGCTGAAACAAACGTGTCGTTCACCCTTGGTTCAGTGAAACGGATGTCCCAATAGGCGCTCTTGGTGCTCACTCTCAAAGAGCCCAGAAGCCGTTGGCCGGTTCCGAAGAGGTTGTTTTGAGAAACCTGCAGACTCCCCATGGGGCCGTCATAACCGCTGTAGCCGGCACCCATCGTGAAATTCCCCGTGGGCTTTTCCTTCACATTGATGTTGAGATCCATCAGATCGTCGGCACTGCCTTTCTTGGTTTGGATTTCGACATCTTCGAAGAAGCCGAGGCGATGCAGGTTGGCGGTGCTGTTCCTCATTCCCTGTCCGCTGAAGTATTCTCCTTCGTAAACTTCTAGATCTCGGCGGATGACCTTGTCTCTCGTTTGGGTGTTTCCGGAGATCATGATGCGGTCGAACCGGACCTTGTTGCCCTTGGTCGCTCGATAGGCGATGTCCACGGTGTGATTCCGGTCGTCTTCCTTGGACACCGGCACCACTTCCGCGTAGGCATAGCCCTCATCGGCGTAAACATCCCTCAAGGTCATGACATCTTTTCGAACGATCTCCCGGCTGAACGGAATTTGTTTGACCATTTCCACTCTCTTGAGAAGCTCTTCAGCCGGCTTGATAAGATCCCCCACAATGTTCACGTCATTCACGAAATACTGATCCCCTTCGATGATCTCGATCGTAATGACCAGCCCGTATCCCCGATCATACCGCACCGAGGGTTCGCCGACCTTGGCTCGGAGATACCCCTGGTTCTGATAAAAGACGGTGATCTTTTGAGCATCGGATTCGAGCCTCTTCTTGTCGAGGACGCCGGATTTTGTAAACCAGGAGAGCAGGCCTTTCTCGCTGGTGTCCATGACATCCTTCAGTTTGCCGTCCTTGAATTTGGTATTCCCGACGAACTCGATTTTCTGGATGTAGACCTTCTCCCCTTCGTTGATCTCATAGGTCAGAGCCACTTCGTTTCTTGGGATCTCTTCGATTTTTCCGCTGATTTCGACGGTGTAGTAACCTTCCTGGCGGTAGTAGTCCTTTAGCCTGTTGACGCTCTGTTTCACGTCATTCGGATTGTAGACGGAGTAGAGCTTGATGCCGGATTCTTTCGTGAGATCCTCTGCTTTGATCTTCTTGTTCCCCTTAAAGCTGATTCTTCCGACGGAAGGTTTTTCGCTGACGTTGAAAATCACGATTTTCCCTTTGGCCCCGTCTTCGGTCTCGATGCGGACATCGTTGAAGTAGCCCATGGCGTAAATGGCGCGAAGGTCCTTGTCGAGCTTGTCGAAATCCAGGCTTTCGCCTTTGCGACTTTCCACGATCGCGAGCACGGCATCGCTTTCAACGCGCTGATTGCCTTTCACCAGAACGGAGTCAATCTGGGCGATTCCCACGATTTGGTTATAGAGGCTTTTCGACGCCCTGTCCATCGCTTCGTTGAGTCGGTCAATATCGTCTTCGACCATGAAGAGGGAGAAGGGTGGTCTCTCTCCGGTCACGTCCAGAGCTTTCAGGTCCAGGCTGATCCTCCTGCCGATCTGGGTCAGACTGCCGGTAATCACAAGGTTTGTCCCCAGATCCTTGCCAAGGTTCATCAGGTCTTCGGGGTCGGGAGCAGGGAGAGAGGCTGCCGGGTGCCGGTTGACATCGCTCTGGGGGATTACCGAGATGCCATGCTTGGCCAATCGATCGGTCAACATGCCCTGCAAATTGATCTTCATCGCTTCGAGAGACTGAGGGCCATGAATAGTGAAAGGCAAGACGGCCGCCGTCTTTTTCTGCTGGGCAGTTGGGGTTGAGGGAAAGGAAAGGACGAATCCGATAACCAGAACAAACGCTAGGGCCTTCGTGATCCATTCCTTTCTCGGAAAGCGTCGGCGCATAGTTTCATCCCCGCTTTTCAACATCAATCCTGCCGTCGACAAGTTCAATTTGCCTCGACATTCTCTGTGCCAGTCTCTGATTATGGGTCACGATGACCATGGTGAGTCCTTCCGAGCGATTCAGGTTCACCAAAAGCTCAACAATCCCATCTCCTGTCGTCATATCCAGATTCCCGGTCGGCTCGTCAGCCAGTAAAACCTTTGGGCTCATGACCAGAGCCCGAGCAATGGCCACCCGCTGCTGTTCTCCGCCTGAGAGCTCTCCGACGCGATGAGTCAGCCTCGTTTTGAGCCCCACTTTGGTCAGGATCACCTCCGCTCTGCCCTCGGCTTCTTTTCTGCTCATTCGCGCAATCAGAGCCGGCATCAGGGTGTTTTCAACGGCGTTGAATTCAGGGAGAAGGTGGTGAAACTGGAAAACAAAGCCCATATCCCTGTTCCTCAGCGTGCACAGTTCCGTTTCTCCCATGCCCCGGATGTTGCGGCCTTCAAATCGAACCTGGCCCTGCGTCGGAAGTTCCAGAGTCCCCATGATGTTGAGGAGAGTTGACTTCCCTGCACCCGAGGCCCCTGTAATGGCTAGACTTTCAGCTCTTTGGATGACCAGGTCAATTCCTCTTAGGACCTCAATGGAGAGGGCGTTGTGGTCAAACGATTTATACACCTGAAGGAGTTCGAGCACGAGGTCCTCTCCAAGAATTATTCATATCTCAAGGACTCCACAGGATTCTGCCTGGAAGCATGCCGGGACGGATAAAGGGTGGCGAGAAAAGAGATGACCAGCGCCGCCGCGATCACCAGCACGACATCCAGCATCTCCACCCGAACGGGCAGGGTGGAAATGTAATAGACATCCGATGGGAGTTCAATGAATTTGTATTTGGCCAGTAGATGGCAGAGCCCCAGGCCGCAAGCCAGTCCTACCATGGTCCCAACCACCCCGACCAGCACTCCCTGAAACATAAAGACGGTCATGATGCTTTTCTGCGTCGCCCCCATGGCCCGCAGAATCGCCACATCCTTGCTCTTTTCCATCACCACCATGACCAGGGTGCTGATGATGTTCAGTGCGCCCACCAGGACGATCATGATGAGAATGACGAACATGGCGATTTTTTCCAGCTTAAGGGCAGATACAAGGCTCCGGTTCATCTGCTTCCAGTCCTTTGCCCAGTAAGGGTATCCCAGCTTCTTGGTCACGGCGCTGCCGACCTGATCTGCCTTATAGATGTCGGCGACCTTCACTTCAACGCCCGTGGCTCTGTTGTCCAATCCGAGGAAGTCCTGGGCCTCTTTCAGGGAGATGTACACCATGGTTGCATCATACTCATACATGCCCGACTCAAAGATCGCCGTGATTCTGAACTTCCGGTTTTGAGGAACCCGTCCCACAGGGGTAAGCTTACCCATGGGAGAGACGACGGTGACAGTGTCTCCCGGTTGTACCGCCAGCATCCTTGCCAACTCCTTTCCCATAATGATCGCGGGAAGCCCGTCGTGGAGGGCATCCAGGGAATGCAGGGAGCCTCTTTTTATCATACGGTCAATAGCGATCACCTCGCCAGCGGTCCGCGTGTCGATCCCCCTCAAGACCGATCCGGAAACACTCCCTTGGCTGTTCACCATGACCTGACTGTAGATGAAAGGCGTGGCGGCCACGACCCCTTCGATGGTACCGGTGTCCTGGCCGATTTTGTCGTAGTCGAGAAAGGCACCCTCATAACTGAGAACCACTAGGTGGGAATTGACCCCCAGGATCTTGCCCATGAGATCCTCCCTGAAGCCGTTCATCACGGAGAGAACGACGATCAGGGCCATGACCCCCATCATGACTCCTACAACGGAGATCACCGTGATCACGGAAATGAAAGCCTGTTTACGTTTGGCCTTCAGGTAGCGGATGGCAAGAAAGGTTTCGAATCGCATAGGCTATGGCATCACCCGTTCGGGTTTGATCGAGACCCCAACACGTCTTTTCGTTCCCGGAAAGGCCGGGGCGACCCAAGCGCCAAAGCCTTTTCCAGGGGGGCGAAGGCGCAAGGACTCATTTCGTTCTCATATGAGGGAAGAAGATGACATCCCTGATGGAAGGAGAGTCCGTCAGCAGCATGACGACTCGGTCAATACCGATCCCTTCTCCAGCTGTGGGCGGGAGGCCGTATTCCATGGCATCCAGGTAGTCTTCGTCCATATACTGCGCTTCTTCATCTCCCGCCTCTCTGAGCGAAACCTGGGCCATAAACCTTTCCCGCTGATCGACAGGATCATTCAATTCATTGAAGGCGTTGGCGATTTCCTTGCCGCCTATAAAAAGCTCGAAGCGGTCGGCAAGGTTTGGGTCTTGATCATTCCTTCGGGAAAGCGGGGATATCTCAATCGGGTAACTGTAGACGAAGGTCGGTCTTATCAGTTTCGGTTCCACCAGTTGATCGAAAATCTTAGCGATAATTTTGCCCAGGTTGTCTTCTTTAGAAAGAACGATATCCTTGGATCTTGCAAAGGCACTCGCTGCATGAATGTCCTTCAGGGCTTCTTTCGGTACCCCCGCTGTCTCTGTTAGAACATCATGCATCGCGATCCTCGGCCAGGGTGGAGTGAAATCAATGGCTTGGTTCTGGTATTCGATGACGTTCTTGCCGAGGACTTCCTGAAGCACATGGTTGAAGAGCTCCTGCGTCAGCTCCATGAGGTCTTCAAAGGTTGCATAGGCCATGTAGAACTCGAGCATGGTGAACTCAGGGTTGTGTTTTACCGAGACCCCTTCATTTCGGAAGTTGCGGTTGATTTCGAAAACCCTTTCCAGACCCCCTATGACCAGCCTTTTCAAATAGAGTTCAGGAGCAACCCTCAGATAGAGGTGCATTCCCAGAGCATTGTGAAAAGTCTTGAAGGGTCTGGCCGTGGCTCCGCCGGGAATGGGTTGCATCATGGGGGTTTCGACTTCCAGGAAATCTCTATTGATGAAGAACTCGCGGATCGACTGGATGATTCGGCTTCTTAAGACAAAAACGTTCTTCACTTCCTCATTCGCGATGAGGTCCAGATATCGCTGCCGGTATCTTGTTTCCACATCACTCAATCCGTGCCACTTCTCAGGAAGGGGTCTCATGGATTTTGAAAGAAGGCTCACGTCGTCTGCGAGAAGAGTCAGTTCCCCTGTTTTCGTTCGAAAGAAAGATCCTTTAACGCCGATAAAATCGCCAAGGTCCATGAGCTTGAAGATCTTATACTTTTCCTCTCCAACGTTGTCTTTCCTGACATAGGCCTGAATGCGGCCGGTCCTGTCTTTGAAGTGAATGAAGCAGGCCTTGCCGAAATCCCGAAGGCCCATGATTCTGCCGGCAAGTTTGAAAGAATCCTTTGTCTTCTCCAGTGTTTCGGAATCCAAGCCTCCGAATCGAACAAGCGCCTCGGAAACCGTGAGATCGCACCGGAAACCTGCCGGGTAGAGACTGACCCCCAGTGTCTTTAGGGCCTCAGTCTTCTTTTTTCTGTCTTCGAGTACTCCTGTTGTTTTCTCCATCATTCCAAAGATTATTTCGCTCCCGCTAGGAAAAGGTATTATCCAATCATTTACATAGGTTGAACGTATCCTTGTAGTCTACTCGGGGTGATGTGTCAAGGTAAAAGAACGTTCCCTGATCACCATCAAGGCATCATCTGCGGCGTTGCCTTCGACCGCTCCTCCTTGCGGCGTATTGCTTCATACGCCTCAGTCGTCGCTCCTCGGCGCCTAGCATCTGACGCCTTACGGGTGATCAGGGATCGCCCGAGACCTGGGCTCCACACCAACTACAAGAATCAGGCGGTGGATTTGGGACGCTGCGGCGCGGAGGCGACAAAAGAGGGTTTTTGATTATCTTCCATGCAGGTGGTATAAAATTCTCGACCAGGTACAAAGAAAAATGGTTTGCTTTCGAAAAACCAAAGGAGGCCGTTCCCATCCATCATGACCAAACCGATTGCGATCCTTTGTCCAGAGTCAACCGTCCCAGAGAGGAACCTCAAAGTCCTTCTTTCTTTTTTCGGGTCGATCAAGATCTGTCGGCCATGGTTCATGGAACAGCCGTTGCCTTTTTCGCAAAGCGGTGCGGTCCAGATTCTTCATCCCCCAGAGGAT